>Ga0194061_1001760_pt1 | contig 12257 bp, 10 predicted proteins | sample SepL2221m_MetaG_FD_163423 | JGI IMG/M metagenome (GOLD analysis project Ga0194061, IMG submission 163423) | Anoxic zone freshwater microbial communities from boreal shield lake in IISD Experimental Lakes Area, Ontario, Canada - Sep2016-L224-21m | ecosystem: Environmental > Aquatic > Freshwater >...
CAAGGAGTTCGCCGGCGGTGTCGCGGATATTGCCCCGCCTTGCCGGCACTGCGGTATCAAGGGAATGTTGCGCGTTCAGCTGGACCGTCAACTGACTTGATTCCAGAACTTGCCAATGTACAAGTCGCAAGGCGATCAAGAATGCTAAGAACAGCGGAAACCAAGTCAGTACGCCTTGCCTGCTGCAGACCCATCGCCAGCTCCACCGGCGTGGGATGGGTGCCTCATGCTCGTTGCCAGGCGTGGAGGCACCTCCACCGGGTGGCGGAGAGGTCCGCGTCGTGCGCGGGCGTGGTGCTGCCTGTGGTGTAGACCGGTCGCGCGGACGATAGGGCGCATAGCTAGTGATCAAGAACGCCTCCCGGTCAAGTGGGAATGCGCAGAAGCTCTGTCAGATGCTTGATCCATGCAGTAGTCAGGTGCCCGTTTTATATTGGTCACGGCCTGGCACCTCGCGTTGGGGTCTCCCCGGCATTCAGACGAGGGAGACGGGTTCGGGTCTGATCGAGGTTTCCTGTGAGTGCATCCCAGATCTCTCGGGGAGTTAGGTCGACCTTCGTTTCTGGTTGCGTGACGAGTAGTGGCTCTTCTGAGACACCGGGTAGGTGAAGCGTGACGCGCAACGAATCCAACACTGACAGGTTTTCGAGGTGGGTCCGCGCCTCCGCATCGCGAAGGCGCAGGTCGATGTCGATTGGAGAGGGGCGTGAACGGACGTAATCCGGGGATGTTGCAGGGATGAGACCAAGGCGTATCGTTGCATCACGCTCGATGCGGGTGAAGGCCTGGAGTTCTGAAGCGCGGTTCAAGAGACGTTGTTCTTCACGTTCGAGTCGCACTCGACGTTGTTCGAAGTCACGTATGTCGTAGCCGGTTGCGGCGACCCTTGATGCCCCGGTGAGGTAAAGGATCACGATGACTGCGACGATGAAGGCAATGGAGATGACCGGAAGAACCGGGGTGATGATTGTTTCAAGGTTCGTCACGAACCCGGAGATCAGACGGCGGATCGTCTGATCTCCGCCCGCCGATGATGATGCCTTCATTGTGTTCGACGTCCGTCATTGAGCGATTTTGTTTCGCGGACGAGGACGCAACCCGAGAAGTGCCCGATCGCAGCATCACCAATCGCGTCGTGGCCCTTGGGTCTCTTCGCCCGCACCGACTTCAACGACCCGGAGTCGGGCACTGCGACTCCTCGGGTTCTGATTGGTCTCATCCTCAGTTGCAACGAGGGGTTTGGGCGTAAGGACTCTTACCGAGGCGGTGGCACCGCAGATACAGACCGGGAGACGGGGCGGACATTCACAGCGTCCAGCGGCCCGTGAGAACGCCAGTTTCACAATCCGGTCTTCAAGGGAATGGAACGAAATAATCGCGATCCGGCCACCAGGCCTGACGGCGCGCAACGCTTGGGGAATGACGGACCCCAGGGCGTCTAGTTCACCATTGACCGCGATGCGTAAAGCCTGAAATGTCCGCGTCGCCGGGTGTATGGTCGGAGTGCCTCCGGGAGACTGGCGTCGCTGCCTCGGAATCGCGTTTGCAATGCAGTCGGCGAGGTCGGTGGTCTCCTCGAATGCGCGGTAGGATCGGCGATCAACGATGGCTCGCGCTACACGCCGGGCGAACCGCTCCTCGCCGAGACCGTCGATGAGGTCGGCCAAGGATCGCTCATCCAGGTCGTTGACAAGGTCTGAGGCGGTTGGCCCTTGGGTCTGGTCCATTCGCATGTCCAGTGGTCCGGAAGTTCGAAAAGAGAATCCGCGACTGGGTTGGTCCAAGTGCATCGATGAGACGCCAATGTCGAGAAGGAGCCCGTCCAACGTCTGAGGCTCGCCCCACCCGATCCTGTCGAGCACCTGCCCAAGGTTGCGAAAGTCGTCCCGTACGAACTTCACCCGGGACTCAAACCGACTCAAGCGCGACCGGCAAAGTTCCAGTGCCGATTCATCTCGGTCAAGTCCGAGACATTGCCCGTCTGGGGCGGATTCAGTGAGGATCGCCTCCAGGTGGCCTCCCGCCCCTGCGGTGGCGTCCACATATCGCCCACCTGGTCTAGGCGCCAGCAGCGAAATGACCTGGTTTAGCAGAACTGGTACATGGGGGTGCGACTCGTCCAGCTGACTCACCAAGGTGCCCCAACTGCAGTCCAGGAAGCGATGTCCGGAGAGTCTGGGCCAATAGGCAGGCTCTCACGCATTGTGGATGAACAGCAGTCGCCCGCACGAAGGGCACGGAAACGGTGCTTCCGAACGGCGCGCGCGCTGGGCATCGCCAGACGGAATATCAGTGCGGCATCCTTGACACTGGGAACCCGTAAGTTCGGCGACCGGTACGCCGTCGGACGACTTGCCTCTTTGCCGGTTGTAGGCCTCGACATCCTCCGGAGGCATTCCTTGAATGAGAGACATCCGATCCGCTGCCAGGGCATCGCGCCGGGATGTCGCCGAGGTTCGTTCGGCGACCCGTTGCACGTTGCCTGACTGAAGACTGGCAATCGCAGTGGCGACGGCGGCTTCAACCCGTGCCAAATCCCGCTGGGTCCGCTCGGTTGCCTCCATCGCGCCGAGGGTTTGCTCCTCAATCCCGTTTCTGCGCGTGCGTTCCCGGTCCAACTCGACCCTGAGCATCTCCAGGTCCCGCGGAGAGCCCTTGCCTGACCACAGCCGAGTGTCCAGTTCCTTGATCCGTGCTTCCAGTTGAGAGAGTTCGAACTCCTGATCGCGTTGACGGGAAAGCGCTTGCGCGACGGTGTCCTTAGCCCGGCGGATTGCAATGTCTCCGGCTTTCACCTTGACTTGGTCCCCGAGTTGGGAAGTCAATTGGGTGATCCGTGATTCAAGTTGTTGGATTTCAGAATCTATGCGCCAGAGGTTCCAGACCGCACGGGCACGTTCGCTCATCCTGCGCCTTTCCCGGCACCCGGCAATTTTCCGGTCTCGGACGGAGTTTCCACAGTGGGGACTATGCTGGATTTGAGTATACGAACCCGAATCAGTTCAACCCGATGCGAGTTGCACTGGTCATATTCGATGGAAGCATTTTATCGGTGGAACGGGGATGTGTTGGCCTCAATGACTTCCGGGGAGTGGTTCGCCAATGCGGTGAACCTTGATGAGGTTCGTACGGCCGGTTACACCAAGCGGTACGCCAGCGGTGATGACGATCAAATCCCCTTCCTTTGCAATTCCCAACTCGACCGTTGCCTGAACAGCGTGGCGAAATAGTTCATCGGTGGAAGAGAACGGCGGAGCGAGAACTGGCGTGACCCCCCACGTCAGAAGCAGTCGGCGAAGAACTCCCAAATGTGACGACAGTGCAAGGATGGGCGCTTGTGGCCGGTACTTGGCGACTAGCCTCGGCGTGCCTCCAGAACTCGTTGCCGTGACAATTGCACGGGCGCCAAGTTCCATAGCGATCTCGACCACTGCCTGGGCAACAGCTTCGGTTGCGGTCCTAGCCTTGTCTCGGCGGGCGTTAAGGGAATGATCAGCGTCTGTCACAACCTGCTCGGCAGCGTGCGCGATGGCAGCCATCGCCTGGACCGCCTCGAGTGGAAACTTTCCGGCGGCCGTCTCCCCGGAAAGCATCACCGCATCGGTCAACTCGGTGACCGCGACGTGTACATCCGTCGCTTCGGCCCGCGTTGGCCGGGCTTGATTGATCATCGACTCCAGCATCTGCGTCGCGGTGATTGCTGGCTTTGCGGCTTGATTGCATTGATCGAGGAGACGCTTTTGCGCCTGCGGAACCCGTTCGAGGGGTATCTCGACCCCAAGATCACCGCGGGCGACCATGATGCCGTCAGCTTCGGCGAGGATTTCGGAAATGACTTCTAGGGCTTCGGGGCGCTCAATCTTCGCGATGATTCCGCAGGCATCGGGTGCGAATCCCCTGCGGATCAAGTGGTCGCGAAGTTCAACGATATCGGCCGCCCGGCGCACGAACGACAAGGCCAGGAAGTCAACACCCAGGCCCGCTGCGAATACCGCGTCGTCAAGATCCTTGTCTGTCAGTGCAGGGGCAGAGAGTGGTGCTCCGGGGACATTGATTCCCTTGTGAGAGGTCAATCGTCCTCCACGGACGACGGTGCAGCTAATGTCTGATCGGTCCGTAGCGTCCACATGGAGCTGCAGGTTGCCGTCATCGAGCAGGATGCTTGCACCGACGGATACCTCGGATGGGAGCGGAGGGTAGTCCAGGGTTGCAATACCCGGTCCCGAAATCACATCGCGGTTGGTCAGGACGAATTTGTCTCCCTCGGTGAGGATCACTCCACCTTGGGGCAGCAGACCGACACGGATCTTCGGGCCCTGTAGGTCGGCAAGGATTGCAACCTCAATTGGACCAGCAAGTGCGCGAACTTCGGAAATCCGATGTGCATGATCGTCATGAGTCCCGTGGGACATGTTCAACCGAACGACGTTGACGCCGGCGTCAAGGATTCGGGCGAGCATGCCGGGTCGATCAGTCGCGGGTCCGAGGGTTGCAACAATACGTGTGCGACGCATCTGTCGAGGATAGCCCATCATCGCAACCCCTTCGGCCCCGCCTAGTATTTTCTGTTCGACACCCGCCGGTTCGAACAGCCCTTGGTCAAGGGAATGGAGTGTCGGACCCAGCGTGACCTAATCCAGCCAACCACGTTGACGGAGGATTTCGTCACCGATAAGACCCAACTGGACCTCCCGCGCGGTACCAGCAAACTCTCGGAGGTACTCGAGCCGCGCGCGTTGGAAGTATTGGACCGGTCTATCGGCCTCGCTCACTTCGGGAGTGATCGGGTATCCGAGTGCGTCGACACCCCCGCGGGCATCGAAGTATCGAAGGAACGCGTTTTCGACGGTCATCCCGGTCTCGGGGTAATACCGCCGTTCCGAGGTCGACTCGATTGGGTCGCTTGGCACTGGACGGTCAGTAAGAAGGAGATCGCCTAATAGCGATATCTGGACCTCATACGGCGAACCCTGCAAGTCGGGTCGGTATTCCAACCTTCCCCGCTGAAACCACTGGACGAGAAGACCCTGATCAACAAACGCTTCCGATCTTGGGAACCCGAACCGTTCGAAGCCTCCCAAGCGGTCGTACGCTGACGCGAAGCGCGCTGAAATGTTGTGTTCGGTCGCCTGGATATATCGCCCACCGGAAGCGAGTTCGCTCCGTGAGGCCGTAGCGGGTGTTGTTGGCGGAAGTGCGAGTGACCACACGCCTCCGGCGGCAGCTGCAAGAAGGACGGGAACGCCTTCAATCCGAGCGATTCCTGGTGAGGTTGTGGCTCTCGGCATTGTGGACGGCGACAAGGCAAACACCGGTCCCACAGGTCGGGGGAGGCTGGGCAACTCAACCCAGGACTCGCCTCGGTTTGTCGATCTCACCACTGACCCGCGGGCGCCGACGACCATCCATGTTTGGGGGGAAGCGGGTTCAGTTACCACTGCCACGGGTGAGATGCCGGGTGGCAATGATGCAACTGGGGTCCACGTTTGGCCGCGATCGGTAGACAGGGCCATCCCTCGATCCGACGTTACAAAAGCGGTGCCATCCGCTTCGGAGTGGAACGAAACCGAGGTTGCGCCGCCTGGTGCAAGGCCAGTCGTGACCGGTTTCCACGAGCTTCCGCCGTTTACCGACCTGAATACGCCGGGCGCGACAGCCGTGGCCATGAGCCACACAGCTGAGTCCGATTGGAGTTGCGCGAGTGAGATTGCTCCGGGAATCGTGCCATATCGGTCATGGGGCAATCCGAGAGAAGACGGGATCCAGGTTGAGCCGCCGTCCCGGGTAATGAAATTGCCGTGCAGTTCGGTCCCGGCGATGAGGTGGTTCGGATCGGACTGGTCATAGCGGATGGCGGTGATTGTTGGGAGTGGCACCCGTATCGGTTCCCAAGTAGATGCACCGGCATCCAACCGGAAAAGGCCGCCAACTCCGCTAACGATCATCGATCGAGTGTCGGTTGGGGCAACTGTCCCGGTTACAAGGCGGAGGTCGAGCGGTAAGCCACGATCAAGCGCTTGCCACGTGTGACCACCGTCAACGCTACGCTTCACACTCGTTCGGAGGTCGGTCTCTGGCATTGGAGACCCGAGTGCCGCGACTAGTCCGGTAGTAGAGGGAGGTGTGATCAGCGTCGTGATGCCCTCACCGGTCGCACTGATCCGCTGCCATCCGGGGAGAGGCGATGCAAACTGCCCTGGCGTTGCCAAGGCTAAGCGCCAACTGGAAGTGAGCAATGCGATGAGACTGAACGTGGAGATCAGTAATGCGGCAATCCGCCGGGAGGTGCATCGCAGCAGATGCGTGTTTGGAAACCGAACTCCGTAACCAAACAGCACTGGAAATGGTTGAGAAACCGGGGCGGGTGAGGATGGTCGCGTCGTTACCCGGTCGCGACCGAGTATCACCGAGGGATCACCAATCGGTCTCCAGGTGCGAGGACGTTCGGGTCCACAAGGCGGTTTGCCCTGACAATGGCATCCACGGTGGTGTTATACCGCGTTGCGATCTGCCAGAGGGAATCACCTGACGCCACAGTGTGGGTCGCTTGGCCCGATGAGCTTGCGAGCGATGCGGGGGTGACAGTTGCTCCTGCCGCCCGGGTGGGCACCAGGGCAGCGCGGGGTGTTGCGGTCATGACTACGAGTGGTGTTGACTGAGCCATCTGCCTGGCAGTGTCCACGGTGGGCAGGGCAGTAGGCACGAGGGAGGGCATAGCCGTCGGGATTGAAGTGGGAAGCGGAGCGACTGCGTTTGCCCGCTGGGTCGCAGGGTCATTGGACCCGGTTGGCTTGGCCTCGTCACGTGATGAAGACGCCAGAAGTCGTCCAGTCACATCGGTGAGCGTGTTTACGGTAATTCCAGCCGATCGAATGATCGGTGAGAACGCCGGGGGAATCGTTGTGACGTCACCGAAAGCCACCACCGAACCCAACAGGGACGCCGCAGTCATGCCGAGCGCAATTCTCACCAACCGCCTGCGGTAGCCAACGTGCGCAAGTGCACGGCCTCCCTGGAGGCGCTGCCAACGTGGCGGCGGATCTGTCGTGACATCAATTGCGGTTCGATTGCTGAAGGCGAGAACCATAAATCCGCCATGACTCGAGAACGTTGGTGACACAGGTCTGGCATGGCCGCGCAATCGACCCTCTGCCTAACACTGTCTATACGCATGACGGTCCGTTGAGTTGCGCACGCGGAACCGACCGGCGTGACGGGTGCTGCTCTCAGTCGGGATACACGAACACGAACGTCAGGTCGTTCACGTTGGTATTGGTGGGACCAGTGACGATCAGATCGCCGGCTCGTGCCAGCGCTTCATTCGAGTCATTTGCGTTCAGTGCTTCACGGGGGTCGATGCCGGCATCGCGCATGCGCCCGAGGGATCCGGAATCGGCGAAGCCTCCGGCCGCGTCGGTTGGACCATCCGAGCCGTCGGTGGCCAAAGCCACAATCAACGTTCGAGGCACGTTTGCCATCGCAAGCGCGGCGCTCAGTGCAATCTCCTGGTTTCGCCCACCTTTTCCGCGTCCACGAACGGTCACGGTTGTCTCACCACCAAAAACAACCATCGCGGGAAGGTTGAGCGGCTTGTGACGGTGGACCAGTTCACGACCGATCGCGACTGCGAACCGGGCAACCTCCCGCGCTTCGCCTTCCATGAATGACGTGAGCATCAACGTGTTGAAGCCAAGCTCATTGGCGCACGCAATCGCTGCGTCAGCTGCGATGTCATTGCTTCCGATCACGACGGTCCGTGCCTTATCGAAAAGCGGATTTCCCGGCTTGGGTGTTTCAGGCGTGTCGCCTCGCTCGCCGCGCCGGAGGGCGTCCTCCACGGACTGGGGAATGCGTCCCAAAAGATCGAACTCATTGAGAACGCCAATAGCGTCCGCGAACGTCGTTGTATCCGGCACGGTTGGTCCGGATGCGATGAAATCAAGCGGGTTTCCAACTACGTCGGAGAGAACGAGGGTCAACACCGTCGCTGGAGCAGCCAATTCTGCGAGGCGTCCGCCTTTCACCCGCTCGATGTGCTTCCGGATCGTGTTGATCCGGGTGATGTCCGCGCCAGACCGGAGCAGCAAGTCCGTGAGGGCTCGGTAGTCTGATAGCGAGATCCCATCGTCTGGGAGGAGCATCAGGGCGGATCCCCCACCCGAGATCAAGCAAATCACCAGGTCTTCGGCTGTCGCTTCGTGAAGAAGCTCGACAATCTTCGCCGTTCCGTCCAACCCGGCTTGATCCGGGACTGGATGGGATGCCTCATGCAAGTGAATGATCCGGGTCTCATCGGTATACCCGTACTTCACGTTTACGTGGCCCGACGAGATGAGATCACCAAGGATTCCCTCAAGCGCCCGCGCCATCGGCGCACTCGCCTTCCCGGCACCGACCACGATGATGCGCTTATATAGTCGAAGGTCGTAGACGTTCGCACCGGCAATCAGCTGGTATCCATCGCGCCTGAGGGTGCGTCGAACCGCCTCCGCTGGGTCGACTGACGCGAGTGCCTCCCGCATGATCTTCCATGCTATGGCTCGCGCGGTTGCAAAGGTCAACGTTGTCGCGGTCGCGACGCTTGTGGCACCGTCGGAATGAGTTTGCTCGTTCACGGACGCTACGTTAGCATCGGTCGGACGCACCGCGCTTATCGTCGACTTTACGATGGCGCCATAACCCGCACGCGACCAATCGCTCGGCTCCCGGTCCGGGTGCCGACACACAATCCACGGGAGGATTCAATGGCGCGACCAGTCACCCTCTTTACCGGCCAATGGGCAGACTTGCCACTCGAGGTTCTTGCCGGGAAGGCAAAGGAGTTCGGTTACGACGGCCTCGAACTCGCATGTTGGGGTGACCACCTCGATATCGAGCGCGCGGCTCACGACCCGGCGTACTGCGCACATCAACGGGAGATACTGTCTCGGCACGGTCTGGATTGCTGGGCAATTTCTGCGCACTTACAGGGGCAGTTGGTCCTGGACCATATAGATGAACGCAACTCGGGGTTCGCTCCTGCAGAATTGCGCCACGACCCCGAGGCCGTTCGTGCATGGGGCACTCGCCAAATGATGCTCGCCCCCGTGGCAGCGAAGAACATGGGCGTCAAGGTCGTCAATGGGTTCACGGGTTCAAGCATCTGGCACCTCCTTTTCCCATTCCCACCTCAGTCCCAGGCGCTGATTGACGCCGGGTACGCCCTCTTTGCAGAGCGATGGACGCCGATCCTGAACGAGTTCAGTGCGAACGGGATCAAGTTCGGTCTTGAGGTTCATCCCACCGAAATCGCCTTTGACTACTACACCGCCCAAGCCTCGCTCAATGCAATTAACAATCACCCGGCATTTGGATTCAACCTCGATCCAAGTCACTTCATTCCTCAAGGCGTAGATCCGGCCATCTTTGCCCGAGACTTTGCAGATCGTATTTTTCACATGCATGTCAAGGATGCCAAGGTCAATCGTGATGGACGCTCCGGAAGTTACGGGAGTTTCCTCTCGTTTGGTGACCACCGCCGTGGCTGGGATTTCCGATCGCCTGGCCATGGGGAAGTTGACTTCGAAAGCCTGATTCGTGCCCTGAATGACATCGGATATGCCGGTCCCCTTTCGGTCGAATGGGAGGACGCAGGCATGGATCGTGAGCACGGGGCGAGGGAAGCAGCTGCCTTCTGCCGCAAGATTGACTTCCGCCCGTCCAATTTGGCGTTTGACGCGGCGTTCAGCCGCTAACGATTTGCGAGCGGTTCGCTGTCGTCTCGTTCGAGGCATGGCACGACGCCCGTTAGTACATTCGGGAAAGAATTGACGATGAGCGAACAGGTCGGTTTCTTGACCATGGGGTCCGCGGCTTCCGGCGGTCCGGTTCCGGAAATTGGGATCGGGATGCTCGGATATGCATTCATGGGAAAGGCCCATTCGAATGCATTTCGCACCATCCCCTACATGATCCAGCCATTGGCCGCGATGCCCAAGATGGTGGCCCTTTGCGGACGCAACCGGGACGCCGTGACGGCGGCGGCGACCCGGTTCGGGTACGAAAAGGTGTATCTGGACTGGCGTGAGATGCTGAAGGATGATTCCATCCAGTTGTTCGACAACGGTGGTCCAAACAACATTCACGCGGAACCGACCATTGCTGCCGCCGAGGCGGGAAAGCACGTCCTCTGCGAGAAGCCGCTGGGTCGGTCGGCGCATGAGTCGAAATTGATGCTGGACGCCGTCCGCAAGGCCGGTGTCAAACACATGTGTGCGTTCAACTATCGTTTTGTCCCAGCGGTGCGGCAGGCAAAGGCGCTACTCGAACGCGGAGCGCTCGGGCGCATCTTTCATTTCCGTGCCCGCTATCTGCAGGAATGGGGCAACAGCCCTGACGTGGCCCAGTGGCGGTACCACGCTGACACCGCCGGGAGTGGTGCACTTGGGGACCTTGGTGCCCACATAATCGATTTGGCTCGGTTCCTGATCGGTGAGCCGACCGAAGTCAGCGCCCTGACCGCCACTTTCATCACCGAACGCGACGACCCTTCAGGTGCTGGCGGGCGTCTGCACGTGGACGTTGATGACGCATTCGAGGCGGTCGTGCGGTTTGCGAACGGGGCGGTTGGCACGCTCGAGGCCACCCGGTTTGCGCCAGGCCGCAAGAACCATAACGTGTTCGAGATCAACGGTGAACTCGGGTCTATCGCGTTCAACCTGGAGAACATGAATAACTTGGAAGTGCACCTTCCAGACCACGATCCGAAGGATGTCCAAGGCTTTCGAAACGTCCTGGTCTCCGAGAGCTACCACCCGTTCTGGCAGCATTGGTGGCCGCAGGGTCACATCATTGGATGGGAACACACGTTCGTCCATGAAGTGAACCACCTTCTTGAGGCCATTGTTGGCAAGCACGAAGTTGCCCCGTACGGTGCCGATTTCGTGGACGGCTATCGCAACGCAGTGATCTGCGACGCAATCATCGAATCAGCTCGCGAGGGGCGCCGGGTCGAGATCAGGTACCACGACTGAGCCCTGAGTGCTGATTAGGCGTAGAAAGCCATGGACCCCGCCACCGTGAGGTGTGCGGGGTCCGTGCATTCTTGGTGCGCTGATTGGTCAGGTAGAGACCATCGCGCTTGTCATGCGTCTCCGTTGTGTTCTGGAGGTAGCGGACGTGTGGCCTCCTGACGGGACGCGTGCCCACGTGCGGTTCGAATAATGTCGCTGAACAGTGTTCGCGCCTCCATCGTGAAGTGCTCGCCATCCAGGCGGTTCTCAAGTGTGGCGAGGGCCGACGGGTCGTCGATTAGCGTGGCCAACCGGCCAATCAGGTACCCCGCAAATCGCGCGTGGACTCGCCACGCCACGGGTCGGGGCTGGTCTTCGTCAAGCAGGACCACCCAGTCTTTGGTGACACCGCCCTGCTGGCGAACGAGTGGTGCAGGAAGCCTCGAGATACGCATCAGTCCGTCGTCGTCTCCGGGTTTGGAAACGGCGGCAACCGGGGCGTGATGCACCGCATGACGGAATGAGGCGGCTTGCGAGTTCGCTCACTGGAAACATGATTGGACTCTTTGGCCCCACGCCAAGCTTGCGGTTGCGATGACAATGGCCCTATTCGGACTGCGAGGTGGGCTCAGGCTGGCGCACTGTCCTACACGGCCCCGGGAGGCCTTCTTTACGGTGCCGGAATCGGCTGCCAAGCCAAGCTGCGTGCCTGCTGAGTAAGGAGGCCGGTGGCATCAATCAGGAACCAGCGCAATGCCCATTCAGCGTCCTTGACCTGAAAGACCAAGGCGACTAGCGGTGTGAGTTCCAGGGTGCTGTTGACACTCAGGCGAAGTGGGCGCGTATGCCAACCGTCGGTCAGCACGATCACCCGTCCTCGGTTATCCAGACGCCACCCAAGCAGCGACAGGCGCGCATCAGTAAGTACGTTGCTGACGAAGCCCGGGACATCGGGGACCGTATATCCGGTCTCCGGGATCCCTCCGGAATAGGCAGCGACAACGACCCCGTTCGAATCCAACATCGCTGCGAAATCCTTCGCGTTCCGCTTGTCGAGCACCGACCGAGTACGCACAAGCGTAGAAATCAGTCGAGCATCCGGCGGTGTGGCGCCAGGGGCTGGGGTTGCGATGGTGATAACGGGTTTTGCGGGGCGATCTGGAATGGTCTGCTGCTCCCAAACGGTCAGGGCGCCAAGAAGAAGAACGACCGCCAGAAGGGTGATTACCCGCCGCCAGTAGGCAAGAACCCCTACCGGACTGTTTG
>Ga0194061_1001762_pt1 | contig 12253 bp, 14 predicted proteins | sample SepL2221m_MetaG_FD_163423 | JGI IMG/M metagenome (GOLD analysis project Ga0194061, IMG submission 163423) | Anoxic zone freshwater microbial communities from boreal shield lake in IISD Experimental Lakes Area, Ontario, Canada - Sep2016-L224-21m | ecosystem: Environmental > Aquatic > Freshwater >...
GGGTAGACCAGAATCAATTAAGCCACGGGTCCCGCCCAAAGCGCTAATGATCTTCGCTTTATCTTCTTGATGACCGTCATAGCTCATTAATTTGCCCCCGTGGATCCAAAGCCGCCATCGCCGCGATGCGATCCCGGTAAAACTTCAACTTCAACAAATTGCGCGCGCTCAACTTTCTGAATTACCAACTGGGCTATTCGATCACCTTTGTGAAAGGTAATAGCAGTCTTCGGATCGTGATTTATGAGAATCACTCGAAGCTCTCCTCGAAATCCAGCATCAACGGTGCCCGGAGTGTTAACCATAGAAACGCCATGCTTAATTGCTAACCCGGACCTAGGATGCACAAAGGCGGCATAACCATCGGGCAGCGCAATTGCAATCCCAGTTGGAACCAGGGCGCGCTCCCCCGGTTGCAAGGTAATTTCAATTCGAGAGGTTAGATCCGCGCCCGCATCGCCAGGTTTCGCGTAGAACGGAAGGGCGACCGAGCTGTCTAATCGCGTAATTAATACTTCAACGCTCAAGGGTTGATCTCGAAATCTGGATCAACAAAGGCGAGAAGTTCTGGGTGCGCAGTTACGTGAGCCAAATATTCTTTCGGCGCATTCTCCATAAAGTGTTTCATTGGAACAATCACAAATAACGCAGCAGCGCGAACTGCGATCGGACCATCAGGAGAATTTAATCTTCCAATTGCAGCAGTATAAACCTTTCGGTTTACCTGTCCAGTGATTTCAGCGCTGATATGCAGCGTCGAGCCCATCGGTACTGGCAACAGGAAATCAGTTTCGAGTCGGGCAGTTACTGCAGGAGAGCGAATTAACCACATCAATTTTCCAAGAGCTTCATCAAAGGCCAATGAAAGCAGGCCACCATGTGCCAGACCCGGAGCTCCTTGATGATTTTCCGTTACCGTGAAAACCGCCGTGAGATTTTGTCCCGCTCCGGCATGTGCCACCAGATGCAATCCCGTTGGATGTAAGTCGCCACAACCAAAACAGTGACCGAAATGGGAAGGGATCTTTGAACCTGGAAGCGGTGCCTTTGCGTGTCGTTCGGGGATAGTTGAGCCCGACGGGGCAACAGTGCTCGGAATACGACTCATGGCTCTAAGGGTAATGCCCTTAACGAAATGCCGTAACTTAGCGCTATGGAATATCGGGAGATTCTCAGATGGCCAATCTGGTTATGGCTATTTCTAGCCTTCTTGGCCGCTTCACTCTCGCTGGCCGTTTGGGCCGCGCTCGGAATCAAGAGCGCGATCATAATTTCGCTCGCACAACTTCTCCTGCTTATTATCTTTGAGCGGGCAAGTTCGTTAAAGATTTCCGTCTCTGAGGAATGGCTCTTCGTGGGGCGAGCAAAAATCGAGCGCAGATTCCTAGGCGAAATTACCGCGCTTGCGGCAAAGGAGTTACAACGGGCGCGAGGTCCCAATCTTGATCCAGCGGCCTACCTGGCCCTTAGATTTTGGGCATCTTCCGGTCTCAGAATTTCGCTAACTGATCCTCGAGACCGAACGCCATACTGGTTAATAAGTTCGCGAAACGCCACCAAATTATTGGCGGCTTTGGTTAAGGTTTAAAACTATTCGCAATCTTTACAGACAGCTTTGGCGCCTTCGCCCTTAGCCAACTGCGTAACATGATGAACCAAGAAGCAACGCGAACAGGTAAATTCATCGCTCTGCTTTGGAACTACTCGAACGGTTAATTCTTCACCTGAAAGATCAGCTCCAGGGAGTTCGATATTCTCGGCAGCATCTTCTTCATCGATATCAACTTGGCCTGACTGAGCATCAGCTCGTCGAGCTTTGAGCTCTTCTAGTGACTCTTCATGTAACTCTTCATCCGTTTTTCTCGGGGTGTCGTAATCGGTAGCCATGGCACCTCCTTATAACTAATTCTGTAATCAGCCGGGGCCAGATTACTTCGAGTAAATGTTCGGATTGAACAAAAAATTGCGACGGGCGGATACTCCACTATGCGCCCATGTTCTGCCTAATTAACCATCGGCGTGTCGAGATTATTCCCCAACATGAGCGGGGTAGCCCCAACCAGTGAGCCTGATCACGGGGGGTTTATCCCCGAAAAATCAGGGCTGTAGGCGAATTGGGTTCTGACCGCGGGCTATTAATCGATCAAAATGGGCATCGCGCTTTTCGGTAAAGGTCGAAACATCCGAGGCTGCCCCTTCCAACCAGGCTCCTAGTTCGTCGCGAGCCGCGGCGCCATCGTCGGAGAGCGTCTGCAAATTGAAGATATCCCAAGCTCGAAGAACGGGTTGAACCACATCATCTAGGTGCAATTGAAGATCATAAATTCCTGCCAGCGCGATCTGTACCGACTTGCGACCCCACCCAGGCATTCCCGCTCCTGGCATCTGAAAATTAGTAACGACATCAGTTATCGCCCGCATTGCGGCATTTGGTTCTAGTTCCAAAGCAGCACCCAAAAGATTGCGATAAAAAAGCATGTGCAGATTTTCATCAAGAGCGACTCGAGCCAGCATGCCTTCGCAAATTGCGTCATCGGAAATTTTCCCTGTATTGCGGTGGGAAATTCTGGTGGCGAGCTCTTGAAAGGTTACGTAAGCGACGGTATGCAACATGTCATTTACATATGGCGTTTCGTAGCCAACTTGCATGTGAGCCATGCGCAAATCTTCAAGCTCTTTTGGATCAACACCACGAGTGGCCATTAAATAATCGCGCATTACGATGCTGTGGCGCGCCTCTTCTGCGGTCCAACGATTCAACCAATTGCCCCAGGCGCCATCGCTACCCATCGAAAGTGCAATCTCGGTGTGATAACTAGGTAAATTATCTTCAGTCATCAAATTCAAAATCAAGGAATCTTGCGCGATTGAAGTGAGCTTGGAATCTTTAGCTTCCCAGGCGTCGCCATTTAGTGGTCCGGCGAAGGTACGACCCTCGCTCCAAGGAACATACTCGTGCGGATACCAATCCTTGGTTGTGCGTAGATGGCGATCTAACTCCACGGCAACGACCGGTTCCAAATCTCGAATGAGTCGAGATTGCACGGATTCGCTCGATTGTGCCATTGGCTAAATACCTTACTTTCAGTCTCAAGTTAAAGAATTGATCGATCTTTAGAGGTGGAACGCTACCCCACAAGAGGGGGCTACTCGCGAGTTAGCCCACGGATTCGCCGGGTGCGTGCCAACGCCATCTCCCGACGCCATTTTTGAATCAAACCGTGGTTGCCTGAAGTTAGAACTTCTGGAACAGCGAGCTCTCGCCACACTGGCGGTTTGGTATAGGTGGGGTACTCCAACAACGCTTCAGGCAGCTGCGCTTCTGAAATCGTGTGTGACTCCTCTTCAAGGGATGCTGGGTTGCCTATTACGCCCGGGATCAACCGAACAATGGCTTCGATCATAACAAGCGCTGCCGCCTCGCCACCGTTAAGTACATAATCGCCGATTGAAACTTCGCGCACTCGAAACTCTGGCCGGGAACGGTAATGATCGGTCACTCGTTGATCAATTCCTTCGTAACGGCCACAGGCGAAAATTAGATGCGCACAGGTGCTCATTTCTTGGGCTTTAGCTTGGGTAAAAAGTTCACCGGCGGGTGTCAGAATAATTAAGTCATGAATTTCAGCTTCAGAGTTGGCTGCACTTTGATCAATCGCTTCGCCCCAAATGGTTGGCATCATCACCATTCCGGCGCCACCACCATATGGCGTGTCATCAACCGTCCGATGGATATCGGTGGTGAAGTCGCGTAAATCAGTCACGACAATTTCCAGCAAACCAGCCTCGCGGGCTTTTCCAATTAACGAAAGCTCAAGCGGAGCAAGGTATTCCGGAAATATGGAGATGACACTTATTCGGTTTTTATTAGTTTCGCTATTTGTCATCGAGTAATCCTGGAGGTGGAATAACGGTGATCAATTTATTGAGCACATCAACGGTTGGGACAATTTCACGAACAAAGGGAATTAGCACTTCACCGGTGTCGGTGGCTACGGCCAATAAATCTTGGCCAGGTAATGGAATGACGTCAGTAACTATTCCCAGACGTTCATTAGTTTCCGTTACGACGATGCAATCAATGAGTTGCAAAACATGAAAATCATCTTCGTCGATCGCACCTTCAGAAATATCAACTTCGGCCAGAAGAACAGTACCGCGAAGTTTTTCGACATCGTTTCGGTCGGCAACGCCATTGAATCCAAGAAGTAAGGTGCCGTTGTGAACGCGAGCAGATTTCACCGTTAATGGACCACGTTCGAGCGGGTCAGTAGTTAAGACTGACCCAATCTCAAAACGCTCTTCAGGTAGATCGGTACGAACTTCAATTGTTGCTTCACCAAGAACTCCATGCGCTCGGCCAATTCGGCCAACGACCAAGAGCACTATTAGCGAGCCTCGTCAGCCTCGATTAGATCAACTCTGATTGAGCGACCTGCGATCGCGCTAACGACGGTCCTTAAGGCACGTGCAGTGCGACCATTGCGGCCAATCACTTTGCCAATGTCATCCGGATGAACCCGAACTTCAAGGGTGGTCCCACGACGATGAGTCTTCTCAGTGATGACTACATCGCCAGGGTTGTCCACAATCCCTTTGACGAGGTGTTCTAGGGCCTCATCGATCATTCTTATTCAGCTGCACTTTCTTCAACGGCAACTGCTTCGGCTGGTGCTTCAACAACTGCTTCGGCTGGTGCTTCAACAACTGCTTCAACAACGACCTCTTCAACTACAGGTGCGTTCTTTGCAGCGAGTTTGTCAGCGGCCTTCTTCTTCATGGTTGTTGCGCCTTCTTTTGGCTCATCCATGGCTTCTTTAACAGCAGCTTCATAAGCTAAACGCTTGTGTGGCTTTGCAGCAGCAACGCGAAGTGTGCCTTCGGTGCCAGGTAGGCCCTTAGCTTTTTGCCAATCACCGGTGATCTTTAGCAAAACCTCTACAGCTTCAGTTGGCTGAGCTCCGACGCCAAGCCAGTACTGAGCGCGCTCAGTGTTGACCTCGATAAGCGATGGCTCCGACCCTGGTGAGTAGCGACCGATCTCTTCGATGGCGCGACCGTTTCGGGCAGTGCGAGAATCAGCAACAACAATTCGGTAGTGCGGGGTGCGAATTTTTCCAAGACGCATTAATTTAATTTTTACAGCCACGAAGGCGTTCTCCTTGAGTTATTCGGACAGTTAAAACCTTGCGACAGTGGGAGCGTCGAAGTTCTAACCAGCCATATTGGACACTGTTGCTTAGGGGTAGAGGGCCCTAGAGCAGGGTGCCAATCTTGCCACCCCATCGGGTCAAACCCAAATTAGCCGCTTTCGGCTGCCCGCTTAGCGGGATTACCCGATTTGGACTTCTTCTTCGGTGGCGTCTGGCCGGATCGAGGGCCAGCGGCTGAATTACCACCCATTCCAGGCGGCAGGGCCATTCCGGGCGGAAGGGCCATCCCAGGCGGTAGCGAACGACCACCAGATGCACGCATCTGCCTCATCATCTTTTGGGCCGAAGTGAAGCGATCGACCAAATTATTTACCTCAGAGACGGCGCGACCACTCCCCCTGGCGATGCGAAGGCGCCGGCTCCCATTTAGGACTTTGGGGTCATTTCGCTCGACTGGGGTCATAGATTGGACGATTGCCTGCGTTCGAACCAGCTCGCCCTCATCAAAGTTTTCCAACTGCTTCTTCATGGCACCTGAATTCACTCCGGGAAGCATTCCCAAGAGTTTGGTCATCGAACCCATCTTCTTCATGGCTTCAAGCTGTTGCAGAAAATCATCAAGAGTGAAATCTTCGCCGCTGGCAAACTTGCTCTCCAATTTTGCGGAAGCTTCGTTATCAAAGGCCTTCTTTGCCTGCTCGGCCAAGGTTGCAACATCGCCGAGTCCAAGTATTCGAGATGCCATTCGTTCTGGGTAGAAAAGATCGAAATCTCCCACCTTTTCACCAGTAGCGGCAAACATGATCGGACGGCCAGTGCTCTTGGTTATCGAGAGCGCAGCGCCGCCTCTGGCATCACCATCGAGTTTGGTCAGAACAATGCCGTCGAAACCAACACCTTCGAGAAAAGCACGAGCGGTGCGAACCGCATCTTGTCCGATCATGGCATCGACGACGAATAGAACTTCATCTGGAGTGATTGCATCTCTGATCGATTTTGCCTGCTTCATCAGCTCTTCATCAACGCCTAAACGTCCGGCGGTATCGACGATCACTATGTTATGAAGTTTGTCAGCAGCGAACTTCACGCCGGCCTTAGCTACGGCAATCGGATCTCCGACGCCATTACCTGGCTCAGGTGCAAATACTGGAACGGATATTGACTCACCAACAACTTGGAGTTGCGTAACCGCATTGGGGCGTTGCAAGTCCGAGGCAACCAGCAATGGCGTATTGCCTTGATCTTTCAAATACTTTGCTAACTTTCCCGCGAGCGAAGTTTTTCCGGCGCCTTGGAGTCCCGTAAGTAAAATTACCGTCGGCGGGCGTTTGGAATAGCGAATCCGTCTGGCGCTGCCGCCAAGAATATCTACGAGTTCCTCATGAACAATGTCAAAAATCTGTTGTGAAGGATTAATCCCTTTATTGATATCCGGAAGTGCTTCCAAGGTACGCGCTGAAATTCGAGCGATAAAGTTTTCGGTTACTTCCAGCGATACGTCGGAATCCAAAAGTGCCAATTTAATCTCGGCCGCAATCTCGGCAACATCGTCAGCCTTGATTCGCCCTTTCTTTCGCAGCGAAACGAAGGCGGCCGAGAACTTAGCGGAGAGCGAATCAAACATGGCGCGATCCTACTATTGCGTCAGCAGCAGCTGCTCAACTTGATTAGCCAGCAAAACAGCGCGCTCTTCCGAAAGTGCATTGCCTTGGAGGTCAGTTAAATAGAGGGTGTCAAAAGCCTCGGCCCCCAAAGTGGCCACAATCGCAGCCCGGATATCGACACCAAACCTTGAGACCGCTTTGGCCACCGTGTAAAGAATCCCGGGCCGATCGTGCATTCGCACTTCCAGCACCGTGGCATTGGTTGCTAAATCATTACTGGCTCGCACTATCGGGGGCGCAACCGGAATGCCAGGAAATTTCCGATAATTTGCAATTCGTTCACTCAAGCGATCTGATAAATCTAGCTCACCCCGAAAAGCGCGGCGCAGAAGCTCTTCTAACTTAACTGCGGTGGGCAATTCGGCATGAGGATCCAAAACAACGATCCACTTCATTACCGCTGACTCGCCAACAGTACGAGTTCTGGCGGAGCGAACGTTAAGCCGAGAAATAGTAAGTGCACCAGCAACCATTGATAGCAGCCCAACTTGATCAGGTGAAATTATTTCAATCTCAAAATTATTTTCGTGAGCGCTAATTTCTATCCATAACTCGCCTTCTGCCGATCGGGCGATCTGCGAAGGTGTCAGTTCTAATTGAGCCGCTGGCTCGATACCAGCCATCGCCGAAAGCGATCTGGAAACCAGATCGGCTACCAGCCTGGCTTTCCAATCACTCCAAGCGGTACGACCAGTTGCTTCACCATCAGCAATACTGAGAGCGTGAAGTAGCTCCAAAGTTTCGGCGTTACCAACATGTTGCACAACATGAGCAATGGTTGCCGGATCATCTAGATCTCTTCTGGTTGCCACAGTCGAGAGAAGCAGGTGCTCACGTACAAGCAAAGCCAGAGTTTCGCAATCTTCATCGGAGAATCCCAAACGATGAGCGAGCGGGCGCATCAATACTTCGCCATATTCGGAATGGTCTAAATCCAAGAAACCCTTACCCAAATCGTGAAAGGCCGCGGCTACTAAGAGTAAATCTGGACGATGAACATTTCTGATTAGCGCCGAGGCGCGTACGGCGGTTTCGAGCATATGACGATCAACTGTGTGTCGGTGTAACGCATTTCGTTGAGGCAAAAAACGCACGTGAGACCACTCTGGTATCCAGCTCTCGACTATTCCTTCTTGGTCTAGCGCCTCCCAAACTTTGATCAACGACTCCCCTGCGCCAAGTAGGGCAACCAAATCCTCGCGGCTCTGTCTGGGCCAAGGCGTTGGCAACGCCGTAAAGTTTTCGGCTATGTACACAGTGGCATCTATCGAAAGTGGCAACCCCAGTTGAACCGCGGCCGCGGCCGCTCGAAGTCCAAAGCCGGAATCACCCTCAGAAATCTCCGCCGGCTCGAGAACTACCTCTTCATTATGAACGCGAAGACCGAGCCCGATTACGGAATCACTTCGTTTTCGAAATAACTTCTTGGCCTTAGTATTTTCGATTCGGTGAATCGTCAAACTCATTACATAGTCAACAGTTCGAGCCGATTTAGCTACCTCTAACATCAATGCATCAGCGTCAGCGAAATTCATCGCCTTAGCTACAGCGTCCTGTTGGCTTAGTAAGAGTTGGTCTCTGCCTCGTCCGGAACTTTGATGCAGTGAGTCTCGAACATTTGCTAATAAATTTTCGGCGGCTGCCAATCGATCCAGCGCAATCGGCACCGAACCGGTAAGTGCCATCGCTCGGATCGTTGTTATATCTCGAAGCCCACCACGGGACTCCTTCAAATCTGGCTCCAGTAAATAGGCCAGTTCACCGGATCGACTCTCTCGTTCCAATACCGAACTAACTATCCCTGCAAAATTTCTTTTGAAATTCCGGCGCCAACTTTCCTGCGCCTCCTGGGCAACCGCTGTTACAAGTTCGAAATTTCCCGCGATTGCTCGTAAATCCAGAAGTCCCATAGCCACTTTAAGATCGGCTTCAGCTGCTACTTTCGTCTCTGCCCTGGTGCGCACCGAATGATCGACTGCGCGAGCCTGATCCCACAATGGATAGAGGACAGAGTTAACAAATTCCAGAAGTGACTCCGACGGCATCGAACCATCGTGAATGATAAGTAGATCTAAATCTGAGCCCGGAGAGAGTTCGCCTCGACCATAACCACCAACCGCACCGATTGCTAGGGCGCCCATAAACTTTGGAAATTTTTCTACACTCTCGCGGAATAATTCTTGGAGCACAAAGTCGGAACTATCAGACCGTTCCCGTCGCTCTCGAGTGCTCATAGTTTTAGCCTAACTTCCCTTTCAACGAAATACTTCTCATGGAAAGCAGAAGTTAGGCCAAACTAGTCAAACCATTTTTAACTAAATTGCATCTACTCCACGCTCGCCGGTACGAACCCGAACCACGCTTTCTACAGGCGTTGACCAGACCTTACCGTCGCCAATTGAACCCGTGGACGCAGCTTTGACGATTACATCAATCACCTTTTCGGCATCTGGTGAATCAACTAGCACTTCTAAACGAACCTTAGGCACAAGGTCCACCGTGTATTCAGCGCCACGATAAACCTCAGTGTGGCCGCGTTGACGGCCAAAGCCGCTGGCTTCAGAGACCGTCATCCCAGTGACGCCAAAAGCCTGGAGAGCGGTCTTGACATCATCGAGTTTGAATGGCTTGATGATCGCAGTTATAAGTTTCATAGCTCCCCTTAATTAGCAGACTGTTGTGAGGAAAGGAATCGAGAGCCATCGCTGAATGATGAATTCTCGTAGGCCGTTTCGGCGTGAAGTGACAAGTCCATTCCGGCAACTTCTTGCTCTTCGGAGACTCGAAGACCCATCACCTTGTCCAGGATCTTTGCCAAAATATAGGTGACAACGAAGGAATAAGCGACCACGGCAATTACCGCAACGGCTTGATGGCCCATCAAAGTCCATCCGCCCTTATACAGAACACCATTTGCGCCAGCACCGTTGGTCATCTTGGTTCCAAGAAGTCCGATTAGAAGTGCGCCAGCGATACCACCAACGAGGTGGACACCGACAACATCAAGAGCATCATCAAACTTGAAGAAAGTCTTTAGACCAGTTGCGAGACAGCAGATAACGCCGGCCGCAACTCCGATCGCGATTGAACCCATTGGACTAACAAATCCACAAGCAGGAGTGATGGCAACAAGGCCCGCCACAGCACCAGAAGCTGCTCCAAGTGTTGTTGCATGTCCATCACGAAGCTTTTCGGTAAGGATCCAGGCCAAGAGCGCCGCGCCTGTCGCAGTGTTGGTATTTACGAAGGCATAGGCAGAGAGTGTGTTAGCCCCAAGTGCGGAGCCGGCATTAAATCCAAACCAACCAAACCAAAGTAGGCCGGCACCTAGAAGTACGAAGGGAACGTTATGAGGACGCATGCGCTCTTTTGGCCAGCCTTTACGCTTTCCAAGAACCAGAACCAAAGCTAGAGCAGCAGCACCAGCGTTAGCGTGCACAACTGTTCCACCGGCGAAGTCTTCAGCACCTAACTTGAAAAGCCATCCGCTAGGAGAGAAGACCCAGTGAGCAACTGGTGCGTAGACAACGATCAACCAGAGCGTGCAGAAAACCACCCATGCGCCGAACTTCATTCGGTCCGCAGATCCACCCGTAATTAATGCAGGAGTAATAATCGCGAACATTAATTGGAAGGCGCAGAAGACTAATGGCGGGATCGTTAGCGATTCAAAACCAGTAGCTTGTTGCCAAATGTGATTGAGACCAAATTGGTGCAAATCACCTATCAACTTACCCTTTCCACTAAATGCCAGGCTGTAGACGCCAGTAATCCAAAGAACCGAGACGATTCCCATCGTGACAAAATTCTGTGCCAACATTCCAAGAACATTCTTTCCGCGAACCATGCCGCCGTAGAAGAATGCGAGGCCAGGAGTCATAAGCAGGACCAATGCGGCCGATGCCAAGATCCAGGCGGTATCACCAGTGTCAAAATGCATAAGGGCTCCAAAGAACGAATATAGGTAAGTGACCGTCGGTCTCGTCGTTGAGAGGAGTGAAGGGTGACCCTTAAGGGTTACGACTAACTACCTAAATTAGTTTCAAGAAGGTGACACTTTGACCTGATTTGTTACAACTAGGTTTCGGCTATTCCGCCATCAGTCCTTGCAGGTAGGCGCCAGCATCGAAAATGGCGATATCGGCCAAGGTCTCGCCGGTTCCCACATACTTGATCGGCAACCCGGTTTCTCGCTCAATCGCCAGCGCAATGCCGCCTTTGGCGGAGCCATCTAACTTTGTAAGAATTAAGCCAGTGACTCCAACGCTCTCAGTGAATATTTTCGCCTGCGAAATCGCGTTCTGTCCGGTCGTTGCATCAATCACCAACAGCACTTCATCGACCGGCGAGCTCTTAGAAATTACTCGAGCAATTTTCTCTAGCTCATCCATCAATCCAGATTTGGTGTGCAATCGACCGGCAGTATCAACCACCAAATAATTGATTTGATCGGCTTTGGCTCTCGTAATTGCATCAAATGCGACCGCTGCGGGGTCGCCTTGCGCCTTTCCGGCGACTACTGGAATATCTAATCGAGCGCCCCAGGTTTGCAACTGCTCGGTTGCCGCCGCTCTGAAGGTATCGGCCGCAGCAACGATTACTGAATTGCCTTGAGCTTTTAACAAGCCGGCCAATTTTGCTACTGAGGTGGTTTTGCCAGTTCCGTTCACGCCAACTACCAATACCGTTGTTGGCCGATCAATCGCCGTTGCTACTTCGCGTGGGGATTTGCTAAGCCAGGATTGCAAAATTCCTAGAACTAACTCTTCGGGGCTCTCGCCCTTAACCTTCTTTGCTAGCGCGATCACTTCTGCAGTCGCGCCTGCTCCTAGATCAGATTCAATTAGAGCGCGCTCGATCTCCTCCCAATCTGAATTAGAGAGCGATCCAGATCGAAGCTTTGAAAAAAGTTTTCCGAAGAGCGACATTCCGTCGGCTTAAACGCTTGCTTCGGACTCGCGAAGTCGCTGGGAAATTACTTCGGAGACGCCATCGCCACGCATAGTCACGCCATAGAGGGCATCGGCAATCTCCATTGTGCGCTTTTGGTGAGTGATAATGATTAGTTGTGATTTTTCGCGCAACTCTTCGAAGACACCCAGTAGCCGACCAAGGTTGGTGTCATCGAGCGCTGCCTCGACCTCATCCATGACGTAGAACGGACTTGGTCTGGCTTTAAATATTGCAACCAGCATCGCAACTGCAACTAGCGATCGCTCGCCGCCGGAAAGTAATGAGAGCCGCTTAATTCGCTTTCCTGGGGGTCTTGCTTCTACGTCAACTCCCGAGGCCATAATGTCATCTGGGTTAGTGAGTATTAATCGACCATCGCCACCTGGGAATAATCTGGCGAAGATAATTTCAAATTCTCGCGCCGTGTCGTTGTACGCGTCCAGGAAGATTTGCTGAACCTTCTCATCTACCTCTTTGATAATT
>Ga0194061_1001763_pt1 | contig 12251 bp, 12 predicted proteins | sample SepL2221m_MetaG_FD_163423 | JGI IMG/M metagenome (GOLD analysis project Ga0194061, IMG submission 163423) | Anoxic zone freshwater microbial communities from boreal shield lake in IISD Experimental Lakes Area, Ontario, Canada - Sep2016-L224-21m | ecosystem: Environmental > Aquatic > Freshwater >...
TCTGTCCCGCTTGGAAATTCCATTGCTGTTGATCTGCAAGAGTCTCGCCCGCTAATAAGAAGAGAAAGCCCACAACTAGCAGAAGATCCCATGCGTCGAAAGCTGTTGACTGGTGGCGATAAGCAGTGAGCGCAGGAAGCGAGATCAAGACGAGCAAGAAGTTCTGATATAAAACGATGAAGAAGATATTAAATAGTTGGAACTGCCAGTTCTTCATACCAGCGCGCAACACGGGCCAGCGATAATCCTCGGCACCGGAATAGCCACCCTTGCGGGCAAAGTTGAAGGTGAGGCGAGCGCCCCACGCGAGCACCAGCAGTGCCATGGCATTGAGGCGAGCGTTGTGAAAGTGGGCGGCACGAGCGAACTCCCCCACGTAGATCACGGGGGCGATCGACCACATCCGGTCGACCCAAGAATGTTCCTTGGTCACAATTGAGAGAATCCAGCATGTAGCGCAGATGACCGCAAAAGTTACCCAAACTAGATGAAGAGGCGTCATGGTGCGATTTTAACCCAGCGCAATAGATAATGAGTGAAATAATGAGCCATGCGAAGTTGGGGTTATATGGCGATGCTCCTCTTCACCATCGCCGGCTCTTTCTGGCTCGAAATCTTTCTTAAAGTCGGTGTCCTGCCTCGTGTGCGGCGGATGGCTTTGAGCATCTTGCCCATTGCGCTGCTCTTTGTGGGATGGGATGGCTACGCCATTTCGCGCCACCACTGGCACTTCGATCTCACGCAGATCTTGCAGATCTACGGGCCATTACATATTCCGCTCGAGGAGTACCTCTTCTTCATCATCGTCCCGATTGCTGCGATCATGACTCTCGAAGCGGTTCGCAAACGGCGCCCCCATTGGTTGATCGGGGATGAATCGTGACCTATACCCAGATAGCTTTCTTCGCCGTGGCTTGCGCAGCTGCACTTGATCTTTACCTGATTCGAACCAAGTTGTTGCTCCGCAGGGCGTTCTGGACTTCTTACGCAATCATCTTGCCATTCCAACTACTTACCAATTGGTGGCTCACCTCGCGCAATATCGTGATGTATGACAAGGGTCAGATCATGGGGGCTCGATTTGCCAGCGCACCGGTGGAAGATCTCGCCTTCGGTTTTGCGCTCATTCTCGGCGTTCTTAGTCTCTGGGTCTTCTGGGGCAGGCGTGGAATTGGCCGCCCTAAATAATCGTAGAATTACCGCATGGAACTCCAGAAGGTCATCTTGTACTACGGCTTCGCGCCGCTGCATGATCCCGAGGCGATCCGCTTGTGGCAGACCAAACTCGCGCAAGATCTCAACCTCAAGGGTCGCGTCTTGATTTCTAAACATGGAATCAATGGAACCCTGGGCGGCAATATGTCCGACCTCAAGAAGTATGTGAGCGCCACCAAAAAGTACTCTGGATTTAAGCGAATAGATTTCAAATGGTCGGAAGGCACTGGATCAGATTTTCCGCGCCTCTCCATAAAGGTGAAAGATGAACTCGTTGATTTTGGGTCACATCTCGATGTCAAAGTAAATGAGAAGGGCGTCGCCAACGGCGGCAAGCACCTTAAGCCTTACGAAGTCAACAAGTTGGTGGAAGAGCGCGGCGATGATGTTCTGTTCTTCGACGGTCGCAATAGTTATGAAGCGAAGATCGGTAAATTTAAGAATGCGATCGTCCCTGATGTAACGCACACTCGCGAGTTTGTTGCCGAGATTGAATCCGGCAAGTACGACCACCTGAAAGATAAGCCGATCGTGACATATTGCACTGGTGGAATTCGCTGCGAGATCTTGTCGACCGTCTTTGTTGAACGCGGTTTTAAAGAGGTTTATCAGATCGAAGGCGGCATTGTTCGCTATGCGCAGAAATATGGAGATGACGAACTCTGGCAGGGCTCGCTCTATACCTTCGACGCTCGAATGACTTTAGATTTTTCTGATCACACCCCAGTCCTGGGTGAGTGTGAAAAGTGCGGTGCGGCTACCAAGCAGTTCTATAACTGCGCCAAACTCTCCTGCCATTCGCTCTATCTCTTGTGCCATTCATGCGGCGCTGATATTGCCAACAGAGCATGCACGCATCAATACAGTCCTAGTGATGCCGAAATGGTTGGGTAATTACTTACCGATAGCAGCGAGCGCGGCCCTGTAATTCTTTTGTGCAGTTAAAACCGCTTGCTTGTAAGCCGTGATAATCCCCTTCGCTGCTACTCTATAAATGGCGCGCGCCGCTTGCACCGTAGCCTTATCTTTACCCTCTGATTGCATCAAGGTGGCATTGGCATCGGCAAATGCTAAGTCGCGACCATTCTGGGCGCTAAAAAGTGCGGCTCGAAATATTGCACGAGCTGCTTCACGAGCGGCTCTATTTTTCGCTGTTGCCGCATGTCCGGGGCCGGGTGTTGGAGTAGCGATAACGGTTGTCAAAGGCGTCGGTGACGCGGAAGCAGTAACGGCCTGCGCGTAGACAGGCACAAAACTCAGGGCCGATGCCACAACTATGACGAGCAATGACCGCTTCATAAAATCGATTATCCTCCTAATTCTCACAAGGTCTACCACTACTATCGCCGCATGAAGTTCCGGCGCTGCTTTGTCATCGCGGTGACATCTGCCTGCCTCATGGCCACCTCTCAGATTCCACTTGCCCGCGCTCTCACTCCCAAGGCGACCCTTGTTCAAATGAAGGTTAAGAGCTCTGAGAAGGATTTTCCTATCCGCAGCGTTTATGTGTTCACCCCTGCCGTACCAGCTGAGCAGGTAGCGCTCTTGCCCGTTGTTTACATGTTGCATGGCTGGCCCGGTACTCCCAACGGCCTCATTGCTGGAGTGCAGGCTCCGCTCGCTGCAGCATTCGCAAAGGGCGCCGCTCCCTTTATCGCCGTCTTTCCTGATGGGAATGCCACCACGCACTCCGATTCAGAATGGGCCGACTCTTACGACAAGAAAGCCATGGTCGAGACCTGGCTAATTACAAAGGTCATCCAAACTGTCGAAGCCGGAAATATTCGAAGCCGCAGCGATCGTGCTCTACTGGGATTTTCCATGGGTGGATATGGCGCAGCAATTATTGGGCTACACCACCCGGAACTATTCGGCCAAGTTGTAACTCTGGCTGGGTACTTTGTCATTGATGATTTAGCAAATACTTTCGGACCCGGGCTCGATTCAAATAAAAAACATAAGTACCAAACTCCGAGTACATATCTCAAAGTGGCGAACAAGATACGTTGGTACTTGGGTGAGTCAAACCAGGATTACACCATTTTGATCCGTGGGCAAGCTGCCTTGTGGGGCGCCAAACTTAAGTTAGTTAAGGCCAGTTTCACTTTAAGTACAAAAATCAGTGGCGGACATAGCTTCATCTTTGTAGGAGCCGAAATTCCACGAGTTGCCAATTGGTTCAAGTGGGGAGTGATCACTCCGCGATATCCCTCGGCATCACCGCTCCGTACTGATTCTCAGCAACCCTCCCCTAGCCCGGCGATATAGCGCGCTGTTCACCTAGTTTTTTGTTCACGTTCGCCTCTTTGCTCTCATCTGTTCGTCCCAATGCCATGAAATAGCCTCGTTAATTCACCTATTTTCTATGTGAGAGGCTTTGCATGAAACTCAATCTTCTTAAGTCGGCGGTGGTTGTCGCTACCGTATCGGTTGCAGGGATGTTGCTGGGTGCTTCGGTTATCGCACCGTCGCAAGCAACAACCGTCGGAACCCCGCTCATTATTTATGCTGCTGAAGGTTACGACCAAGTCGCTGCAGACGCTTTCACGAAAGCAACAGGTATCAAAACGGTTGTGCACGATGACAGCACCGGTCCACTGCTTGCAAAGGTCTCTGCCGAAAAGAGCAACCCACAATTTGGCATTCTCTGGGTAGATGGAAACACTGCATTCGCAGCACTTGATAAGCAAGGTCAACTCCTTCCTTACACGCCAATGGCAAAGTTCACGGCTGCCGGAAACTCAGTTGTGCCCGCCGACCACTCTTATATTCCAACTGGTTTAACCACGATGGCGGCCTTGATCTATAACTCTGCCAAGGTGAAAACCCTTCCAAAGACATATAACGATCTCTTGAATCCAATGTACAAGGGTCAGATCGGAATGAACGATCCCAACCAATCTGGGCCGACATTCCCATTCATCGCGGGATTGATGAATCAACTCGGTGGCAAGTCAGTTACCGCGGGAGAGACATTCCTGAGCAAACTCAAGGCAAATGGCCTCGTTGTTAACAACACCAACGGAGACACCCTGCATGCCCTTGAGACCGGAATCATCAACATGGGCTTGATTCAGTCATCAGCTGCACAAGGTGAAGTTCTTAAGCTTGCCGCAAAGCCAGTTGCTGGTTTCACTCCAAAGGTGATCTACCTTGCTAAGTCAACTCTTCTCCCTAGCGTCATCGCAATCGACAAGGGTGCATCTGCAGCAGTACAAGCAGAGGCGAAGAAGTTCATCGACTATGTATTGTCACCAGCTGGTCAAGCGGTAATGCATACCGGTGATCCAGAAGGTGATTCTCTCTACTGGTCAATCATTCCTGGCGTCGCAAACCTTACTGGAGCCGGAAATCTTCCCGCTTCCTACCAATCAATTGATCCCTATTTCTGGGGACCACTTGAAGGTGGCATCAACGCCTGGTTTACAAAGAACATCCGCGGTTAATCTTTAACCCTGCACAGCAAATACCTCGTGCCCCTATTGAATGGTGCGCACGAGGTATTTGCCTTTTCTAGCCCACATTAAAATTGCCAGATCGTAAAGAAGTTTGACCGACCCAGCTACAACCAAAGGGGCACCAATAGCGATATGTTGCAATGCTGCACTAATAGTTGGAGCAGCTGGCCGAACTGAGTAGCGCGCAGCATTTGTAACTGCAGCCGCGGCCATACGATCCGCTTCTGGCACAACGGCCATGATGAGAGCCTGCCGCGTTGGAATATCCATCTGCGACATTGAAGACCGCAGCATCAAGAAAACAATTGCTATCGTTAAATTTCCACCGAAGGCAGCGATGATAAGGAAGGCGTTGCTCGCTAGGTGTGTCGAAACCATGGTCGCCACCAGACCTATGCGCGCAGCCACCAGTGGCGCCAAGAACATGCTAAGAGCGCTCAGGATGGCGAAGATGAAGAAGATGTAACCCAGCAGCGCAGCAGAGGCGTGATAGCGACTGGTGAGGTAATACGAGAGCCAGGCGGAAGTTGTAAGTCCGCCCGCTGCTGAGTCGAAGGCGAAGAGGGTCGAGAGTTGGATGATGCGCCCACGCACCGGGGAATCCTTCAGACCGCGCGGTGCGCCTTTAACTCCATTCTGCTTGGGGAGTTTGATCGAGCGTGCCAGCCACCATCCCAACGCGCCAAGCGGTATCAGGATGTAGAAACCTATGTACGTGGTGTTGAAGCGATGCAGGTGGCTTAACCATCCTTGCGAAAGCGCGCCTAGAGATCCAAATGTGGCGGCTACCCCGTTGTAGCGCCCAAAGATTGCGGCAAATCTACTGCTGTGATGTTCACCTGCCAACATCGTTTGTTCCAATGTAGTTGCGGGTCCATTGTCATTGGAATCGGTAGAAAGTACCCCGGTCAAACCAACGAGTGCGATCGTCCAGGGAGAGGGATGAATTGCGATGATGAATCCGGCCAGAGCGAGCAACGCGTAGATCCACTTATAAGCCCTTAGGCGACCAATACGTTCACCAAAGCGCATCAAAATCAAAGAGGCAAGCGCCGCCCCCAAGACAATAGAGCTGAGAACTAGTCCTACTTCTAAGGCAGAGGCATGGTTCTGAGCTAATAAGTGCCCGAGCAGAATGGCGGTAAAGCCATATGCGAATGCTCGTACGCCCTGCGCCGCAATAATGCGCGAGGTATTAGTGGTTAGCGTGGGCTTCGCACAACGCGCGAGAGGCTGTAGGCCAAGAAGAGCGCTACAAAGAATGGCACGGTGCCCCAGGTAAATGCCGAAACCTTAATGGTCGCGGTGAGGACGAATGCAATGACTATTCCCGCAGCAATACGCCAATCATCGCCAACGATGAAGTCGACCCAGAACTCGCCAAAGGAGATCAGCGACTGCAGGCCCTTGCTCCGCTCAATCTTCTCAATATCTTGCTCCAAGATTTCCAAGGTGGTCTCGGCAGTACTTGCCACTACCGCTACGCGTTGCTTGGCATGCATAACTTTGAGAACTTGCACCAAGATGAAGGAGAAGATCGAAACTCCCACGATCAAACCAAGGACTGCCCAGTTATCTCCAGGCCATTTTTTGCTTGCACCAGCTGAACCTTCAGCGCCCCAGAAGATTCCAAAGGCGGTGAGCAAAATGCCTACGCCAAATTTCATGGTGTTTTCCGGAACCTTAGAGAGTGGGGTGCGCAGTGCAAATCCGGTCACGACAACGATTGCGACCGCAGCAAGAGCCGCGATAGAAGCGAGTCCTACCTTGTGATCGATAGTTCCGAAGGTGAGGACGATGAATGCAACTTCCAAACCTTCAAGGAGAACTCCTTTATATGAAAGCGTGAAGGCGTACCAATCTGCGACGCCATGACGGGTCTCTTTAGCAGCGATACGAGCGGCTGCAAGCTCCTCTTGAAAGATTTTGTCTTCATCGTGCAACGCCTTATATCCGCTCGAACGAAGAATTGCCTTTCGCAGCCAGGTAAGACCAAAGACGAGCAACAAGCCACCAACGACGATACGTAAGAATGAAATCGGAAGGTGAGAGATTGCAGGACCGAATGCTGCGATGATCAAAGCGAGTGTCAGCAAACCAGCAATAACTCCGCGCCAAGCGGACTTCCAATCGCGGGCAGTACCTGCGGCCAAAACGATGGTGACTGCTTCAACTGCTTCAACAGCACAGGCGAAGAAGACCGAGACGAATAACGCTACCGATGTACCTTGCATATTTATGTGCTCCTGAAAATTAGTTAGTTGAAGGGGCGAACTCTGCAATTGCTGCTTCAAGTGCTACGCGCTTTTCACTAGGAAAAGCTAAGCAATTGTGCGGGTCAATATAGATATCTACTTTAGAGCCTCGAGCGGTTGATTCGGTGGCAAATACGCTGGAAATGACCCCAAATTCGCACTCAACCACATGTTCGTAGCCTCGGCCCCGATATGCAACATCGAGAACGATAGCGGGCAAAGAGTTGGCACGATGGTCGCTCAAACTGGTGGCGCTCGGGCGAATCAAGACTTCAACACTATCTCCGACTTTGAGATCGGCCGAGGTGCGACATTCAATCCGACGCCTGCCAATTGCAACTTCTACTTTCTTGCCATTGGCCTCCGTAACGGTACCGAGGAAACTTCCCGAGATTCCAGTGAAGGCTGCGACAAAGCGATTAGCGGGGTGGCGATAGATCTCTTCCGGCGAGGCGATCTGTTGCAATTCACCAGCGCGCAAAACACCAATTTGATCGGCCAAGGCAAAGGCCTCGGACTGATCGTGTGTGATGTAACAAGCTGTCGCACCGATTTCGCGAGTCAACGTTGCGATCTCCACACGCAATCGTTCACGTAGATCGGCGTCGAGATTTGAGAGTGGCTCATCAAAGAGTAGGAGTGATGGGCGGCCGACAATGGCACGGGCAAGAGCCACGCGCTGTTGCTCTCCCCCGGAAAGTTGAAACGGGTAGTTAGGACCCTTAGCCGACAGACCTACCCGTTCCAACGCTTCATTGACACGACGAGTTGCCTCGATCGAATCAAGATTGCGGCGCTTGATTGCATACTCGACATTTTCAAAGGCAGTCATATGAGGCCAGAGGGCATAATCCTGAAAGACCATGGCGAGATCGCGCTTCTCGGGAGCCATGTGAAAACCGTTATTTGCAACTTCGCGATCACCGAAGCGAATCGAGCCAGAATCCAAACGCTCGATTCCTGCGATGGAGCGGATTAAGGTCGACTTTCCAGAACCGGATGGCCCGAGCAGCACAGTGAATGTGCCAGGTTCGATTGTAAGGTCGAAGTTGTTGAGCGCTTTAAGAGTTCCATAATGCTTTGCAGCACCACGGATCTCAACCCGATAAGCGTTCACATGCTTGTTATGTGTCATCGTTGATTTCCCAATCTCTTCCAGCCAGGTGGGGCAAAGCGATTAAATAAGAAGAAGGCGATGCCGACAACGACGAGAGCCCAGAGGATAGAGAGGACTTCAATCGCAGTTCCCCCGCCGTAGTCAAAACCTGCGAGCGAGAGTTCAATTCCTACCGCCACTGGTGGACTCCCTGGTGGATATAGGAGTTCAGAAACCGGTAGTTCAAGCAAGGTGCCGGAGAAGGTGAGGAGCCAGGCAATGAGCAGCGGTCTAGCGATAAGTGGCATCGTGACATCAATCCAGGCTCTTGCAGCACCACTTCCGTGTACACGCGCGGCATCCATCATCGACTCTTGAATCTGCCCCATATTTCCCACGAGCGATCGCGATGTAGAAGGCAAGGCGTTGGCGGTATATGCCAGTGCGAGCAAGAAAGATGTACCGTAGATGTGGAGCCCAAGATCATTTATGAAGCGTAGGTTGTAGGTGAAGATGTATCCGATAGCGAAGACGATTCCAGGAAGAGCAACGGCGGCTAAAAGGAAGAAGTCAACGAATTTCTTGGAACGGGTATTGCGCGCCGATGTCAGAACTTTTGATGCAATTGCTGCTAGCCCAACTGCCAGTGTCGCCGTAATGAGTGACATCTCCGTCGAATAGATCAAAGGGTTACGTAAGAAGCGTGAATGGAGGACGCGTGAATAGTTGCTGAAATTAATCGTGTAATGACTGAGCAGGCTGCCCAGCCCATCCAACATCGAAGCCGAGATTGCTCCAAAGACTGGGATACCAAGGGTGATCATGAGCAGAACGACGATGTAAGTGCTGGTGCTGAACTTCCCGAGGAATGAGAGTTTGGTGATCGTCACTGGACGAGTTCGACCGCTGAGCGTTCTGAAACTGCGACCGCGCAGCGCACGATTCTGCGCCAAGATAGCCATAATCACCAGCGAGAGCAGAGTGATACTTGTGGCCGCCGATACCGGGAAGTTGACCGGAATTGAATTTATTCCCTGATAGAGCTGATAGGTGGCCACACTGAAATGTCCGACGCTGGAGAGCGTGGATGCCACACCGAAGTCACTGATTGCTTCGGCAAAGACGATCGCCATCGCCGAAAATAGTGAGGGCATCAGCAGGCTAGCCATGACCTTAAAGGCGGCCAATCGATTTCCGCCGTGAACACGAACCGCTTGTTCGAACTCCTCGCCGAGACCGCGCATTGCATTAGCGATGACGAGATAGGCGAAGGGAATTCCCTTAACCATCAGCACCATGGTTATACCTACGGGGCCATAGAGCAGATTTCGAATGGGTTCAACATGTAATCCCATGATTTCTAAGACGCCGCGTTGTTCGAAGAGTCGCTGCCAGCCAAGCGCAATTAGGTAAGACGGTGCTAAGAAGAGCGCAAAGATAGTGGTGTTCCAAAGGATGCGAGCAGGTGAATTTGTTCGCAAGACGAGCCAGGCCATGGAGAGCGCAATAATCATGGCGCCGACCGCAGCGATGACACCGATGATTAAGGAATGAAGAAGTGCTAGGCCATACGCTCCGGAGAAGACCGGCTTAAAACTCGCCAGAGTGAACCATTGGTTTCCCTGCGACATTAAGCGCGGGCTAAAGGCAACCGATAAGAAGAGAAGAATAGGAATCACAAGAATAAATGTGATCAAGGTCCAGAAGAGAGTCATCGGAGTTATTCGAATACGATTGAATCCACGCTTGAATCGGGAGTTTTCATTGGAAAATGGCACTCGATGGCGAACCAAGAGTCCGCCATCGAGTGCCATTAGTTTATTTCTTAACTTATCGTCTTCTCATTACTTAGTACGGATATTTGCAGTGAACCAAGCATCAACTTCACTCTGGAGTGGGCCCCAGGTGTATGGGTCAATTATTTGGTACGCGGTTGGAAGAGCAGGAACATACTTGTTAGGAGTAGTTCCAGCAATTGATGGGTAGCAGAGAACATCTGAGTTCACTGTTGCATCTGTTGATGCCAAGATCGATTGACCGGCGGGCGACAAGACAAACTTGACGAAGGCTTCTGCTCCAGCAATTTCCGCTGCAGGACGCTTGCTATCGATTGCCAAAGAACTCGGCATCATGGTTGGGCGGCCTGGGTAGAGGATCTTTGGCGTGAAACCAGCTACCGGCTTGGCGGTGAACTTAATGATTTCTGCAAGAGCAGCTGTGTTCTGAACCAAGCCCATGTTAATTTGACCAATTTCTAGGGCATGGATGGTTGGACCGTTCTTATCGTTCACGACAAGTCCATTCTTCTTCAGCTGAAGCAGATAGTTCTTGCCTGCATCTTCAGAACCGAGTTGGTTCATCAATCCTGCGATGAATGGGTAGGTAGGACCAGAGATATTGGGATCGTTCATACCGATTTGACCTTTGTACTTGGTACGAAGCATCGCTGGAAGTGTCGCTGGAGGTGTAGTCATCTTGGCAGCGTTATAGAGTGCAGCAACCATCACCGTTGAACCTGTGATCGCGTACGCGTTGTTCTTAGGCGCTAGGCGCTTTCCGAGTGAAGAGTAATTTGGCTTGAAAGTAAGTGGCGCAACGTTTCCTTTTGTATCAAATGAAGCGGCCCAAGTATCTCCATCAGCCCAGAAGAGACCCCAGGCAGGGTTTGTGCCTTCTGCGGCGACCTTCGCAAGCAATGGTCCGGTAGATCCGCCAACATCGACGACTTGATAAGTGGATTGTGAAGCATTGAACGCCTTGATTTCATCAGGCGCATAACCGATGGCTTCATAAAGATTGATAGTGATGGGGGCGGCGTGCGCAGCTTGTGCGCTAAGACCGACCGCGGCGAATACGAGCGATGCCGCGATAGCTACGCTCTTCTTGAAAGAATTCTGACGCATTCATATTCCTAACCTTGGGTGAACGGGTAGGCGTAGTACACCTTTACTGAGGTTGGATTGGAGAGATAAGAGGTGAACGCTTTATTAATAAGGCATTAAATAAAGGTACGCTCAAAGTAATCTCGGATCTTGCTCGGGATCAATCGATAGAGACGATTCTGCCAGGTTCGTGCTTGCTCAATAGGTGAAACGGCCAACACCTGTTGACTCGATGGTCCTTGTGGGGTTGGAACCTTGCGAATCGCCGGCGAGATCTGATCAAGAGAGTCTGCAATGATAATCGTGCTCGAAATCGCTCCCATCACCCGAGCTATCTGGCCAGAAGCAATCTCATCGTGATCTGCGAGGGCGATCGCTGCGAGGGCATCGGCGGCGTTCCGAATTTCAGAGGTCAGCGGATCCTTCACTCCCCCGTAAGGATCGAAACGAAAATCTTCAGCGCTCACGGTCAGTGCATAACTGGCGATAGAGAGCAGCTCCCCAATCCCCTGCGCCAACTCTGCTTTAACGCCGCCATGTAACTTGAGGTCGTACAAGATGCGCGAAGTAGCCCGGGTTTGAACGATCATGTGTTCGACGGCGATGGTGCGCAGGTAAAGTTTTTCCGCATTAGCCGATCGAGAGGCGGGTAGCCACTTAGCAAAGGTGCGCGCCTCAATCACTTGATTTCGAATCGATGGAATCTCCTCTGCCAATAGTCGAGCCCTTGCCAGCCAACGACCCGCTTCTTCAAGTGAATAGCCATCGATGAGCCCTTCAGCCATCTGCGCAAGTAATCCGGCGCAACGGTCAGTCAGCGAAGAGACGCGATCGATCGTGCGTCCAGCAGGGGTCTTTGGGTGGGCAAAGGTCGAAAGCACAATCGCAATTCCGGCTCCGATGAGAGTAGAGACCAAGCGCTTGCTGGCGGTTGTCTCGCTTAAACCTGGACCAAGAACGATAAGAGCGGTTACGGGAACGTTGATTGTTGCCACTTCACCGAGATGCAAGGCGCGAGCAGCCACTAAGGAAATGAGCACGGTGATTCCGACAGTAACAAGTCCAGATCCAAAGTAATGGAGTGCGCCTAGCGCTGCGCCGGCGCCAACAGTTGAACCAACTATTTGGCCCAGACCCTCACGAGTGGATTTGTGGAGCGATGAGCGAACGGTCAGTGATGCGACGACAGCTGCAACCAGCCCGCCATTTGTAAAGGCTCTGTCGCCGACCTGCCACGCGACGGCAGCGGCGATCGAGGTAACTAAGACCTGCTGGATCCAGTACCAGCGCAGAACAAATTGCTGTGCCAGTCGACTGAAGCGCATCTTCACACCTTAAATATAGG
>Ga0194061_1001765_pt1 | contig 12249 bp, 10 predicted proteins | sample SepL2221m_MetaG_FD_163423 | JGI IMG/M metagenome (GOLD analysis project Ga0194061, IMG submission 163423) | Anoxic zone freshwater microbial communities from boreal shield lake in IISD Experimental Lakes Area, Ontario, Canada - Sep2016-L224-21m | ecosystem: Environmental > Aquatic > Freshwater >...
GCCGTTCTCCGACAAGATTCGCAACGAACTGCACGTGCCCACCATCACCGTTGGCAATATTTACGAGGCCGATCACGTCAACACCATCATTGCCGCCGGACGCGCCGATTTGTGTGCGCTGGCCCGACCGCATCTGGCCGACCCGGCCTGGACGCTACACGCAGCGGCTGAGCAGGGCTATGCCGATATTGCGTGGCCCAAGCAATATGTTGGCGGCAAGACCCAACTGGAGCGCAATCTGGAGCGTGCCGGGCAGTTGGCGCTGAATGCTTGATCAGTGGCGGGCTTTACGCACTTAGGCATTGCCGCAATTGCTATGTTTTTAATAGCTGCTTGCACATACACCACAAGGGCTGCTTGTCGATATGACTAAAATTTTGAATCCTGGGCAGGACGCCAGCGCCGATGCACTCCATGCCGCCGATGGCTTGGGTTTTGAGGCCCGCAGCACCACCAGCGACCATGCTGCGCTCAAACTTTGGTTGCGTATGCTGGCGTGCACCACCCAGATGGAGGGCGAAATTCGCCACCGTCTGCGCGTGCGTTTCGACACCAGTTTGCCGCGTTTTGACTATCTGGCCCAGTTGTACCGAGAGCCCGATGGGTTGCGCATGAAAGACCTCTCCAGTCACTTGATGGTCAGCGGGGCCAACGTCACAGCGATCACAGACGAATTGGAACGCGACGGTCTGGTCGTGCGCTCCAGCAGTCCGACAGACCGACGTTCATGGATATTGAATCTGACACCAAAAGGCCGAAAGCAATTCGAAGTCATGGCCACAGAGCACGAGCAATGGGTGCTGGAACTGTTTGGCTGTCTTGACGCCGCGACGCTCGCACAGATGTACCGGCAACTCGGTGGTTTGCGGGTTCACATGCTGAATTCCCAAACCGTCGCGTTGCCTTCATCTCCCATCAATTGATACCAGGACCGATCTCAATGAACTCTCACATTTCGTCTTCGATCGACCCCACACTATTGGCTGCCAACCGCAAGCCTTTGGCCGCCTACCAAGCGACGCACTTCCAGTGGGGCTGCGCAGGGGGTGTTGCCACCATCACGCTCAACCGCCCGGAGCGAAAGAACCCGCTGACCTTCGCCTCATACGCCGAATTGCGCGACCTTTTCGGCCAATTGAAATACGCCAGCGATGTCAATGTGGTGGTGGTCACCGGTGCCGGCAGCAACTTCTGCTCAGGCGGCGACGTGCATGAAATCATCGGTCCGCTGGTGCAATTGGCAGCGCCTGAGTTGCTGATGTTCACCCGAATGACCGGTGATCTGGTCAAAGCCATGCGCGCCTGTCCGCAGCCCATCATCGCCGCCATCGATGGTATTTGCGCCGGCGCGGGAGCCATTACCGCCATGGCGTCCGATTTGCGCATCGGCACCGCACGCAGCAAAACGGCTTTTCTGTTCAACCGCGTCGGTCTGGCGGGTTGCGACATGGGTGCCTGCGCCATATTGCCGCGCATCATCGGCCAGGGCCGCGCCAGCGACTGGTTGTACAGCGGCCGCTCCGTGGGCGGAGAAGAGGCCGAGCGGGCTGGATTCCTCAACCGCCTGAGCGCGCCGGAAACCTTGCTGACTGAAGCGCAAGCCTGGGCCAGCGACATTGCTGGCGGCCCCGCCTTTGCGAACGGCATTACAAAAACCATGCTGCACCAGGAGTGGAATATGTCGATCGACCAAGCCATTGAGGCCGAAGCGCAGGCGCAGGCACTGTGCATGCTGACCGAAGACTTTCGTCGTGCCTACAACGCATTCGTCGCCAAACAAAAGCCTGCCTTTCAGGGCAACTAAGGAAGCCGCACCATGAGTGATACCCACTACCTGAACTGGCCCTTTTTTGAGCCCCACCATGCAGAGCTAGCCAAATCCCTGGATGCCTGGTGCGTCGAAAACATTGCACATGCGCACGGCCCCGATGTAGATGCCGAGTGCATCGCTTTGGTACGACAGTTGGGCACCGGCGGCTGGTTGCGCCATGCGGTGGGCGGCACCGAGTACGGTGGTGTCGGCGAAAGCATGGACACCCGCAGCATTTGCCTCATCCGCGAGACACTGGCGCGTCACAACGGACTGGCCGACTTCGCCTTTGCCATGCAGGGACTGGGCTCCGGAGCCATTAGCCTGGCCGGCACGATGCAGCAGAAGCTTGCCTACTTGCCCCGCGTCGCGGCAGGCGAGGCCATTGCCGCGTTTGCCTTGAGTGAGCCAGACGCCGGCTCGGACGTGGCGGCCATGCAATGCAATGCGCACATTGAGGGTGACAGCGTGGTGCTCAACGGCACCAAGACCTGGATTTCGAACGGCGGCATTGCCGACTTTTACGTGGTGTTTGCACGCAGCGGTGAAGCGCCCGGTTCGCGTGGCATCAGTGCCTTCATTGTGGATGCCGATGCGCCGGGCTTTGGTGTGAGCGAACGCATTCACGTCATGTCACCCCACCCGCTGGGCACCTTGCGTTTTCAGGACTGTCGCATTCCCCTATCAAAACGCATTGGGGCTGCAGGCGAAGGATTCAAGGTTGCCATGCGAACACTGGACGTGTTTCGCACCTCGGTCGCCGCTGCGGCGCTGGGTTTTGCCCGCCGTGCGCTCGATGAAGGCTTGCAGCGCGCCACCACCCGCAAGATGTTCAACCAGACCCTGGCAGATTTTCAACTAACCCAGGCCAAACTGGCACAGATGGCCACCACGGTCGATAGCTCGGCCCTGCTCACCTACCGCGCTGCCTGGCAGCGCGACCAGGGGCAGACCGTGACCCGTGAAGCCGCCATGGCCAAGATGGTCAGCACCGAAGGGGCACAGCAGGTCATTGACGCCGCCGTGCAGCTCTGGGGTGGCATGGGTGTAGTCAGCGAACAACCCGTTGAGCGCCTCTACCGCGACATCCGTTCCCTGCGAATTTACGAGGGGGCAACCGAAGTGCAGTTGCTCATCATCGCGCGTGAATTGCTCAAAGACGTCGGACACCAACCATGACCACAGCCCACATTGACACCTTTGCGCGTGACAATTTGCCCGCGCCGGAATTGCAACCCGATTTCTTGTTCACTCTGCCGGAGTTACAGTTTGGCGAGCAAATCAACTGCGCAACGGAGCTACTGGATCGGCATATCCGCGAAGGGCGCGGCGACCGCGTGTGCATCCGGGGCAAAGGCGCCTGTTGGACCTACCGTGATTTGAACGACCGCGCCAACCAGATCGCAAACGTGCTCACAAGGGAAATGGGGTTGGTGCCAGGGAACCGGGTGCTGCTGCATTCGTCCAACACGCCCATGATGGCAGCTTGCTGGTTTGGTATCGTCAAGGCGGGGGGTATTGCAGTGGCGACCATGCCTCTGCTGCGCGCCAAAGAACTCCGGCCGATTCTGGACATCGCCAAGGTTAGCCATGCATTGTGCGAAGCGGGCTTGTCGACTGAAATGCGTCTGGCAGTACTCGATACGCCGCAGCTGCGCCAACTGCGCCATTTCAACTACAGCGGCCCTGACAGCCTTGAAGCCGCCATGGAACGCCAGAGTACCGAGTTTGAAAACGTCAGTACTGCCGCCGATGACACCTGCCTGATCGCGTTTACCTCCGGCACGACCGGCATTCCAAAGGCGACCATGCACTTCCATCGCGACGTAATGGCGATTTGTGCCTGCTGGCCAAGTTATGTGCTCAAGCCCAGTCCTGACGATGTTTTCATTGGCAGCCCGCCCTTGGCATTTACTTTCGGTCTGGGCGGCTTGCTACTGTTCCCGATGTCGGTGGGCGCGTCCACCGTACTTCTGGACAAGGCCGGCCCCATGGAGCTGCTCGATGGCATCAAGGAATTTGGTGCCACGGTGGTGTTTACCGCGCCTACGTCTTACCGCACCTTGTCTGCGCGGGGCAACGAAGTGCGCAGAACGTCATTGCGCCGCTGCGTGTCCGCTGGCGAGGCTTTGCCTGCGTCTACACGGGCTTTATGGCGCGAAGCCACTGGCATTGAGCTCATTGATGGCATTGGCGCAACGGAGATGCTGCACATCTTCATCTCGGCTGACGAAGCAACGGCGCGCCCCGGCGCTACCGGGCGCGTGGTGCCCGGTTATGAGGCGCGGGTGGTGGACGAAGCAGGCAGTGAAGTCGCTCCCGGCACCATTGGCAAGTTGGCAGTGCGCGGCCCCACAGGGTGCCGATATCTGAACGACGAACGCCAAAAAACCTATGTGCGCGCAGGCTGGAACCTGACGGGTGACGCCTATCTGATGGATGCCGATGGCTATTTTTTCTACCAGTCGCGTACGGACGACATGATTATTTCCTCGGGCTACAACATCGCATCACCCGAAGTTGAAGAGGTGCTGATGCAGCACCCCAGTGTGGCCGAATGTGCTGTGATTGGCGAACCCGACGAAGAGCGGGGCCAGATCGTGAAGGCATTTGTCTCACTGCGCCCGGGCCTGGTGGGAGACGCTGCCATGGTGAAGGTCCTGCAGGACTTCGTGAAAAGCGTGGTGGCGCCCTACAAGTACCCCCGTGCCATTGAATTCATCGACAAACTCCCGCGCACCCAAACCGGCAAATTGCAACGCTTCAAGCTGCGCCAGCCCTGAATGCAGACCACCCCCACACCAACCCCAATGCAAGGACAGTCAGAATGAAAATATTGCAACCGCCGCACTGGGCCCGCCCCAGGGGCTATTCCAACGGTGTCATGGCCCGTGGCCAGATGGTATTTGTGGCCGGCATGATTGGTTGGGATGCGCAGTGCGTTTTCCATACCGATGACATGGCGGGCCAGGTACGCCAGGCGCTGTCCAATGTGGTTGAAGTGCTGCTTGAAGCCGGGGCACGCCCAGAGCACATTGTGCGCATGACCTGGTACGTGACCGATAGGGCCGAGTATGTAGCCGCCTATCCCGAGATTGGCAAGGCCTTTCGCGAAATCATCGGAAGTTTCAATGCGGCAATGACGGCGATCGAGGTCGTAGCGCTCATTGAAGATCGTGCCAAGGTAGAGATCGAAGTCACCGCCGTCATTCCGGACAGAAAGGAATAATCCATGCACACACTTCAAAACTGTCAGCAACGCGATGCGACTGACCCCTTGCGCAGTTTGCGTGAACTGTTCTCGATTCCGCCGGGCGTCATCTATCTTGATGGAAACTCCCTGGGCGTGATGCCCAAGACCGCGACTGCACGCGCGGCGCAAGTCATCACCCAGGAGTGGGGAGTCGGCCTCATTCGCTCCTGGAATTCAGCAGGTTGGTTCAACCTGCCCCAGCGCCTGGGCAACATGATCGCGCCGCTAATCGGTGCCGGGCCAGACGAAGTGGTGGCCACCGACACCACTTCCATCAATTTGTACAAGGTGCTCTCAGCCGCCCTGTCCATTGCGGCGCAAGACGCACCGCAGCGCCGAGTGGTGGTGAGCGAGCGCAGCAACTTCCCCACCGACCTCTACATTGCCGAGGGTCTATGCAAAGAGCGCGGCTACACCTTGCAGTTGGTGGAGCCCGAAGAAGTTGGTGCGGCACTGACGAGCAACGTGGCCATTCTGATGCTCACCCACGTCAACTACAGAACCGGTGCCATGCACGACATGGCCGGGGTCACCGCCTGCGCTCACGCTGCGGGTGCCCTGGTGGTGTGGGACCTGGCGCACAGCGCTGGCGCCGTACCCGTGGACCTGACCGGTGCGAAGGCCGACTTTTCCATTGGCTGCGGATACAAATATTTGAATGGCGGCCCGGGCGCACCGGCATTTGTGTGGGTGAACCCCAAACACGCCGATCGCTTTTGGCAACCGCTGTCGGGTTGGTGGGGTCACGCAAAGCCGTTTGAATTCACGCCCGACTACAAGCCCGCTGCCGGCATCACGCGCTACCTGTGCGGCACGCAACCCATTGTCAGTATGTCGCTGCTGGAGTGCGGTCTGGACGGTTTCAAGGCCGCGCAAGAGTTGGGTGGTATGGCCGCGCTACGCAGCAAGTCATTGGCACTGACCGATTTATATATTGAGCTGGTGGAGCAGCGCTGTGCGGGGTACGGGCTGGGGCTGGCAACGCCACGCGATCACGCACTGCGCGGCTCCCAAGTCTGCCTGACACGAGAGTATGCACCCGAAGGATCAGGCGCCTTCGCTATCGTTCAGGCATTGATTGCGCGTGGTGTCATTGGAGATTTCCGCGCCGGTGACGGCGGGCGGCACAAAGACATCCTGCGCTTCGGCTTTACCCCGCTCTACATTGGTTTTGAAGACGTCTGGAACGCGGTGGAGCAACTGCGCCAGGTGCTGGAATCCGGCGAGTGGCAACAGCCCCAATTCAACCAAAAACACGAGGTGACCTGATATGTGCCCATTCAAACCCGACGGCGCTGCCCAAGAACAAAACCCTGGCGCAGCGCCAGCCAACGCGGGCTTGCCCGAGTCCATCGTCATCGAAGAAAAGGCCCAGCTCGACTTCAGCAAGAGCATGAGCTACGGCGACTACCTGAACTTGGATGCCATCCTCACCGCGCAGCATCCCCGTTCGCCCGACCACAACGAAATGCTGTTCATCGTGCAACACCAGACCAGCGAGCTGTGGATGAAACTGATGCTGCATGAGTTGGGCGCCGCCATCCAGAACATTGCCAGGGATGAGTTGGGTGCGGCCTTCAAGATGCTGGCCCGCGTGAGCAAGATCATGGAGCAACTGGTGCATGCATGGGACGTGCTGGCGACCATGACACCACCTGAGTACAGCGCCATTCGTCCGTATCTGGACAACTCCAGTGGCTTCCAGAGCTACCAATACCGGGCAATAGAGTTCTCGCTGGGCAACAAGAATGCCGCCATGCTCAAGCCCCACGCACATCGCCCCGACCTACTGGCACTGGTGCAAGCCGCCTACGTAGCGCCATCACTGTATGACGAGTCTCTGCGCCTGCTGGCGCGCCGAGGCATTGCCGTGCCAACCTGCCACACCCAGCGGGACTGGTCACAGCCCTACGCGGCAGACGCAGCGGTCGAGCAAGCCTGGTTGCAGGTCTACCGCAACCCCAAGGCCCATTGGGACCTGTACCAGTTGGGCGAAGAACTTACCGACTTGGAAGATGCGTTTCGCCTGTGGCGCTTCAGGCACGTCACCACTGTTGAGCGGGTCATCGGCTTCAAGCGCGGCACCGGCGGCACCGGCGGGGTAAGCTATTTGCGCAAGATGCTCGATGTTGTGCTTTTCCCTGAAATCTGGTCACTGCGAACGTCACTGTGATGCGACGTTGCACATATGCAAAGTTGGCCTGTAGCCCCCGGTAACTATGCGTAGACAGCTCTCAATTTGATAGCGTTTTGAACACTGTCAACCGGTGCCCTCGTTAAGCGCAGCGGTTTCCTGCCAATTGACCGTTTATACGAAGTTCTTCCAAAGTACTTCCACCTCCCGCAACGGACTTTGCTTTCCGATACCATTCAACGAACCCGTCTGATCGACCCAATGCCGGCAATTCTTGAAAGTTGGATCCCATGAAGAACCTGAAAGTAGCGACTCGCCTGTTTCTCACCGTGGGAGTCGCGGTAATCATCATGCTGGTGCTGGCATTGATCAACTGGATCACCCTCAGTAGCCTGGCGGAACTGCAAGACCGCGGAGTCGTTAAAACTCAGGCAGCGTCTCAAGTGCGTCATGACTCCAACCTCGGCGCTCAAGCCTACCGTGTGGTAGCCGACACTTTCATCAATCGCGAGTTTGACGAAGTGCAAAAGAAATGGGCCGAGATCAACAAGGAGATTGACGCAGCTATTGCGTTTGCGAGCAATGCTGCCGACACACCGCAAAAGAAGACCGCATTGCAGCCCGGCATCGACGCCATGCAGGAGATCCGCAAGCTTTATTCGCAACAATACCTGGTGCTGGCAAAGAAAGACGCATCAAGAGATGAAATAGCTGCCGTCGACGACGCCATAGACAAACAGATCGACAAATTTGATGCCGCCTGGGTCCAGATTGGCAAGATCTTGACCGAGGAAGCGACGCAAGCCGACGCGCAGTTTGACGAGCAGGCCAAGTCCGCGCGGGTGATGGTCCTAGTCGCTATCGCCCTTGGCGGTGCAGTGCTGGTGGTGTTGACACTTGTCATTTCGCGCAGCATCACGAGTCAATTGGGAATGGAGCCAGGCGATGCAGCGCGATTGGCTCACAAAATTGCAGAAGGGGATCTGTCACACAGCTTTACCGATGTTGTGAGGGACGATGGCAGCTTGGCCAGTGCTCTCAATGACATGCTGGCCACACTGAAATCGATTGTCACCAATGTGCGCCAGGGCTCTGAATCGGTGGCAACGGCCAGTGCCGAGATTGCGCAGGGCAACAACGACCTCTCGGCTCGCACGGAGCAACAAGCCAGTGCACTCGAAGAGACCGCGGCGAGCATGGAAGAATTGGGCTCCACGGTGAAACAGAATGCCGACTCAGCCCGGACTGCGAATCAACTTGCAACAAACGCGTCCAGCGTTGCAGTGCAGGGAGGCGACGTGGTCTCGCAGGTGGTGGAGACCATGAAGGGCATCAACGAATCTTCACGCAAAATTTCCGACATCATCAGCGTCATCGATGGCATTGCATTTCAGACCAACATCCTGGCGCTCAACGCTGCGGTGGAAGCTGCACGTGCGGGAGAGCAGGGCCGTGGCTTTGCGGTGGTGGCCTCCGAAGTTCGCTCACTTGCCGGTCGCTCGGCCGAGGCTGCCAAGGAAATTAAGAGCCTGATCAATGCAAGCGTCGAGCGGGTGGAACAGGGGACGACACTGGTGGACAAGGCCGGCGAGACGATGACCGAGGTGGTAAGTTCGATTCGACGGGTTACCGACATCATGGGCGAAATCAGCGCGGCAAGTAGCGAGCAATCCGCCGGAGTGGCGCAGGTAGGCGAGGCGGTAACACAGATGGACCAGGCCACGCAGCAAAACGCGGCGCTGGTGGAAGAGATGGCGGCAGCGGCAAGTAGTCTCAAGAGTCAGGCGCAGGAGCTGGTGCAGACAGTGGCGGTGTTCAAGCTCGGTGAGCGCGACTTCACAGCGAGTCCGTCCAAGGTGGCTGTGCGGTCGCATGTTCCCAAGGCAGAGCCGTTCAAGGGGCAGGAGCGACGCGACACTGGCATCCCCAAAGGTGCAGCGGCACGGGCGCCAGCGGCCAAGATTGCTACCAAGAAGCCCACACCCAAAGGGGGTGATGATGACTGGGAAACGTTCTAACAGTTTGGGACAAAAGCCCTCGGAACAAACCCGGGTTACTCCAGGCGACAGCCCCGGCATCCAATCCATGGCACCATGCGCGTTTGATTGACCCCATTGGGTTGTGCACTCCATTGAAAAGGTGTCTTTATGCAGTATCGCCGTCTCGGCCGCAGTGGTCTTCAGGTTAGCGTCTTGTCTTTGGGCTCATGGGTCACGTACCACAACCAGGTGGACGTAGCAGCCGCCAAAGAGATGCTGGCTGCCGCCATGGACGCGGGTGTCAACTTCTATGACAACGCCGAGGTCTATGCGCTGGGCAAGAGCGAAACCGTCATGGGTGAGGCCATCAGGGCGCTCAACTGGCCGCGCCTGAACTATGTGGTCTCCACCAAGTTCTTCTGGGGCCTGTCCCGAGAAGGCAACACCGTCAACCGCAAAGACACGCTGAACCGCAAGTACCTGATGCAGGCGATTGACGGATCGCTTGCGCGCATGGGACTGGACTTTATTGATCTGGTGTACTGCCACCGCCCAGACCCGCACACGCCGATTGAGGAAACCGTGCGTGCCATGAGCGACATGATTACGCAGGGCAAGGCCTTGTACTGGGGCACCAGCGAATGGTCCGCTGCCGACATTCGTGCCGCATGGGGGATTGCCGAACGCCACCACTTGCACAAACCGGTTATGGAGCAGCCGCAATACAACGTGTTCTGTCGCAAACGGGTGGAGCAGGAATACGCTCGCCTGTACGAAGACATTGGCCTGGGCCTGACGACCTGGAGCCCGCTTGCCAGCGGTCTGCTGACCGGAAAGTACCGCGACGGCGTACCCGAAGGCAGCCGCGGCGCGGTGAAGGGCATGGACTTCTTGCTCAAGGGCCTGACCGACCAGGCCAAGAATGCAGCGGTGTCCAAACTGGCCGTGGTTGCCGCCGAGCTGGGTTGCAGCCTGAGCCAACTCGCCATCGCCTGGACCGCGCACAACCCGCGCGTCAGCACCGTGATTACCGGCGCATCAAAGCTGTCCCAATTGCAGGACAACATGGGCGCGATGGATGTCGTAGCCAAGCTGACGCCCGAGGTCATGGCAAAAATTGACGAAGCAACACTGGCGCTGGCAGAGTAAGCCCAGAACCGGGGGGACTATGGGTGTATAACCAAGGCCCCTCAATACCAAGGAAGAACCGACATGGGCGCGCAGTGGAAAGCAAAAGGCAAGGAACTGGCAGCCAATGCCAAGGGCAAACTGTTTGGACGCCTGTCCAAGGACATCATGGTGGCAGCGCGCAGCGGGGCCGACCCGGGGTCCAACTCACGCCTTCGCCTGCTGGTGGAGCAGGCACGCAAGGTCTCCATGCCCAAGGACACGCTGGACCGCGCCATCAAGAAGGGCGCGGGTCTGACGGGTGAGGCCGTACATTTTGAGCATGTGATGTACGAGGGCTTTGCGCCCCACCGCGTGGCGGTGATGGTGGAGTGCCTGACCGACAACGTGAACCGCACCGCACCCGAAATGCGGGTGCTGTTTCGCAAGGGCCAGCTGGGCACTTCCGGCTCGGTGGCGTGGGACTTTGACCACCTGGGCATGATCGAGGCCGAGCCATCCGCTCCGGGCGCGGACGCTGAAGTGGCCGCCATCGAAGCGGGTGCCCAGGACTTTGAGCCGGGCGACACCGAGGGCAACACCCTGTTCTTGACCGATGCGACCGACCTGGACTTGGTCAGCCGTGCGCTGCCAACCTACGGTTTCACCGTGGTGTCTGCCAAGCTGGGCTACAAGCCCAAGAACCCGATAGACCCGGCCAGCCTGAGCGCGGCGGATCTGGAAGAGGTGGAAACCTTCCTGGCCGCCATTGACGGCAACGACGATGTACAGAATGTGTATGTGGGCCTGGCCGGCTGAGTAACGTGCCGGCCTACATCCCACAACTGCGCCTCTACCAAAACTGGCTGGCCGCTGAACGCGGCTTGTCGTTTGACAGTTATGACGCGCTGTGGCGGTGGTCCACCAGCGACCTGGACGGGTTCTGGCAAAGCATTTGGGACTTCTTTGCGCTGCAGTCCCCCACGCCGCACACGGCGGTACTGGCCAGCCACAAGATGCCCGGCGCGCAATGGTTCCCCGGTGCGCAGGTCAACTACGCACAGCAAGTGTTGCGCCATGTGGATGCGGCCCACGCGGCGGGCTTCTCCGCCATTCTCAGCCACAACGAAAGGAGCCTGGCCAGTGGCGCCGCGCACCGCGAGCTGAGTTGGCCCGAGTTGCGCAGGCAGGTTGCCTCGCTGGCTTTGCATTTGCAATCACATGGCGTCATGCCGGGCGACCGCGTGGCCGCCTACCTGCCCAACACGCCCGAAGCGGCTATCGCGTTTTTGGCCACAGTCAGCATTGGTGGCATTTGGAGCCTGTGCGCACCCGACATGGGCACCAACGCGGTACTGGACCGCTTTCAGCAAATCACGCCCAAGGTGTTGATTGCATGCGACGGCGTGACCTATGGCGGACGCGACTTGGATCGCACGGGCGTGGTGGCAGAACTGTGTGCCGCCTTGCCCTCGGTGCAGCACCTTATCCTCCATGAGAACTTGGGGCTCGATTCGATCGCTATTAAAACGATAGCTGGTTGCGCATTGTTTACGGGGGCTACAGGCCAGAATGACTCCAAGACCTCGGGGTTTGAGCCGCTATGGCTTCCCTTTGACCACCCGCTTTGGATTGTCTATTCCAGCGGGACCACGGGGCTGCCCAAGCCCATCGTGCACAGCCACGGCGGCACGGTGCTGGTAGCGATGGCGCTCAAGTGCCTGCAAAACGACATCGGTTGCAGCTACCACCCCAACTCGTTTGGTGAGCGATACCACTGGTACAGCTCCACTGGCTGGGTGATGTGGAACGCGCAAGTTGCCGGCCTGCTGGGTGGCACGACCTGCTGCATTTTTGACGGCAATCCGGGCGGCAGCATAGTGGACGCTAGCGGCAACAAGCAAGCCCCTGACTGGACCACACTGTGGCGCTTTGCCTCCAGCCTGGGAGTCACATTCTTTGGTGC
>Ga0194061_1001767_pt1 | contig 12231 bp, 12 predicted proteins | sample SepL2221m_MetaG_FD_163423 | JGI IMG/M metagenome (GOLD analysis project Ga0194061, IMG submission 163423) | Anoxic zone freshwater microbial communities from boreal shield lake in IISD Experimental Lakes Area, Ontario, Canada - Sep2016-L224-21m | ecosystem: Environmental > Aquatic > Freshwater >...
CGCTCTTTCACTTACCGGCGTTCCCGCGTTCCGTCAAATGTTCGAACCGCTTGTTCCCGGTGTCGGGCGCGCGGCCAACACCAACCGGTATCGGTGCACGATGTGCGCGTCGGAGAGCGCGTGCAACCTCGCTTGCGCAGACGATATCGAGACAATGATTTTACGCGAGGGCCCCGACACCGTTGCGTGTGTTTTTGTCGAACCCGTTCAGAATGCCGGTGGCTGCTTCACCGCACCTGACGACTACTTCACCCGGGTCCGCGAAATCTGCGATCAGTACGGCATTCTCATGGTGAGCGATGAGACCATCTGCGCGTGGGGCCGCCTCGGTTCAATGTTCGCGTGCGATCGACTCGGATATGTCCCCGACATCATTACGTCAGCCAAAGGTCTCACCTCGGGCTATTCGCCGCTCGGCACGATGATCGTTAGCGATCGACTGGCCGAACCCTTCATGAACGAAGGCGTGTCGTTCCTGCACGGATTCACGTTCGCCGGCCACCCCGTCAGTTGCGCCGTGGCGATGGCCAATCTCGACATCATCGAAAATGAAGGCCTCATCGACCATGTTCTCCAGAACGAGAACGCATTCCGAACCACCCTCGAGAAACTTCTTGACCTTCCCATCGTCGGTGATGTTCGCGGCATGGGCTACTTCTACGGAATCGAGTTGGTGAAGAGCGCCGCAACGCGCGAAACGTTCACTCCGCAAGAAGCAGAACTTCTTTTGCGAGGACACCTGTCCAAACGACTCCTCGAACTGGGCCTTGTCTGCCGAGCCGACGACCGTGGTGATCCTGTCATCCAGGTTTCGCCACCACTGATCGCGGGGCAAAGCGAATTCGACGAGATTGAACGAATCATCCGCATCGCCCTCGTTGAAGCGATTGACCTTCTCGCAAGTGCCGGAACGCCGGTAGCGCTGAAATGAGTGCCCTCATCGTCGGTGTCCCCCGCGAACTCAAAGAGGAAGAACACCGCGTTGCCGTGACTCCCGATGGGGTCAGAGAACTCCTCCACGCTGGTGCCGAAGTCCTCATTGAACGGGGGGCCGGCGTCGACTCATCGATTCCCGATGACGACTACGTCCGGGCTGGGGCAACGATTGTCGACACTGCAGCCGAGGTGTGGGAGCGCGCCGGGCTCATCTGCAAAGTCAAGGAACCCCTCGAGGCAGAGTTCTCACACTTCCGTCCCGGTCTCGTGCTGTTCACCTACTTGCACCTCGCCGCGTATCCGAAAGTGGCCGACGCCCTCATCGGTGGTGGCGTCACGGCATTCGCCTACGAGACAGTGCAAACCACCGATGGCTCACTTCCACTCCTTGCTCCCATGAGCGAGGTCGCCGGACGCATGAGTGTGCAGATCGGTGCCCATTTCCTTGAACGTCACAACGGTGGTCGGGGCGTTCTGCTCGGCGGTGCACCAGGAGTTCGACCAGCACGCGTTGTGGTTCTCGGTGCCGGAAACGTCGGGTGGAATGCCGCATGGATGGCCGCTGGCCTCGAGGCCGAGGTCGACCTTCTCGACAAGAACATCGATCGACTCCGTCATGTCGATCAGATTCAAATGGGTCGCATTACAACGATCACCTCAAATCGCGGCGCCGTCGAACGTTCCGTGGCCGAGGCCGATCTCGTCATCGGTGCCGTGCTTGTGCCTGGTGGTCGTGCTCCAACGGTGGTGAGCGAAGACATGATCCGTTCAATGAAGCCCGGTGCAGTCGTCATCGACATCGCCATCGATCAGGGCGGCTGCATCGAGACCTCTCACGAAACCACCCACTCTGATCCCATCTTTATGAAGCACGGTGTCGTGCATTACGCGGTTGGCAACATGCCCGGAGCTGTGCCGCACACATCAACCAATGCACTCACGAATGCGACACTCCCCTATCTGACCGAACTAGCGAAGTTCGGTCCCACCGAGGCCATTCGTCGTGATGACGCACTCGCCAAGGGGCTCAACACCGCCGCTGGCGTCGTGACCAACGATGCAGTGGCCGAAGCCCTTGGCAAGACCGCCGTCGATCTTGCGAGCATTCTTCCGCTCGACTGATCGAAACGTTCCGCCTGTTCGTTCCGAATCGGGATCGACTCAGCGTTCCCGTTAACTCAGCGCAGCGATTGAATCCCTCAGGGCAACGACGCATTGGTCAAGTTGTGCATCAGTAGTCACAAGAGGTGGGCAGAACGCGATGATCGAGGTTCCGATCGGACGTGAGATCACTCCCCGTCGCATCATCTCGTTTCGAACCATCGGTGCGGACTGTTCGGGGAGAAGTTGCGCACTCCAAATACCCCCGACGCCGCGAGCCTCGGCGATCAGCCCATCTGACGCCAACCGTTGAAGCCCACCGCCGATGCGCTCAGCAATACTCGGAACTCGAGCAAAAAGATCCTCTTCCAGTAGGACCGCAACATTGGCGAGCGCCGCTGCGCAGGCCGATGGATGTCCCGAGTAGGTGTAGCCGTGACGAAGGATGAAGTCCGGATCGGCTTCGATGACATCAAGCACCGCCTCGCCGACCACTACCCCGCCAAGAGGCAAGTACCCCGAGGTGCATGCCTTCGCGAAAACGATCATGTCGGGAACGACCCCGAAGTGCGACGCCGCAAACCACGACCCAAGTCGACCAAACCCGGTAATGACCTCATCGAAAATCAACAGCACGCCGGCTTCATCGCACAGTTCGCGCAATCGCGTGAGATAGCCCTCAACCGGTGGGAAGACGCCGCCCGCTCCCTGCACCGGTTCGGTAATAACTGCGGCAATGGTTGATCCCGAGCGATCAAATAATTCCTCGATTTCAGCAATGTCATGCGCGCTCACGCTATGCACAGCATCGAGAAGAGGACCAAAACCCTGCTGATTCAGAGGAAGGCCCTGTACCGAAACTCCGCCGTAGGTGACGCCGTGGTACGAGACCTCCCTGCCGACGAATTCATTGCGTTCGGGGTTTCCCTTTAGCGAATGTGTGAGCCGAGCGAGTTTGAGCGCGGTGTCGACAGCTTCGGAACCTGATGAAGTGAAGAAGATCCGACAGTCGTCCATTGGTGCCGCAGCAGCGATGAAGGCGGAAAGCGTTTCAACGGTCTCATTGGTGAAGATGTCGAAGGTATGAAAGTTCTCAAGCACCGCCATCTGCGACGCGACCTGATCAACGATCTCCCAGCGACCATGCCCCACATTGCAATACCAGAGACTGGCCATTGCATCGATGTACTCGTTGTCGCGATCGTCCCAGACCAACGCACCTTCGCCGCGGGTAATCATGATGAAGTCTTCGGCGGCAGCGGCGGGCCGAGCGAATGGATGGAGAAATGGGCTTCTCGACACAATGACCTCGCAGTGATGTGCGGTACCTCTTCATCCTCGCACGATCGCTAGCCTCCCTTCGTGAGCGACGGCCCATCCCCCCTTCCCAACGCCGTGTATCCGGGCACATTCGATCCCCCGACCATTGCTCATATCCATCTGGCCCTGACCGCCATTGAACAACTCGGGATCGGTCATGTGGACTTTGCGATCTCGGCGAGGACGCTCGGAAAGGACGATGCTCGTCTTACTCCGATCGCTGATCGGGTTGACGAACTGACCCTTATTGCCGCCGCCGACCCACGTCTCGGCGTGATCACGACCGTCGACAGCCTCCTCGCCGACATCTCCGAGGGCTACGACGTCGTCATCCTCGGTGCCGACAAATGGCATCAGGTGCTTGATCCTGTTTGGTACGGCGATGTCGACGCCCGTGACGAGGCACTCCAGCGACTGCCCCTCGTTGCCATTGCCCCTCGACCGCCATGGACGCTGCCCGGCGAGGATGCATCAGCCGATCCTCCCGACGGAGTGTCAGTCGTCGTTCTCGATACCGACCCTTCCCACCACGAGGTATCGGCCACCGAAGTGCGTGCCGGTCGCGACGAGTGGCGGGCAACACGAGACCTCCAGAACCCCTGAGCGATACGGTCTCGACATGAAGGTCGCGGCCATACAACTGCACACATCGAACGACCGGTCGGACAATTTCACCCGGGCCGCTGCGGCCGTGCGATCAGCAGCTGAACAGGGGGCTGGATTCATCGTCCTGCCCGAACTGTTCGCGTCGCTCGGCTCGATGCGACTGATGCGCGAAACCGCCGAGCCACTCGATGGTCCAACCCTCGCGTGGGCTCAGAAGACGGCGACCGAAAATCACTGTGCCCTCGTCGCGGGCTCAATTGTTGAACGCGCCGGTGACGAGTTCTTCAACACGTCAATCGCGGTCGGGTCTGATGGTTCGCTTCTCGGCACCTACCGAAAGATTCATCTGTTCGATGTCGATATCGAGGGCGCACGCTCCAAAGAATCGGACACATTCAGCCCCGGCAAAGAACCAACGGTCATAACCGTCGACGGCATCCGCGTCGGCATGACCATCTGTTACGACCTCCGCTTCCCTGAACTTTTTCGTGCCGAGGCGCTACTGGGTGCCGATCTCATCGTGGTTCCGGCTGCATTCACCGCAGCAACCGGACGCGATCACTGGGAGCTTCTCCTGCGAGCACGAGCTGTAGAGAATCAGGTCATGATCGTCGCTGCCGCGCAGTGGGGAACAAGCCCGGACGGCATTGAACGCTACGGACATGCATTACTCATTGATGCGTGGGGCCGGGTAACAGCTGACGCGGGGCCCCAAAGCGATACCCACGTCGCAGCAGACTTCGACACCGGTGCGCAATCAGAGATCCGCAAACGTCTTCCAGTGCTCACGCATCGGCGGATCAACCGCTAAACATCGCCAACCATTGCTCGGGCGTCTTGGGTCGGAACACAAAGTTTGCGTGGCGGGTCTCGCCCATTGAGGCACACGGTGCTGCGGAATAGAGATGCCCCGGGAACAGGATCGAGTCGTCGGGCACCTTGGCCAGCTTCTGCGTGAGGCTCTCATACAGCGCAAGTGGATCGCCGCCAGGAAGATCGGTGCGGCCGCAACCCTCGAGAAAAAGTGTGTCGCCGGAAACCAGAGCGCCGTCGAGCATGAAGCACTGGCTTCCCGGGGTATGACCCGGCGTGTGGATCAGTTCGATTGGGATATCGCCGACCATCACCACATCGCCGCTGCGATGCGAAACGAGATCGGCGTCGGTCAAATTGGTGACCTTGCGCACGTATTCGGCTTCTTCGGTTTGCACATGGATCGGCACGGAAACGATGTCGAGTAGTTCATGCACACCTTCGATCGAGTACCCCATCATTTCCCCGCCTACATGATCAGGGTGATAGTGAGTCGCCAGCACACCGGTAAGTCGCATGTCATCAGCGGCGAGCACATCAACAATGCCTTGCACGTCATAGGCCGGATCAATGGCAACCGCTTCGCCCGTCTCGCGATCTCCGATGAGATAGACGAAATTCACCATCTGACGAGCAAGCGGGTCGCTCTGAGCGATGTCTCGGCCGGCGAGGAGTTGACGGAAATAGAGACGGTCGGAAGTGGCGGCATTAGTCATGGCGACATTCTTGCGTTTCGGAGGCACAATTGGAGGGTGAATCCGCAGAATTCCGGTACATCGATGGTTCCACCGTCGTCGGCGCTTCCCGACGTTCTGCCCACTGATCGCCTGAACGAAGGCGGAATGGCGATCGGTCCATTGAGAGTCAATCTGCGTCGGCTACATCCTTGGCGCAACAGTCTCAATGTTGCGATCGCGTGGGCCGAGCCCACTCTCTTGTTAGCGCTGGCCTGTTGGTCGACACCGTCTCTCCCCGTTGCTGCGGCATTTGCAGTCTGGGTAATCGTGTTCTTCCTCATGGGCCGAACCTTCGCTCGACTTTCGATCTTGGGCCACGAAGCAGCACACCGCCTGCTCTTTGCCAACAAACGACTCAACGATTTCGTAGGAGCTTGGTTCTGCGATTACCCGGCATTCGTTCCCTACGACGCGTATCGCCGCCAACACATGGCTCATCACCGCGACGAACTCGGCGCCAACGAACCTGATCTCAACCTCTATCGCGGCTACCCCATCACTCGAGCTTCAATGCGGCGAAAACTTCAGCGTGACGCATTTGGGAGTTCTGGATGGAAGAACTTTCGCGGTCTTCTACTGGCGCTAACTCGACAGAGCAGCCGGCCATTCGCACTCCGGATCCTCGCTGTCCAACTCGTGTTGTTCGTCCTGATGGGCCTGCTCTCTGGGCGCTGGTGGCTATGGGCAGTGATGTGGCTCGCGCCGTGGCTCACCGTATGGCGCGTGCTCAACCGATTGCGCGGTATCGCCGAACATGGCGGTATGGAACATTCAACCGACCGTCGCCGCACGACCCATGTCGTTCGACAGACGTGGTTGGCTCGCATGTGGATTGTCCCGTTCAATACGGGATGGCATCTCGCGCATCATGCCGATATGGGTGTCCCGTTCCAACAACTTCCTCAGTTACATGACGAACTTGTCGCTTCAGGTTGGGTAACACCGGAAATCGAATACCGCAGTTACCGAGCGCTGTGGAATGCTCTTTCGGGCGGCTGAACAGTCCGCCGAGAGTTTGGGGGGAACCAAAAGTGACCGATACAGGCAAAGTTCATGAACCGCTGACCGATCTCTTCATGGGTTTTACTCTCGATGTCGAAGATCCGTTTCCCATCTACGCACAACTGCGGGCGGAAAATCCGGTTGCCTGGAACGCCACGCAGGGATTCTGGGTCGCCAGCCGTCACGCTGAATGCATGAAGGTTTCAACCGCGCCAGACACCTTCTGTTCGGCGAAGGGGATCCTCACCTTCGAGATCGGGGCCGACTACGCCACGCCCCCGACGATGATGCACACCGATCCGCCGGATCACACGCGCTACCGCAACCTCGTACAACCAGCCTTTGGCCGCAAAGTTGTTCGCACTCTTGAAGATTCAGTGCACACGGCGGCGAAGGTTCTCGTCGACAAACTGCCACTCGACGAACCAATTGAGATCGTTGCGCCGCTCGCCGTTCCTCTGCCCGTGCAGGTGATCGCGCAGCTTCTTGGGCTTCCCGAAAGTGAATGGGATCGTGTGTGGGACTGGTCCGAAGCCTCCATCCCCGGCACCGAGATCTTCAACAACGAAGAGCTCAAGAACCGTCTGAACGCGGAGATGATGGCCGAACTCATGCGTCTGGTCTCCACCGCTCGCACCGAGCCTCGCGACGATGTCATCTCGATGCTGGCGAGTGTCGAAATCGATGGCGACCGTCTCACCGACGATGAGATCGCCATGTTCCTTAATCAAATTCTCGTCGCCGGAAACGAAACCACGCGAAACACCATCAGCGGCGGACTGGTTGCCCTGGCCGAGAACCCTGACCAGTGGGCCCGACTCGTTGCCGATCGATCCCTCGTCCCGAGCGCGGTGGAAGAGATCCTTCGTTGGACCACTGCCGTCATCTATTTCATGCGCACTGCGGCAGTCGACACCGTTCTCGGTGGGCAGCAGATCAGCGCGGGTGATCCGGTAGTGATGGTGTACGCATCGGCCAATCGAGACGAAGCCGAATTCGGACCCACTGCTGATCAGTTCGATGTCGGGCGTTCGCCGAACCACCAAATTGCGTTTGGCTTTGGAGCGCATTTCTGTCTCGGTGCAGCACTCGCTCGACTCGAAGTCGCCGCCGTGCTTGAACACTTGCTCGACCGCGGAGTGACGCGGCTGGAACTGTTGTCACCCGCCGGAATGTCGGCCAGCAACGTGATCGCCGGCGTCAACCGCGCCGAAGTAATCCTTCACACGAACTGATATCGGGCGGACTACTGCGACTCGCGCCAGGCTTGTTCGGCTCGGCGGGTGACCTCTCGTAGCGGCAGGCCCAATGCCCGGGCGGCCTGGGCGGCATCGTCGTGTTCGGCCTTCACTCGACCAGCCGTGACTTTCACCTTCACCGATTGACCATCGACCTCGACCGTGTTGAATTCGCGCGATTGCGGCCACCGTTCAAGCTGCGTTCCGCGCACACCCATCGTGCCGGTTTCGCGCACGAGCACATCGCGCACCGCGGCGGCCTGCGCAGGATCAGCCAGCGCGCTCACTGTGTGGGCGGGTCGGCCCTTCTTCATGAGGATCGGGGTAAGCCATGCATCGTGCGCTCCTGCTTCGAGCAACGCATCGATGGCATAGGCCAGCGTTTCGCCTGTGACATCGTCGACATTGGCTTCAAGAAGTACAACCGGTTGACCGGGCACCGACGGCGAATCCGAACGCGTGCCGATCACCACGCGAGTGAGATTGGGACGATCGCCTAGGTCGGCCGTTCCCGCACCAAAACCGGCGGACGTGATTGTCATGGCCGGCATCGGGCCCCACTGCACAACATTCGCCGCCAACAACGCTGCGCCGGTTGGCGTAGTGAGTTCACGAGGAATGTCGAGTCCGTAGGTTGGCGCGTTGGCCAGCAACGACACCACTGCGGGAACTGGAACTGGCAAGACCCCGTGAGCAGCGCGCACGGTTCCTAAACCATCAGCGACTGGTGAGGACGCAACCTCGTCAACCCCAAGCAACTCGAGCGCGATGCAGGTTCCGACGACGTCGATGATCGCGTCGAGCGCGCCGACCTCGTGGAAGTGCACCGATTCGGGCGACTGGCGATGGAGGCGACCTTCAGCTTCGGCCAGCGCACGGAATGTTGCGAGCGCGCGACGATGCACGCGGTCGGGAAAGCCCGCATCGGCAACGATCTGCGCAACGATCGCGGCTGAACAAGCAGGCGGTGTTGCTTCGGTATGTACATGCACCTTCGTGCCGGCGATTCCTGAACGAAGAACGGTTTCGGTCTCCAACGACCAGCCTTTGACCGGGAGTCGCTCCAACATTGAACGAATCTCGGCAACATCGGCACCCGCATCGATCAGCGCGCCAAGCGCCATATCTCCGGCAATGCCTGAGAAGCAGTGGAACCACGCAACGGTGCTGTTGGAACTCGGCGCGGCCGGAACCGCGATGCCTTCCCACGCAACGGTGCCTTCGAACTCCGCTTCATCGTGAGTGTGGGAGTGAGTGTGCGTGTGACCGTCCTCGTGGGAATGGTCGTTCGGGTGCTCTTCACCATGTGAGTGGTCGTGCAAATGCTCAGACATTGCTGCGCTCCGAGACGCGGGCATTCATCATGCGAATAATCGCAATGGCCGCGCCAAAACCGTTATCGATTCCGACAACCGTTAAGCCCGATGCGCACGATGCCAACATGCCCAACAGCGCGGTGATGCCGTCTAACGAAGATCCGTAGCCAACCGATGTCGGAACGGCCACCACCGGCGCCGACGAAAGTCCGCCAACAACACTGGCGAGTGCGCCTTCCATTCCAGCCACAACAACAATTGCGTCGACCGCAGCCAATTCTTCGGCCGCATCAAGGATGCGATGCAGTCCGGCCACACCGACATCGGTGATTCGGATCGGGCGCAGACCGTGAGCGGCAAGTGTGGCGGCACATTCATCGGCTACGGGCAGGTCCGCGGTTCCGGCGGTAACCACCGCAACGCGTTCCCGACGTTCGGCCGCCGCGCGCCACACCACCGTGTGCAATCGAGCGTTCGCCGAATCGCCGCCCCCGGCTTCGATCACATGGCCATCATCCGATCCAGCCAACGCGGCAGCGACCTGTTCGGCCGAGGCCCGCGACAAAAGCACCGGCGCCGAACCGGGCTGGGCCAACAACTCGACCACAATCCCCGCACATTGTTCGGGCGTCTTTCCCGGAGCAAACACGGTTTCCGCCATGCCTTGACGCAACGCCCGATGATGGTCGACTTTGGCGAAACCCAGATCAGCAAAGGGCAATCGCCGCAGCGCAGCAACGGCATCGTCGGGGCTGATCTCGCCCCCACGGACCCCCTCCAACAACTCACTCAGGGCTTCGGCGTCCATTCCCCTATCCTCGCCCATCGTGACCTCATCCGCAGCACCAGCATCCGGCACCGACTGGACCCGCCGCACAATCGCCTTCCTCGGACCCATCGGCACCTTCTCTGAGCAGGCACTGCTGAGCCAGGACGACCTCGCCACGGCCAATCTGCGTCCGCTCGACACCTTCGCCGCTGTGCTGAGCGCCGCGGAGGACGGCAAGGTCGACTGCGCCTTCCTCGCGCTGGAAAACGCCATCGAGGGAACGGTCAACATCACCCAAGACGCGCTCGCCTTCGATTCCGACCTGCTTATTCAGCGCGAAATCGTTCTGCCCATTCATCTTGAACTCATGGCCCGACCGGGGGTGAAGCTTGAGGACGTCACGCAGGTGTGGTCGTATCCGCACGCGCTCGCGCAATGTCGCAAGTACATGAACGCGAATCTCCCGGACGCGATCTCCGAAGCATCGAATTCAACCGCCGAGGCCGCGCGGATGTTGGCCGTTGCCACCGATGCACTCGCCACAAACGGTGCCGCAATCGCGCCGGCTCGCGCCGCTGAGGTCTACGGACTCAACGTTCTTGCTTCAGAAATTGAAGATCACGACGACAACGCCACGCGCTTTGTTCTGGTTGCACCGAAAACCATTCCAGCACCAACCGGCCACGACAAAACGTCAATCGTTGTCTTTCAGCGCGCCGACGAACCCGGATCGTTGTTGTCGATTCTTCAAGAGTTCGCCGCACGTGGCATCAACCTGACCAAGCTCGAATCACGCCCGACTCGTCGTGGCTTGGGTGACTACTGCTTCCTCATCGATCTCGAAGGTCATATCGCTGATGAGGTTGTGGCCGACGCGCTGCGTTCGCTGAAGTCCAAGCACGCCGAAGTGAAGTTCATGGGTTCGTACCCGGCCGCTGGCGAACACGGACATGCCGTTCGCCAAGAAGTCGCCGAGGCACAGGACAAGGCCACTGACTGGATCACCGAACTACGCAATCGCGTCAACTGAGCCACCACACCGGCCTATTGGGACCGCCTCGGGCGAGTCGCTAATGTCTCGGGCGGAAGGGTGGCAGAGCGGACGAATGCAACGGTCTTGAAAACCGTCGAGGTGAAAGCCTCCGGGGGTTCGAATCCCCCTCCTTCCGCCATTCGAAATCGCAGGGGTTTGCCCTGTATGTTGCACTCCTGCATATGGAGAGGTGCCAGAGTCCGGCCGATCGGGCCTCCCTGCTAAGGAGGTGGCGGGTAACACCGCCCGTGGGTTCGAATCCCACCCTCTCCGCTCGCAACGATGGGTCCCGCCCCGGCGGGGCCCATCACTCTTTTTACCCCAGGCCTGAGAGCACCCGGAATTCGCAGAGGGGCCCGGTGGCGTTCGCCAAACGACGGTCGGTCGTTGCAAGCGGAATCCCAAAGGTTTCGGCAATTGCCACATACCAAGCGTCGTGCGCAGAAACGTTGTGGCGCAGTTCCCAGATGCGTTCGACAAAGGGTTCGAACGGCAACTTTACGATCGGCAATTCGCCGAGGTGCTTTATGGCCTCAATTGCGAGCGCCTCTTCAATCTCGCCGTCTCGAACCATCCGTCGGAACCCTTGCACGACTTCCACCCCGAGTGACTGAGGCGCCATCACCGTGTTGTCCCTGAGTATCTGGTCGAAATCGCTCGTGGAAAGCGAATCGCGATACGCCTCAATCGCGGCTGACGCGTCGATCACGATCATCCCCACAAGCGATCCCACTTCTCATCGGCCTCCCGGCGACCTTCATCAAGCGCTTCAAGAATCTGCTCGCGAGTGATCTGCTTCGGCCAACGTTTGCGGATTTCCTTCATTTCGCCCAGCAACACTTCGATATCTCGCGTTCTGCCGATCTCAATCAGCCTCGCCAGCAGATATTCCTGGAGCGACTGGCCCGCCTGCGCCGCCTTCGCGGCCAAGGCGTCACGAGTCGCTTCCGGCACGTTACGAACTGAGATTGATGGCATGCATGCATTTTGCAGGCAGTCCTCGCAGCGGTCAATCATTTTTCACACTCCATCCCCTCGTCCCCAGACCAAATGGGAACTCAATCACTTGGGGGAACTAGCGTCATGGGCCATTCGCAGTAGATCTCCGACACTGGAAAAGGCCATGGCGACCGACAGTCACACCATCATTTACACCCACACCGATGAAGCCCCAGCGCTGGCAACCAAGTCATTGCTCCCGGTGGTCAACGCATTCACCAACGTTGCTGGGGTCACGGTTGAGCTTCGAGACATTTCTGTTGCCGGCCGCATCCTCGCCACCTTCCCCGAGGCCCTCACTGCCGATCAGCGTGTGAGCGACGACCTCGGCGAACTCGGTGAACTCGTGACCCGCCCCGAA
>Ga0194061_1001771_pt1 | contig 12223 bp, 10 predicted proteins | sample SepL2221m_MetaG_FD_163423 | JGI IMG/M metagenome (GOLD analysis project Ga0194061, IMG submission 163423) | Anoxic zone freshwater microbial communities from boreal shield lake in IISD Experimental Lakes Area, Ontario, Canada - Sep2016-L224-21m | ecosystem: Environmental > Aquatic > Freshwater >...
GTAATGGATGATGCCACCTTCGGTTTGGTTGAAGCTTCATGGGTCGATGCGGTCGGCTCCGATGCTGATCATCTTAAGACCAGTGAGGATATTGATGCGTGCCTTTCTGCTGGCTTCACATTGTTCACGTTGGATCCTGGAGCTTACGTATTTCAAGTGCCTGAAGATTTTGACGGGAAGTTAAGCCACCTACCGTGGAGCGCACTGGAAGATAGCGAAACCGCAATGATTGCAAGATATGAGGGAATATCTTTCGATGTTGCTGGTAAATCAATCTCTATGGACTCCGACGAGATCCGGCGTGCTGCCTTTAAATATGGCGCGGCTGTGGCCTACACGGTTTCGCAATACCGACATTTAATGCAACGTGCTTCATATCCCGTCGAAGTAGAAGTGGCGATTGATGAAACTGATGATGTAACCACATTCGGCGAACATATCTTTATGGCTACCGAGATGAAGCGTTTAGGGATGTCGTGGGTGAGTTTTGCTCCACGGTACGTAGATGGATTTGAAAAAGGATTGGAATTTAAAGGGGACATAGATTTGCTAGCGAGCAATCTTGAAGGTCACGCCTCGATCGCCAAACTCTTTGGACCGTACAAGTTAAGTTTGCACTCGGGATCAGATAAGTTCGGGATCTATTCCATGGCCCACGATGTCACGGGCGGCTTGCTACACCTGAAGACTTCCGGAACGAGTTACTTAGAAGCGCTTGGGGTCAGCGCAGTTTATGCACCCGCACTCTTTCGGGAGATTTACGATGTGAGCCGCACTGCATATGAGCAAGCACGTTCCTCTTACCAAGTTTCCGCTGACTTTAACAAGGCGCCGCGTTCGCAAGATCTTAGTGATGATGATTTAGGTGAGTTGCTGATGCGTTCAGATACTCGACAAATACTTCACGTTGGGTATGGAGCGGCACTATCTATCGAGGGAAGTGTCGGCGAATTTAGATTGCGTAACGCCCTTAAACTTTGCCTGATTGAAAACAAACCATATTACGATCAAGCAATGGAACTACACATTGGCAGACACCTCGCGTTGTTAGGGAGTTCATCATGAGTGAAAGTATGAGTCCAATAGATATGTTTCAACTCAAAGGTCAAAGGGCTGTCATTATTGGCGGTACCGGTGTCTTAGGTGGCCAATTCACTCGCGCTCTTTCAGGTGCAGGTGCTCAGGTGACGATCCTTGGTAGATCAGCCGAGCGCGGTAACGCACTGGTTGAGGAACTTATGCTTGCCGGCGGTGATGCAAGTTTTATTGAAGTTGATGTCACAGAAAGAAAAGACCTTGAGAGGGCTGCAGAAATTACACAGTCGCAAGGCGGGACCGACATCCTCATAAATGCCGCGGGGGTAAATAGCCGAACTCCATTTTTTGAAATGGGCGATGAAGAGTTTAATAATTTGCTTGATGTAGACCTTGGGGCTGTCTTTCGCGCTTGCCAAGTATTTGCGCCGCAAATGAGTAATCGGACACCGGGTGCATCCATAATTAATATTTCGTCCGTTTCATCTGGTCCACCTTTGAGCAGGGTATTCGCTTACGCTGCCGCCAAAGCGGGCGTTAATAACCTCACACAATTTTTAGCCCGAGAGTTCGCGCCACTAGGAATTCGCGTAAATGCAATTCTCCCTGGATTTTTTCCAGCAGAGCAGAACAGGGCGCTGCTCACCAAAGAACGGGTAGAGAACATAATTAGTCACACGCCTATGGCTCGCCTCGGGGATACACATGAACTCAATGGAACAGTGTTGTGGTTAGCTGCGCAACAAGCATCAGGGTTTGTCACAGGCTCCTTGATTATCGTTGATGGTGGTTTTCTAGCGATGACAATTTAAAGTTCGCTTAAAACAGATTATTCAGCATCAACCGATCGCGCTTGGCTCACCATTTGCGTTGGATTCACGAATCTGAGTGCAATAATCAGGATGAAGAGCGTTGTTAACATATAGAAAACCGCCATCGCGCTGATTGCTTGGTAGGGGCGAATACCCGATGCGAATACCGCGTAATACAGAGCAACGACCAACGTTGTACTTCCCGGCCCAGATACAAGATATGTGAGTTCAAAGAGAGCAACAGTTTGGACTAAGACCAATAAGGCCGCAGCTAAGAGCCCAGGGATAATGAGTGGCGTCAGAATTCGGAAGAAAATTTGCCTTGTTGAAGCACCACACATGCGCGCAGCAGACTCAATTTTGGGGTCGATTTGCTCAATAAACGGGGTCAGAACCAAAATAACGAAAGGGATTGCGGGCACTGTATTTGCAACGATAACTCCCGTAAGAGTTCCACCTAAGTTCAATTTATAGATAAATGTCGCTAACGGAATGCCGTACGTGATTGGTGGCAACATGATCGGCAAGAGGAAGCAGAGCATAAGAATCTTTTTCCCTGGAAATTCTCGCCGAGCAAGGAGATATGCAGCCGGGGTGCCTACAAGTATTGCAATCGAAACGACGGCCAAAGCCACCTGTAACGTGACACGTAACAGGTTTGGAACCTGATAGTCATGCCATGCGGTTGTATAAAATTTCGTCGTCCAACCTGCTGGTAGCCAGCCATCAAACCATTCAGTTCCAAAGGAACTGATGACAACTGTGCCAATGACGCCCAATAGATTGACAAAGAAGAAAGCGACAGAACCCCAGATAAGCCAACCCATTGGAGATTTAACAAATATTCGCTTGGGGGAGGACTGGCTCGTTTGCGTTACTTCCTTGATGCTCATCAGCCTTTACCGCCTGAGGTACTTCCAGCATAAAGTCGTGACCTGAGAGTCAATACCAGACCCACGACGGCCAGCTCGAAAAACCCTGTGATTACAGAGATAGCCGATGCCATGGAGTAGTCGTACTTGGAGGATATTGCCTGCGCTGCTGCCACTGCCAGAACGTGTGAATCACCAGCTGGGTTACCCAATAAATTTGCAGAAGGAAAGACAGAGAATGCTAAAACAAAATTAAGGCAGAAAGTAACAGCCAATCCTGGCGCAAGCAGCGGGAATGTGATGTAACGAAATCTCTGCCACGGGCTTGCTCCTAAAGTGCTGGCAGCTTCCTCCATCTTTGGATTGATGCCGGAGATATAAGAGAGCGTCAGTAAAAATGCAAAAGGAAAGCCAGTAATCAATAACGAGATAATAACTCCCCAAAAATTATGGAGTAGTTGTAAAGGTTGGCTAATAATTCCCGTTGCCATCAATGTTCTATTGAACCAACCATTAGGTGCTAAGTAGGCTGATAATCCTTCAGCAATAAGCACCGTGCCAAGGCTCATTGGAATTACCAAGAGCGTGTTAATTGTGCGTTTGCCCCGAATTCTGTGTCGCAAGCGAACTGCTAACGGAACCGCGGCACAGACATTGAGCAATGAGACAGGCAAGGCGATTCTAAATGTGTTCCAAATTGATGCCCTCATATAGGCGTCGCCAAAGAAACTGCGGTAATTGCCTAGGGCCCCTGAATGATCCATGGGATGAAAAGACAGGTAAGTTCCATAGATAGACGGATAGATGAAGAAAACCAACATTGCAATGAAAGCCGGGATAGCCAAGAACAGAAGGCGGTCTATGCCGTGTTCGGCAAGCCAACGTTTTGGATTCAACGAAAGGTTTCCTGCTTTGAGAAGGGTCATGGAATCAGGCCTGCGAAATCGGATAAACAAGAACTCGATCTGGATCCACGGTCAGATTCGTTTCCTGCCCGATCTCAAGTCTTTGAGGTGTCCGAACATAAAGACTGACGCCTGACTTGGTCTGTACTTCAACAGCGAAATCCTTACCTTGATATTCGATCGACCGCACGTGGCAGGAAATATTATTGGCACCGGATTTTGCGAAGGTTAGATCTTCGGGTCGTATCGCGACGAGAACATTTCCAGCGGCCGCCCCTGGGGCTATTTTGGAAGCAGTGAGGGAGACTTCTGGCGCTTTTAATGAGTAGTTGTTATTGCTGCCACCATGAAGGAGTTCCATCGGGATGAGATTTCGGTATCCCATGAAATCTGCGACGAAACTATTGACCGGGTTCATGTAGACCTCTTCAGGTGACCCAATTTGCTGAACATGTCCATCGTGGAGGACTACTAATCGATCAGCTAGAGAGAGTGCTTCTTCCTGATCATGAGTTACATAGACGGTGGTAAGTCCAAGTTCGCGGTGCAGTCTCTTTATCTCTCCACGCATTTCATGTCGAAGTTTTGCATCAAGGTTTGAAAGTGGTTCGTCCATCAAAACAACTTGTGGCTCAATCACAATGGCGCGAGCGATTGCAACTCGCTGTTGCTGACCGCCGGAGAGTTGACTTGGGTGCTTGTCGGCATGCATTGTCAGTTGAACAAGCTCAAGTGCGGCGTTGACGCGGCGCACGATTTCAGATTTTGAGGTCTTCTTGATCTTCAGTCCAAAGCCGATATTTTGGCGAACGGTTAAATGGGGGAAGAGCGCATAATTTTGAAAGACCATTCCAAAATCGCGTCGCTCAGGCAAGAGCGTGTCAACGCGTCGATCATCTAAATGGATCGTTCCGCCACTAAGTGGCAGAAGTCCAGCCAGGCAATTGAGCGCCGTAGATTTTCCGCATCCCGATGGTCCGAGCAGTGCAACAAACTCACCGTTTCGAATCGTGAGAGATAAATTGGATAGTGCCACGGACTTGCCAAAGGCCCGTGACACCCCTTCCAAGTGCAGTTCTTTAAAGTGTTGCTTTGGCAATTGGTGGAACCCTTCTATTTAAGTTTTGCTGCGCCAATTTCTTGATCCCACTTATCAAACATTGCTCCCAATGCTTTGCCCGGCAACTGTGGAAGTGCTGGGTACTTCGCGAGCAATGCTGCGTACTCAGGACGTCCGTAAGTTGCGATTACCTTGCGACTGGAAGCTGGTGCCATTCCGATGGTTACGCCCTTGATTGCAGGTCCTGGATACATGTAACCATCATCAAAAGCATTGGCTTGCTGTGAAGGTGTCAGGATCCACTTCATGAGATCCAAAGCAACAGCAAGTTTGTCAGCAGTTTGACCCTTAGGAATTGCTAGATATGTAGCATCCATCATCCATGTGGTGTTTTCGAATGCAACAACTTTTGCTTCCTTTGGAACAGTTCCAATGGCGCGAACGTTGACATCCCAACCAGCTGAACTTGGCACAATTTTTTTGGTTCCAGCAGCAAGCTCACGCATGCTCTTACCTGTACCCGTTGTGTAGTAAGGAAGGTATGTACCTAGCTCCTTAAGATATGCCCATGTCTTATCCCAACCCTTAATTGGATCTAAAGGATCCTTATCGCCGAGGATGTATGGCAACCCCTGAACAAATGCACGTCCTGGGCCAGAGTTTGATGGGCGTCCGTAGGTAAATCCATTTGGATTTGCCTTCACCCATGCAAGCAAGGCTGCTGGAGTCGTTGGTGGATTTGCAACGGATTTTGGCAAATATTCAAGCAATGGGCCGTAATTTCCGAAGTCCGTGACAATTGCGTAACCATCTGCTTGTGCGAACATTTTCTTTGCGCCATCTTGGTATTGATAGATGCTTGACCCAAGTTGGTAGTTGTAATCTGGGAAAATCTTTGTGAGCAAGCCTTGCTCGGTTGCTGGAACAAGTGCGTCATTGCCTGTGAGCAGAAGATCGATTTGAAGCTTTCCGGCATCTTCTTGCGCCTTTAGCTTGCCAGCAATTTCAGTTGCATCACCGGTCTCAAAATTGACAGCTGCCAGTCTGTGAGGAAAGTGCCTCATATAAGACTCAATCATCGGCTGAACTATCTGAAGGTCGCCGGCGACGTCAACAATATTGAGAGTTACACCGTTACGAGGCAATTTAAGGGCTGCGCCGACTGGTGTGGATTTCTTAAAATCTGCGAAAGAGGGAGCGGCCAAGACCACTGTGCCAATCAAGGCTGCACTGGCCAGTCCCGCAATACATTTCATGCTTTTATTGAACATCCAAGGCTCCTAATCTAGGTAAGTACGAATGTCTTCACGAGGGTGCGAAATCCTGGTCAAATGAGACTAGATCTAGCATTAGCGGAAACTATAGTCATACTTATAGATAAAACAAGGCTTTATGTATGCCTTTTTATCGCAGCCCTAAGAGGTCCAGGTGGTGTTCATCTCCCCGATGGCGCGCTGCATAATCGCCACCATTGAATCGTGGGCAACGTCTGGGATGCCCTTTTGAATCGCATTTGCCACGTCAATGTGAAGCTGCAGCGCCTCTTCGTGCGGGTGGGTGGGCATTAAGCCGTAGGCGGTTCGTCCAGTGAGGACTTCTTCGACCAAGGTATCGAGCTTGGCGAACATTTCATTGCCAGAGCTCTCCAGGATCAGCTGGTGGAAACGAACATCCAAGGCCAAAAAGAGCTCAACATCGGCCATTTGGCCGGCGACCTTCATTCTCCGAGCCAGCGCTACGAGTTCGGTGCTATTAATCAGCGGAGCCCGAATTGCCGCTAGCCGGGCTGCTTCAGGCTCAACGGCATATCGCAATTCCGTGAGGGAGCGAAGTTGAGTGATTCTTGCTGAAGAGGCCAGTCTCCAGCGGATTATCTGTGGGTCATAGAGGTTCCAGCGGCTAGGCGGCAAAACTAGTACACCGACGCGCCGGGTCGATGAAACCAAGCCCATCGACTCCAAGACTCTCACCGTCTCGCGCACAACAGAGCGAGAGACGCCATATCGTTGCTCGAAGTCCTCAGTCTTTACGATCGTCCCAGTAGCTAATTCTTGATCGCAGATCGCCAAGCCAATTTGCTCAATTAATCGTCCATGCAGCCAACGGGTAGCCGGTTTAGTTTTCGGGCGAACCTTCGGAGGGCGCTTTTCAGAGAAACTGCTGGCTAGGTCATCCATGTGGACAGAGTAATAGATTATGAAGCAAAGTCACTAGGTGATAAAACATGGCCCCGAATCCCATCGGGCTAGGGCCATCGGGCTAGGGTGGACTCATTATGCGTCGCCCGAATACATTCCAAGCCCTTATGTTTCAAGCAGCTTTTGGGTCATATTTACTCTGGGCGGCAGGCACAGCAATTCCTCTTATTCGCATTGATTTTGGAATTAGCAGGACCTTGGCAAGTATGCACAGCATTTCTACGGGAACGGGCGCAGTATTAGGCGCCCTCTTTGCGATCCGGCTTGTAGAAAGATTTGGCCGCGAGATTTTGATGAGGCTATCGGTTGTAATCATGGTCGTCGGCATACTCGGGCTGCTTCTAGGCCAGTCCATTTGGATCACCATACCCAGTTGTGGAGTCGCCGCTTTCTCGCAAACTATTGTGAACGCTATTAGTTTGTCCGAGATTTCCCATGACGATAAACCATCGCTCCGTAGGATCTTTATCCAAAGCGGCATCCAAGCCGGTGTAGGTGCAAGTGCGATCTTCTTTATCAGTCTTTCTCTTCATGCGCATTTGGGATGGCGCTTGCCGATTCTTCTTGGGGCACTGCTTCTCTCTCCCATGGCTATGTTCTTGATTTGGCGAGTTAAGTTTCTTGTGGCTCCAGTAATTGCAAGCAAGGCGCCCATTACACCTGCCCATAGCGGTGTTAAATATCAGATTTTCTTCTTGGGGGTCATGATGTCCTTCCTTGATATCGGGATTGGATTTTGGGCGATTGATCTATTGATTAACCGGGGAGCAGGTGTTGCACTCGCCGCCTTTGGTTCTGCCCTGCTGAGTATTTCAATCGCTGGCTGTCGTATTGGACTTGCGGCATTGAATTTCAACGTGCAAAAAATCATGCGGCTGGCATTACTTTTTTACTCAGTGGGAGTCGCAATCATTTGTATTACACATTCGCCGTCAATCACAATGGCTGGATTAGTTATTGCTGGCTTGGGAAGCTCGCCTCTTTTTGTATCGGGTGTTTTCCAAGTTTCAGAAGGCTTCCCAGATCCCGCATACCGAATTTCTCGGTACATGATGGGCACAGCGCTCTCTTATGGCCTGGCACCATTCGTTCTTGCAATAGTTTTCGATAATGCGGGCTTCATCACTGGATATGTGATGCTTCCTGTGATTCTCTCATTCGCCTATCTATTGTGGCGTCGACTCGGGCTAAAGGTGGAAGTCGCATAATTTACCAACGACTACATCTACGGATGTTTTTGCTGATCTTTTTTCGCCGCCTCGCGTATTAAATTCTTCAACATACTGGGGAATACAAAGACATGAAAAGGGGCAACTCCAAACCAATAGAGTTGACCGCCAAGTCCTCGAGGCTGAAAACTGGCGATTTGGCTTATCTTTCTCAATTTTTTCCCATCAACGAATACTTCCTCAATATGAAAATCTAGCCAAGCCTTCCCGGGCAAAATCATTTCTGCATATAACTTTAAGTGCGAATTCTCTTCGCACTCTTCAACCCTCCAAAAGTCAAGGCTGTCTCCAACTCGAAGTTTTTTCGGATCGCGACGCCCCCGACGAAGTCCGACGCCCCCGAATGTGCGATCGAGCAGGCCACGTAAAAACCACAAATACCCTGAGCCATACCAGCCATTACTTCCGCCAATTTGTTCCACGCTCTCCCACAAACTTTCAGTTGACGCGTCGGTCACCATCTCCCGAGTGTCGTTATAACTCGTTTCACCTGCCCATGAAGGATCGCTCTGAGCTTTTTGCCAAGGGGCGGTCGGAAGGCTTGCATCTGACCAGCGGGATTCAACTTGGTTGTTATCTACTTTCGAAAGTGCATATTCAATGGCGTGTGGAATATCGAGAAGTCCATCGGGTGGATTAGGAATTACTCCTGCGATGCTCTTTGCAGGATCGGCTACGACTTCACTAATAAGGGAACCAACCAAAGGACGTGCAAGTGTGGTCGGAACTGGTGTTACCAAGCCGATCCAAAGGCTTGAAAGAGCTGGCGATAGCACTGGAACTTTAATAATCCAACGCTTTCGAAGTCCTGAAATTTTGGCAAACATTTGCATCATATCTGCGTACGTAATGACAGCTGGCCCACCGATATCAAATACTTGATCGATAGGTTTTTCAAGAGCAGCAGCGTGCGAGAGATACCAAAGTACATCGCGAATTGCGATTGGTTGCGTTCTGTTTGAGACCCACTTGGGCGTCGTCATAATGGGCAATCGATGTGTGAGATGGCGCAACATTTCAAATGACGCTGAGCCAGAGCCGATGATGATTCCCGCACGAAGTTCCATTACAGGAACTGATCCCGTAGCTAGTGCGCGACCTGCTTGAACTCGAGATTCAAGGTGCTGGCTGATCTTTTTATCATTTGCAATTCCACCGAGGTAAACAATCTGTGAAACACCCGCTGCTTCTGCAGCTTTTGCGAAGTTCCGAGCCATCTGTTCTTCAAGTTCTTCAAAATTCGAACCGACTCCGATGGAGTGAAGAAGATAAAAGGCTGTATGAATTCCCTTAAGCGCATCCAAGGTTTGGTCATAATTGGTTGCATCTGCAACAGCAATCTCTACCTCTTTTACCCAGGGATATCCAAGCATTTTATTTTGGTTTCTCACCATCACTCTTACCTGAAATCCTTCGGTAAGTAGTTGCCCAACTAATCGACCACCGACATAACCTGATGCACCTGTGACAAGGATTTTACGCCCGGCTGCGGAATTTATCTTGGGCGTGCTCATGGGATAAACAGTAGACTTGAAAACAGATCGGCGAAACTTGAAATAGTAAGTTAGGGATGGCAATGACAAAACCCCGCGTTGTAATTCTAGGTGGCGGCTTTGGCGGGATGGCTGCTGCAAAAGCCCTGGGCAAGAGCGCCGACATTACAGTCGTTGATCGACACAATTTCCAAACATTCCTACCTTTGCTCTACCAAGTTGCTACCGCTGGTCTAGCGGCTGACCATGTGGCTTACCCAATTCGTGGCGCTCTACGTTCCTTTGATGGAAAATTCAGAATGGGATCTCCTATAGAGATTGATCACAAAAATAAGACCGTAAAGCTAGATTCAAGTGAAGTTCTTCCCTTTGACCATTTAATTATCGCGCTTGGTTCTGTAACTGCAGATTTCGGTACACCAGGCGTGGAAGAGTTTTCGTTAGGAATGAAATCAGTTCACGAGGCTCTTACGATTCGCGCCGAAGTCATGCGACGTTTTGAGGACCTGTGCCGATTTGAAGATGAAACGCGATTCGGAATTGCGGTTGTGGGTGGCGGTCCTACCGGTGTTGAGATGGCTGGTGCTTTGGCTGAATTAGTTCGCGGACCATTGATGAACGATCAGAAACACGCGGCAAGCCATATGGATATTTCTCTTATAGAAGCAGGTCCACGTTTGCTTCCTATGTTTTCGCCAATTCTCTCAGAACGAACGAAAGTTACCCTTGAAAAGCTTGGGGTGAAGGTCTTGGTCAATACTGCAGTCAAAGAAGTTAAACCTCGCAAGATCTCACTCGGCGATGGCACGGTACTTGCAAGTGAAATCACAATCTGGGCAGCGGGCGTTAAAGGATCACCAGCGCTGGAACATTTGTCGTTGCCTCTTGATGGTAATCGCTTAAAAGTGAATCCTTCACTTGAAGTCGTTAACTATCCGAATATTTGGGGTATCGGTGATCTTGCGGGAGCTAAAGGATCAGATGGAAAGTTCCTTCCGATGGTGGCACCCGTTGCAATGCAACAAGGACGTTTTATTGCCGCCCAAATACTTCGCACAATCAAAGGCACGGAACTGAAAGAGTTTCGCTATAAAGACAAAGGCTCAATGGCCACCATTGGCCGTCATAAGGCGGTAGTTGAAGTTAACAGGATTCGATTCTCTGGATATCCAGCGTGGGCCACCTGGTTATTTCTGCACCTGTTCTATTTGATGGGCGGGCGAAATCGAATCGGTACGGTGGCTGATTGGCTATGGAACTACTTCACCTTTGATCGCGGCAATCGCCACATTATGGATTCTGTGTAAGAAGGGGATCTGCTTCATTTCGGATTAACCGAAATGATTAAGGTAAATATTGTGCGTCCTGAGGGACTCGAACCCCCGACCCGGTGATTAAGAGTCACCTGCTCTACCAACTGAGCTAAGAACGCCGAACTAAATAACGTGCGGAGCAGACCCTACCAGCGCGGCGGTCTTTGTTATGCCACGCTCAATCCACCACCATATGTTACGTGACTCATAGGGGGAAGCGGCTTTTGGGCCCGGCTCTGATTCTGGCCCTCCTTTTCACAGGCCCTCCTGCCTCCACAGCGGTGGTTGTGAAGCGCGAGGCCAGCGCCATCCAGGTGCTAAGTCAGATTTCTGTAAAAGGCAGGGCGCCTAAAACTGGGTACTCCAGAGCGCAATTTGGTACGGCTTGGGCCGATGTTGACCATAACGGCTGCGATACTCGAAATGACATCTTGACTCGAGATTTGGTTTCCAAGGTTTATCGATCTGGGGGGTGCATTGTTGCCTCAGGAATCTTGCACGATCCATATTCAGGAACTGATATCTCATTTACTAGGGGAGTAGGGACAAGTCTTGCAGTGCAAATCGATCATGTCGTTGCATTGTCAGATGCCTGGCAAAAGGGAGCCTTTAAATTAACGCTGACGCAGAGGACGGCTTTTGCAAATGATCCATTGAATTTGTTGGCAGTGATGGGACGGCTGAATTCGCAAAAGAGCGATAGCGATGCAGCAAGTTGGTTACCACCATTAAAAAGTTATCGATGCAGATATGTTGCAAGACAAGTGGCTGTAAAAGCCAAGTATGGAATTTGGATGACCAGTGCAGAGAAAACTGCAATCGCTGGCATCCTAAGCAAATGCCCTGGGGAACTTATTCCAAAAGGTTAGTGAGGCTGTGCGTCATAGCGCGCATAGGAATTGCGAATTTCCTCTTGTGCTTCCTCACGCCCGACCCACATTGCACCTTCAACACTTTTGCCTGGTTCTAAATCTTTATAGACCTCAAAGAAGTGTTTGATTTCAAGGCGATCAAACTCAGGGACATCTGTTATTTCCCGCAAATGTTCTTTGCGAACATCACCAGCTGGTACGCAGAGCAACTTGTCATCGCCACCGGCTTCATCGGTCATGCGAAACATTCCGATAACGCGGCACTTAACAACACAACCAGGAAATGTTGGTTCATCAAGCATTACTAACGCATCAAGCGGATCCCCATCTTGGCCAAGGGTGTCATCAACAAATCCGTAATCCCACGGATAACGAGTTGAGGTAAAGAGCATGCGGTCCAAGCGGATCTTGCCCGTGGCATGGTCGACTTCGTA
>Ga0194061_1001773_pt1 | contig 12218 bp, 11 predicted proteins | sample SepL2221m_MetaG_FD_163423 | JGI IMG/M metagenome (GOLD analysis project Ga0194061, IMG submission 163423) | Anoxic zone freshwater microbial communities from boreal shield lake in IISD Experimental Lakes Area, Ontario, Canada - Sep2016-L224-21m | ecosystem: Environmental > Aquatic > Freshwater >...
CAATGAAAGCAGCAAGGCTTAATCCGATTGACGCATTACGGTACGAATAATTATTTAGTAGAAAACTTTTTTAACTGATCGTTGATATAGTATCGAATATCTTCTGTACTTGTATTGAAACGAAGCCATTCATAAGTGGGTCTACTTTGTTGCATAAAATTTTGAAGCAATTCATCTTTGAAGCCGGTACTTTCTTCCACTAGTTTTGCGGAATATCTGTAGTTAATATATGCTTGCCTTTCTTGCGTTTCAAAAAAATCTAAAGCTTTTCTTTTGCTTTTTTCGTGTTTTGAAAAACGATCAATACTTATGCCAAGACCAGCACCAGTATTTGAAAGTGCGAAGGTTGGTTTTTTATAAGAAACCATATCATGTAAAAGATCGTTTCTTCTTTCAATGCTATCCATTTGATAGGCGCTCATGCCTTTTGCAGTTACTGTAACATTTCCAAGGTCGTGCGATAGTGGGGATGCATATATTTCAATAGAATCTTGTTGTGCTAATTTGTGTACAAATTGAATCGTATCGAAATGATAACCAACTGCGGCATATGAAAGCACTTCGTTTTCTTTGATATGTATTTTAAAACGCCCTGTATTTCCACTCATCACAGTTTCTTGGGTATTATTATTTGTAACACTCCCTAATATGATCGGTGCATGCGTTACACTATCGCGCAAATAGCCAGTAACCGCTTTATTCTTTTGTGCTGAAAGATGTACACAAAACAAAAAACCAATAGAAACAAGTAGCCACTTCATGAAATAAATTTCAACAAAGGTATTAAATATGATGGGGTGAAAATAAAAAAGTCGCCCCGATTCCGATTACTCGGGTGGGTCGACTTTCTTACTTTTTGTAAACCAATTATTTTGGATCCAGACCTTTTTTAATTCGGTCTGCAAGATCTTGAAGATGGTACTTACTAACTTTATCTGTATTAATATTACCAGCAGCAGTTATCTCAGCTTGTAATGATTTTAATTCAGCTCTTACTATAGAATATACATCAGTGTTTTTAATATTCACTGAAGCAGGCATACCAAAAGAGGAACCAATACTGATGGTAAACATGGGAGTAGGGTCTACCAGATCCAGAAGTTTTTCAACATACACTTTCTGGATATTTCTTCTGTATCCATCTATTGCTTTATTGCCATTTAATTCACTGAAAATACCTTTACGTAAATCAGTAATCATCTCATTCAAATTGTAAGAATTATTGCCATAACGATTTGTAGCGGCAACCAATCTAAACATGCGTTGTCCGTCTAACAAACTATTAAGTGCACTTGTTTGTATTGATTGAATAGTTTCCAATGAGATAGGACTAGCAATTTTATTTAGAATGTTTTTATCGAGTAACCAATTTGGTGTTTCGAATAATTGTTTGTTCAAAAATGCGATCGCTTCCTTTTGATTTTCTTTTGGAGCAGGTTCGTAAATATCACCAGACTCTTCGATGGTTTTAAAAGTTTCGTTAACACCAGCAACATTTCTTAAAACATGGCCAATATATCTTGAGTATTGTCCGATCAATTGACTGTAGATATCGGCAAGATTTTCATAGGGATCCGCTTCTTCTTTTGTCCACTCTGGAACTGCAACAATAATTCTCTTTAAATTTTTAATACCATATTCACTGGCTTTCATGCTATTGTCTCCAAGGTCTTCTGTTTGAGCACGAGGATCTGCAGTGCGACCTTCACCACCAAACCAAAGTCTGGGGTTCTTTGTAAGACTGTCAATGGCCCATTTGTTGGTGAGCTTCTGATCTTTTTCGGGATCCATTATTCCGGTGTAGGTATAGCCCCATTGCAAAGCCCATTTGTCGTATTCACCAATTCTTGGGAATAGACCAATTTCACTGATATTATCTTCTGGTTGTGCAACATAGTTGAAGCGTGCATAATCCATAATAGATGCGGTATGCCCGTTTGCTTCTACCCAAGCTTTATCCCTTAATTTTTCTACCGGAGTTTTGCTACTACTACCCATATTATGACGAAGGCCAAGTGTATGACCAACTTCGTGAGATGACACAAAACGAATTAATTGACCCATCAGTTCATCATCAAATTTCATTTTTCTTGCTCTACTATCAACAGCGGCAGTTTGAATCAAATACCAATCGTGTACCAGCTTCATTACGTTATGGTACCAATTAATATGACTCTCTAAAATTTCACCACTGCGTGGGTCGTGTACTTGCGGACCAGAAGCATTTTCAATATCAGAAGCTAGGTAACGAATTACAGAGTATCTGGCATCTTCTAAACTCATGGTACTATCATTTTCCGGCCATTCTTTACCAACGATAGCATTTTTGAAACCTGCTTTTTCAAAAGCTTTCTGCCAATCATTGATACCATCGATCAATGGTTGATGCCATTGTTTTGGTGTTGCAGGATCGATGTAGTAAACTATTTGTTTGATGGGTTCTACTAAAACTCCATTTTTATAATTTTCCAAATCTTCCGGCTTCGGCTCTAATTTCCAGCGTACTGCAAATTCTTTTTTGTCAACTTTTTGTTGATCATCACTATATAATACATAGCGATCTGTAAAAAATCCCACCCTACGATCGAATAGTCTTGGTACCATTGGTGTTTTGGGAAGTAATAACATAGAAGTATTTAATTCCATGGTAACAGCACCAGCTCTATTTGCTGCAGGAAAGTTGGCACTTGAACCTGGCATAGACATACCAGACATGGGGCCTCCTGAAGTGGTAGAAAAGGTTTTTACCGTTTTGATCTCTGTATTAATGGGGAAGGTTTTGATAGATTGAACATAAGAGCGATCGGAAGCGATGGCCGTCAGGTTAAATATTTTTTTCAAGTTTGGGTCAAGGCTCACGATCTGGTTATCCCCTTTGAAAAAGTCGGTTACTTCAATCACTGTGCTAGTAGAATCTTTCCCAAAAGCTTTAATGTCGAAGGCGGCCCCAATGGGGTCTAAATAAGAATTGGAAACGGCTTTAGAGATATTATTAGTAGAATCGGCCATGCTGATCAGGGTAACAACCCGTACAAATACGTTGTTATTGGGGCCTTTTTCAAATTTGAGTGTTTGTTTGTTCACTTCATTACCTCCGTAAATTCCGCCACCACCTGGGGCTTTAGAAAAGCGTGTAATGGCATAGATCTCTCTACCCATAATACTATCAGCGATTTCGAAGTAGTACTTTTCTTCCACTTTATGAACCGTAAAAAGGCCATTGTTTGTAATAGCCTTGTCGGTTATTACCTCTTTATAAGGTTTTGGTCCAGTTTTAGGCGTTTTTGGGGGTGTTGTGCCATCTATCGAAGCGGTTGCAGAGGCTGAGTTAGTGGTTGCTGGGTCAGATTTTGAAGGTTTTTGTTGCCCAAAACTGACGGAAACAGCCAGAATAGCCAACGTAATAAAATAAATTCTCATAAGTAATTATTATTTAATTATGAATAAAGATACTCCGCAAACGTTTCCAATAACTGTTTTAATGACAGTTCTTATATAGACGGAAGAGAAAAACAAAATAAATCGGTGAAAAGGCATAACAACCCCGTATAGTGAGGTTTTCAGACGCTTTAATTATTCAAAAAAAAAAAAGTAAAAAAAGATTGGGCAGTTCTTGTTTACTGTTTCAATAAAATACCTAATTTGTAAGCCCTTTAGAAACAGAGGGAAATGTTTTGATTTTTTCAAGACATTTTTATGTAGCATTGCGAACGTAAATTTTTATCAACTGTAATTTTTAAAAACCAAAAATCAATTGAATCATGGCTGACATCAAACCAACTGCACCAGCGGCTGCTAAAACCGCAACTTCTGCTCAACCTAAAAAGAGCAGCAACTTGGTTGCAACTATCGCACCTATTGCCTGTATTATCCTGGGTTATGTTTTATGGCGCTTCGTAATCGGTGCCGACAGTAATTTCACATCACCTGATGCTAGTGGTGGTTTTTGGCCTAGTCACAAAGGACCAAAAGGTGCTTTAGCTAAAATGTATGAAGGCGGAATTATCGTTCCAATTTTGATTGGTGCGTTCTTAATTGTTCTTGCGTTCTGTATTGAAAGATTTTTGACTATCACAAAAGCAAATGGTACTGGCAATATTGCTGAGTTTGTACGTTCAGTACAATTCCATTTGGCTAATCACGAAGTTGACAAAGCGTTAGCTGCTTGTGATAAGCAAAAAGGATCTGTAGGTAATGTAATGAAATCAGGTCTTAAGAAGTACAAAGAAATGATCACAAACACAGAATTGTCTACTGATCAGAAAGTATTGAATATTCAAAAAGAAGTTGAAGAAGCAACTGCTTTGGAATTACCAATGTTGGAGAAAAACTTAGTATTCTTATCAACTATTGCATCAGTAGCAACCCTTATGGGATTGTTAGGTACGGTAATGGGTATGATTCGTTCTTTCTCTAAATTAGGTGACGAAGGTGGTGGAGAAGCTGCTCGTGAATTATCACAAGGTATCTCTGAGGCCCTTTACAACACTGCATTGGGTATTGGTACATCTGCTGTTGCAATTATCATGTATAACGTATTTACCACTCGTATTGATGGTATTACTTATGGTATTGACGAATCAGGTTTCACATTAACTCAAAGCTTTGCTGCTAATTACAAATAGTCGAAAGATTTTTGTGGAAAGCAAACAGTTTTGAATCTAATTAGTGAAATTATAAATTAATAACAATGGGTAGAGCCAAATTACCACGGAAGAGTACCAGTATCGACATGACGGCGATGTGTGACGTGGCGTTCCTTTTGTTGTCTTTCTTTATCTTGACAACGAAGTTTAAGCCTGCTGAAGCCATTGCGGTTACAACACCTAACTCTGTTGCAGCTAAAGTTGCAGAAACAAAGGATATCGTGTTGATCACAATCGATAAAGACGGTAAAGTATTTCTTTCTATGGACGATGAATCTAAAAAAGAGGTCATCGCAAACACGCTGAATTCCACTAAGAACCTTGGATTAAATGTGCAAGCATTTAAGAAGGCTGGTTTCTATGGTGCACCATTCAGCGGGCTAGCTGCTTTTCTTGCAATTCCTGAAGAAGCGCGCAAAGGCGCAGCTTTACCAGGCATTCCTGCTAAAGATTCTACCAATAGCGAAATCAGAGAATGGATGGGTTTGGTTTTGACTGCTTATGCGGGTCAGAAAGCAAACATCCAGTTGAAAGGTGATAATGCTGCAAAATATCCTGCATTCAAAAACGTAATTGATGCGTTTAAGAAGAATGATATCTTGAAGTTTCAAATGATCACCAATCCTGAAAGTGTTCCTGTTGGATCTGAACTTTGGAAGAGTGCTATGAAGGGTGAGAAGAGAACAGAATAAGCGTAAACAAGATTATTTAAAAAATAAATTTATCCGACATGGCAGAAATGGATACCTCCGGTGGAGGTGGTCATAAGAAAGGACCTGGGGTCAAGAAAAGTAAGAAGCTGTCAACCCGTGTGGATCTAACACCAATGGTGGATCTGGGTTTTCTGTTAATTACGTTCTTCATCTTCACCACCACGATGAGTCAGCCAACGGCTATGAAGCTATTCTTACCAAAGGATGCAGATAAGCCAGAGGATCAGAATAAGGCCAAGGAATCGGGTGTTATAACCATCCTTTTAGGAAAAGACGACAACGTTTTTTACTATGAAGGACAGTTAGACAATACCGCGTCAAACTTTAAATCATCAACTTTTAAAGAAATCCGCAACGTATTATTAGATAAGAAAACACGTACTCCAGAAAAGGATTTAGTAGTAGTACTAAAACCATCTGAAGAATGTACTTATCGTAATGTGGTAGATATTCTGGATGAGATGGCGATTAATGTATTGAAGCGTTATGCACTGGTAGATATTTCTCCAGTGGAAACTCAATTGGTTAAAGCATCTGAAGCAGCTGGTGCTGCGGCTCCTGCAAAATAGTAAAGTGGAATTTTCCGAAAGGGAACTCACAAATTAAAGACACTGAAACATGGACGTAAACAAAATTTTATCTGCCGATATCCTCGATATTATTTTCGAGGGCAGAAATAAATCATATGGGGCATACGATCTGCGTGTAACTTATCATAAGCGTATCACTTACGCGTTGATAGGTACACTTATCATCTGTGGTCTATTGGTAATCAGTTCAGTGGTTGCGAATTCTTCAAAAAAGAAAGCAGTGGAAATGATTGCTCAGGACGTTAATCTTGAGAACATGAAGCAGGATGAGAAAAAACCTGAACCACCGCCACCACCGCCACCACCAAAACAAGAACCACCAAAAGTGGAGATCACAAAATTCACCCCTCCAAAAATTGTGAAGGATGAAGAAGTGAAAGAAAAAGATGAAATCAAGGAAGTAGAAAAACTGGAAGACACCAAAATTGGTACTGTTAATCAGGAAGGAACAAAGGACGAAGGTATCGTTGCTCCTCCTGTTGAATCTGGTACTGGTAAGGTAGAAGCGCCAAAGCAGGATGAAGATTACGATAAAGTATTTACCGTAGTACAGATCCCAGCTGAGTTTCCAGGTGGTTTGCCCGCATGGACAAAATACCTGGAGCGTAACCTGAACAGGGATTTACCTGTAAACAATGGTGCACCTCCCGGAAAATATACTGTAGTGGTTTCTTTTATCGTTGATAAGAATGGCGGTATTTCTGAAGTACAAGCTGAGAATGATCCTGGCTATGGTACAAGAGAAGAAGCTGTTCGTGTAATCAAAAAAGGACCCTCATGGAAGCCTGCAGTTCAAAACGGTAGAAACGTAATCTATCGCCACAAACAAAGCATCACTTTCGTGGTTTCTGAAGAATAATATTTTATCTTCTTACATATAAAAAAGCCCGTTACGATTTATTGTAACGGGCTTTTTTATGCTATCATACTGATCTCTTCTTTTAACAAAATTCTTTATGGAAATTTTTGCATCTACACATCCCATAGAAAACAACTATTATGGAAAAGATGCAAATTTTAACCGCAGATCTGCTTGAAATTATTTTTGATGGCAGAAACAAAAATTATGGTGCGTATGACTTGCGTAAAACCTATTCTAAAAGAATGGAGTATGCTCTCGCAGGCACTGCTTTTATTTGTTTATTTTTTATCGTTGGAAATTTATTGGCAAACAAGAGTAAAAAACAAGAAAAAATTTTTCTTAGTACTGAAGTAGCACTAAGCGATTTTAAGGAAAAAGAAAAGAAACAAGAAATTGTTGAACCACCTAAAGTAGAACAGAAAAAAATTGCCACAGAGCAATATAATGCCCCGGTGATCACCCCAGATAAAGATGTAATGCCCGAAGAAGAATTAAAAGAATTTGATGCGCTCGCAGATGTTAAAATAGGCAACCAACATGTGGATGGTGATAAATATGATGGAAAAATTGACGCGCCAATAGAAGCACCAATTGGGAATGCAAAATTAAATGTAGATGAACCAGATTATGATCATGAATTTAAATCGGTTCAAATACAAGCACGTTTCCCAGATGGCATGACAGGGTGGACTAAATTTTTGCAAAAGAATTTGAATAGTGACCTACCCGTGCAAAATGGAGCACCTGCAGGTATTTATACTGTGATTGTTTCATTTGTGGTAGATAAAACAGGTGTGATTAGCGATGTACAAACAGAGAATGATCCTGGTTATGGAACCAAAGAAGAAGCCATGCGTGCAATTAAAAGAGGCCCCAATTGGATCCCGGCAGAACAAAACGGGAGAGCCGTTATTTATAGGCAAAAACAAGCTATTAGTTTTAAAGTTTCTGAAGAATAAATAATAAGTCAAAATTCAAAAGCATTTTTTTTACTTTTTACTTTTGAATTTTGATTTTTGACTTTGCATTCCCATTAGACTATTTTTGTTCAAACAAGGGAAATGTCTAAAATGCAAATGCTTTGGGATGATACAATTGTAGCACTGGCTACTGCTCCAGGAATAGGCGCTATTTCAGTGATTCGGTTGAGTGGAAAGGATACTATTGCTGTTGTAAATCAATTATTCCCTTCGAAGGATCTTTCTAAACAGGCTTCACATACATTACACGTAGGTTATTTAAAGCAGGGTGGCGAATTGCTCGATGAAGTGGTTGTTGCATTATTTAAGGGACCAACATCCTATACTGGGGAAGATGTGATTGAAATAAGTTGTCATGGTTCAAATTTTATCGTTGAGAAAATCATTAAAGCCATTTGTAATTTGGGTGTGCGCATCGCCAAACCTGGTGAGTTTACACAGCGTGCATTCTTAAATGGTAAGATGGATTTAGCACAAGCTGAATCAGTGGCTGACTTAATTGCTAGCAATACAGAAGCAAGTAGGAAAACGGCTTTGAATAATATGCGCGGAGGTTTTTCATCTGCGCTTCATTTACTTCGGGAAGAATTAATTAAATTTTCTGCATTGATAGAATTGGAGTTAGACTTCTCTCAGGAAGATGTTGCATTCGCAGATCGCAAACAATTATATCAACTCATAAACACTCTTTCAAAATCAACGAATGATTTGTTGCAATCCTTTCAATTGGGCAATGTGATCAAGAATGGCGTTCAGGTGGCCATCATTGGCAAGCCGAATGCAGGCAAGAGCACTTTGCTAAATAGTTTGTTGAACGAAAACAGGGCCATTGTAAGCGAAATAGCAGGCACTACCAGAGACACCGTGGAAGAAATATTAAATATTGAAGGTGTACTCTTTCGTTTAATTGATACCGCAGGCATTCGGGAACATAGTAAAGATTTGATTGAAACCATTGGGATTGAAAGAAGTTTTGAGAAAATGCGTGCTGCAGATATTGTAATGTATTTATTTGATGTGAATGAAATGGATGCAAATGGAATACAGGAAATCGTAAATGGATTTAAGAAAGAAAAAATTCAATACCTCCTCATTGGAAATAAAGTGGATGGGGTAGAATCCATGGTGGCTGAAAAGTTTGCCTCCTTCCCGGAAATTATTTTTATCTCTGCTAAACAAAATAGGCAGATTGATCAACTCAAAAAATCATTGGTTGCAAAAGCCATCAGTGGCGATATTTTAGCAGATGCAACGATTGTTACCAATGCAAGGCACTTTGATGCACTAAAACATTTGAATAATTCTTTAACGGATGTATTGCAGGGATTAGACAATGAAATTCCTAGTGACTTAATTGCACTGGATATTCGTCAGTGTTTACATTACCTAGGCCTTATCACAGGAGAAATCACTAATGAAGATCAACTCGATTTTATTTTTTCAAAGTTCTGTATCGGAAAGTAACCGAGCAGCGCGAGGTCATCCAGCAAGGCGGGATTGCTCAATTGTTATACTCTTGTTCTACAGCGTTTACATTCTAAATCAGCCAATTACATTTTTCGATTCTTGCAATTGTCTGCTTTTAGTCTCCTCTTCCCTAAACAAAATTGGCTTTTGTAAATAGCATTTAATTTTTTAGCCCTCAAACTATTTTTTTTGGCTATTGCATATTAAATTTTTAATATCTATTTTGATAGTATTATTCATTTAAAACAAAACCCCACATGAAAAAAATGCTTCTGCTCTTATTCCTAATACCCCTATTAGGAACGGCACAAATCCAAACTGCAAAGGTTATAAATGCTAATCGAGTTTTTCCTAAATCAGGTAAAGCCCTTGCTTTTGAAAAAGCACTGACAGCACATGTTGCTAAATATCATCAATCGGTATGGAAATGGAGGGTGTTTAGTATTGAAACTGGCCCTGATCAGGGTGGTTACCAGATTAATGAAGGTCCTACTACCTGGGATGAATTCGATCATCGTGGTGATTTAGGGCCTGCTCATATGCAAGATTGGGAATTGAATGTTGGGCCATTATTACAAGATTATTCTAAAGTATTGTATGCGGTTTATAAGGAAGATTTAAGTACAATCGCTGTAGCAAATTATACTGATAAAATAGCCATCACTCATTTAACATATAACCCGGGATATAGTGGTGAAACCGAAGAATTGATAAAACAATTGAAACCCAATTGGGAATCTACACAACGATCAACTGCTGTTTATGAAGTTGCAAGTTCAGGTGAACCTGGTTATATCATTGTTACTAGGTATAAAGATGGGTTAAAAGAAAGAGACCCTGGTTACAAAGCAAGTATGAAAGATGCTTTTGAAAAAAATAAACCTGGAAGTTATCAAGCCTATCAAGATGGTTTGAAAAAGGCAGTGAAAGGTAGTTGGAGTGAAATTTTAAGTTTTCAAGCTAGTTTAAGTTCTAAATAAAAATTTTGAACTTGTAAAACTGAAACTACTAATACAAAAGCCCCATTTTAAAGGGGCTTTTGTATTATACATAATTTAATTAATTGAAAATGCAATTATCACTGATTATAACAGTAACTTTTATTTGAAACTCTTTTAATAAAGCATCTAAAATTTATTATGAAATTCATTTTAATTCTATTAATTAATTTAAGCTCTCTTATTTGCAATGGACAAATTACTATTGAGAATAATAAAAAAGTTCAAAACAACTATGAATTGGTAAATAATTGGCCTCTACTTCGAGAAGGTTATAAAATAGGCCAGCCTACAGGCATTGGTATTGATAAGGCAGACCACATATTTGTATTTCATAGAGCAGGAAGGAAATGGACCACCCCATTTCCTGACTCAGTTATTTCCCTAAATACAGTTTTAGAACTGGATAATCAAACAGGAAAAATTATCAATTCCTGGGGGGCGAATTATTTTATTATGCCTCATGGATTAACTGTTGATAAGCAGAACAATATTTGGCTGACAGATGTAGGTCTTCATCAGATCTTCAAATTTAGCCATGAGGGAAAATTACTCATGAAATTAGGCGTAGCAAAGACACCTGCAAATGATTCATTACATTTTAATCTCCCAACTGATATAGCTGTTGCAGATGATGGTTCCTTCTTTGTAAGTGATGGATATGGAAATAGCAGGGTAGTTAAATTCTCCTCAACTGGAAAATACATCAAAGCATGGGGTACCTTCGGAACAAAGCCTGGACAATTCATTATCCCACATGGCATAGCTATTGATCAGAAAAATATCATTTATGTGGCAGACCGACAAAACAATAGAATACAACTATTTGATACCAATGGTAATTTCTTAAAGGAATTAAAAAATGATATGCAAGTTGAACAACTGCCTTCAATTACTATCGATAAAGCAAATCATCTCTTTGCTATCGACTACGATCCAACAAAAAATAATGACAGTACCACAAAGGGCTCAACTATTTTTGAGTTCGATCCATCTCAACAAGTGAAATATCACTTTGGAGCAAGTGGATCAACTAATAGAATCACTTCCTGGTTCCATGACATAGCAATTGATAGCAAAGGCAATATTTACGTTGGTGACATCACAGGATTAAAGGTTTTAAAATTTATGCCTAAAAAATAATTTTTCGATCACGAATATTCAGAAGTTAAGTGAGCTTATTTAATATCTGCATCCGCTGATATTTTTTCAGTTTCAATAAAAGCTTCAAATTTATTATGGATTATAAGAATTAATAAACCAAAAATAATAGCTGCTACAATTAGGATGGTATTTAATAATCCACTTACAGAAAATGACAATCGCAATAAGATAGTAGAAATGATAAAGCCTGAGTTTCTAATGACTTTATGAAATTCATCAGTATGGAAAAAAGAGAACAATAATAAAATCACATCTGCAATTATTAAAATTGTAAAAAACTGTTCAAAGAAAATATTATTTATATTTTTAAACGAAACAATATTATTTGTAATTGGATAAATGGTACCGATAATCCAATTTATAAAAGAATAAATAGCTACTAAAAAAAGTACAGGAACTAAGGAAGTTGCTAGCACTTTTTTAATTTTTATAAATCTCGTAATACCTTCAATCTGTTGGTCATTTAACTTTTCGTCTCTGTATCTTTTTTTACTCTTTACATTAAATAGATAAATAAGAAAAAAAAGTAAAACAGATGCTATCAAATCGTAAGTAAACTGTAAGTCATATTTAATTTTAAACCAATCAGACGAAAGCGATAAGGTGGAAAGATCTTTAAACAATCGTCGAATAATAATGAGCGTAATAATTTCGTATTGTTTGCTGATATAATTGGTAATAGATTTTGGGAGATAATACACTAAAAGATAAACTTCATAAACTAATATAAATGAGAATGGCGTATAAATTGCAGCAATAGGATTTTTGAGTAAATCTGAATGCGAATTCAGCGAAATA
>Ga0194061_1001775_pt1 | contig 12214 bp, 9 predicted proteins | sample SepL2221m_MetaG_FD_163423 | JGI IMG/M metagenome (GOLD analysis project Ga0194061, IMG submission 163423) | Anoxic zone freshwater microbial communities from boreal shield lake in IISD Experimental Lakes Area, Ontario, Canada - Sep2016-L224-21m | ecosystem: Environmental > Aquatic > Freshwater >...
TCCATCCAATGCTGAATTACGCTTTACAAGACATAACAAAGGTTCGAAAGTATATTTATCAGTAGAAGAAGGGTTTGAAACAAATAAGTGGCTAGGAAGTAGCAGCACCTCTTTTCAAACACTTAAAGGGGGGAAAGAAGGGCGCAATTTAATGAAATACGATATTCTGCATTTTAAAAATAAAGAGGATCTAGAAATTGATGCTTTAACGCACTTGCCATGGCGTGCAAGTATGGCCGAATTTTATACAGAAAACCAAATTAATTTTCTGGTTGGTGCAGAGTATGCCTTATTGGAAAAAATATCACAAACCAGTATGGTTACAAATCAATTTAAAGTAAGTAACCAAAGCAATCGAATGGGATATAGATTAGAAGGACAGGCATTACTATTAAGCAGCAAAAAAGAATGCTTATCATCTGCAGTGAGTTTTGGCACTATCCAATTATTACCTAATGCACAAATGATTGTTTTGATGGCCGATCATCAAACTACGGGCGGATATCCCAGAATTGGACAGGTGGCATCAAGTTCTCTTCCCACACTTGCTCAAGTATCAGCGGGAGAGACTATTAATTTTAAGTTAGTGACACAAGAAGAAGCAGAAGCAATATTATTGCAGCAACAACAGAATTTGCAACAACTACAAAATGCCTGTAACTTCCGTTTACAGGAGTATTTTAAAAATGAATAGAATCATAGACCTCAACTGTGATATGGGCGAGGGCCTTGACAATGACGCATTGTTGATGCCACTTATTAGCAGTGCCAATATTTCCTGTGGTTATCATGCTGGTGATACTGAAACAATGAAGCGAACTGTTGAGTTGGCTTTGCAGCATCATGTAGCAATTGGTGCACACCCTGGGTTTAATGACATGATTAATTTTGGGCGAGTTGAAATTCCGATTACACTTCCCCATCTTTTTGATTTAATTACGGAACAAATTTATCTTCTTAAAAAAATTACTGAAGCTTTTGGCACAAAAATTCACCATATAAAACCGCATGGTGCTTTATATAATATGGCTGCGCGCGATAGTAATATGGCTAGAACCATTGTTGCCGCAGTAAAATCTGTAGATGCCAAATTCATACTTTATGGATTAGCTGGCAGTCATTTAATATCGGAAGCGGCAGCTTTGAAATTACAATCTGCTTCAGAAACATTTGCTGATAGAAGTTATCAATTGGATGGCAGTTTAACTCCAAGATCTTTACCCGGAGCTTTAATAGAAAGCACAGAAGATAGTTTAACTCAGGTATTACAAATGATTCTGCAAAGAACTGTAAATACTTATCTTGGAGAAACTATTCCCATAAAAGCTGAAACAATCTGTATTCATGGTGATGGAAAAAAAGCTGTACTATTTGCAGAACAGATCAGAAAAAAATTAATCGAAAACAAGATCACTATACAAACTATCTAACGTGAAAAAAATTGTTAATAGTACTGCCATCATGGGCGCTGCATTTTTAATGGCAACATCGGCTATTGGTCCAGGTTTTCTTACACAAACAACTGTATTTACAGAAAAATTATTATCAAGTTTTGGCTTTGTGATCATCATTTCTATATTGCTCGATATTGGTGCACAAATGAATATTTGGAGAATACTGGCTGTTTCCGAAAAACGTGCACAAGACCTTGCGAATGAATTATTACCAGGCTTGGGTTATGTATTGTCTGCCTTAATTGTTTTAGGCGGTCTTGCTTTTAATATTGGAAATATTGGTGGTTGCGGCCTTGGATTAAACGTGCTTTCGGGTATAGACACTGCGTATGGAGCTATTATCAGTTGCGTTATTGCCTTGTTTATTTTCTGGATGAAGGAAGCTGGGAAAATGATGGACCAGTTTACTAAAATTTTAGGTGTATTAATGATTTTGCTCACCATCTATGTGGCATTCAGTTCTCATCCTCCAATTGCAGATGCAATACAACATAGTTTTTTTCCTACAACCATTAGCACTACTGCTATTGTAACATTGGTAGGGGGTACTGTTGGAGGATATATTTGTTTTGCTGGAGGGCATAGATTACTTGATGCAGGCATAAAAGGGGAATCATCGCTGCCGCAGGTAAATAAAAGTGCAGTTACCGGTATTTTAATTACTGCCATCATGCGTTTCGTTCTTTTCCTTGCTGCATTGGGTGTAATTATGCATGGTGGAATTTTAGACAAAGCCAATCCACCTGCTTCTGTTTTTAAACTAGCAGCGGGTGAATTAGGGTATCGTTTTTTTGGAATTGTGATGTGGAGTGCAGCCATCACATCAGTTGTGGGAGCTGCCTATACTTCTGTTTCATTTTTAAGAACCTTTCATCCCTGGATAGAAAAAAACTATCGCTGGCTGATTAGTTTTTTCATAGTCTTCTCTACTTGTGTTTTTCTATTTATAGGAAACCCAGTAAAAATATTAGTCACAGTTGGCGCATTGAATGGATTAATACTTCCCATTGCACTTGCACTCATGCTGGTGGCAGTAAAAAAAACAAGCCTGGTTGGGAATTACAAACATTCAACATTTTTATTAATAGTTGGTTGGTTTGTGGTGGTTGTAATGAGTTACATGGGATTTGATACGATTCGGAATTGGATCTTTTAAGTGAAAAGTGAAGGGTGAAGGTCTTTAGGAGAACATACATGTTTGTCAAAGAGAATAACCACCCCGTCTGTTCGCTCAGTCGCTCCAGCCACCCCTCCTATGCGCAAGCGCCAGGAGGGGTATGTTTTTTTTAATTTATAAACTGCTGACTATTTTCTCCGCATTTGCAAGATCATTCACTTCCGCACAAACTATCTTGGTTACAGTTTGATCAATATTTTCGCGATTGTTTTCTAAATTTTTCCCGTAGAGTTTATCGTAGTACTGCAACAAAATTCTGAATGCTTCTTTGGTATCGTCCTCTAATAAAAAGTTCATGGCGGTTTTTGTTTCTAGCCCGCCCAATCTTTTCTTAATTCTGATTATCGCATTCACTAATTCCGACTTTTCAAATTTCCCATAATGTAGGTTGATATAATCAAGTCTTGATTCGAAAGGAATTTCCAGAAAAAATACTTTCTTTTTTCGCATCTGTTGAAATAGAACAGATGGAATGTTTACGGTTCCAATACGCTGGCTTTCATCTTCTAACCAGATTGTTTTTTGAAAAGCCATGGATTCTTCAGATTCAGATTTAGAAAGACCCTGAACCAATTGACCAGCTAATATATTTTCAAAATGTTCTTGTGAAGGTTGTGGAGGTAAACCCATGGCACCAAATGCAGATCCTTTATGATGTGCAATACCTTCGAGATCAATTACAGTATAGCCTCTTTTTAATAAAGCTTTTAATACTTCAGTTTTTCCAGAACCAGTATAGCCACCTAAAATATGTATTTGATATTCTTTTTCAAATTGTTCCAATACCCAATTCCGATAACCTTTATAACCACCAGCTAATGTGTACACTTTAAACCCATACAAGTCAAGCAGCCAGGCTACACCAGCACTGCGCATTCCTCCACGCCAACAATGTACAAGCACCGTGGATGATTGGAATTCAGTTGAAATAATATCAGTTTTCTTTGATTTTGGTTGTAGCGATTTCACCAGATTTTCAACCTGTTCAACCATTTCAACCATCTTTACACCAAAATATTTCAAGCCAATCTTAACAGCCACTTGTTTGCTCTGCTGTTTATATGCTGTACCAACCACTTTTCTTTCTTCATCGGTAAATAAGGGTAAACTATGAGCACCAGGGATATGAGCGTGTGCAAATTCACCCGGACTCCTCACATCTAAAACAGGGAAATTCTCTGAGAGACTTAAAAATTCTGTTATGCTTACACGTTGAATAGCCATCGGCACAAAAATAAGGGTAGTTTATGGTAACTTTAAAGCATGAAATGAGTCATTTCAAAAGTACAACTTATATGAAATGTACTAAGGCGAATTACGAGTGACCAAAATCAAATAAAATAACACATGAAAGAATTATTACTTATTAGGCATGCGAAGAGTAATTGGAGTAATGCATTAATGGATGACTTTGATAGACCCTTGAATGATCGGGGTAATAGTGATGCACCAAGAATGGCAAAAATATTAGCTGGTAAAGGCATAAAGGTAGATGCCATTATTTCAAGCACGGCTAATAGAGCTTTTACTACTGCAAGTTATTTTGCAAAAGAACTTGGCATCAAAAAAATTAATATTAAGGCTTATGATAAATTATACCATGCCCCTGCGCATGTGTATTATGATATTCTTGATGATTTTGATGATGATTTTAAAACGATTGCCATATTCGCACATAATCCGGGAATTACCGACTTTGTAAATAGTTTATCAGAAACTACCATTGATAATATGCCTACCTGCGGCATTTTTGCTGTTAAAGTTCACATCAAAAATTGGAGTGAATTTAGAGATGCTGAGAAAAATTTCTGGTTTTTTGAAAGCCCTAAAATGCAATAGATAAATTAAGAAAGTTCTCTCTTAAAATTTGCAAGATATACACCACTGAAAATTAATAAAGCCGCAATCCCTTTTATCAAACTAAAATGTTCACCTGCAAATAGCATGGCAATGATAGCGGCGAAAACAGGTTGCGTATAAATATATGCACCAGTTGCAGAAGCTCCCATTTTTCCAATGCCGTATACATTAAATAAATACGCTAAAAACGTGGCGCCAACTGCAATAAAAAATAATGCAGCCCACTGTGTAAATTCAAAGCTATGCCAATTTGTAGCCATAAATGCTGGAGCACTGATGGGAAGCATGATAATCCCTCCAATTGTAAAAACCCACCTTATTACATGTATTGCTGAATAGGATGCCATGAGCGGCCGAACCATTACAAGATAGAATGCATATGAAATGGCATTGATGATTACTAATATATCTCCTAATAAAACATTGGATCCTGTATGATTATTATCCTTCATCAAAATTAATAGCATAGCACCAAAAACACCTAAAGCAAGGCCTGCAATTTTTAACCAGTTAAGCGATTCATTTATTAGCCAGGCGGCAATAAAAGTTATAAAAATGGGAGTACATAAGGATAATAATGAGCTATGAATGGAAGTGGTTAAAGACAAACCTTTGATAAAAAAAATTTGATTAATTAGAACTCCTGTAATGCCGCAAGCTATAAATCGAGGTATATCTTTTCTTTGAATACCCCATTTGCCTGGTTTCAATAGCCACAATATCCAAAACAGAATAATACTACTTGCTACCCGGACAAAATTGATCGCAAAGGGTTGCATATAACCTGGAGTAATGAACTTCACTATTGAATAGTTCGCTGCAAAAATAATATTAGCACCTAATACAGCTGCATGTGCTTGTGTATTTTTATTCATCTGTATGCAAATCTAAGCGCTTAGATTTCAAGCAACAAAGCTTCTAATATATTTGTTGAAAAAATATCAATTTCCGAGTATTGAACAGTAAACGCTTTAGCTGCTTCAATAGCTTTTAATAAGTTCAAATCATCTTGCTGCACCATAAAAAACCTTTGATCTTTTTGAAGCTTTTCTGCAAGATATAATTGCTCAGTTTGACCAGGCGTTGGAATCAGCAATGCTTTTTTGTGTAGTCCAATTAATTCCATCACACTGGTATAACCACTTCTACATATGATTAATTCACTTGAGGATAAAACAGTTGTTAGCTGATCTGTTGATACATGATTCAGGACTTTAATAGTATCTGGAACTGTTATTGAATTTAAAGATCCAGGTAAGCCTCTCACAATTATAATGGACCCTGAAATTTGAGGCAGTATTGATAAAATTTGGTTTTCTAAAATTGTTCTTTGTGGCTCAGGGCCGGATAAAAGAAAACAGTATTGATATTCACAATTTGCTTTTATATCAGAGAACATCCTAGTTAAAATTCCTAAATAATGAACTGGGATGCGTGGTAATATTTTTGGGTGCGATAAAATTCCAGCTACATTTTTATCGCCGCCGGCATCCGGTATCCAGCAGCATGAATAGCGATTAATGAAATGATAATTTATTTTTTGAAGAAGACGCTCTACTAATTTAACAGGAGCTTTTATAATTAATTGATGCGTAATAATTACACAGGGAATTTGATTGGAATACAAACCATATCGATTATCTGAAATAACAAGATCAATTTTTTCTTCTTGAATAATTTGTTGCAGCCAATTATGTTCCTTTCGAATGCTCCAAATTATTTTTGGAACTTGTAATAAAAGTTTCCAAAAAAGTCCAGCTGATGTATTAGCATATTGAATATGATAACCACTAAGCGGGATGATTCTAATATTCGGAAATTCCAAACTCAATAGCGTTGCAACTGAACCTTCAGCAGCAATAATCACTTCCACTTCTAACTCTTGAAAAGCACGAATGATTGGAATACATCGTGTGGCATGGCCTAGACCCCAGTCTAAAGGGGCAAGCAAAACACGATGTATGTTAATTTTATCCAAGAATTCCCATTTTTGTTTTCTGTTTTCAATGAATGCAGTATTTTAACACTCAAATGAAACCTAAAATAAACCAAATAATCATACTTCTCTTAATGATATCGGTTGCACTCAGTTCATGTGCTTCCGCTAGAATCAAAAAGGGGAATGGTTGTGGTTGCCCTCCCCATAAATGGGTAGAAAAGGGTTGAACTTTTCTTAGTTTTTCTTGGTATTAAAGTAATCAAAAAAAGAAAGTACTTCTTTTTCATTTTTCAATTTATTGCGGGAACCATCCAACCAATCTTCATCAACCTGGTGCGATTTTACTAAGGGCAATATAGTATTACGATCTAATATTTTTAAAGGACTAAATGCTCCAGAATTGGTAAGTGCATAAAACTTTTTTGTATAAAAACTTTTTGGGTCTTTCCCCAGTAATGGATCATACGCCCCGGTTTTTAATATTGCTTTCTCAAGTGCATATAATTGAACAGTTCCTCCATTTAAAACTCTGTAAAAGGCTTCTCCTTTTGACGCATCAAACATATCCGGATAACTTTCATATATGGCTGCAATATGACTTGTATCTTCCTGCTTCATAACAATAACCCTCTTGAAATTAAAAGCCTCTAATACCATTTCTACGTTATTGCTATTCATGTAATCAACTTCGTTGGTATACATGTTCAACTTTATTCGATCAATTTTAACCAGGTTCCCATTTTTTAAATAGAGAAAACCCTTACTCCATTTTGGACTATTATAAGGACTTCCCTCAATATCGCTATAGTTAATTAACTCCACTTTTTTCTTGCCTAAAGTGGAAGGATCTATAACATTTACTGCATTTGTACTGCCCCAGCTAGAACTTTGATTACCAACATCCATGGTTATTTGTGAGTTGATAGAATTAGAGATCAAAACTATAATTACAATGATTGATATTTTTTTCATGTTCAGTATTTGAAGTTTAAGAGGCAATACAATTTAAGGTTAACTTATTAAATTGTATTGCTTCTTAAAATCTATTTAACTTATTTTAACTTACTCAAAGCATTCTCAAGTTGTTTGAGCATTGTAGGAATTTCCTCTTTTATACATGTGCCAACACTTAAACGATACCAGGGACTATTTGACGCTCCTCCAAATGCAGAAAAAGGAACAACTGCAATTTTAGCTTCACTTAAAATATAGGAAGTAACATCTGCCTGACTCGAAAGTATATTCCCAGATTCATCAGCTTTTCCTACAAGATCAATTTTAATAGTAAGATAGATCGCCGCTTGTGGGGATACTGCATCAACTTTATATCCTTTTTCTTTTAAAGCAATAAAGCCATCATAAATATTATGTAAGCGAACTTCTATCTCAGATTTAAAATGTTTAAGATATGCTGCAATGTCATCTTTTTCGTAAAGATATTTAGCTAGAGCTTTCTGCTCTGCCATAGGAGCCCATGCGCCTAAGTGACTTAAGATTGCTTTCATTTTAGTAATCACTAATTCTGGCCCCATCGACCAACCCACTCTCACACCAGTACTCGCAAATGCCTTACTAATACCATCAACAAAGACAGTGAATTCTTTCATTTCGGGCCTTAATGAAATGGGATTATAATGTTCTGTATTGCCATAAGTAAGTGTCCAATACATTTGGTCGAATAATAAATAGCATTTTTTCTCGCCCTCTTTACGGGATGCATTTTCTGCCATGATCAGGTCGCAAATCTCAGCAAGATCGTGCTTGGTAAGTGTTGTTCCAGTTGGGTTCTGCGGAGTACACAAACAAATTAAGGTAGCGCCTTTCACATGTTCACGAACATCTTCAACTGTGGGCATGAAATTGTTTTCAACCTTGCATTCAACCAAACAGTGTTCCCCATCTGTCATGTGCACATAGTGATTGTTGTTCCAGGATGGTACACCATACACCACTTTATCTCCTTTGTCTACAATGGCTTTAAATATTGTGTAGATCAATGGCCTTCCCCCAGAAGCAATTTGAATTTCGTTGGGTGCATAGTCCAGTCCTTCCCATTCTTTTAAAAATTGTGATACAGCTTTTCGAAGCTCTAAAACGCCTTCAGCAGCAGGATAACTCGTATTGCGGGCTTGATATGATTCGATGATTAGTTTCTCAAGTTCCGCAGGAATAGGAAATATTTTTGGATCGAAATCTCCGATGGTGAAATTGTAAATTTTTTCGCCAGCTCGAATGCGCTCACTAATCATATTTCCAAGTTTCACAATCTCACTTCCAATCAAAGTTTCAGAAAGATGACTCAGCTTTGTAGTATTCATAAGATATTTTTTAAAATAATTTAATTCCTATTCAATAGCCTTATAATCTTTAAACAGCTTCACCGGTGTTGTTTCAGCCAGCGTCCTAAACCCTTTCCAGGCACCATCGAAGAAATTATTAGATCTTTTAAGAACTTCGCTCACCATATTTTCAGCGTCTATAATTAATCTTTCTTCTTGAGCACCAGGTAAAGTAGATTTTCCGAGAACTGTAAATCGAGCTTCTCCAAGAATTCCATTAACAGTTGTTTGCGGTACATTCCCATAGCCCTGCTTATCCTGAGTTTTACCATTCAATTGTTCGCGTATTACTTTAATGCTATCCTGCATAGATTTTACAACTTTCTTTAAAGTATCAGATTGCTTTTGCTCCATATTTGAATAACCCGCTTCGATTTTTTTAATGATATCATCTGCTTCAGTTAATCGATCAGTTAAATCAACCAATTTCAAAGCACTTTTATCTAATCTTGTATTAGCAGCACGTAAAGCATCGCGCAACTCTTTTGATCTTGGAACATTAGGATCATCATTTACCACTACCATCATACTATCTGATAAATCTTTACCAAGATCCAATACTACTTTATAAGTACCCGGATCAACTGGTAATCCACCTGGTTCATCTAAGTTATTACGAACTGCACCACGTCCACCGCCGCCACGACCACCTTGCCCAGTAGCACGAATTCCTTTCCCTTCCATGCCCCAATAAAAACGGTTGAAGCTACTATCAACCTTGATACGTAATGTTCTTACCTGCTCATTTTTAGTATTATAGATTTTAACGGTTGCGGTATCCACTATTTTATTCTTACCGGTATCTGCTGCTGTTTTGTTGACATAAAAACTCAATGCAGCACCACGTTTTCTGTTTTCTCCTTCGTAAGTGCCATAAGTACTATACTCAATTCCAGGTGAGTTCTTGATGATTGCCTGATAAGCAGTTGGTGCATCAAAGGCAGTTAGTTTCTTTGTAAATAATTGCCCCTTATTTGCAGCTAATTTTCTTAATGGTCTGATATCATCGAAGATCCATAATGCTCTACCGAAAGTTGCCACTACCAGATCGGCTTCTCTTTCCTGAATAGCAAAATCATAAGTAGATACTGATGGGTATCCGTTCTTAAATTGTTGGAAAGTGGCAGCATTATCTAAACTGATCCATAAACCCTGTTCTGTACCAACAAAGATTAAGTTTGGTTCTGTAGGATCCTGAATAATAGTTAATGCATATCCAGTAACTTTTTTCTCGTCCACAATTCTGGTCCATGTTTTACCATAATCCGTAGTGCGGAAAATATAGGGTTTCATATCACCTCTTCTATAATCATTCACTACCACAAAAGCTTCACCGGCATTGAATTTACTTGCGCGTATTTGCGGTATCCAGCCACCTGCGGGAAATCCTGGAATTTTACCTTTGAAATTCGTCCATGTCTTTCCACCATCTCTGGTTAACTGAACATTCCCATCATCAGTGCCTGCCCATAGTACGCCCTGTTCTTTTGAAGAAGGTTCGATACTTAAAATTGTACAATAATTTTCAGCACCAGTAATATCGATGGAAATACCACCATTAGAACTTTGATCAATCTTTGCGCTATCGTTTGTACTTAGGTCCGGAGAAATAATACTCCAGCTTGCACCTTTATCTGTACTCTTGTTGATAAATTGACTACCATAATAAATGGTCTTCTTATCAAAAGGATCTTGTGCGATACCTGAGTTCCAATTGAATCTTTGTTTGGTTTTCATATCAGGTCTTGGTGGACGGATACTCCATTCTTCACCAGTCCCCATATTATAACGACTTAAACTTCCACCCTGGCTCATGGCATACACCCAATTAGGATCTTCAGGGTCTGGAACTACATCGAAGCCATCCCCACCACTCACACCTTGCCAATAAGCGTTGCGAATTCCACTTTGAATCCATACATAAGCGGGTCCGTTCCAGCTACCATTGTCTTGCAAACCTCCCATCACATGATAAGGTAATTGGTTATCTGTGTTGATATGATAAAATTGACCAAGAGCCAATTTCTCATCGAATTGCCAGGTCTTGCCTCTATCTCTTGAAATACCAATACCACCATCATTACCATCAATAATAAAATTGGCATCATATGGGTGGATCCACCAGGCGTGGTGATCGGGGTGAATACCACTATATGGAATTACATTTTTGAAAGTCTTTCCTCCATCTTCACTCACACTGATCATTTGATTGATATTATACAACCTGTTTTCGTTGATAGGATCACAAGAAATATCCTGGAAATAAAATGCACGATTAGTAACTACAGCTGGATCGCTGTTTACTAATTCCCATTTTGCTCCGCCATCATCAGATCGGTACAAACCATTTTTTGTAGCTTCCACTAAAGCATACACACGATTAGGTTGTGATCTGCTGATGCTGATACCGATTCTGCCAAATTCTCCTGCAGGTAATCCTTCTTCTTTCGTTAATTTTTTAAATGATTTACCGGCATCATAGGTAACATATAAACCACTTCCACTTCCACCACCTTTTAAACTCCAGGGTGTGCGGATATGTTGATACATATTTACAAAAAGTTTATTAGGGTTTGATGGGTCCATTACCATATCACCCACACCACTGGTATCATTGGTATGTAAAATTAATTTCCAGTTTTCTCCACCATCAGTTGTTTTATAAACACCACGCTCGGCGTGTTCCATAAATGGATTACCCATTACACCCGCATAAACAATATCTGGATTATTCGGGTCTATGATGATGCGGTGAATGTTGCGCGTCTTTTGCAAGCCCATACATTTCCAGGTTTTTCCGCCATCTAAACTTTTATAAATGCCTTCTCCCAGACTTACAGAATTTCTCGGATTGCCTTCGCCTGTTCCTGCCCAAACCACACTGGGATTGGATTGTGTGATTGCCACTGAACCAATATTCTGTATAGGTTGTTCATCAAACACCGGTGTCCATGATGCACCACCATTCTCGGTTTTCCAAACACCACCACTCGCTGTGCCCAGATAGATTGTTGTTGGATTATTATAAACCGCATCAATAGAAGTAACCCTTCCACTCATTCCAGCTGGTCCGATATTTCGAGGTTTGAAAGATTTAAACTGCTTATTGATATCAACTGTTTGTGCATGTAAAGCAATGGTAAGTACCATGGCCATCAGAAAAAAAATCTGTTTGCTCATCTTATTAATTTTGGTAGCGGCAATATCGCCCATTAAAAATTATTCGACAAAAAAGAGTGAGGAACGGAGGGAAACTAAGAGATAAAAGATATGAATGAGTAGTTAAAAAAGGCTGGTATAAAAAGCGGGAGGTAAAAAAAAGTTGGTATAAATAAGGTAGTATAAAATAGGTGGGAATAAAATAAGTGGGTATAAAAAAGGTATGTATAAAATAAGGTGGGAATAAAAAAGGTGGGTGTAAAAAAGGTTTCCCCTCCATCGCATG
>Ga0194061_1001778_pt1 | contig 12206 bp, 16 predicted proteins | sample SepL2221m_MetaG_FD_163423 | JGI IMG/M metagenome (GOLD analysis project Ga0194061, IMG submission 163423) | Anoxic zone freshwater microbial communities from boreal shield lake in IISD Experimental Lakes Area, Ontario, Canada - Sep2016-L224-21m | ecosystem: Environmental > Aquatic > Freshwater >...
AGTATTACGCGAATAAATAATTTTTATACATATATTATTTTGTTTACAAATAGCAAAGAATGTGTTACTATATTTTTACGTTACTACAGAACTTTAGGGGTACAAAATGGCTAGACCGACGGTGTATGTAATACAGGAGCCTGTAAAGCGCGACGAAGTAACAGGTGAGATGGTTTCAATGATGGACTTCCGTAAAGTAGTAGAGTACGGTGATCCTGAAGTGCTCTTACCCAGTGGGCGCGTGTCACTTGCTCCCGGTCCTACTATCGACATACTGAAAGACAAGTTACGCAACTTCAGCGACAACGACTACATTGTCTCAGTAGGAGATCCTTCAGCAATATTCATTACTGCGATGATAGCAGGAGAGAATAACAGAGGTCGAGTGAAGTTGCTCAAATGGGACAAGCCTGCACGTAATTACATCAGTGTCAACATTGACCTGAATTACAGAAAGAGAGGACTAGAGAATGTCTAAACTAATGGAAGACTTCTTCCGCGATAGCGAGAATCAAGCGCCTAATGATCTTGAACTTACTGAGTTGGCGCAAATGGCTGAGAACCAGCTGTTTCTTGAGAATCGCATCAAGGAGATAGAAGCTCTTTTAGATCAAACGAAAGAAAGCCTTCGTTTGATACAAGAGGTTCACATTCCCGAAGCAATGCAGACAATCGGTATGAAGAAGTTCACACTCAGTAATGGCTACAACATAACTATCAAAGATGACGTGTATGCCAGCATCCGCAAAGACTGGATGTCACAAGCAATTGAGTGGCTTGATGATCACGGTCTCGGTGATATTGTCAAAGACAAAGTAGAAGTAGACTTTGGTCGCGGTCAAGGCGATATGGTAGCACAGTTGATGAAACACTGCAAAATGAGCGGCTACAATGTGAGCGAGAAGATGTCAGTTCACCCTATGACACTCAAGGCCGTTGTTAAAGAGCAGATGGCACATGGCGTTGAGTTTCCAGAAGAGTTCTTTAGTGTTGGACCGATTACGAAGGCGGTGATAAAGAAGTGAAAAACTATCGCAACCATGTTGACAAAGCAAGCAAGATGGAAGACATTGGCAAGCTAAATCGTAAGCAGAGGCGATTTCTTGCTACAGTAACCAACAAGATCGTACAAAACGAAGATGCCCTTCGGGGCTTAACTGGAGAGGCGATAACTCCACCAAACGCAGAGGGAGAACTATAACATGGCAAAGAACGAAGTAGCAAAAGTGGCATCGTCAGCGGTAGCAGTCATCGATTTTGGCAGTGAGCAGGAAACAGGCTTTGAACACACCGACAGTTCTGATTACGCGATTCCGTTTCTCCGCGTACTTCAGTCACTCAGCCCGCAGTGCAAGAAGAGTGATCCGGGTTACATCAAAGGTGCAGAAGAAGGCGACTTCTTTAACACTGTAACTGAGAAGCTGTACAAAGGCGATGATGGCGTAACTATCGTACCCGTTCACTACATCCACAAGTACAATGCGTGGGCACAAGATCGCAGCGGTATTCGCGGTACGTATACCCCTATTCAAGCAGCATCTATTAACACGACCCAGAACGAGCGGTTCCAGGAAATTACTGATGATGGAAACATTCTTACTGACACTCGTGAGTTCTACATCATCATTGTCAATGCCGACGGTTCTGCTGAACCTGCGCTGTTGTCACTGTCGGGCACCCAGTTGAAGAAAGCCAAGAAGTGGATGGCAATGATGCAGAGTATTCGCATTCAGGGCCGAGTTGCCCCTATGTTCTCGCAGATGTACAAACTGACGCCACAGGCTGAGTCTAACGACAAGGGTTCGTGGAGTGGCATTAAAGTAGAACATATCGGTTCTATAACCTCAGTAGAAGTCTATGAAGCTGCAAAAGCGTTCCGTGAGATGGTGCGTAGTGGTGCTGCAAAAGTTGCCCTCACAGACGGTGAAATAGAGCCTTTTTAAGTAACTGTCTGTTTTAAGGGGCGACTTTGGCGGGTCGCCCCTATTTTTATCTCTGGGGGCATGTATGGAATTAGCGCAAGAGTTTTTCCGTGTGTTTACTGGGAACAGTAGAGCGCACGGCGAGTATATAATCCAGTCCCAAAAAGGTGCTAAAGCTACAGGCAAAGCGAAGACAGTCCCGAAACCGCCATCAGTTGAACTGTGGGAAAAACATCTCAACGGCGAGCTTGGTCTGGGTATTGTCCCAATAACTGAAGCGAGCACTTGTACGTGGGGCGCAGTAGATATAGACGAATATGAAGGGCTAGACCTAGAGGACTTATCACACAAAATACCCGCGCCACTTGTGCTGTGTCGCAGTAAAAGTGGTGGTCTGCATGTTCAGTTGTTTACTAATGCTCCGGTAAGTGCTGCGGTAATGCGAAAGAAACTCGCATTAGTAGCACGAGCACTAGGGCATCAGAATGCTGAAATATTCCCGAAGCAAGATAAAATGGACGAAGGTGACATTGGCAACTGGATAAATATGCCGTATTTCAATGCTGAGTCAACTACCCGCTATTGTCTGAAAGGCGGTATTGCTCTCACAGCAGAGGAGTTCATAAACCATGTTGCTGAGAATGCTCTGAGTGTTCAGCAGCTTGTTGGTTATCAACCAGAACAGATATGCGACGCTGGTAAAGACCCTGAGTTTGAAGATGCCCCGCCTTGCTTGCAATACTTCACAGCAAATGGCTTTCCTAGTGGGTCGCGTAATGCGGCTCTTTTTAGCATGGGTGTTTTTGCACGAATGAAGTTCGCAAGCGGCTGGGAAGATAAAGTTTTTGAGTACAACAACCGCTTCATGGGTCCAGGCAGCTACAGTGAAGTGGCAGGTATCATCAGGTCGCTGAATAAGAAAACGTATGTGTACAAGTGTAAAGATCAACCGTTACTGAGTAAGTGCGACAAGGATGAGTGTTCACGCTGCACATATGGTGTAATGCCAGGAAAAGATGAAGAACGTTCACGCAGACCGTGCATTCTTGATGAAGTCGAAAAACCAGTCAAGTGTTACGCACCAACAACTGAGAGCAAAGATGACCCTTACTGGGTGTTTCGGATTAATGGTGCTGATATAGACGTGACTGTAGACATGGTTAAAAGTCAAGCCATATTCGCTAGAGAGTACTTGCGTCAGTATCACAGACTCATTCTACCCATTAAAGACAGCAAGTGGGTAGGGGCAATGAACAATATACTAGCAGAAGCAGAAATACACCAGTTAGCACCAGACGCAGGACCTGAGGGACAGATGTGGGTTCACTTGGAAGACTTCTGTACTAACAAGAGCCAAGCAAAAGTTAAAGATGAGATGTTACTGGGTAAACCGTGGCACGATAGTGACCGCACGTATTTCAGGTCTGGTGATCTTATGAAATATCTTGATCAGCAACGCTTCCGTGCTATGAAAGACAAAGAGATATTCAGAGCAATCAAGTCACGTGGCGCGAAGCACCATAACTTTGCGCTAAAAGGCAAGCATGTGATGTGCTGGAGTGTTCCACAGTTTACAGTTCAGAGCGAAGGATTTGACAGAGAGGTAATGCCTGATGACTCAGAGTATTAACATCATTCTAGGCCCGCCAGGTACCGGGAAAACTACACGATTGCTCGATATAATGGAAGAAGAGCTAAAGACAGTAGACCCTAATCACATAGCATTTGTGAGCTTCACTAAAAAGGCTGCCGAAGAGGCTGCAAAACGTGCTACAGAACGCTTCAATTTCGCTCGTAGCGACTTGGTTTACTTTCGCACTATACATAGTATGGCTTTTATGTCGCAAGGGCTTAAACGCGATCAAGTGATGCAACTGAAAGACTATAAAAAGATTGGGCAGCACTTAGGTTTAACATTCACAGGCGGAGAGTTCAACGTTGATGGCCCCGTAGCACAAGGCAAGAACAATGGCGATCAGTATAGCTTCATAGACGGCTTTAGTAGAGCTAGACATATTTCACCTCGTGTTGTTTGGGATATGATCAACCACGATAACTTGAACTGGTTTGAATTTAAACGGTATCAAGACACGGTTGCTCAGTACAAACGTGACAAAGGATTTTGTGATTTTGCAGACATGCTGGAAATGGGCGGCAGACCGTTAGATGTTGACGTGGTGATTATCGACGAGGCGCAGGATTTATCCACAGCGCAATGGAGATTTGTCAATGAGACATTTAAACTCGCAAAACGCATCTACATTGGTGGCGACGACGACCAAGCTATTTTTGAATGGAGTGGAGCTGATGTCCAGCGGTTTATCGACCTTGATGGAAAGCGAACTGTTCTTAGCACATCGTACAGAGTTCCAGAATCAGTTCACACATTGGCGACAGGTATTACAGACAAAATTAAGACACGAGCAGATAAGCCATATCATAGCAAAGAGGAAAAAGGAACTGTTGACTACTGGAGTGATGTCGACCATATAGATATGTCCAGTGGCACGTGGCTTTTATTAGCCCGTAACAGCTATCTATTGGGCGAACTAGGGGCTGTAGTAAAGCAGGCAGGGTTAAGGTATACCCTAAAAAACAAAGACAGCGTAACAGTCTCTGACGTAAGAGCAATTCGCTTGTGGGAACATAGTAGAAGCGGTCTAGAGTTGACTGAGAGTGATTTAGACCTTCTGAGGGATTACTGTTCTGATCTCACGTGCAACAAAATATGGCATGAGGCTTTCGACAAGATGCAAGCTGAACATAGGGAGTACTATGTGTCTATGTTACGCAGAGGAGAGTCGCTTACCAAAGCACCACGCATTAACATCAGTACAATACACGGCAGCAAAGGCGGCGAAGCCGACCACGTTGTACTGTTGACTGATATGGCCTACAGCACATGGGATGCTACAAGTCTGAACAGTGACGCAGAACATCGCGTGTGGTACGTAGGAGCAACAAGAGCAAAGCAGAGTTTACATATCGTGCAGCCCAGAGGGAGATATTACTATGACCTGTAAAAAGATAAGTGTTCAGTTAGATAATATGGCTGATACTGCGTTGAAAGAAATAATGGAGATAAACAAGTGCAGCATCAGTGACGCTGTAAATGCAGCCTTGTTATCCTACAGTAAAGACAAGCAACCATCGATGATCATAGACCGTTCACCGTGGGCACTGTTCAAAGAGCAGTTTGCTGAGGTATCAAAAGACACGATTGCTAACTGGTGTGAACATAGGTCGATTGATATAACTCGCTTGAGATACCTGATAACACGAACTGCGAATGGCGGTAATGTGTGTGGGTTTGGTAATAAGAAGAACAAGTGGCGCGATAAAAATGACGATAGGCAATTCAAGACACATACATCCTGGATTGCCCACTGTCTGAAGCAAGATTTTGATTTAGATATTACTTAACGACCATAAGCAACAGCACTGTTATACTGAGGGGTCAGGTTGTTTACTGACCCTGTTGCTTGCCCTTGCGGTACTTGTCTAGGTGTCTGCATCATATTAACTGTAGGAGCAACTGGTGCAGCCTGTGGTGTTGTTTGAGTCGGTAGATTCTGATTACCGAAGTTGTATGTTCCAGGTCTATATGAAGACGGTATCTGATACGCTTGAGGAATCATACTAGGTATCTTTGAGCCTGTGCCGCCCATCATATTACCAAACATCGACATGGGATTTAAGAAGTTCATTCCACCAGCGCCGCCCATACCAAAGCCACCTAATCCGCCAAGCCCCCCGCTGCCTAATCCAGGTAACATATTACCTAATCCACCGAGACCCGGAAGCCCACCACTTGATGAACCTGTAAGACCACCGGTCAATGCACCTAGCCCACCAAAGTTTCCACTTGAATCTACAAGACCACCTGTCAACATGCTAACTGGATCGGTGCTCATTATATTCGCCCTCCTTGATGTGTTTCCATACACTTGCAAGCATCATCGTCTACATCAACTGGACCCTTGAACATTGTGCAATAACCATCTACATACACCTTGTAGTATTTACAATTGACGCACTTCATGGCGCTAATGTCTGGTTGTAAAGCAGAATCGTGTTGTTGCATCTGTCTAGTGCCCCTTGATAAATGTATAGGTTACTGAGCATACTCTTTGTGTTCTCTTCGTCTAAACCGCCGTCTTCATTTGAAACAACTTCAACCATTATGGGTCTAGGTTCAAGGGGCAAACTTGGACGCAGGCAAGGCTTGCAAGGGCATCCCGCCAGAAATAAGCACAGTACGCTTAGGGATATGATTTGCTTTAATGGTGCTGATATTCTTGTAGGTAGTAGCATCGATTTTAGTCCGCCCTTTCTGTATGTCGTCAAGCAGCACAATAGCAGCTTTACCCGCGTCTACTTGTCTTGCAAGTTCCATCTTATCAGCTTCAAGCCCCTTGATTACTTTCGGGTTATGAATGAAATAGAACCACAGAAGTATTGCTAAGGCTACAACACCAAGCACTTTAGCTATAATCTGCCAGTTGCTCATTATGAACGGTACGATTGCAAACGGCATTATTTACTCCCCAGAATGTTAGTGGTTACTGATGCTGTTTTGTTCCCTAGATAAAACCCTAACATAGCAGATAACCACCCAGTAGGAATATCCGGTATTATTTTATTGACTGCCATCTGGTGCCCATCAAAGCAGAGCATCGATACTAGAATAAGTGCGGCTGCGACTCTCCCGAGAGATAACTGGTGGGTTGCGTCGTCTTGGAACATTTCACAGAATTTCATATCACTCCTTGATACAACAACCATATCAACACGGCAGTCATAAAGCAGGCAGCTAAAGCAAGCCAATGCTCTAAGTCACGCCCATGCACGGTCACGAAATCCTAATACTTTGGCATACGGCTGTTTACTGATGCAAACGCTATCGTGTTGATTGCCGCCAAGACCCCAGAAATATGCTGGGTCATCTGTCTCACCGGCAAAGAAAGTAACGTGTGCAGCGTTTGGATTATTCGCGTCTTTGCGATCCAGAACGACAATACATCCTGGAGTAGGATTTGGTAGTGCTTTGCCCCAGTCAAGCCAACTACGTGCGGCAGCAGAATTTGTTCCTTTATCACCTGCGTTATTGACTACGAAATTCGCAAATGCCGAGCACCAAGCAACTTCGTCGGACGTTGCTTTTAATGATGTGAACTGGTCATAATCAATAATTCGTGCGGTTGCAATAGAGCCTGATGTCTCGTGAACACCTAACTCGCGCTTTGCTATGTCAAGATATAGTTGGCTCATTTAGGTTTCTTTGTCGTTTGATCAAGGAATCTATGCCGATCTTGTATTTCTCTGATGTCCTGTTGGCATTGTTTTATCTGCTCACTGTGTTGCATCATGTTGACTTCTGTTTTAGTCAGCATTGACTGAATAGCCGTCAATTTTGCATCTATACCAGAACCGAACCACCCCAGTACAACAAACGCAAAACTCATTGATCCGCCGATAACTTTAAACCATCCACCGTGTTTATGAATTTCTGCCGCAATGTCGTCAATACGTTTTTCATGGTCTACACAATCGCGTCGTCGTTCGTTTTGTCCTTGGGGTAGCATAAGTGGCTCCGAGTTATTGATATTAACTACTGAAATAAAATCCTGATAATTGCAATGATGCGGCTGGTGTTATAGACGCGATTGGTAAATTTGTTGTTATTAGCTTGGAGTTACTAACTACGTTCGCAGCATACGGACCGCCAGAGATGCCACTTGTTGTAACGATAGTAACATACATACTAACAGCATTGTTTAATGCCGTTAACGGCAGATTGCCGATATTCAAAAATCCGCTACACCCGGCGAGACTAGATATGCCTAGTGCAATATTAAAAAATACAACATTTAAATTAGTGTTAGACACACCGTAGGTAAAACTTGTGACTGCTGTGCCGCCTGTAGAGCCAGTGACTGTGGGGGTAAAGGTTGGACTCATAGGTACGGGGAGATTACCCGCTATCTGGTTGATTGAAGGCTGCATCGGATGAATATTAAACAACAGTGGGTACGATGCAGTGGGTACCATGTAGCAAGTATTACCGTAAAACACATTTGACCCAGCATTAACTGCTTCGTTAAAGGCATAAGTTATCGTTGCAAAATCAAAGATCGTCCGAAATGTGTTATTAGCAATAATGTTTTTATTTGATGCTGCGGTGGTGTTGTTAAAGTAAATAACATCGGTTTCTGGGGCACCTACAGGACTACCCCAACCACAATTATAAAAATAGTTATCCGTTATAACACACTGAGTAACATTATTCGCAAGTATTGCTGGTCCTTTAATATGTTGTATAAAGTTCCCTGAAATCTGCGCTCCGAAAACACCTGGTTCTAAGCGTATACCGCATCTATTATCGCTGTATGAAAAACCACCGTCAAAGGTGTTGTTCAGTATTTTTGTGCCAACAAACGTTGTTACCCAGATGGTTCCTTTAGTGCGAGAACCCAGTATGTCGTAGTTATTTGCAATGGTTAAGTTGCCGCCTGCCGCTTTTATTGCATACTGGCAAGTGTGTCCCCAAATAATGCACCTTTCAATCAGAGAGTCGGTTGCTTCAAATAGTATTTGACAGTTTTGAATCCAGCAATTTTGAATCTCGTCCAAGTAGGTTTCCGCATTACTGCCATTATTTTCAAACCAGATGCCCCCATGATTTGCGTCATTGTGATCAGTGTCTACAAAATTACCCTTGCAATGCACGTTTACTATCTTGCAGGATTGCGGATTATACATGTGAATATGAAACTTTGTACTCCCAGCCCCAGCGACCACTGGGTATGTGTTATGCAAACCGATGTCCCTGACTTCTCCTCTAATGAGATTGTTACCAACGCCTCTAGCGGTGTTGGTAATTAACTCAACATTAAGTGACGAAGTGAAAATTGTATTCTGGTATCCGTTACCTTGCAGGATATTGTATGAGTACATATTTACAGGTCCTGTAAATATGTACGTCCCAGAACTAAATCGTAGAGTATTGTGTCCGCACGAATCTAATGCTGATTGGATTGCCGCTGTGTCGTCTGTTACTCCATCTCCTTTAACGCCCCACCATTGAGGATATAGCTCGACAGATGACGCAGATGAAAAACTCAGTGTCCCAGTACCATTGAATATTTTAACTAGGTCAGCAACAACAGGCCCATTGAACGTGATGTTTGAACTAGTGGTTGTTATGCTACCGTTTCGTAAAAATACAATACTCAAAGTATTTGGCACGGTTATAGTTACTGCGCCATTAGGCAAAGCACTATTTATGAAAAGTGTTGATGGAGTTGCCCCTATTGCGACAACAGCAGCATTGAGAGAGGCGTAGTCAGATGAGTAGAAATTGGGAGCACTGCCCATCATCTGGCTAACATTGCTCTGGGTCCATATCGGCACGTCGTTCTGGTCAGTCAACTTCATGTCATAGTAACCATCTAACCACACACTCGCTCTACCAGAGGCGTCGAGGATGACTGGGTTGGTGTTAGTAGAAAGCGCGGTGCTGTCAGTGTATGTGGCTTTGTCGGTAGTAGTTCCCGGTTTGTATGTGTACAGTTTACCAGATGCAAGAGGAGACACTGATCCGCCCGTGTTTGGCAGTCCAAAGAATTGTATCTTAGGTTCTGGCATCAGTTTAACTAAGGGTGTAGCCATATCATTTCCTCCATTCTAACGAGTCAAGAACTCTGTTGTATTCATTCCAATCAACACCTAGCATTTTGGCAAATCGCTTTTCTAACTGGGTGGCAAGCATGTGTTCGTTGTGGTACGGTGCTGATTTCAGTGTTCCTGGGTCTGGGTGATCTTTACCTTCGCCGTTTATGTCAAATGCATCGATCAATTTCCAGTCTACATTATGCGCTTTTGTTAAGCACATTTCGACGAGTTCGTGTATCAACAGGCAGGCTTCATACTTCCAGTCGGGTAACTCTGTGATCCACATCGCCCACTTGTTGTTCAGTTCAGCGTAATTACCTGCCGTGTCGTACTCCTGTAGGTTATGTGCGATGATGTTTATGTGAATCTTGGGTAAGTGGGTCACAGTGCTGACCAATTAACTAAGATGTCTTTTACGTGTCGAATGCGATTCTCGCGAGACAACCTAGGCTTCTTGCGTCCATACATAGGATTCTTTTCGCCTGATATATCTTTGTTTTTATGCCACTCAGAGAACTGGGGATTGCGACCACCAAAATTATAGTGTTTCTCTCCAGTTGGTCGCCATTGTCTAGCTTTTGATACCTTGTCATCCGAGTTATCTTTAACTGTGCCAAGAAATAAATGTTTTGGATTGCAACAAGCCCTATTGTCACAGGTATGAAGCACGTGTAAGTTATCTGGAATAGCGCCAACCAAGTTAATGTAGAAAAATCTAGGCGCTCTAGCATCTGAACCTAAATCTCTACCATACCCGCGAGTAGGAACTACTCCATAACCATTTTGAAAACAGGTGCCTTTCCACTCCCAACACCCGTGTTCATTTGGCTCAATCATCTGCAAAGCGTCGGTTATCATAAATTTCGCTTGTCTTACTGGCATATCAGAACCCTAACCCGAATGCTTTGCCAGCATTCACACTCTCTTGGATCGAGTCAAAAATACCATCGTCATATTTTAATTCGTCAGCTTCCACTTCCTTTGCTATTTTTTTCACGTTTGAAATAGCTTCTCGCATAGTATCGCCCCACGCAACCACAGCGCCAAAGAATGCTCCGTTCTCATTAGGAACACAGTAGTACTCACCGTCGCGAACTGTGTGATTTTTTAGTTTTACGTTTTGCTTATATTTTTTAGGGAATGTGACGTGTAGCTCGTGCTCGTTATACCAGTCAGAAGTCAGTATGATTTCAGCACCGAATTTGGCAATAGGTTTTAATGTTGGCAAAATCCCGTGAGCTATTTCCCATGTAGCTTCTGCCCAATTCTCGTATAGTTCCACCATCAACTCTCCAGGAGGGCTAGGTACTCGACAAGTTGGATCAATGAAATATGGAACACCGTCTTTGGTTATGCGAACTTCGGTTGAATAATTGCCTCTATAGCCTAGTTCTTTAAAAGTGTCTGAAAACGCATCATTAATGTGTTTTAGTATTTCTGGGGTTTCAGAAAATATTTTACCCACAAACCCTGCGTCTTTGGCTTCGTAACCAATAATACAGTTATTCGTGAATTGTCCATCTACTTGAAAACCATCGTAACCGGCCTCACACACAGAGTCGATTTTTGACTGGACTAAAACTTCCATCGTGTCAGAAGCGGTACCAATTCGCTTTCTTAGATCATCAAGAAACGGCTTTATTTGAGCCATTGACCTAAATTTTTTGGTTTCAAAATCGCCTCTGTGAAGATTCTTCAACCACAAAGTTTCTCCGTCATGTTTTTCTAGATACTCTTTCAACTCGTCCATACCTTCACACAACTGTGTTTCTGGGCACGGCAATTCTAATTTTTCAAGCAACTCAAGAAAATATATTTTATCAATCTCTACTTTCTCGCCAAGTTTTGAACTGAATACAGGTATATTGTGATTCGACAAATAATGACCTAAAGAGCCATCATAACAATCAAATTGATAAACAATGTCAGCTTTGTCAAGATGTTCCCATAAATCGTAGATACGCTCTACTTTTGCTAACCCAGCACCAATTGTGTGTTTCTTTGAACTAGGATAAGCATCACTATCCGCTAAAAAATAGTAAACCTTCTTATACTTCTCAGCTAACTTCTCAGCGCAGTAGAGGTACAACCCACCTCTGTCATAGACGATTGCGGTTTTAGTGTTGAGAGCCGCTCCAGTTCCGCCATCATCTCCGCTCTTTCCCTTTGATACTTCGCGTCCCAGTTTACTGGTGCCGCTTCCCTCTCTCGCCGCGATAGCACTTTCATTTTGCTGGATTCCTTTCGCTTTAGCATACTGTTCACTGTGCATCCCATCTGGTGTCAGTAACTTGTGCAGCTTGCTGAATACATCTGGTTCATTATAGCGAACCCAACCGACAGCTTTCTGGCGGTCGAGGAATAGTTTTCCATCAGGGCTAAAGCCACGCTTGTCTTCTGGGGCGGGTATACCGTAATAGGACGCCGCTGAGTTGTGACTGTCAGAACGTTGCCCTACGTATACCTTTCCATCATACTTGATCGCTGGGCGTAAGCCCATCTTCATACGTGCCACAGTGCGCCCCTTGTGTATATTTTTATATTACACTGTGTGCTTGCTTTTGTAAATAAAATTATACACAAGTTCAAACTTGTGTATATGACTAATTC
>Ga0194061_1001780_pt1 | contig 12201 bp, 10 predicted proteins | sample SepL2221m_MetaG_FD_163423 | JGI IMG/M metagenome (GOLD analysis project Ga0194061, IMG submission 163423) | Anoxic zone freshwater microbial communities from boreal shield lake in IISD Experimental Lakes Area, Ontario, Canada - Sep2016-L224-21m | ecosystem: Environmental > Aquatic > Freshwater >...
GGCTGAGAGAATAGAGAACCGTTCATGTATAGAGCCTAGAAGTTGTCTTGTTCACCCATAAAAGTTCTCCACATGAGAGTCTCCTTGAGGCTTCCAAATTCCTCGTGATACAGTACCGACACGTTCCTTTAAGACCCGTCCTGCGAGGCGGGGAAGGAGTTTTTTTCATGAGTATTGCCCTGACGGCTGCGGATATATCGCGCGCATTAACTCGCATTTCCCACGAAATCCTTGAACGCAATGGTGGTTGTGAGTCGATTGTATTGATGGGCATTCCTACCCGCGGAGCCTTTCTGTCTCAACGCCTCGCCAATCTCATCGAAGCGATCGAAAAGACCGAAGTGAGCGTGGGAACTTTGGATATTACGCTCCATCGTGACGATCTTCGACTTCGCCCGATACGCGCTCTTGTTCCAACCTTGGCACCCAAAGGCGGCATCGAAGGCAAAGATGTGATTCTCGTCGATGATGTGTTTTTTTCGGGTCGGACTATTCGCGCCGCGTTGGATGCCTTAGGAGAAATGGGCAGGCCGCGCTCGGTTCAACTAGCAGTTCTTGTTGATCGAGGACATCGCCAGTTACCGATTCGGGCAGATTATGTCGGTAAGAATCTCCCTACTTCGCGAGGGGAAGTGGTCAAAGTGCGGTTGAGCGAAATCGATGGCGCAGACGAAGTTCTCCTTGAACCAGAAGGGAGCAAATGATGAAACACCTGCTCTCCGCTTCCGACCTTAGCTACACAGAAGCGCTCACGATTTTGGATACAGCAGCGCAAATGGCGCGAGTGTCCGATGGGCCGATAAAGAAACTTCCGACCCTACGCGGGCGCACGATAGTGAATCTCTTTTTCGAGGATTCGACTAGAACGCGAATATCTTTTGAGGCCGCCGCTAAGCGTCTCTCTGCAGATGTCATCAATTTTTCGGCTAAGGGATCAAGTGTAAGCAAAGGTGAATCGCTCAAGGATACGGCTCAAACCCTTCAAGCCATGGGAGCGGACGCCGTGATCATTCGACACTCGGCTTCAGGTGCGCCGCAACGCTTGGCAGATTCTGAATGGACTTCTGGGGTTGTAATCAATGCCGGAGATGGCACACATGAGCATCCGACACAGGCCCTCTTGGACGCTTTCACAATTAGGAAGCACTTAAAGGTTGGCGTCGGAGATTTATCCGGTTTAACGATTGCGATAGTTGGCGACATTCTTCATTCACGCGTGGCCCGATCCAATGTCATTTTACTTTCTTTACTTGGTGCCCAAGTTATTTTGGTTGCTCCACCAACTTTGTTACCACTGGGAGTAGAGAACTGGCCAGCGCAAATTTCCTATGATTTGGACGCGATTCTTCCCCATATCGATGCAGTGATGATGCTTCGCGTACAGCAGGAACGTATGAATGACTTTTTCTTCCCTACCGCTAGAGAGTATTCGCATTACTTTGGTCTTAATTCAGATCGCCTCGCCCTGTTAAAGAAGTCCGCGATTATTATGCACCCAGGTCCGATGAATCGTGGCTTGGAAATTACGGCGGCTTGTGCAGATAGCGCTCGATCAGTAATAGTTGAACAAGTTGCAAATGGAGTGAGTGTTCGGATGGCGGTTCTCTATCTTCTACTTGCTGGCGCACCCAACGAAAATGTCGAGAGTGGGGAAATTCTTTCATGACTAGATACCTACTTGAAGGTGCGACTTTGCCCGATGGAGCAAAGTCTCAGATATTGATTTCTGGTGGAGTCATAGTTGCACTAGGGGAGTCAATCCTTCATCCAGATGCCAACTCCGCGCAACGAATAGATGTTAATGGCTCGATTGTTCTGCCTGGCTTAGTCGATCTCCATACGCACCTTCGAGAGCCCGGCAGAGAGGATTCCGAGACGGTTGCCTCTGGCTCCAGATCGGCTGCGGTTGGCGGATTTACCGCTGTCTCAGCGATGGCAAATACTTTTCCTGTTGCAGATACTGCCGGTGTAGTGGAGCAAGTCTTTCGACTTGGGCAGGCGGCCGGGTTATGTGATGTTTTTCCGATAGGAGCTGTGACTCAAGGCCTTGCTGGAAAGGCTCTGGCAGAGCTGGGTGCGATGGCAGATTCCGAAGCGCGAGTGCGAATCTTTAGCGACGACGGTAATTGCGTATTTGATCCGATGGTTATGCGAAGAGCGCTGGAGTACGTGAAGAAGTTCGATGGAGTTATTGCCCAGCACGCTCAAGATCCTTCACTTACAGTGGATGCACAGATGAACGAAGGTTCAGTCTCTTCCAAACTTGGACTCAAGGGATGGCCTTCGGTCGCGGAAGAGGCAATCATTGCAAGGGATGTACTCCTTGCAGATCACGTTGGGTCACGAATTCATATTTGTCATCTGACAACTGCCGGCGGAGTGGAGATTGTTCGATGGGCAAAGGCTCGCGGAATCCAGGTAACCGCTGAAGTGACACCGCATCACTTGCTATTAACGGATGAATGCGCAAATAGTTTTGATCCGATTTACAAAGTCAACCCCCCGCTTCGTACGGAAAGCGATGTAATGGCGCTGCGAGAAGGTTTGGCGGATGGCACAATAGATATCGTCGCCACGGATCATGCGCCGCATCCTGCAGAAAGCAAAGAATGTGAGTGGAGCGCGGCCGCTTTTGGAATGATTGGGCTCGAAACTGCTCTTTCAATTGTTCAGTTAGCCATGGTCGATACTGGTTTACTTTCCTGGTCGCAAGTTGCAGATCGAATGTCACATGCACCGGCTCGAATTGGACGCTATGCAGATCACGGACAACCGATAGCTGTCGGGTCTACTGCCAATTTAACTTTTGTGAATCCTAATGTGGCATGGCGCGTGGATCGAGACTTGGTACTTTCCAGAAGTAAAAATACTCCCTTTCATGGAATGGAACTCCCCGGAAAAGTCATTGCAACTTTCTTTCGGGGAGAGCCAACGGTTTTAAACTCGATCCTAGTTAGGGGCCTTCGTGCCATCTAAAGCATTCTTAGTTCTAGACGATGGCCGAATATTTGAGGGAAAGAGTTGGGGTGCCACTGGTCGCACTTTTGGCGAAGCCGTTTTTGCCACTGGCATGACCGGCTATCAAGAGACCTTGACGGACCCCTCCTATCACAAGCAAGTAGTCGTTATGACCTCCCCGCACATTGGGAACACCGGCATCAATAGCGAAGATAACGAATCCGACAAAATTTGGGTTGCCGGCTTTGTGGTGCGAAATCCGACGAATGTTGCGAGCAATTGGCGAAGCAAAGGAAATCTTGAAGACGAGATGTCTCTTCAAAAGATCGTTGGTATCCAAGGTGTCGATACACGGGCACTCACTCGGCATTTAAGAGATCGCGGTGCGATGAGAGTTGGAATATTTTCAGAATTGAATCTCAGTCGCGAGGAGATGGTTATCGAGGTTCGCAAGAGCCCATCGATGAGCGGAGCATTTCTTGTAGGTGAAGTGTCAACACCGCAGCCTTATGTCATCCCAGCGATCGGAGAGAAGCGATTTGTAGTTGCGGCGATCGATTTGGGAATCAAAGCGGCCACTCCGAAGGCTCTTTCTGAGCGTGGAGTAGAGGTGCATGTCTTGCCTTATAACGTAACTTTTGATCAGATAAAGGCCATTAATCCAGACGGGGTATTTCTTTCCAATGGACCTGGTGATCCTTCGACCATGAACGAAGTAGTCGAAATCGTGCGCCAGATTTTAAATGAGGAGATTCCGTTTTTTGGAATTTGTTTTGGTCATCAAATACTTGGACGCGCCCTTGGCTTTACGACTTATAAGTTGCAATTCGGACATCGAGGCATCAATCAACCGGTTATCGATCGATCGACCGGAAAAGTAGAGATAACTGCACACAACCACGGCTTTGCACTGCAAGCCCCCGTTGAGGATATTTTTACAACGGTCTACGGAAGAGGGGAAGTAAGCCACGTAAGTTTGAACGATGGCGTGGTTGAAGGTATTCGAATGTTGGAAATCCCCGCGTTTAGTGTTCAGTACCATCCGGAAGCTGCAGCCGGTCCTCACGACGCCGCATACCTCTTTGATCGTTTTGTAGAAATGATGTCTAAGGATGGAAAATAATGCCCGCTGATGTATCCATAAAAAGCGTTCTAGTTATTGGTAGCGGACCAATTGTCATTGGGCAAGCCTGCGAATTTGATTACTCTGGGACGCAAGCATGCCGAGTACTAAAAGCAGAAGGCATTCGAGTGATTCTTGTAAATTCGAACCCGGCAACTATCATGACGGATCCGGAGTTCGCCGATGCAACATACATCGAACCGATCACCACGGAGTTTCTCGAGAGAATCATCGAAAAAGAACGCCCCGATGCGCTCCTTGCAACTCTTGGGGGACAAACGGCCCTTAATGCCGCTATGGGACTTCACGGAGCAGGGGTCCTGCAACGTTACAACGTGCGCTTAATCGGAGCCGATGTCGATGCAATTCAACGGGGGGAAAATAGAGAACTCTTCAGTCAAATTGTCGCCAAAGTTGGAGGCGAGTCGGCGCAGTCCATTATTTGCCACTCACTCGAGGAATGTTTTGTCGCTGCTGAGTTACTGAATTTTCCCGTAGTCATACGCCCCTCATTCACCATGGGTGGGCTTGGTTCTGGAATTGCTTTCAACAATGACGAGTTAGAGTTGATCGCAGGAGCGGGAATTCAGCACAGTCCTACATCAGAGGTGCTTATCGAAGAGAGCATCATTGGATGGAAAGAGTTCGAACTTGAGGTTATGCGAGATCGAAAAGATAACGTAGTGATCGTCTGCACTATCGAGAACTTGGATCCCATGGGCGTCCATACCGGTGATTCGATTACAGTTGCACCAGCCATGACGCTAACCGATGTCGAATTTCAGAAATTGCGTAATTTGTCATTGGACATCATCCGTGAAGTTGGAGTCGACACAGGCGGGTGCAATATACAGTTTGCTGTAAACCCAACTAGTGGGCGGATTATTGTTATTGAGATGAACCCTCGGGTTTCGCGCTCAAGTGCGCTGGCTTCGAAGGCGACTGGCTTTCCAATTGCAAAGATCGCGACGAAATTGGCAATTGGCTATACGTTGGACGAGATTCAAAACGATATTACAAAGGTTACTCCTGCATCATTCGAGCCGACCTTGGACTACGTGGTTGTCAAAGCACCTCGATTTGCATTCGAAAAGTTCCCAGATGCGGACCCTCGTTTGACGACCACTATGAAGAGTGTCGGCGAAGCGATGGCCATCGGTCGTTCGTTTCCTGAGGCGCTTCAAAAGGCGTTACGTTCTTTAGAGCGCAAAGAGGCGCCTTTTCACTTTCCGCACGAAGTTAACGAAATTACGAAGAACGCGCTACTGGCATCAATTGGAATCCCTACGGAGTATCGTCTTCGTGACGTGCAGCAGGCTCTTTGGTTTGGCGCAGATCTCGAACAGGTTTATGAGATTACAAAAATTGATAGATGGTTCTTGATGCAAATAGAAGCAATCAACACGCAAGCGCGAGAAATCGCCAAGCCTGGTGAACTGTCTGAGGATCTGCTCAAAGATTCGAAGAAACTTGGGTTTTCAGACGCCCAGATTGCCTCTCTGCGTGCAATTACTGAAGAGGATGTACGTCGCTTAAGACACCATTTGAACATTCGGCCCGTCTACAAAACAGTAGATACATGTGCGGCTGAATTCGAAGCTTTCACTCCTTACCACTACTCGAGTTATGAAGAAGAAACCGAAGTTCGTAGCCGAGTGAAACCTGCGGTAATTATTCTCGGAAGTGGTCCGAATCGTATTGGGCAGGGAATCGAGTTCGACTATTCCTGTGTGCATGCGTCTTTTGAGCTTCGTGAACATGAAATTGAAACAGTGATGATTAACTGCAACCCTGAGACGGTTTCCACTGACTACGACACCAGTGATCGTTTGTATTTCGAGCCACTCACGCTTGAAGATGTGCTGGAAGTTATTCATGCCGAAACGTTGGCTGGACCTGTTTTGGGAGTGATTACGCAATTGGGTGGGCAGACACCCCTTGGACTGGCTTGGGCCCTAAAAAACGCGGGAGTGACTATTTTAGGCACTAGTCCTGAGGCAATTAATATGGCCGAGGAGCGAGGAGCCTTTGGCTCGATGCTCTTTGAAGTGGGACTCACTGCCCCTCGATTTGGAATGGCGGCGTCTCGTCAAGAGGCAATTGAAATCGCGCACGATATTGGCTACCCAGTTCTTGTGCGTCCTTCCTTTGTACTCGGTGGTCGGGGTATGGAAATTGTCTACGACGATCACGCACTCGCGGGATTTATTACTCGTGCCACTGATATCACTCCTGATCACCCTGTACTTGTTGATCGTTTTCTTGATGCTGCCATCGAAATTGATGTCGACGCTCTCTATGACGGCCATGAACTCTTTCTCGGCGGAGTTATGGAGCATATAGAGGAAGCAGGAATTCATTCCGGAGATAGTGCGTGCGTTATTCCTTCGATGACGATCACCGCCGAACAACACATTGAAATCCGCGAAGCAACATTCAAGATTGCCGAGGGCGTCGGAGTTCGCGGGTTGATAAATATTCAGTTTGCACTAGCCGACGGCGTTCTTTATGTACTCGAAGCCAATCCTCGCGCCTCCAGGACCGTGCCTTTTGTGAGTAAAGCAACGGGAGTTTCCCTAGCTCGTGCGGCAGCCCGAATTGCGGTTGGAGAGACTATTGATAATTTGAGGTTGGAAGGACTTTTGCCAAGCAAGGGCGATGGTGTTGCCCATGGAGTTTCTGTTAAAGAGGCAGTTCTTCCATGGAATAGATTTCGTAGAGCCGATGGCCGGGGAGTTGATTCAGTTCTTGGCCCCGAGATGCGGTCAACTGGTGAAGTAATGGGAATTGCTTCTACATTTGGTGAAAGCTATTCAAAGAGCCAGACGAGTGCATTTGGCTCTCTGCCAAAGAAGGGAAAAGTTTTCATTTCCTTGGCGAGCAAGGACAAGGCCCAAGGACTTGAACCAGCCCGAGAGTTGGCTGCAATGGGCTTCATCCTCATTGCAACGGCAGGGACAGCACAGTATTTTTCAGAACATGGAATCTCGACAACATTGGTGAGAAAGAATTCTGAAGGCCCAGGGCTTTTCGGTGAAAGCACCGCAGTGGATCTCATTGAATCCGGAAATGTGGATCTTGTGATTAACACACCTGTCGGTCGTGGCACCCGCCAGGATGGTTGGTTGATCCGTACTGCCGCAGTTCAACGATCCATTCCTTGCATCACAACGACAGCAGGGTTTAGTGCGGCTGTTGCTGGAATTACGGCACTTCGAGAAGGAGAATTTGGTGTTCGATCACTTCAGGAGTGGTTGGCTTAATCATGGCAGGTATCAATAGACGCGCCGAACAAGTGGAAGTCACCATTCTGAGCAACAAACGAATCGGTGCCTACCATCAAATTCTTCTCAATATCGGTGAATTAGTTCTTCACTGCCACCCGGGCAATTTCGTGGCGATAGCGGTAGGTGGAGAAAACTCTTCGATGGTTTTGAGGCGTGCTTTTGCAATCTCGAGAGTGTCTAATCGTGGCGAGTACGGCGGAACAATGGAGTTGATCGTTGCCCCTCATGGCTCGGGGAGCAGATGGCTTTGTTCTCAAGTGGAGGGCGCAACTCTGAATATTGTGGCTCCTTTAGGCAGCGCTTTTGGGATTCCTACCGCACCGGCTCAAGCGTTGTTGATTGGGGGAGGCTATGGCTCTGCTCCTCTGTTCGGACTAGCTGAAGTACTGAAGTCGCGAGGTTGCAGAGTAGACATGATTCTGGGAGCGAGTACCGCAGCAAAAATTTATGCACCAATCGAGGGAAAGCGTTCGGTCAATTCGTTAAAGATTTATACCGAAGATGGAAGCACCGGACTTCTCGGCAGAGTGACCGATCCATTAAAAGCACTGATCGCCGATGGTGTCGTAGATGTGATCTATTCATGTGGTCCGATGGGAATGCTTTCGGCCATCTCCGAAATTGCGGATGCGACTAATATTGTCCATCAATGCGCGGTCGAAGAATCGATGGCGTGCGGAATCGGAATATGTATGACATGCGTGATTCCCGTCGCCGACAACGATGGGGTCGTCTCCATGCAACGTTCTTGCATCGAAGGTCCCGTAACGGATGGTTCGCGCGTGCAATGGCATCTTGTTGGAAAGGTGCTTTAAGTGATAAACGACGAGTTCGACTTTTCATCCAATATCCAAGGAGCGTGGTTTCCCACCCCCGTATTTACCGCCAGTGGATGCGCTAGTTCCGGAAAAGAATTGGCCCAATTCTTTCCATTGAAAGATATAGGCGCAGTGGTCACTAAATCGATTTCTCTCAAGGCTCGTATGGGTCGTCCAACACCGCGTATGGCCGAAACGCCCAGCGGAATGTTGAATTCCATTGGTTTGCAAGGCCCAGGAATCGATGCCTTTCTAGAAAACGATATTCCATGGCTGGTCGCGCAGAATACTCGGATTATTGTGTCGATTTCTGCGCAGACTGTAGAAGAGTATTCAGTTCTTGCCCGACGTTTACGTTCTGTTCGGGGCATCTCGGCCGTTGAGGTAAATATCTCATGTCCCAACGTCGAAAATCGCGGACTCGTTTTCGCTTGTGATCCGGTGGCATCCCGAGCGGTTATCGACGGAGTCCGACGGACACTTGGTGGCGATTTACCAATCATCGCGAAACTTTCACCTGATGTAACGGATATCGTAGAGATTGCCAGCGGCGTAGTTGATGCAGGCGCCGACGGTCTATCACTCATTAATACTTTGTTAGGGATGGTTATTAATACCGACACATTGCGACCACATCTAGCGGGAAAGACTGGTGGACTTTCGGGTCCCGCAATTCGACCAGTCGCGGTTCGAGCGATCTACCAGGTTCATCAGGCACTACCAAAAGTTCCCATCGTTGGAATGGGAGGAGTTCGCTCCGGTCGTGATGCATTTGAATTGGTATTAGCCGGTGCAAGTGCCATTGCCGTGGGCACGGCTTCTTTCGGGAATCCCAATGCTTTAAGAGATGTGCAGAATGAATTGCGCGCTCTTTTGATATCCAAAGGATTTTCATCGTTAAAAGATGCTGTTGGATTCGCTCACCGACCCTACGACGCAAGGGAGGAACATTGATGACTAAACCTCCGATCATCTTGGCAATCGATGTTCCCGATGTGGATTTAGCGGCGCAGTGGGTAAGAGCAACAAGCGAATATGTTTCGATGATTAAGTTGGGGCTTGAGTTCTTCATTAAATGTGGCAGTGACGGGGTGCGCCAGCTGAAAGAGATTGCCGATTCTGAATTTTTTCTCGACCTTAAACTGCACGATATTCCGAATACCGTGGGGAAGGCTGCTCAAAACGCGGCGTTGCTGCGTCCAAAGTTCCTGACCGTGCACGCATCGGGAGGACGTGACATGATCGCTGCGGCCGTTGCCAGTGCTCCAGAAGTAGATATCACCGCAGTGACGATACTTACTTCGCTCACAGAAGATGACTTGCGAGAGATTGGTTTCTCTCACTCACCACTAGATGCTGCCGTTGGTTTGGCCTTACTTGCGAAATCAGCGGGAGCGCGTGCGATAGTTTGTTCGCCGCATGAAACTTCTGCGATTCGCAAGGCCGTCGGTGACGATATGGTCATTATTACTCCCGGAGTGCGTCCGGTTTCGAGTGAAAATGATGATCAACGACGGACCATGACACCTGCAGAGGCAATCGCTGCGGGAGCAAATTACGTTGTAATCGGTCGCCCGATAACTTCGCATTGGAACAATGGAATAGAAGCCATGCGTCGGGCAGCTGATGAAATAGCTCAAGGGTTGAATTAGAAATGCTGCCTCCTCAACTTACTCCAGAGGAAAGGGCGCGGGCCTTGGAATCTGCCACACAAGCAAGGCGCCTTCGAGCCGACGTGAAAGCCAAAGTGAAAAAGGGCGAATTGAGTGTCGGACAAGTAATTGATCGTGCTAACAATGAACCCGCGATTGCAAAAATGCGTGTTCTGGAACTTCTCGAATCTCAAACTGGCATTGGGAAAATTAGGGCTATCGCACTAATGGATCGACTGAAGATTTCGCACTCTCGCAGAATTCAAGGACTGGGTGTCCATCAACGCCTGGGGCTACTACATTCCCTTGATCCAACTTCTATGCGAGGCAAACTTTTGGTCCTCTCAGGTCCAGGTGGAGTCGGCAAGAGCACTGTTGCTACTCGACTCAAGGAGAAATCGAATTTCTGGGTAAGCATTTCGGCGACCACGCGTTCACCACGTGCGACTGAAAGGGATGGAGTGGACTACTACTTTCTCTCCGAAGAAGAATTTGAGGCCCGTGTTCAAAAGGACGAGTTCCTGGAATACGCGCAATTCGCCGGTGCAAGATATGGAACTCCTCGAGATGGTGTCGAGAAAGCCCTCCGGGATGGGAAAAATGTTTTGTTGGAAATTGAAATTGAAGGAGCACGACAGGTGCGTGCCCACAGTAAAGAGGCACTATTGGTATTCCTCTCGCCTCCATCATGGGATGAATTAGTTGCTCGATTGGAAGCTAGAGGCTCAGACAGTCCCGAAAGAAGGGCGCAACGCTTGGAATTGGCCCGTCAAGAGATGGCTGCGGCGGTCGAATTTGACCATGTCATCGTAAATGATGAGGTCGAGCGGGTAGTGGAGGCACTGGTACTCTTAGCCCCTAATCAGAGGACCCTTTCGGGGCCCTCCTATTGAGCGTTAAAGGGGCAGCATGGACGGCATTACGAACCCACCTATTGATGAACTTCTCGACAAGAGCGGGTCTAAGTACAGCCTAGTTCTCTATGCAGCTAAGAGAGCGCGTCAAATTAATGCTTATTACTCCCAATTGGGCGAGGGTTTGTTGGAGTATGTCGGACCACTTGTTGAAACCCACGTACATGAAAAGCCTTTGTCTATTGCCCTACGTGAAATCAATGAGGGGCTTCTGACAATTGAGAATTTAGAGCCGACCGCATAATTCGCGCACTCTAACTTAAGAAGATTTAGCATGTCATCGGCTGGCAGAGAGGTACTCCTCGGAGTTGGCGGAGGAATCGCTGCCTACAAAGCCTGCGATCTAGTACGCCGAATGCAAGATCATGGCTTTCTTGTCACTGTTGTCCCCACTCCAGCGTCTTTGAATTTTGTAGGGAAAGCAACATGGGAAGCGCTATCGGGTCGTCCCGTTCTGACTCAAGTATGGGATGACATCCCGAGCGTGGCACATATTCGTTTAGCGGAGATTTCGGATTACATCGTCATTGCACCAGCGACTGCGGATCTTATTGCTCGTTTAGCCCAAGGCCGAGCTGATGATCTGCTGACCAACGTTGTGCTTGCAAGCGGTGTACCTAAACTGATTGTCCCAGCAATGCATCCTGAAATGTGGACCGACGCTGCTACCCGAGCTAACGTAGAGATTCTTAAAGAGCGTGGATTTATTGTTCTCGATCCCGATGTTGGACGTTTGACTGGGAACGAAATTGGCGCGGGGCGCTTTCCGGAAACGGCAAGAATTCTGGAAGGTCTTCATGAGATCTCTGATGCTCAGGCAGATCTTTTAGGCAAACGATTACTAGTAACAGCCGGTGGCACGAGAGAGCCCATCGATCCAGTTCGCTTTATTGGTAATCGATCCTCGGGCAAACAAGGTTTTGCAATTGCGCAAGCGGCGCTCGTTCGTGGGGCGGTCGTTCATATCATCGCTGCAAATTGTCCCAACCTTGATCTTGAAGGGGCGCGGATAACGCGAGTGGAGACAGCAGCGCAATTGAGTGCCGTGCTCGAAACGGAATTTTCGGTCTGTGATGTCCTTGTCATGTGCGCAGCGGTTGCAGATGCAAGACCTTCTAACGTGACTGAGAACAAAATTAAGAAGGATAAATTAGATACCATCGAACTCGTTCCCAATCCGGACCTCTTGCTCAAATTATCGGCCCAAAAAACTTCGGAACAAGTAGTCATAGGTTTCGCCGCCGAGACAGAGAATCTATTAGAAAACGCCAAGGAGAAATTGACCCGAAAAAACCTTGATATTCTCTACGTTAATGACGTCTCAGGAGGCGCCGTTTTCGGTTCGGATGACACTAGGGGCTCAATTCTCCTTCGTTCGGGAGAAGTCATACAGTTTTCAGAAGGCTCTAAAGACACGCTCGCCAATGTCCTACTCGATCAACTCCTCTA
>Ga0194061_1001782_pt1 | contig 12197 bp, 6 predicted proteins | sample SepL2221m_MetaG_FD_163423 | JGI IMG/M metagenome (GOLD analysis project Ga0194061, IMG submission 163423) | Anoxic zone freshwater microbial communities from boreal shield lake in IISD Experimental Lakes Area, Ontario, Canada - Sep2016-L224-21m | ecosystem: Environmental > Aquatic > Freshwater >...
CACAATGTCAGCGGCACCCATGGCACCGGCTTGACGCGCCACTTCACGCCCGCCAACGAACAGGGCCAGCGTCGGGATGCTGCGGATGTTGAAACGCGCACCGAGTGACTGCACGGCTTCGGTATCCACCTTGACGACGCGCACCTGCGGCTCCAGTTGGGCGGTGGCCTGCTCCAGCCCCGGCGCCATCTGGCGGCACGGGCCGCACCAGGGGGCCCAAAAATCAACCAGCACGGGAATCTGGTTGCGCGCAATGTGCTTGTCAAACGCCACCTCGTCCAGCGCGGTGGTGTGGGCCGCAAACAGGGGTTTGTGACAGCTGCCGCAATCGGGTTCCTTGACTTGGTCAGCGGTCTTGACGCGGTTGGTGGTGTGGCAATGGGGGCAAACGATGTGTTTGGATTCAGTCATGGGGTGGCCTTTCTTAAACTTCAGTTGGGCACGCAGCGCCCCGTTTCAAGACGTGGTTGGCGGTATGTCTGTAGTGCGTGAACAGCCATAGGATTTTGGCCTTCTGGCCTGATGTCTACAGGCACTCACCCGACCGTCAACTTTCAGATATGCCTCCTCCAAACCGGGCATTCGCACATGCACCATGGGCCAGAATGACATTTTGATAGCCTAGGTGGGCTAGCTGCGTACCAAAAATAGTTGCCTGAAAATCATCGTCATCGTCATCGACGAGAAGAATAGTCATGGGTGTTCATGGATACCGGCGCTGTCTTGGTATCCATCATGCGATAGTTGCCTACCGAGTCAGATGCTCGGAGATGGTTAGTTGCACAAGCGCAAATGCCGCTGGCAACTCCTGTGCCAGCGCCGCACACGCCGCTGTCTCATTGGCGTTTCCAGTGGTCTCCAATCGCTGGCACAATTCGCCCAATGCCAGTGCGCCAACGCTTCGCGCCGCTGACTTTAGCGTGTGTGCAAGCGCGGCGACACTGTGGACGTTGCTTTCAGCTGCAGCTGCGGCTATCGCGGACATCTGCGGTCCTGCATTGACCAAGAATTTCTGCAACAAGCGCTGGTTCGTCGCCGGGTTGTCGCCAACCAGTTCTCTTAAAGTCGAGTGTCTCCAGATTGGAAGATCTGAGGCCACCGATGGCAGGGCCTGACGTTCAATGACAACTGCGCTCTGGTCGTGATGACCACCCAAGGGAAGCCACTTCACCAGCATCGCCGCGAGTTCTTGCAAGCGCAACGGCTTGCTTAGGTAACCGTCCATGCCGGCTTCAAGGCAGCGTTTAGCTTCGCCTTGCATGGCGTTGGCGGTAATCGCAATGATGGGCAAACGTTGGCCCGGCGTTTCGGTTTCCCGCACGGCCTTGGTGAGTGCAAAGCCATCCATGTTCGGCATTTGGCAATCAGTGAGCAACAACGCAAAACGCCCGGGAGTCGCTCTCCACATTTGCAACGCAATGTTCCCGTCCTGGGCCATTTCAAAGGTGTAGCCCAATAAGCGCAGTTGCTCCCCAATTACCTCGCGGTTGGTCTCATTGTCCTCAGCCAAGAGAATCCTTTGCTCTAGTGCTGCTGCCTGATGCGGGCGTGTATCGTGAAGGCGCGACTGCGGTAACGCAGTATTGACCCTTGTAGCCTCAACAGGCGCCTCTTGCAATGGCAACGCCACGGTGAATTCGGATCCCTGGCCGGGCTCGCTTTGTACGGAGATCTGTCCGCCCATCAATTCCACCAACCGCTTGGAGATAGACAGCCCAAGTCCCGTACCACCAAAATGGCGTGCGGTGCTGGCGTCTGCCTGGGTGAAGGGCGCAAATAGCCTTGCCTGCACCTCGGCAGTGATACCGACGCCCCGGTCGCTTACTCGCAGCAGTACGGCCACTCGACCATTGGGCAATGCACCAGGCTCAAGCGCGAGAGTCACAGTTCCGTTCCGAGCAGCATCAGCCGGAGTGAACTTGATGGCGTTGCCCAATAGATTGAGCAGTACCTGGCGCAAGCGAGTGGGGTCGGTATAAATGGCAGAAGGTAGATTCGGCGAGATCGACATCGACAGTGCTATCCCTTTGCCACCAGCCACACTCTGCATCAACTGCAGCGTGCTGCTGGTCACCTCCGCCAGAGAAACTGGGATACTCTCAATTGTCAGTTTGCCAGCTTCGATCTTGGAATAATCAAGAATATCGTTGAGGATACCCAACAGCGTTTGCGACGAATTGGCAACGGTGGTGAGCATTTGCCGTTGTCGATCAGACAACGGGGTTTGCAAAAGGAGGTCCACCATCCCAATCACACCATTCATGGGGGTACGGATTTCGTGGCTCATGTTGGCCAGGAATTCCGATTTGGCGTGGTCCGCAGCGCGGGCCGCTTCTTCGATGCTCTTCCATTCGGTGACATCTACCAGAAAGCCCGTCCAGATTACTGACCCATCGGAATTCTTTCGTGGTGTGGCGCGCCCTCGCACCCATTTCAGCTGACCGCTGGGCGTGACGATGCGATGCCAGTGCTCCCATTCGCTGACTTCCTGGTACGAACGTTCATATGACTCTCTATGACTCTGGCGGTCTTCCGGCAAGATGCAGCGCCCTAGCAAGTCGCTATCTTGTAGTGCAGCACTTGCGTCCACTTCGTAAAGGCTGGCAATGCCCTGGCTCATAAAAACGAACTTCGATTTGCCATCCGCTGTTCGCATGAACTGATATACAACGCCAGGGAGGGTGTCGGATATGAGCTGCAGTTGGTCTTTCTGGCGCGATACTTCGAGCGTCTTTTCGTCGATTAACTCTTCCAGTTGGTTCTGATGCTGCTGCAGTGCCAGTTCAGCTTGCTTGCGATCGGTGGCGTCCACACAGGCAAAGATGATTTCGTTACTTCCTGGTCTGAGAGCGCTACCACTGACATCAAACCAACAGAAAGTTCCATCCTTGCGCACAAACTCAATTTCGCCTCGAATTATCTCGCCTTGAACTACCTTCTGCATCGCGCTTGCCGTAAATTCGGAGTACGCCTCGTCGCTCGGATAAACGATTCTTGATGATTGGCCAATCATTTCGTCAGGGCTGTAGCCGATCATTTCTGCGAGGGTCGAATTGACCCACATGAACTTGCGATCTTTCAACTTGGCGATGCCCACCACGCGACTGTCTAGGATGGATTTTTGTTCGAGCAGCAGCATTTCAACCTGCTCGCCGCTGCGCTTGCGTTCAGTAATATCCGTGTGCGTAATGACAGCGCCACCACTGGCGTCCTGACTCAAAGGCAATGCCGTCATGGAAAACCAGCGTTGTTGCTCCGGTGAATCGCAAGGGTATTCGCAGGTAAAGATCGGCAGACGCCTTTCCAGAACTGCCTTAACTCCGGTATATGCAGTTAAGGCGGCAACGTCCGGGCTGTCGATAGCACCACGGCAAATGGCGAGGTAGTTGGCGCCAACGCCGGTGCGCGCTGCTGGCTTGCCGGGTTCGCCGCTATTTTCCAAGGAAAACCCATGCCAGCGTTCATTGACCGCCAGGATCACACCAGTGTGATCCACCACTGCAATATGAGCGTCCAGCGAATTCAGAACGCCATCCTTGAAAGCCTCGCTTGCCTTCAGTAACTCTTCCCTATGGGCATAGTTTTCCAGCAGGATGTTGAAGTCGCCAATAAGTTCACCAATCTCATCTTGACGGGTTACTTGCAATGCTCGTATTGGCTGATCAGCACTCGAGCGAGCGGAAATCGCTCCACTGGCCGCACGTATCGGTGCGAATTGCCTACGCAGCATTCGACTTATAAGCAACCACGTAAGCACGCCAGCCAGCACCGAGAAAATGAGTGCACTGACAAACAAACGCCGCAGCATGGTATCGATTGGCGCAAACGCTTCACTCACTGGCAACCTGGCTAGCATGAACCAGTCGGCAGAAGGAATGCGCTTGGCCGCTGACAGCTCCTCAACTCCACGCGAACTGATGGCAGTACCAAAACCTTCGTAACCCGCCATATAACGGTCATGCATGACGTTGAGTCCAGGTGCTGCGACTGGTTGCATCACTCGAGTCTTGTCGGATGCAGTGACGATGAGTTGGTGTTGCGGGGCGAACAGCAGGTAGTCACCACGCTGGCCGTAGTGGGTTTGCGCAATCCGATCCAGAAAACTCGGCAGGCCAAGGTTGATCGTTCCAACAACGACACCACTTACCTGACCCTTGGTGTCAAATATGGGCGCGACAATGCTAAATATAGGCGCACCCAACTTCTTCCCCATGGCAGGTCGTCCTATGACAGTCCTGCCTTCTTTTAGCGGGATGGAAACGGATTGCCGATCAATGTAGTTTGTCCCAATTCGCCCAGCTGACAGCGGAAGGTCGGCAACGGCAGTGCCATCGGCACGGGTAATGAAGACTCCACCATTAAAGAGAAGTTTCAACAACGTATGTTGCTCAAGAAAAGCTTGCAACGCCGCAGCGTTACCCATTACTCCTGGGGTTACTTCTTTGGCAAGTGTCTCTAGCGCCTGCTTACGATCATTGAGGTGGTCATCGATTTCGCGAGCGATGCCACTGACCGTTGAATATTGCTGTTCGCCCAACATGCGCTCCATATCGGCGCGCAGAATTCGACTGATGTAGAACGTGATGGAGCAAATGACGAAGACTACGAGCAGCAACGCCAGTGCCGTCACCCGAGTTTGCAATGAACGCCACTGAAAGATCTTCAGATTCATAACCGGTCCGTGCCTCCCTAATACGGTTGAGTTATTGCCGGACGTGGAAGCGATAGACTGTCAGGTCCCAACGACAGACGAACAACGTCGATCCTTTGATAGAAAATTGCAAGACCGTTTCATGATCTAAAAAATGAGGAAAACCCTGAAACTGTCAGGTGAAACACCTGAGCACAACGTCAATCCGGCATCTTGAAGGCAGTGGCCATGGCAGAGCATGCGACGTTCAGCGAACTGGATATAGCTGCCGTTTAGCAATACCCGCAAGCGCCACATAACGGTGGCCGCCACAAGCTCACGGTCATAGTCCAGTGAGGGTCTACTACGCCAAGTGCGGGCCTCAGTGCACCAATATCCAGTTGATGATGGCGGACACGACTTCTTGTTCCTGACTGTTAAAGCCGTGATGTCCCCATTCGTGACAGGGGTCTCCCCAATACCGCCCGCCACGGAACGACAGCAATTCCTTGTTGGAGGTGGACTTGAGTTTTTCCAACAGCGTCGTTGTTGCACTGAACGGACATAATTTGCATCCGTCCTCTTCGTGATGAACCACCAGCACCGGAATCGTGACCTTTTGCAATTCCATGTCCAGAACCGGTCGCAGGTTGGGCACTCCGGCAGTAGCTAAAATGGTCGCAGTTAACACCGCTCCATCAGGACCACCGTCAGTGGCGGAGGTTTGAGTCGCTACATATGCAGCAGACAATGTGCCGTTACTGGTCCCGATCAACCACACGGGAACTGAATATTTTCGCCGTAGCCATGCAACAACCGATTTGATGTCAGATACGTGCTCGGCGGTCTGCCTGAATCCCCCCAAATAGGGTGCGCTCTGTCGGTCCGAAGGTGCATCGATCACCGCAGTGGCGAAGCCGCCTGCGAGGAATAGATCCCGCGTACGAACGACGAAATTATCTCTAACCCATCGCTCAGGCATATTTCCACCGGAGTCAATTTGCAATTGTCCAGTACCTCCTGCAATCAGCACAACCGCCGCTCGCGGTGAAGTCGGTGCTGTGTGCAGGAATCGTTGCGTTACCCCCGGTCTGGTTGGAATATCAACAACCAATTCCGCTGCTTGTCCTGTCACAGCTACCGTAGCGAAGGCACCCGCGAAAACCAAAGACTAACCAGATTCTTTAGCAACATAGAGCCCTCAGAATTTCCATTCTGGGAATGGTACCAGCGTCTACACGGCGCGCACTAGCCTTCCATCAAGCTGGCAGTGGTGACGGGCCGCATGCCGTATGAGGAACACCAAGATATTCACTTATCGCGGCGGCGATATAGCTCAGCTGCAGGTCCGACATTTCGAACCCCTTCAGCAGCAGCGCTCGCTTTCCACTTTGACACACGATGAGCAACCAGTGCTCGTCTATTGTGCGGTGGCAAACCAAACTAGCATCGCGTATCCTGACGCTATTGGTAGCGCGCATCCATACCGGCGAACTCCCTGGGAAGCGCTTGTTGCCTTGTGCTGTGATCGCCTCTAAGAGCGATCTGTTAAGGCTGCAGTACTACGTCGGGTTGCTGGCCATCGATTGGCGCGATGTAATCGTCGCCGGTGAATATGCTGTACGAGAGCAGGGGCTTGCAAAGGTCCGCAATTTTTGTGAACCGTTACCGCCCGACGATCTCTGAGGAGGTCGGTTGCTTTCTGTAACAGGTTACCTGCCTCAGCACCGATTTATATGAGTTCGGTGAAATCAGCAACACAATGCTGGCGGAAATTATGTCCGCTGTCAGTTCCCGATTCGATTGCGCTCGCGTGTGACATCCTGCCCGGTCACGGGCGCGGCTCGGTTGCCCCAGGCACTGCGGATAAAGCTCAGCACATCAGCCGTTTCCTGGTCGCTGAGCTTGAGCATGAAGGGGGGCATGCCAAACGGCTTCGGGTTGGTCTGGGTGGCGGCGGCGAAACCGCCGAACAACACCGTGCGAATCAGATTGCGGCTGTCGGGCAGTTGCAGAGCCCGGCTAGCCGCCAGTGGCACGTAGGCGTTGGCAACGCCAAGGCCTCGTTCGCCATGGCAGTCGGCACAGTGCTCGCCGTACAGCCGCGCGCCACGCTCTTGTGGAGCGGCTGCTTGCGGCCCAATCGACGCTGGCGCCGCCTGATCATTGTGCGATTGCAGGTAGACGGCCATCGCGCGCAAATCGGCCTCGCGCAGGTACTGGGTGCTGCCTTGCACCACTTGCGTCATGGGCCCGTTGGCGGTGGCGTGTTGAGTGGTGCCTTTTCTGAGCAATTGGACTGCGGCCTCGATGCCGTAATTGCCCGAGCCCGCCATTACCCCCGCCGATTGTGGGTCGCGCAGAGAAGGCGCGTACCAGTTTTGCGCTGCCATCACGCCACCCCTCAAGTGCGTGGCTACGGCGACGGCCCCCAATGCATTGCGCGGGGAATGGCACTCGCCACAATGTCCCAGGCCATTGACCAGGTAGGCGCCACGGTTCCACTGCTCGGAACGTGCACGCTGCGGCTCGTAGCGTTGTGGACTGAAATAGAGCGTACGCCATGCCCACAGGGCGGCCTGCGTGCCGAAGGGCCAGCGCATGGAATGCGCCCGCGTGGCCTGAGCCACCGGTGCCAGGCTTTGCAGAAATGCAAACAGCGCGTCGGCATCGGCGCGCGTGATCTGGGTGAAGCTGGTGTACGGGAAGGCCGGGTTGAGCAAGCGACCGTCCCGTGACCGCCCGTGGTGCATTGCCTGCCAAAACTCTTCGGAGGTCCAGCCTCCCAGGCCGGTGGCTTTGTCAGGCGTCAGATTGCTGGAATGAATGATCCCGAACGGCGTTTCGATTGGCCGGTTTCCGGAAAAATCCGCGCCGCCAGTCGCCGTATGACAGGCCTGGCAGTTGCCGGCGCGCGCCAGGTAGGCGCCTTGCGTCTGTAGCGCGGTCAGTGCAGATGAGGCCGCTGGTGGCGCTGGCAACGGCGCGCTGCCACAACGAATTTCCTTGGCGCCAGGCGGCAATTTGGGCATCTCGGCCAAGGGCTTGGCGTTGTCGGGGACCGGCTGCGCCGCCAGCCAATGGGTCACTGCCGCCACGTCAGACGAACTCAGTCTGGAGGCGATCTGACCCATGCAATCGGGCGTGTGGGCCCGCCGCTGGCCGGTGCGCCAGCCGCCGAGCTGGGCGTTCAGGTAGTCACGCGGCAAGCCCAGCAATCCGGGGACATAGGGAGCCGCGCCGGTCAGCGCCTTGCCGTGGCATTGCTGGCAGGCCGGAATGTCCCGCGCCGCGTCGCCATCCGTGACCAGGGTGCGCCCACGCGCTGCGATGGCAGGCGCATCGGTGCTGGGGACGGACGCCGGGTAGGGCAGGTCAAGACCGGAGAAGTGCTGCGCCAATTGCAGCAGGAAGGTATCTGGCAGCGGCTCCAGCAGACCTTGCATCAAGCCATAGTGGCGACGCCCATCGCGCAAATTCAGTAGCTGGTTGTACAGGTAGCCCACTGGCTTACCCGCCAGGCGCGGGTAGTAGCCGTCAGGGCCGGCACGCCCTTGCTCGCCATGGCAGCCGGTGCAGGCCAGCGCACGCTGCGCCATGTTGTCTTCAAAGCGCGCAACTGCCCAGGCCGGAGCAGCGGCGGTAGCCGTGAAGGTCAGGGCTACAGCAAGGGCGCGGAGAACTTGAAACAACATAGTCAGACTGGAGTGATGCATGGCACCAAGCTGCAAAAAATAGCGTGAGCTGCCAAAGCGAACGATGTTACTCAATGTTCGGCACTGCACGCGCTTCCTGTCGATGGATGTCCGCCCGTCGGCCACAACGCCCCCCCGGTGCATCAGAGCCGGTGCGTGCGGTCGCCGTGGCTGAATCCTATTGCGTCCCAGTAGGCGCCGGCGGTCAGACCAATGACCTTGAAGAACTCGCCCATCTCGTGCTCCAGAATCAGCTTTTGCGCCGCGATGCGGTCCGCCTGCGAGCCCGCCTGCATGGCGTCCGCGATGCCGCAATTGATCAAAAAATGCGCCTGGTTGGTGTAGCCCAGCACCTCCAGCCCCGCGTCCTGGGCGGCCACCGCCACGCCGGTGAAATTGACGTGGGCGGTGACGTCCTTGCTGCCTACATGGACCAGCGGGTTGTCGTCAACCAGATGGGCGCGGTGGCACATGACGGTGCCCATGTGGCGCTGCTCGTGGTAGTACTCGCTCTCGGGAAAACCATAGTCCAGCAGGAAAATGGCCCCAGCCTTCAGTCGATCACCCAGCGTGCGCACAAAGGCTTCACCCTGAATGTGGATTTCGGTCAGGTAGTCGTACGCACCGGGCACCTCCGTCGGCGGTCGCAAATCGGTCGGCCGGTCTTGCCATGCAAAGGCCTGTTCCGCCGTGCCATCAGCCCAGACCACGCCGCGCTCATGCCACACGCCACCCACGCGCGCCAACAATTTGACGGGCATGGCGTCCAGCACCTCGTTACCCACCACCACGCCACGCATGAGATTGGGCAAAGCGTCTGCCCACTGCACAGTGTCACCATGGGCACGCAGTGTTGCTTGCTGGCGCTCTTTTAGTGGTTGCGACAAATCCACGATGGTGTAACGGCGCAGTGTCACACCCAGGGCAGCCAAAGCGTCCAAAATGTGCAGCGCCAACGCGCCGGTTCCGGCGCCAAACTCCCACACCTCGTCGGTACCAGTGGCTTGCAGGGCTTGTGCCACCTGGCGGGCCAGCGCCTGGCCAAACAGCGGTGTGATCTCGGGTGCAGTCACAAAATCGCTCCCCGCCCCAACTACCGTTCCATCGGGTGCGCGCAGGCCTTGCGGCATGGCCCCAAACACCATGGCGCCCCGGCTGTAGTAACCCAGTCCGGGTGCGTACAAGGCCTGGGCCATGAAGTCGTCAAATCCGATCCATCCGCCGTTGGACTGAATATGGCGCTGCAGGTGGGCCAGCATGGGCTCGGTTGCGGGGCTGTTCTGGGGCATGGGAGGTGCGGAAGTCGGTTGGGTCGTCATAGCAGGCTGAATTGTCTCCCAAGCAGACGCTCAGACGCATCAGTTTGGCTTCTTCGCATGGCGCTGGTTGTTGCAACGCCCGTGACTGATGGCCAGGTTATCCATGTGGCTGCTTCCGCCCTCACTCAATGGCTGGATGTGCTCCAGTGTTGATTCTGCCGGGGCAACATGCTCGCCGCAAAGCCAACAGGGAACAACTCCGTGCATCTGACGTGCCACGGTTCGGTAGATTTTGTCTCGTGTAAGGCCGAGTTTGCTCATAGGCGTGTGTTTTCCCAATCCTGATTGCTTTGCGCCGCATGGCGTTCACCAACGGTAGCATTTTTGGAAATGAAGTTCGCTGCTCTGGTGTCAGGGCGGGGCAATGCCAGTTTGATACGATGCCATTCGCCGCTGACAACATCCGGCGGGTTACCGTGCCAAGCGGCGCCCCAGTATCAGAGAGCTTAGGAAACACCCCACAAATGGACACGCAGGCGGCTTACGAGGAATTGGGACTGGACTCCAGCGCCAGTGATGGACAAATCAAGGCAGCCTGGCGGCGTTTGGTTGCTGAGTGGCACCCCGATCGCAATGCGGCGGCAGACGCCGGCAGACGTATGCAGCTGATCAACAAGGCCTACCAGCACATCCGTCAACTGCGCGATGGCGATGCCGACGGGGATGACAACGAAAACAATGCAGCGGCCTCCCCCGCCACGGCAACTCCTGACCCTGATTCCCCAAAGAAAACGCACACCCGCAAAGTAAACCTCTCGCTCGAAGAGGCTATCCTGGGCTGCACCCGCACGCTGCGCGGCCATTTTTCACACACCTGCAAAGACTGCGTCGGCACCGGGCAGCATGTGTTGGCCAAGCGGTGCAGCACCTGCCGTGGCAGCGGTGCGGTGCGCAAGTCGACGCTGTTCGGCTGGTTATGGAACGAAGAGTCGTGTCCTGATTGCGGCGGTGATGGTCGTCAGCGCGAACAGTGCACAGCCTGTAGCGGAAGTGGTGAGCGCGCAGTGGCCTATCGACGCCAGGTGCGTTTTCCCGCGGGTGTGCGCGATGGCCATGTATTGAGCCTGCCGACTTCACACCACGACAACCTGGAGATTGGCCTGGAACTCCAGGTAAAAATCGAACCCCACCCGATTTTTACTTTGGACGATGACGGCGTGCTGCGCTGTGAAATGCCGGTTAACGGATACGCATGGATGGCAAGCCGTTGGGTCGAAGTACCCACGCCGGACGGCGTGCAGCAGATGCGCCTGAACCGCGATGCACTGGTCTACCGGCTACGTGGACATGGTTTCCCGAGTGCGCCGCGGGGACCTCGGGGGGACTATCTGGTGAAAGTGGTTCCCGTATTCCCAAAACACGAAGACCCGGCGCAGGATGCACTACTGGACCAGCTGATCGCAAGTTCCACCCGCAGGGCCGCTACCGATCGCACCCAGCCGCTGGGGCAATGGCAACGTCGAATCAAACGCTGGAACTCCGGCAAGAAAGACCCAGCACGGGACCAGTGAACTCCAAGCATCGACGGTAGGCGGTAATCAATCCACCGTTGCGTCATCCAGCCCCAGCGTCTTGACACCCGCGTCGCTGTCAAACTCGCTGAAGTTCCAGCGGCCGTCGACAAAATAAACCTGCTCGGGAACCGCTTGCTCTCTGGCGGTGCTGCCCACCAACGCCTGGCGCATGGCATCGATCCAGATCGGCAAAGCCAGTGTGGCGCCAAATTCACGCGTACCCAGCGAGCGGGGTTCGTCGTAACCCATCCACGCCACCGAGACAATGTCGTCTGCATAGCCGGCAAACCAGCCGTCCACCGCGTCGCTGGTAGTGCCGGTCTTGCCGGCGAGGTCCTGGCGCTCCAGCTTCACGCTGGCCTGGGCGCCGGTGCCCGAGCGGGTCACCTCACGCAGCATGCTGTCGGTAACAAACGCGTTGCGCGCGTCCAGCGTGCGGGCTTCTTCGGTTGGCATGGCGGGCTTGTCGGATTCGAACAGCACCTTGCCTTTGGCATCGCTCACGCGCTGAATCAGCCACGGATTCACCAAATAGCCGCCATTGGCGAACACGCCATAGGCAGCGGCCAGTTGCACCGGCGTGACCGACCCTGTTCCCAGTGCCATGGTCAGGTTCTGCGGATGCTTTTCAACATCAAAGCCAAAGCGGGGCAAAAAGTCGCGCGCGTATCCCACGCCAATGGCTTTAAGAATGCGCACCGACACTACGTTTTTGGAATGCGCCAGCGCGTCCTGCATGCGAATGGGGCCGTCGTATTTGCCATCGTCATTGCGTGGGTCCCACTTCAGACTCTCGGTGGTGGTGGCGGATAGTTGCACATCGTTAATCAGCGTGGCCGGGGCAAAGCCCCTCTCCAGTGCAGCAGAATAAATAAATGGCTTGATCGACGAGCCGGGCTGGCGCCAGGCACTGGTGGCGTGGTTGAAGTTTTTGCGCCGGAAGTCAAAGCCACCCACCAGCGCGCGGTAGGCGCCGCTTTGGGCGTTGAGCGAGACATAGGCCGCGTCCACCTCGGGCAATTGCGAAACCGCCCACTTC
>Ga0194061_1001785_pt1 | contig 12181 bp, 6 predicted proteins | sample SepL2221m_MetaG_FD_163423 | JGI IMG/M metagenome (GOLD analysis project Ga0194061, IMG submission 163423) | Anoxic zone freshwater microbial communities from boreal shield lake in IISD Experimental Lakes Area, Ontario, Canada - Sep2016-L224-21m | ecosystem: Environmental > Aquatic > Freshwater >...
TGGCGTCGTAGGTAAAGGCTTCGTAGTCCGACGGACTCGAGACCGCCGAACCCACCGCCGGCAGCGGATACTGCTGCTGCACCACCCGATCTAAGCCATCGTACACGATCGTCGACAGATTGCCGTTTCTGTGGTTGGCCGATGGATCCTGTATTCGTCTTCGACCACAGCACAAAAACCACGTCTGGAGCTGGGATTTTGTGATGGACCGGACCCGGCGACATGCCCGAGGGAACGCTGCGCGCCATCCTCAAGCAGGCCGGCATCGAGCCGGAGGTGTTCTTGCAGAAGAAGTGATTGCCGGTCTAATTCTTTTCACTATCGCTCCGGCGACCGCGACCTGCTGGAGCTCGGCACGTTTCGCGATATCCGCAGCCTCAGCGCGCGCGCAGCGCTCGATGCTGTCACGACGGCAGGAAGTTGATTCCAGCAGACGGAATGCACGCTACTGAAATCGCAATATCAATCCATCAATCAGGATCACCCCAACGGTTGTCAGCAAGATCACCCACCCATAGCCAAACGAAATCAACACTGCGTTCACCGCAACAACGGCAATGATCGCGGCAATGGTAAGTGCGCTTGGTCGCTTTCCCCTTATCAGTGCGATTACGAATAGGCGCAAGACGACAAAGTCGTTCAGGTAGCCAACCACGAGACAAAGCGTTACGAAAAATGAATTCCTAATCGTTGTCTTAATCGCACCCAGGGCAAAGATCGCCGCAATGGCCAGCCCGTAGCCACCCGCACGACGCCAGTTTATCGCGCGCATTGCTGATTCCCGGAGGTTGAAACGCAGCCAATGGCGAATGTCGAAGATGCTGCATTGGATGCCGCAGCACCCGCGCTCGCAGCAGCGGATTCGGTGTTATTTGTTGCTGCTGCTCGCGCATCAGCCGCTGCGGTCTGCCTCGCGTCTCTGGTGCTGTTTGCAGCAATCCGCTCAGCTCGGCTGGCCTGCCGCTCAAGAATCTGTCCTTCCGCTGACCTTGCTGCAGCAGCGCCGGCCCGATTTCCAACTGCATCGCCGACAACAGCTCCTGCAACAACATCAACGGCGACGCTCTTGAGCGAAACCTTGCCATCCTTCGCAGCCTGAGCGCCGGCACTTACGAGCCCATCGCTCAAGCGGTTCGCCACAAACTTCACAGCGCGGCCGACTTCCCCAACTCGACCAATGAGTTTAGCCGCGCCCACGCCCGTGGCGCCGGGAACAGTCGACACTCCAACGGCCTTCCAGTCATAACTCGCACGACTTCCCGTCCCAACTTCGACGGCTTGAACAACCAATTCAAGCCCCGCGCCAACTAGTGCTCCAATGCACTCCGGGCAGTTGCCACTCGGATCGGTTTTGTCTAACGGATCGTTTCCAACATATGTGTACAGATTGAGGTCATCCTACTTGTTTTCATCGGCTGTTGGGCACGCCAGCGAGACGTCGCTAACTCGCTTGAGGTTGCGCCCTTCCGGATGACAGTTCGCCTCATTGAGATGAATTGCGAAGTCGTTAACGGTGTCGACAAAAGCACAACGGAATCCGTGGTCCATTTTATATGCCACGAGAAATCCTCCGTCGACGGCTTTCACGCCATAGAGCCGCTTTACAAAGGTTCCGCTGCGCGCTGCTAGAAGGGCGTTCCAGTCCATTTGGCCGTTTCTTGAGTACGTTAACTTGTCCCAGAGTTCCAAGTCGATTTGTTCGTGGTCCGACTTTGCCGGCCCTTCGAGATACCCGTTCGACCTCAGAAACGACCGCGCCGCGCAAACCGCTTTTCTTTGTTCGTCATTGGTACCGCCAATAGCACTATTTGTTTCGCACGCGGCCGCCAACAAGGACAACAAAGCAATGACAAGTAGTCGCGTAATCATTGACTGCGACTCCTGCTTTCTTGCTGCAAATCATTCAGCGCACGCCGGACATCTCGCGCCTCTGAAGGCGTCAGACTACCGCTTACGACGCGAGCTCTGTATTGGCCACCGGAACGTTCGATGACAATGACCTTGCCGTCCCGAGTGATGTAGTTTGGATAGCCCCGCTCGACTGCGGTGTGATCTCCTCTTCCGCGACCTTGGTAACCGGGCTCTATGCCGTAGTCTGAATTGTTCGGATGCGAATGCTCGATCGCTACGGTCGCAGTTGTCGGCGTCACGCCTGTTTGCTGACCTGCTGAGTTGTCCTTGCCTTGTTGCGCAGTTCCTGCTGTCAACGTTCCATCGCTGGCACGATTAATAGTCGTCGCGCGTTCCGTGTTTTTGTTCTCGAGGCCCGGGGCCGTCTCGGTTGCCTTCGTGTCAACATCGGGTTTGGATACCGTTGTCTGCGTGCCGTCCTTCTTTTCGTTATAGGCTGTCGCGTCAATACACTTCCCTGCGAGCCCCTGGCCGCTAGCATCAGTGCATCCGGCAAGACCACTCGGATCAGTTCGATCTAACGGGTCATTCCCGACGTATGTGTAGAGATTCATGTCATCTGCAGAATCTTGCGCCGCTGTTATTCTATGCCTTCTTCGGGCGCGAGGTCTGGGCGCGCAATTAGCCAGAAAGCAAACGCTACAACCTCTCCCGCCAAAACCATCGCCGCCCCGATTGGATAGAGCGAGGCAGCTGATTGCGACGTTTTGCTAACAAACACCGGAAATACCAACACAACGAAGACGGCCGCGAGCGTAGCGATGAATCCAGCAACTAGGTATGCCACGAGACTACGAAGCTTTCTTCGAACAAGCAGCAGATGCAACGGCAAGCCAGCAAGGCCAGCGGTTGAATAGCACACCGTCCAGACAATTGCGGCGGCCCACAGCCCTTCCCAAAACCCGCCTTGCAAACTCGCGATGGCCAACACAACAAGTCCGGGTACCGACGGCGCTATCAGCAAACCCTTGAGCGTAGATTTCATGGCAGGCACTCTTAGCAAGCACCGGGGTGAGAAGTGCACAAATCAAATTGCGCGCCAGGCGCAGGAGCAGGCGGCCTCATGCTTGGCGACTGCCACACATCATTGATCAGGCCAGAGACCGGCGACGCTTTAGACTGCAGCGCACCATTTCCCTCCCCATAGTTTTGGATTGTAGAAGTGCCATTAGCATTGGGCGTGACATCCCGCACAACTATTCCGTTTCCTAGTGGATGCCCTGGTAACGTCACGTTCACGACCACTGCATTGCCAGTGACCTTGTTTTCCGTCGTGAGCGAAACGACGGGACTAGCTTTTGCCCATTGCAATCCATTTGGCGTTGCATTGTTGGGAGTACCTTGCGGCGTGGCTGGCGATGGATTGCCAGGTGTCGGATTGTTCTTCACCCACTCTCGTGTTTGGGTGGCGTTCAATGGTGACGCATTAGGTTTCGAATATTGGTGACCGTCTCCCGCAGTCGGTTTCGTGTTTTGAAATCCCTGCTGTGTCTTAAAAGTCACGTCGTATCTGCCGGGATAGTCACAATGAGTCATTCCGTCGCTGGAATTGACGCAGTCCGTTCCCGTGGGATCCTTGCCATCTAGCGGATCATTCCCAACATATGTGTATAGCTCTTGGTGACTAGGGCGCTGACTCCACTGAGAGAACCGAGATGCCAAGGTCGCTACATGAACTTAATGATACATCGCCCTCCTGCATCGCACGCCGACGAATCACACCTCCAATCACCACATCAGTGCTATTTCTAGCTAGAAGATCTTTTCTCCATGCCCCTATGTCATATAGCGTAACGCAGCGATTCCACGCCGGGTCGCTGGGTGAAACATAGGCGCTACTCACTGCGTCGTATGCATTTCGGTCTGCCCACAAATTTCTACTATCGTCTCCGAATCGCAGATACCCCCGCACTCGGACTTTCGTACCTTCAAGCGTTGTGCTCGAACGAACAACGTCATCAACTCCGCGAGATTCCAGTGACAGCCTGGTCAACGAACAAGCACACACTAGTAGTGAGATCGCGAAGCAGAAGGAAATAACTGCGTTTTGTTTACGGCGCACTTTCGAAAAGCCTCTGCTCTCTGTTCAGGTTGCTTTGAATGGTGCTTGCCTCTTCCTTAGTCATCGCACCGGATATCATCTCAAACCGCAACTGACCTCCCGGCGCGTCATGAACACCTACACGAGCTCCTTCAACTGTATATGTAGGTATGCCAGCTTTCAGCGATTGAGTGTCTCCGTAGCCTTTGTTGGCACTAGGCTCATCAGTGACCGCTCCCCCTAGATGCCCGTGAACTAGCGCATCGGCTCCCTTAATATTTACCTTCGCCGTATCCGCCGTCAGCGTACTACCCGCCTTTGACGCCGTTGGGGTGACCTTCACGCCGTCCGGCGTGACTTTCGCCAAACCAGTGGGCTCTCCACCTTTGACGGCCTTCTGGTAGTCACCCCGAGCTGCGACAACAGCGCTGTCTATCTTGCTGTCGTGTGTCACATTCACGGTCGCTTTCGCGGCATTAAATGTGTCCGCCGTGCACGAGGTTCTATCTTGAGTGCAAACCATTCCAGTCGGATCCGTCCTGTCTAGGGGATCATTTCCGACGTATGTGTAGAGGTTGAAGTCATCTTTGTTGCGGATGGGATCTGTCTGCAAGAACCTGCCGAGTGCGGGGTCATAGATGCGCGCTTTGTAGTGGTAGAGCTTGGCCTCAAAGAGAGCGATCTGGCCGGTGTAGCGAAACCTTGATCCACTCCAGTTGGTGGGCTCCCCGTAAGGCCCGTAGGTGTAGACGGTCGCGGTCCCGGTACTGTCGCTGGTCGCGATCACCGTGCCTCTTTCGTCCGACTCCAGCCAATTGCGCGCAGTGAGAGTCGCGCCCTCGTACCACACCTCCGGGTTGTCGGTGCCCGGCCCATGGGCGTAGCGGCGCACCAGATTGCCTGCGCCATCGTATTCCGCCGTCAGCCGACTGCCGTCATACACAAATTGCGTCGTACTGTTGCCAACAACGGATTGCGTCAGCCGTCCGAGCGGGTCGTAACTGAGCGTGATGGGCGCGGTTCCGCCGCTGACACTCAGCAGATGGTTCTCGGCGTCATACGCCAGCGTGCGGGTACCGTCCGAGGTCAGATTGCCCCGACCGTCATAGCTGTAGGTGGCGCCGCCCACGGCGGTGTACCGGTCCAGTCCGTCCCGGCTGTAACTCTGGGATCCCGTGGTCGGCAGCCAATCGAACAATACGTTCGAACCCGTCCGGCTCTGCAGCTGGCTGGCCAGCGTATAGCCGAACCCGAACGTCACGTCCTGCGCGGCCGCCGCGTTGTTCTGACTGAGGCTCGTCAGTCGGGAGGCGGAGTCATAACCAAAGCCGGCGCCGGTGCCGTTGCCTCGCGTGACGGACACGTTGCGCGACAGCGCATCGTATCCGTAGCTCACTAGTACGCCGGCTCCGGAGCTCGCCCCGTCTTCCCGGATCTGCGTCTCCCGGTTCAGGCCGTCAAAGTCATGCTGGAGGTAATGCCCGTCCGGGAACGTCAGCCGGGTGCGGTTACCGGACAGGTCGTACTGGTACTGCAGAGAGTGGCCGAAGGTGGATTCCGAGATCACCCGCTTGGCACTGTCGTAGGTGTACTCGACCCCGCTGCCAGCAGTACTGCCAAAGTGTGCAAAGGTCGGGCGGCTCGCATTGTCATAGCCGTAGTACACCCAGCCCGTCGTCGCGCCGGGCAGCTGCTTCACACTCATCCGGTTGAGGTTGTCGTAGTTAAAGGCAATCACCTGTCCGTCTCGTCGCCGCACACTCAGCCTATTGCCATTGGCGTCGTAGGTAAAGGCTTCGTAGTCCGACGGACTCGAGACCGCCGAACCCACCGCCGGCAGCGGATACTGCTGCTGCACCACCCGATCTAAGCCATCGTACACGATCGTCGACAGATTGCCGTTGGCGTCCAGCGTCGTCAGTGGTTGTCCGTTGGCCGAGTACGTCGTGCGCACGTAGCGCACCGTCCCCGCTCCCGCATAACCGGCCGAATTCCAGTTCGCGCAATCGGACCACCCAGGCAGCACCGTCCCGCTCTGCCAGCCCTTGAATACGCAGGTGGCCTTTCGGGGTACTGCCTTTTTCGACCCTAATCAAGCGGCAAGATATCAACCTAACCAATTCGCCTCGGAATGTTGACAGGTCTCACGCATCGGGCGCAGATTCGATCGAGCAAGCGTGGCCTAATGGTCGCGCTTCAAATCGCAGGGACCGACCGTTTCTCTATAATAGCGGGAGATTGCACATGGAGATGGGTGCACTTCGAGCGCGTATACGGCTGCATTCAGGTGCCGCTTTTTTGGTCATGCTTTGCTGCGGATCGGCGCGAGCAGGAAGCATTAACTATACGTATGACGAACTCGGACGCATGAAATCGGCCAGTTATGGGGCCGGTGTGTACACCAATTACGGACTGGACGCGACTGGCAACCGGACCGTCGTGACATCAGGCACGGATACAACCGCACCTGCCGTGCCGTCGGGCGTCACCGCAGTTGCGTCGAGTTCTACGAAGGTTACGATCGCTTGGACTGCCTCCGCCGACAGCGGAGGATCGGGCCTGACGGGGTACCAGATTTTCCGCGGCGGCATATTGGTCGGCACCAGCACATCACCTTCGTTCGCGGATACCACGACGCTCGGGACAACCGCGTACAGTTACACGGTCAAGGCAGTCGATGCTGCCGGTTCCGTCTCGGCCGCCTCGACCGCCGCCGCTGTCACGACGCCGGATACCTTGGCTCCGTCCGTGCCGACGGCCCTGTCGCTGACAACGGCGACTTCGACAGCGGTAACGTTGGCCTGGGGAGCCTCTACAGATACGGGAGGTTCCGGACTCGCCGGTTATCGTCTCTATCGAAACGGTGTCCAGATTGGCACGACGGCGGCGCTGACGCTGACGGACTCCACGGTCACTGGCTGGGCAACCTATGCGTATACGGTAGCAGCCTATGACAATGCCGGAAATGTCTCAGTCCAGAGCGGCATCCTGTCAGTCAAAGTTCCGGACACCATAGCGCCGACCATACCAACCGGGCTGACACCTACGGCGGCCAATGCCAACGAGGTGGATCTGACGTGGGCCGCATCGACCGATACCGGCTCTGGCGTCGCGGGATATAAGGTCTATCGCGGCGGAACCCTTTTGGCGAGTGTAACAGGCGGTCCGGGGTACATTGACTACGCACTGGCCGGCGGCGCGACCGTGACCTATACGGTGTCTGCGCAGGACAATGCTGGTAATAGTTCAGCCCAAAGCACGTCCGCCAGTGTCACGACACCTGCGGGAGTACCCCCTGCGCCGATAGAAACCATTTCACCGTTACCCATAGCCTACGGCGGCAATTTCACCGTCAGCTGGACGGGTTATCCCGGCGTAACCACGTACCAGCTGTACCAAGCCGCCGCCGGGTCTTTCACGCTCAACTACTCGGGCAGCGCGCTGTACAAAGCATTCAGCGGGAAGCCCACCGGTGATTACAGCTACTACGTACTGGCCTGTAACGCCTCCGGTTGCTCCGCCCAGTCAGAGACTCTGACCGTTACATCCTGCCCCACATCCGGTTGCCCCTAGCGGCAACTGACCATCCGAATGACAAATTGCCGGCGAGGGATTACGCATGGCTCTGAAGCGATGGAATGCCGCGACTGTAGTAACTGGTTCTGACCGCACAGGGCATCCTCTGTGGTGGGCAGCAGTGGCCCTGATCGGGCCGATGGCTGCCGCGGTTGCGCTGCCCTCAGTGCAGATCGGGCGGCCGGCTCTCGTCGATCCCGTGACTGCCGAAAGCACCTATCCGGCGAGCACCGCCTCAACGCCGAGTGTCTTTTCAGCGACGCCCAACGAGATTGTGGAACTGTCACGCGCATTGAGCGGTGATCTGGATCAGATCTACGACTTCGTTCTGAACAACGTCGATACCGTATTCGTATACGGCTCCCAGAAAGGACCTTTGGGAGCGATCATTGACAAGGCAGGGACACCATTTGATCAAGCGCAACTGATGGTGGCGCTATTACGGCAAGCGGGATATACCGCAAGCTTTAAGGCGGGCACAATTACCGTCAATGGAAGCCAATTCTCTGCTTGGACAAACATAACGAATGCCCGGGCTGCATGCGACCTCTTAGCCGGCGGTGGCATCCCTGCCAGTATCAACGGGTCAGCCGCGTCTTCTGCGTGCACCAGTCTGCCTTCAACAGCCACACTTTCTTCGGTGACGTTGGCCCACATTTGGGTAGATGTCGTGGTGAGCGGCACCCACTACGTATTCGATCCTAGCTTCAAGAATTATTCGTTCAGGTCTTCGATCAATCTGTCCGCGGCAGCCGGTCTCACCAGTGGGGCACCCCTGGCCGCTGCGACTGGCACTGGGTATGCGACCGGAACGCTGACGTCAGGCGGGGCCAGTGTCAATTACGTACAGAATCTCAATGCTGAGAATCTGACTTCATTGATCACGAGCTATGCGTACAACCTCCAGTCGACTATCCAGACGGGTGGTTCTGCGGCCACGCCTTCAGTGCAACTTGCGTCCGCGCAGATCAAAGACGTCGTCGGCGGAAGAGACATTTTGCGCTATGCGCCGGCCAGCCCCGTCCGTCAAACGACACTGCCGTATCCCTCGACCGCGAGCCGCACTTGGTCCGGTAATGTGCCTGATGCTTATCGGAGCAGCCTTACCGTCTCGCTGACAAAAGCGCGGCCAAACGGCAACTTTGACACGATCATCGCGCCGCTCACCCTATTTTCGGATGACGTTTACGGTCGCAAGCTCATCTATGACACTACTTTCCTACCCTACTTATTCCGCGGAACACTGCAACTGACCGACGAATTTGGCCGCGCAACAACACTGTCGACGTACCAGAACAACGATAATCCTGCATACAGTCTCGGCACACTGACGGTTGTTGTGCGCCACCCGTATCTGGCGGACGCGGCCGGATCGGTCGCTCCGCTTAGCACTTATATGGACGCCACGATTACGAAGGACGTGCACTTCGCGACGCCGTTCCTGATTCTGCACGGCTGGGGCGAGACAAACCGCGGACTGACCGACAAGTGGAGTTCCCGTCCCGATCAACCTTTACCGTTTCAGCCAACACCAGGTTGTGAAACTTGCAGCGGTACCTATGCAGCGTCTGAAGGAGATGGTCGACGTGAACAACTCAGTGCATCTTGGTTAGTGCAGTCCTCGGTTGCCGCTCGCCTCCACGCCTCGATTGCGCACGCTTATGTCACCTTGCATCACTCGGTAGGCATCGTCACTGGCGACACGGAAGTCGCCACAACGAATCTTAATCCGCCGGGAGCGCCGCAAAAGCTCCAGTTTTCGATGGCAGAAAATCTTGATCGCATTGATGTGGACTCTGCACTTAGTGTGGTGAGCCAGTCTGGAAACTGGGCTGACCGAAATGCAGCAACCTATGCAATTGCGACGACGCTCGAAGCGCTGGAGGGCAGCGCTCCCGGACAGAGCCAAGACCTTCCTGACGTAGTATCGGTCGCAAGTCGCCTGCAGTGGGGAAATCGTCCTCCAGCCTCGGAGGACGCTTCAGGTGCAGGACCACGTCGTATTCTCGATTTCAATCAGACGAATGCTTCCGCAGCGCGGGCATTGGCTTTGGTAAACGGCGCGACGTCGACGACAGATATCGGCATTCACACCGGTTCGGTACCCACCATTGGATCAGGCGAGTACGCGGCACGGGAAATTGCCTTGGCATCCTTGATCGGCACCTATGCGGCCAGCGGATTTCGCATCTTCGCCTCGCAAGAGGCGTTTCTTGGCCCGGGACAAATCGCTGGATCGTTTTTGCCACAAGGTAAGTCTAGCCTCGGGCCTGTGACCACCTACCAGCACCGCTACTCTAAACAACGAGGTGGCGCCTTTGTCGCGCTCCGTTTGGATGCAAGCGGCGACCCGGTTGAAATCGCTCACATTGCGGCAAATGTCACAGCGGACGGTGGGCCTCTGGGCATCAAGGGAGGGGGCGGCGGAACGCAGCCTACGCACCAGTCCCAATACGATCCCTCAACGGCAGCGGATGTCCTCAAATCCCGGTTTGTCGATCGGTCTACGGCAGAAGGCGTGGATCTAAAGTCGGGCGCTGTTGCTTTTGAGAGTCCAGCGAGCCTCACGGTAGGTAATGGTTCGTTTCCTTACTCTCTGTCGGCCAGTCTTGCTTGGATGGGCGGGGCGGTGCGGGATGAGGAGTTCGGGCCCCTGCCGCATGTCGAGCCAGTTGCTCCATGGACGACCAACTGGAACAACACACTGACGCTCTCAGGCAGTGCGCTTGAGATTTTAGGCGAGGGAGACATCCGCGCAACTGCGGGCACTGTCGCGGCGTTTATCGCGATGCAGGACCTATATCGGAGCTCGCCCTCGGCGCAACGTGACACGGCCGCAGCGCTGGTGACGGCGTGGTGGACACAACAGGCGAGCGGCAATGTTGTGACTGTCAACGTTGGAGCCAGTAGCCGCCAATTCGTGCGAAAGTTCGACAACACCTGGCTTTCTGCGGGCGCAGGCCCCTATGCGTCGCTCACCCAGACGGGTCAACGGGTGGTCATCGCACGTCCGGCGCTTGCGTGTGAAGCGACGCCCCCTGTGACTTATGTCTTGACGCGTGGCTGGGACGAATCTTCAATGAGTTTCGTTGTCACCAATGCGCAAGGCGACCAGCAGCAGTTTGGGCGCTGGACCAACAACTACCGAGACCCGAACAATAATTACTGTGCGTTCCAGCAAGGGTTCCGACTCAACAGCTGGGTCTTTCCCTACGGAGTGACGGTCAACTTGAGTTATGGCACACCTCCATACGGAGGATCGCCTCAGTTGCTATCTGTCTCAAATTCTCTTGGCCGGCAGATTAATTTCGTGAATAGCGGTCTAGGGGGGTTCAACAATAACCTTACAGGTTCCGATGCCCGGGCGGTCACGGTCAGCGAGAATGCCGACGGAAACCGAACGACGCACACTGATCCGAGCGGCACAACGACGATCGTGGCGCATTCGGTGGTCGGCGATCGAAACCTCCTTAATCAGGTCTACACCGCCGACAGCGCGACAGTACCTTCCTTCAATTATGTCTACGACACCCTGTACCGGCCGCAGTCGGTGCAGGACGCTGTCGCCCTCAAGAGCGGCGGCCGCAGTCCGTATACGTTCTATTTTGGAGAGAAGGTCCGAGCCAGTCGCGTGGATCCGGCCGGTGGTCGGTATACGGTCCTGTTCGACCTGTATCGCCGTCCACTGCAGTACGTCGACGAACTCAGTCGGGTGACGTCGCTTAGTCACGATGGTCGTGGCCGTACGACCGCCTATGTGTATCCCGAACTTGATCAGGAGACACTGGCCTACGACGACCGCAACAACGAGTTGTCGATCACTCGCCAGCCGAAGCCGGGTTCGGGTCTTACGTCGACGGTTATCTCAGCGGCCTGGGATGCGACGTGGAATAAGCCGCTGTCGATCACCGACGCACTCGGCAATGAAACCGATCTCACCTACGTACTGAGCGGCAACGGCGCAAGCGAGATGGCAAGCGCCTTGCGGCCGGCACCGACGACCGGCGCAACGCGACCGCTGTTCCGGTTTGCGTATAACGCGTTCGGGCAGGTAGTGACGGCGACCGACCCAACGGGTCTTGTCAGCGCCAACACCTACGATGCCGTAAACGGCAACAAGCTGAGCAGTGCAATCGACCCGGCCGGCATCAATGCGGTCACGAACTACGCCTACGACCCGCGGGGTGACGTGGTGACGGTGACAGACCCGAGAGGCAACGTCACCGAGCAGCAGTACGACGCGGACCGGCGCAAGACGGTCACGCTCCACCACGCCGGTGCGCTGTCGAGCGCCGTGGTTGCCGCTGAGAAGATGGTGTACGACGTGCTGGGACGGGAGACCGAGACGGACAGCGGTACGGCTTTCGGCGCTTCAACAGTGACCACGTGGCAGGTACGCGGTCAGAAGACCTATACGCCGACCAGCAAGGTACTGACCTCTCTCGACGGCGCGGGTGACACGACGGTCTACGGCTACGACGGGATGGATCGGACGGTGCTGGTGACGGACCCGGCTAGCCGACGGGTGGCGACGGTCTATGACCCCGCAGGCCAGGCCACCTGCGTATTCAAGGGCTGGCAGAGCGGGACGGTGCTGCCTGGGTGGTCCGATTGCGCGAACTGGAATTCGGCCGGTTATGCGGGAGCGGGGAC
>Ga0194061_1001787_pt1 | contig 12174 bp, 11 predicted proteins | sample SepL2221m_MetaG_FD_163423 | JGI IMG/M metagenome (GOLD analysis project Ga0194061, IMG submission 163423) | Anoxic zone freshwater microbial communities from boreal shield lake in IISD Experimental Lakes Area, Ontario, Canada - Sep2016-L224-21m | ecosystem: Environmental > Aquatic > Freshwater >...
TGATTCATTCGGGCAAGTGGTTCGAGCTGCGAAAGTCGGTGTTTACTTGCGTCGATTGCTTGTCCAATTTCTACTGAAAGGTCATCATGAGAATCATCCCCTTTGCCTGCCTGGTTGTAGGTCTGTCCTTCGGCTCCGCACAAGCGACTGAGCACCAAGTCGATCAGAAGGACAAGCAGTTCAGCAAGAAATCGCTAAAAGTTAAGGTCGGTGATAGTGTCGAGTTCCGCAATTCCGATCCCTTTGCCCACAACATTTTCTCGTTGTCGGATATCAAGGCGTTTGACCTGGGCTCGTACCCCCAAGGCCAGTCCAAGAAAGTGGTCTTCGATAAGCCCGGTAAAGTGGAAGTAGAGTGTTCCATTCACCCTAGCATGCAGATGGTGGTTGAGGTGGAGAAATGAAGTGCCTGGACCGCTGTCTGGCTGGCGTCGCATTGGCGTTGGCTGGCGCAACGTGCATGGCACAGACCGCCCCCAAGCTCGATCAACAAGCTGCCCTAAAAATCTGTACACCATCGGTCACCGACGAGTGCGTTGTTCGCTATTTCAAAGACACCCAGGAGGCCTCTATCATCCGCGGCAAACTGGTCTACCAAAACTACTGCGTTTTGTGCCATGGTCCAGAGGGCAAAGGCGATGGGCGCGCCGCCAAACTGCATACCCCGCGGCCTTTTAATCTGACAGCCTCAGTGGCACCGCGTGAGTACATCGCGCAAGTGCTGCGCAAGGGCGGCGAAGCCATGAACCGGGGCAAAGGCATGCCACCCTGGGGCGAGCAATTGACCGACGAACAAATCAACGACACGCTCAATTACCTCTTTTCCATTCGCACATTCAAGTAATCCATTCCTTTGTTAAACCAACTTTTCTCGAGAACTCTATGAAGACCACCCTCATTGCCACTGCAATAGCACTTGTCAGTCTTGGCGCCCAGGCTGCCGATAAGGAATACGTATTTCAGGCGGGCCACCCCAGCTTGAAGGAATTTGTACTCGGCGATGTACCCTACCCCGCCGACAACAAACCCAATGCCGACCGCATTGCATTGGGCCAGAAGCTGTTCTTCGATCCGCGCATGTCGGGAGATGGCAATATGTCCTGCGCCACTTGCCACAACCCTGGCATGGGCTGGTCTGACGGACTGCCGACCGCGCGCGGCGTCAAGAGTTCGATACTCGGTCGCGCCTCGCCCACTGTCTTCAACACCGCCTACAACAGCATCCAGATGTGGGACGGCCGCAAGAAATCACTCGAAGACCAGGCCATGGGCCCCATGCAGGCCAACGTTGAAATGAATATGGACATCGGCAAGCTGTTTCAGTGGATTGGCAATAGCGAAGGCTACAAGACTCTATTCGCCAAAGCTTATCCTGGCGAGGGCATCAACGAATCCACATTGTCCAAAGCAATTGCCACCTTTGAGCGCACGGCCATCAGCAAAGATTCGCCTTTTGACAAATGGGTTCAGGGCGATACCAAGGCTTTGACTACGCAACAAATCACTGGCTTTAAGGTGTTCATGGGAAAGGGCAATTGCATTGCCTGCCACAGTGGTGCCAACTTCACCGATAACGGTTTCCACAATCTCGGCTTGGCGTCCTACGGAGATAAAGAGCCCGATATGGGCCGCTACGGACAGCGGCCCGTCAATGCGATGAAAGGCGCTTTCAAGACGCCCACTGTACGCGAGGCAGCCCGCACGGCACCCTACTTCCACGACGGGTCTGCGAAGACTTTGATGGACGTTGTGGAACACTACGACAAAGGTGGGCTGGTGACCACCAACCTGTCAACCAACATTAAGCCGCTCAATCTGACAATGGACGAAAAACAGGCGCTGGTCGCTTTCATGGAGGGCCTTTCTTCTCCATTCATTGCCGTGACTGTTCCCGAGTTGCCCACCAAATAGAGCGACGTGATGCGCTTCTCCGGTCACCCCGACCTGCGTGAAAGCCAGGTCACTCCGCAGCATCTATTCGATCAACGTCGTCGCAAGATTATGCTGGCAGCAACTGCTTGGGGCATGGGGTGGTCAAATCGCTTCGCTTTTGCAGCGTCGCCCGAAACGGCGGATCCGATGACCGCTCTGGCTGATATCACCGGATACAACAATTACTACGAGTTCTCCAACGATAAGAAGGCTGTAAAAGTACTGGCACAGGCGCTCACCCTGCAACCATGGACGATCACAGTCGAAGGCGAAGTAGAAAAACCTTTCACTTTGGATGCTGACGACCTTTTTCGGCTATTCGGTCACGAAGAGCGCATCTATCGATTGCGATGCGTTGAGGGCTGGGCGATGGTGGTTCCCTGGTCGGGCTTTGCCATCTCCAAATTAATCGAGCGAGCGCGCCCGACCAGCCGGGCCAAATTTGTTGAATTCGAAAGCCTGAAGCGCTCTAGCGAAATGATCGGCCAACGGACGGGGTCCCTGCCCTGGCCCTACCGCGAAGCGCTACGTATCGATGAAGCCATGCACCCGCTGGCATTTGCTGTCACCGGGTTGTACGGGCAACCGTTACCCAAACAAAATGGCGCGCCGTTGCGCTTGGCGATACCCTGGAAGTATGGATTCAAAAGTGCCAAAGCCATTACTCGCATTCGGCTGGCATACGAGCAGCCTACGACGAGTTGGGCACAGCTGGCGCCTTCCGAATACGGTTTTTACGGCAACGTGAACCCGCAGGTGTCGCATCCGCGCTGGAGCCAAGCGCGTGAAAACCGCATCGGTGAATTGCAAAAGCGTCCTACCTTGCCCTTTAACGGCTACGCCGAGCAAGTGGCAGATCTCTACAAGGGCATGGACCCTAAAACGCTATTCTGATGCCATGCTCGCCATCTGGCTCAAAGAACATTTTGTAGTGGTTTGGTGGGGTGTTTTCTGCCTGAGTGCAATCCCCGCGCTGGTGCTTTTGGTGCAGTATTCAGGCGGCAGCCTGGGCCCCAATCCACTGGCCACGCTGTTGCACACCACGGGTCGCAGCGCGATTGTGTTACTCACCCTTACGCTCTTGGTGACACCCTTGCGCCGATGGATTGCGAATGCATCGCAATGGACGCAGCAGCGATACGGAAAACGGCTAGCAGATTGGAACTGGCTGATCCGATTGCGGCGCCAGTTGGGGCTATGGTGCTTTACCTACGCGGTAGGACATGCGTACCTTTACTTCGAATTTGATCTGGGATTTGACTGGAGCGTCGCTTGGGCCGAAGTGCGGGAGAAGCCATACCTACTAGCGGGAACGTTGGGGCTGCTGCTTCTTATGCCATTGGCCGCGACCTCGACCCAATACATGATTCGCAGACTCGGCAAGAACTGGAGGCGTTTGCATATGCTGACCTACGCGGTTGCGGTGGTTGCGCTTTTGCATTTTTGGTGGTTGACCAAACCTGGCCTGTGGACTCCATGGCCCGATACACTTGCTTTATCTCTCCTGCTGGGCTATCGGATGTTTCTGCGCTGCGGATGGCTGCCACAATGGGATGGATTTGATGGCCGAGAAAGCCTTGAAAGACAGGAGACTACAACATGAGGTTTGAATTGAAGAGCGGCCTGGCCCGCAGTTTTGGGCAAGGTGTGACAACTCGTCTAGCGGGCGGCTATGTCGTGCTCATCACAATGATTATCGTGGTCGCCACGATCGGCATCACCAACATCGGAAAAATTCGCACCACTTACGATGAGGTTCTGGATGTACGCATTCCACGGCTGACTGAGTTGCAAAAAATTCAAGAGCAACTCACCAGCATGAACGTGGCTGCACGCGATGCACTGCTCACCAGTGACGGATCTAAGCTGGAAAAGGTTTTCTCCACCATTGAGTCCGGGCGCACCAGTGTAGGTCAACAACTTGAGGCGCTCCAAAAAGCCCTCGAAGAGGAGGGCACCAAAGAATCGAAGGAAGTGGCGCAAGAGGTTGGCAACCATGCTTCCAAAGTATTAATTGGTTTGGTGAAGTTTTCTCGATATGCAAAATCGGAAAAACGGGATCAAGCATTAAGCACGCTGCAGGAGAGCCTGCAACCGGAACTGGACCAACTCTCTGAACACATCACGGAATACCAGAAGCTGCAGATCCGAAGCCTCGCCTCGGTCAAACAAGACGTCTCGTTACAGGAATCTTCGGTGAAAACACAGGCATTGAGCTTGGCCGGTGCGGCGATCGGCATTGCAGCGCTATTTGCCTATTGGGTAGTGCGCTCCGTCGTGCTGCCGTTGAAAGAAGCAACCGTCATCGCAGGATATATGGCGCAAGGCGATTTCTCTCACCGACTCGTCGCCTCCCGACAGGACGAAGTGGGAAATGTCATGGGTGCTTTTAATGAGATCTCTGACGGGTTGTCCCAGCTAGTTGTCAGCATCCGTAGTAGTGCAAACCAAGTCAATGAAGTAGTGACCAACATCACGACGCGCAACGTGCGCATTGAAGATCGTGCCGCCGAGCAAACCAAAGCGCTTAATGTGGCCATGGACTTTATTCGTAGCGTGCAAGAGGTCATCGATGCCAACGTTTCCACCGCCAACCAGGCAACTCAGATGGCCGGCAATATGGCCAGCATTGCCGAGCAAAGCAGTGTGACCGTCAGCGATGCAGTCAATGCGATGGAGAAAGTAAAGCAATCTTCGCAAAGAATCACCGACATCATTTCCCTGATTGACGGTATCGCCTTTCAAACCAATATCCTGGCACTCAATGCGGCAGTGGAAGCGGCCCGTGCTGGCGAGCAGGGTCGAGGATTTGCAGTCGTTGCCAGTGAAGTGCGCTCACTGGCTGGGCGAAGTGCAGAGGCATCCAAAGAGATCAAGGGACTGATTCACACTTCGCAGGCTCAAGTTGAGAGCGGAACGCAAAAGGTGTTATCCATCACCCGTGTGATGAACGAGGTGACCCAAACCGCCAACGATCTGAAGGGTCTGGTGGAGCAGATTTCCAGCGGCTCTGTGATCCAGGGACAACATATGTCCGAAATGGTCGAATCGGTCAATCACCTCGAAGCTGGCAATGACAACAATCTTCACATCGTTGGCGGCATGCGAATGACGGTGAGTGACCTGCGCGATATGGCACAGTCACTTAATGACAAGGTGGCAGAATTCAAGACTGCCGATGACCATTCGAGCGCTTTGACGCATCTCCACTGACCCTCACCACTTTGCCATCATGAAAGTCGCGATCATTGACGATGCGCAGATGAATGTGACACTGCTGCGCCACCTGGTGCGCAAATTGCCCGGGTGCGAGTCGGAATGCTTTACCGACCCGGTTCTGGCACTCCAATGGTGTCTGGAAAACGACCCTGACCTCGTGGTGGTGGACTATATGATGCCCGAGCTCAGTGGTACCGAACTGGTCGAGCGCTTTCGGGCGCGCCACCCTGATACGCCCGTGCTGATGGTGACAGCCAATCACGAGACAGAAGTCCGCCACCAGGCGCTGCAAATTGGGGTCACCGATTTTCTCAACAAGCCGATCGACAACATTGAATTCCTCGCGCGCGCCAAGAATATGCTGGCATTGCGCCGTAGCCATAACCGCCTGACCGCCGAGGTGCGAAAAGCCACGGCCCAGATCGTCGAGCAGGAGCGTGAAACCATTTTTTGCCTGGCCAAAGCAGCAGAGTACCGCGACCCTGAAACAGGCGCACACATTGTTCGCATGGCGCATTACTCCAAGCATATTGCGCAGGTGATGGGTCTGTCTATCGAGCAGCAGGATCTGCTGCTCCAGGCGGCTCCCATGCATGACATTGGTAAGGTTGGCACGCCGGATGCGATTTTGCTCAAACCCGCCAAGCTCAGCGCCGAAGAATTCGCCATCATGAAGCAGCATGCCGCCATTGGTGCCGAAGTTTTGGGGCGAAGCAATGCGCCCTTGCTGCAGGTGGCGGCTGAAATCGCCCATACCCACCACGAGAAATTCGACGGCAGCGGATATCCGCGCGGCCTGGCCGGCGATGCGATCCCCCTGTTTGGTAGGATTGTGGCGGTGGCCGATGTGTTCGATGCGCTCACCTCTGAGCGCCCATACAAGAAAGCGTGGCCTGTGAACGATGCGGTAGAAATGTTGAAAGTGGGCAAGGGTATGCACTTTGACCCCGTGTGCGTCGAAGCATTTCTCACCGATTTTGATCAGGTTCTTGCCATCAAGTCCAGGTTTGTGGATGAAGAAGTTGAAATTAGAGACCATACCCTCGATTAGCCCTGGGCGCATAGGTCTGATCGCGTTGCTGCTGACCCTAACGGTTGGTGGATCGCTGCTTTGGCGACATTTCGCACTGCCGCCGCCCTCAAGCGCCGATAGCGCGTCGCTGGAAGACCGCTCCAATGAAGTCTATTCCTTCACCCAGCCTTTGCCGCTTGCTGTGCCCTTGGACGCAGCAAAGGTTGCGCTGGGCAACCGCCTGTTCCACGACCCTCGCCTTTCAGCGGACGACACCATCAGCTGCGCGAATTGCCACAATCTGGGAGCGGGAGGGGCCGACAATCGCGCACGCTCGGTGGGCATCAAAGGTGGTGTTGGTGCTGTCAATGCACCTACGGTATACAACAGCGGGTTGAACTTTGTGCAGTTCTGGGACGGCCGAGCACCGACCCTGGAAGCGCAAGTGGACGGCCCCGTCACCCATCCGCTGGAGATGGGCTCAACCTGGCTGCAGGTGGTGGCGAAGCTGCACCTGGACGCATCCTACAAGGACGAGTTTTCTCGCCTTTATGCCGACGGATTGACCACGGCCAACATCAAGAACGCAATTGCAATGTTCGAGCAATCATTGATCACGCCCAACTCGCGTTTTGACAAGTTTCTCCGTGGCGAAACAAGCGCGTTGAACGCAAAAGAGCGACAAGGGTATGGGCTTTTCCAGTCGTATGGCTGTTCAAGTTGCCATCAGGGCGTCAATCTTGGCGGCAATATGTACGAGAAGATGGGCCTGATGGGCGACTATTTTGCCGACCGTGGCAACCTCACTGAGGCTGACAACGGGCGCTTCAATCTGACGCGCAACCCCGACCACCTGCATGAATTCAGGGTACCCAGTTTGCGCAACGTCGCCGTGACCGCGCCCTACTTCCACGATGGGAGTGCGAACACGCTGGAAGAAGCGATTGAAGTCATGGTCAAATACCAGCTTGGTCGCCCGATGTCCGAGGAGGATGTCCAAAGCATTGCCGCCTTCTTGCGAACACTGACGGGCGAATACCTGGGCAAGGCGCTGTGAAGGTGCTCTGGCGCAAGGTCGTACTCGGACTATTGGCACTGTTGCTGCTGGGCTGGCTGTTTCGACAATCCACCCAAATTGACATTGACCTGCATGTGCGTACCGTCCAGCACTTTGAACAGCTGCGTGAGCAGGACGCGCGCCTGAGCCGCTATGTGTTGCAGTCGCGGTATGGCCTGCTGCGCAATTACGACCCGATTGTGGCAACGCAGCGTGAGGTGAATCGGGTCCTCGAGAATCTGGCTCAAGACAAGCCAGAGGCCTTTGCGCCAGGTGACTCTGCAATCCAGAAAGCATTTTCAGAATACCGCAATGCATTGCGGAAAAAGTCTGATTTGGTGGAGAGCTTCAAGTCGCACAACGCGGTGTTGGGAAATTCGCTGCGCTACTTCCCACTCGCAGCGAAGCAGCAGCATGAGCGTCTGCACGCATCGCCCCAGCATGAAGCCTTGCTGCATGAACTGCTCGAAAGTGTGCTACTTTTTGGTCAATTTCCGGACGAGCTGACCAAGGGCCGTATCGAACATACCGAATTGGCAATACGGCAAACCGATATGCAAAAGAACCCTGCCATCGTAGGTCTGCTCAAGCATGTCGACGTCATTCTCGCTTTCATGGTCGACGTCGATGATCAAGCGCGTGAAATTACCCAGTCGCAAAACAACCTCTATGCCGACCAAGTCTTTGCCCTCTACAACGCGGACTTCGTACATCGCGACCACTTGGCCAGAAACTACCGGCTGGCGATGGCCTTGCTGGCTGCTGCCATGCTGGCCTATGTGGGGTGGTTACTCACCCATCTGCAACGGGCGCGCGACACGTTGGCGAGTTCCCTGCGGGAGCTGGAGTTCCAGAAACACGCACTCGATGCCCATTCGATCGTGAGCATCGCGGACCGCACTGGGAAGATTCTCTACACCAATGACAAGTTCAGTGAAATCAGCCTGTACAGCCGTGAGGAGTTGCTCGGGCAGGACCACCGCCTGCTGAACTCGGGGCATCACCCGTCGGATTTCTTCAAGAGCATGTGGGCGACCATCGGCAAGGGGCACATCTGGCAGGGCGAGGTGAAGAACCGGCGCAAGGATGGCGCGTTCTATTGGGTCGACTCCACCATCGCGCCCTTCATGGACGACCGCGGCAGGCCGGTACGCTACGTGTCGATCCGTACCGACATTACGGCCCGTAAGGAATCTGAGGTCTCCATGTTGCAGGCCATGAACGACGCGGAAAATGCCCGCAGCGTAGCAGAGCAAGCCCGCTACGCGGCCGAACAGGCAGCCAAGATCAAGGGGGATTTCCTGGCCAACATGAGCCACGAAATTCGCACGCCGATCAACGGAATCATTGGTTTCACCAACCTCGCGCTAGACACCGAGCTCAATACCGATCAGCGCGAATTCATTGGTTTGATCAAGTCTTCTGCCGATTCTTTATTGAACGTCATCAACGACATCCTGGATTTTTCCAAGATCGAGTCCGGAAAGCTTGAGATCGAGGCTATCGAGTTTTCGCTCGAGGTCATGCTGCGCGATACCATGAAGTCCTTGGCCCTGCGTGCACACCAGAAGAATCTGGAGCTTTTGCTGCATGTTGCGCAGGACGTGCCGGACCGGATATTCGGTGACCCCGGGCGCTTACGCCAGGTGCTCATCAACCTGATTGGCAATGCGATCAAGTTCACCGAAATCGGCGAGATCGAACTCGAAGTAGGTTGCCCGCACAAGGACGACGGGATGGCGCGCCTGCGCTTTAGCGTTCGCGATACGGGAATTGGCATTTCACCCGACAAGTTCCAGAGCATCTTTGAGTCTTTCTCGCAAGCCGACACGTCCACCACGCGCAAGTACGGCGGCACCGGTCTGGGATTGACCATTTCTTCGCAAATCATCAACCTGATGGGCGGTAGGATTGAGGTGCAAAGTGCCATTGGCGGTGGCAGCACGTTTGCATTCGAACTCGATTTGCCAATTGTGTCGAAAAATGCCTTGGCGCACTACCAGGAAACGGGGCGCATCGAAGGCATGCCGGTGCTGGCTGTGGACGACAACGCAACCAACCGCAAGTTGCTTGGCGACATATTGCACAGTTGGAAAATGTTGCCGACGGTTGTTTGCGACGGAGCAGAGGCTCTGACTGAACTGCAACGTGCCGAACAGTCGGGGCGTCCTTACCCACTTATCCTTATGGACATGCACATGCCCGGCATGGACGGTTTTGAGTTGGCCGAGAAGATCGCGGCGCAATCACACCGAGCTTGCCTGACCGTGATGATGCTGACCTCACAAGGCCAGCGCGGTGATGCCACCCGATGCAAACAATTGGGTATCGCAAGCTACTTGACCAAGCCGGTTTCACAGTCCGACTTGCTTGACGCAATCATGACGGCGTTGGGCGAACCGAAGGGACTTCACAGTCCGATCATCACGCAACATTCTCTGCGGGAAACGCAGCGCAAGCTCCATCTGTTGTTGGCCGACGACAACGCCGTCAATCAAATTTTGGCAGTGCGATTGCTGGAAAAATTAGGCCACACCATCACAGTCGCCAACAACGGCAAAGAAGCCATTGCGCATTGGGAGCAGGGGGGCTTTGATGCCATTCTGATGGATGTCGATATGCCGGAAATGGGAGGTTATGAGGCGACCCGGATCATTCGCAGCCGTGAAGCACTGGGAGATAACCACATTCCGATCATTGCCATGACAGCACACGCCATGAAGGGCGCGCGGGAGGAGTGCCTGGCCCAAGGTATGGACGGCTATGTCTCGAAGCCAATCGACACCGACTTGCTGTGGCGTGAACTGCAGGGATTGGTACAAAATGGCACAGCGCCTGGCAACGCGCCAAGCGCCTCGGTGCTGGCGGTAGTGGACTTTGCCAAGGCCCGACGCACCTTGGATGACAACCAAGAACTCTTTGAAGAAATTGTGCAGCAGTATTTAGCCGACGCCCCCATCCATTTGCAGACAATTGTGCAAGCGGTTGCCCAAGCGGACGCGAATAGCGTTCGACGCAGTGCGCACACTTTACAGGGTATGGTGGGCATCTTCGCGGCTGAGCAAGCACTGCACTGTGCACAGGAGGTCGAGCGTACCGCTGGAACTGCTCAATGCGCTGAAGCGACACAGGAATTGGTGCAGGTGATGAACGAGCTACAGATAGCGTTGAAGTCGTACCAGTGGTGCACCACGCCGTAGCTGTGACGAACCGAGTCCAGCGTCATCGGCCGCTAGTTGTCCCAGTCGCCACCGCTACCAGAGTCACTGCTGCCTGCGTCGTCCCAAGACCCGCCGTCGTTGACGCCAAAGTTGGCGCCGCCCATGTCTGGATTACTGTCAACGGGGGGCAATTCATTGGCAGTCGCACTGGCTGCATGGCCGGACGCCGTGTCACCCCCCATCAGATTGCGGCCAATGGCTTGCGCTGCCATGACACCGGCCCCAACGGCCAAACCGGTGGCCAAACCGCCCGCAATCCGACTGCCCATGCCCGGTGCTTGCGCCGGGGCATATCCAGGGTAGGCACCACCACCCTGCATGGCCCCACCGCCGGGTAACCCAAACGATTGCGGTCCGCTCAAGCCATTGCCGGTGAAGGTTTGCGACTGTGCCTCGGGCTGTGGTGTTTTCTTGCGAAACAGGAAGTAGCCCGCCACCAGCACGCCTGCTGCCAACAGCAATGGCAGGCCCCAGGACGATGGGTTGGACGGAGGGGACACCTGCGCTGCATGGCTAGGCGCGATACTGGGGTTTACGGCATGTGTCGCTGGCTTGCTGGCGAGTTGCGTGCGCAAGGCCTGCACCGCGTCGGGTTTGGCAAAGGGCAAGCCGGGCGCAAACTTCTCGGCGCTTGCCAAGGAGTCACGCGCGCGCACCAAATCGCCCTGGCGGGCGTACAGCTCAGCCCGAACAAAGTGTGCCTTGGCGCTGTTCGGGTGTGATACCAGCACTTGTTGCACCATCACCTGCGCATCGTCGAGCTTGCCGGCCTGCGCAGTGGCGTAGATCTGACCCATGGTGGGCTCGGTTTGGGCAATTGCCGCCCCACCACCCAGCAAGGTCGCTGTCAGCAGCAACGGCACCACGAAGCGGGCAAGCGAAAGAGATTGCATAGGGTTGCCTTTCTAAAGCAAAACAAATCAGAGCCAGCATGTGGCGCCAAGCGCCCCGATTGCAAGGGCACCCAGGGCGCCCGCGCGCGGGCGTGTCACTTCGCTTCTGCCGACCGGGCGATTTGTAAAGTTTTTGGCCAAAACGCTCAAGCTCACGAAAAGGCTGCCGATAACTCCTTCAGGGGTAATGCGCTCTGGCTCTCCAAATGGGCCAGGTGGTCCCCGGTAAATGAGTTCAACTTAACCCCTCAGAAGGCTGTTATGTCCCTTAGTTCTGTATCCAGCGCATCTGTGCAACCCACGCCCAAAGCCACGCCCGTGGAGGCGACCGAGGCAACCCGCGGCGGGAAAGATATGCGCAATGACGGTGACTCCGATGAAGCCGCGGTGGCGCGTGCCAGTGCGCCACAACCGACGACCAATTTTCAGGGCCAGACCATCGGCCGGACCGTGAACTTAACCGCCTGATGATTTCAAGCCTCCTTAGGGGGCATTGAAAGGCACTTTTTACATGTCTGCGCTACCTCATATCGGGATTGCATCGAGCCAGAACCGGCGCGATACCGCTGCGCCGGTCGCAGCCGTGCGCCCGGGTGCCGCTCAAGCGCCACCGAAGGTAGATCGGGTTGCAACGGCTGGGCCGGTTCAGCAACCCGCAGCGACGCAGCAGCCCAAGGCAGCGCCGACCCAGGAAGAACTGCAAAAATTGGCGACTGCAATACAGCAGAAATTCTCGGCGGTCTCCACAGACCTGCAGTTCTCGGTTGATTCTGAGAGCGGCAAATCGATTGTCACGATGACCGACAAACGCACTAAGGAAGTCGTTTGGCAGTTTCCGTC
>Ga0194061_1001789_pt1 | contig 12163 bp, 10 predicted proteins | sample SepL2221m_MetaG_FD_163423 | JGI IMG/M metagenome (GOLD analysis project Ga0194061, IMG submission 163423) | Anoxic zone freshwater microbial communities from boreal shield lake in IISD Experimental Lakes Area, Ontario, Canada - Sep2016-L224-21m | ecosystem: Environmental > Aquatic > Freshwater >...
ATATAAAATAGGCGATATTTAAAAAGTATCTTTATGCAAATGTTTCGAAATATCATCCTTCAACCTATTATAACATGCCTTTTCATTGTTGTAGCGATGCCGATGACAGTTAAAGGACAAACTAAAGAGAACTCGGATAGTTTTTTCTTAGCCCAAAAGAAGGGTTTTTGGGGTAAAATTGGCAAGAGTATTTCTATTAGTAGTAAAGATCAACCCTCCATTGAGGATGGCGTAAAAAAGAACGAAGCCAGTTTTGTTGAATTTAAAGGAAAAGTGATTCACTCAATTATTGTTGAGAAGTTTGACTTTAATAGAACGGTGAATGACACTTCCAAAAATGCAAAAAATTTCTTTAGCGATATAGGAAATAAACTGCACCCGAATACTTCAGATAAAGTAATCAAACGAAATCTTTTCTTTTCAGAGGGTGATACTTTATACCCTGCTTTAGTGGCCGACAATGAACGATTTCTTCGTGATATCAGTTACTTACAAGATGCGCGAATCTTAGTTAGAAATACGGAAAATAGTAAAGACAGAGTAGATGTCATTGTCTTATGCAAAGATGTGTTTCCAGTTGGGGGAAGTGCAGAATTAGGAAGTGAAAAACTAATCAATTTCGAAGTTAATGACGATAATTTAGTGGGTACGGGCGACCGAATAGCTTTTAGAAATATGTTAGATCTTGATCGAACGCCACATTATGGTTTTGGTGCCGAATATTTAAAAAGAAATATTATGGGCAGCTTTATCAATATTAATCTTGGCTATAGCAATATAGAGCCGGCTTTTAATAGTGGTCGAAGAGAGGAAACATCCCTATTTATAAAAGCCGACCTTCCATTAGTAAGTCCCTATAGTACATGGACAGGAGGTTATGAAACTTCATCGCGCTTTACAAAAAATAACTATATCAGCGATTCCCTATATGCATCAGATTATAAATATGAATACAGAATTTTTGATACCTGGATGGGTTATAATATCGGAGCTAAAAAACATATTTCGGATCGATATCAAAATCGCAGAAAACATTTAATAGCTCTTCGAAGTGTTTACAGACATTTTACTGATATACCCAATATCAATAAAACGGTCTACAATAGTCTTTATTCAAACCTTACTTCTGTTTTAGCATCAATATCAGTTTTTGAGCAGGATTATTATCATACTAATTTTATATATGGATTTGGAAGAAATGAGGATGTGCCTGAAGGTTTTTCAATTTCTTTAACAGCAGGTTGGACTAATAAGAATAATTTATCCAGACCTTATTTGGGGTTTGATTATCAACGATATTATTTTAGTCGCAAAAATGCTTACATGAACTTTCTGTTCAGGTTCGGAACTTATTATGGCGATCATCAACTAGAAGATTTGAGTCTGTTAACAGGCCTTGAATATTTCACTAAACTTAGAAAGATAAAAGGATCAAGATGGTTAACCCGTCAATTTTTAAGTGGCAGTATTACGCAATTATTAAGAACCAAATTAAATGACCCGCTTCGCATTTCAAGTATTTATGGATTGCCAGAAACAAATAATGTTTCCATCAAAGCCTCTACTAGAGTAACGGGAAACTATGAATCTGTTTTTTATAATACCTGGAAATTTTTTGGATTTAGTTTTGCCCCATTTGGATTTACAAATATTACCTATTTAAGAACATCTGGTTCTACTGTTTCACAGGGAGATATTTACACTTCAATCGGAGCGGGTGTAAGAACCAGAAATGAAAACTTAGTATTTGGCACGATGGAATTACGCGCTTTTTATTATCCAAGGGCACTGGAAAATATGAATACTTGGAATCTTGTTTTTAATACCGCATTAAGATATAAATATAATAGTCAATTAGTAAGGAAACCTGATTTTGCTGTGGTTAACTAATACCGCTTAAAAAAAAAGTACCTAATTTCTTTTATAAACCTATTAAATTGCTTTTCTAAAATCACCACCATGAAAAAAATACTCGCATTTGTATTTCTTATCGGAATACTGAATACTCAAAAAAGTGCTGCACAGGACGACAAATCTAAACTTCCAAGTCCACCTGCAACAGTATCAGCTACTTTAGCATCCGGTGCTACTATTACAATTAATTACAGTCAGCCCGCAGTAAAAGGCCGTACCATCGGCAAAAATTTAGAGCCAATGGAAGGACAAGTATGGCGTACTGGAGCAAATGATGCTACCGTTTTTGAAACTAGTAAGGCTATTACTGTTGAAGGGAAAACATTAGTAGCAGGTAAATACGGTCTTTTTACAATTGTTAAAAATGGTGAATGGACCATTATTTTCAATAAAACCTGGAAACAATGGGGTGCATTTTCATATAAAGAATCAGATGATGTTTTACGTGTACAAGTAAAGGGAATTAAAGCAGCAAGTTTTTCAGAAAGAATGACTTTTTTGATCGACAAATCAGGCAAAGTATCACTTCTCTGGGGCGAGAATCAAGTTAATTTTCAATCAAAATAAATTTTAGCTCTTTTCGAAAAGCCAATCCTTGAGGTTGGCTTTTTCTTTTCTATCCTGCAACCTTTAACTTCGAATCTTGTTATGAATTGAATAGCAGTCAATCAACTTCTGCAATCATAGTTATGGTACAAGCATATAATTTTTTGGCAAGCTGGCAATTGTTCCCCGAGAAGTGTCAATTTCAATTTGGATTAGTTCCAAAATCTGGTAATTATAAAATTGAATCCATACATCCTGGGCATTGCTTACTCATTAGCATCAACTGGGTAAGTATTGAAAATGAAGCATTTTATAGTCAGTATGAAGTTGTTCCCGATGATGAAATGCGTCCATTCGAAAATCAAGAAATTGCAGATAGTATTAAAGCAATCATTTTAAATGCGTCTACCATTCGTTGTTCTTTTTTTAAAGCAGAAAAAGAAATTCTGACTGTCACACATGAAATTTTATCAAATGGCTATTTACGCATTACACAGGATGGATTCGACCAGGAAGCAAATCCATTTAGTAATATAGAAATTTACCACAAACAAATGAGTGTACTTCCCTATGCTTCCTCTGTGGGTAGTGTTGCGATCAGGCCAACAAAAGAAGGGGTTATTAAACACAAAGCTTTAAGTGCAATGGAAGACCAAACCAATATGCAGTTAAATCAAATAAGGCAACAAATTGAATTACTTGCAAAACAAGCACAGGAAATTAGGAAAAGAAAGGAGTTAAGTCTGATGATTTATGAAGCCAAGTTAAGTTTCAAACCTCAAATTGGACAAGTGTATCATTTATATGAAAAGAGAGATAGTACCCACATACTTTCATTAGTGGCACCTCAGGAATGGGGAGGCGCAGGACCTTATAAACAGTTTCTTTCTTCCGTACAATTATTAGCAGATCATACCTGGATTGAAGTAGGTGCAACCGCCGCTTTTCAATAAAATACTAAGCAAGAACTCCATATAAGCTTCCCCCTTTTTCAAAAAGTCTATTGATCTTATTTTCAATTAAAGGATCTTTTACAACAGGTGGTGCATGGTGGGGTTTAATCCGTGCATCAATAACCATAGGACCATTACAACCCCAATGTTTATGTTTTATAAAAGCATCGATTCCGTGAATATCGTGGGATGGATTGCAGCGGGTATACGTTACCCATAAATAGTTATTGAGATTAGCTGAAGTGAAATTTGCATCGTCCGACAAAACAATCAAAACAATACCTTTTAGAATGTCCAGCTTTTCGCGTAATTGTGCGTTTAAAGATGCTATTTCAATTTCAGTTTGTTCTTCATCTTTATATCGCTGTGTTTCTAATATTAAAACACCGGGCATTGCTAATGAGGGTTTACTAAAACCATTCAACTCCTTTAAAATAGCTGGCACTTCATTAGTCAGTTTTCGAATAGGCTTGCCATAAGCGGCAAGCACAACTTTACTTCCCGTATTAATTCCGGTACCAGAATAATCTAATGTATCTATTGTTGTGTTGGTATAAAAATGAATATCTCTTGTAAGATCAATCCGCTCAAGAATGAATTGCATGAACCCAACAATATCATGTGTGGATAATTGATTGGTATCATCAGCAGTAATGAATAAAAATTTTGCAAGACTTAATTGACCTGTACCCAATACATGATTGGCAATGGTTAATAACTCTGCTGGTTGCTTTGTGGGTAAATAAGGAGTATACCTTTCACTTCCAATTGCTAACAATAAAGGATGCACCCCGGCTGCATCAACTGCGTGTACTTCTTTTAATCCCGGCACTTCTAAAGGAATTGCGGCACCAGATATTTCATGAATCAATTCTCCGAAACTTGTATCTTCCTGAGGAGGCCTACCAACAACAGTAAAAGGCCAGATGGCATTTTTTTTGGCATATACTTTATGCACTCGAAATACAGGAAAAGAATGGGTTAAACTATAATAACCCAAGTGATCGCCGAACGGACCCTCGGGTTTATTATCACCCGGAAATACTTCGCCAGTAATTACAAAATCCGCATCCGTACTTATTCCAAAACCGTCAGCATAGGTATATCTAAATCTTCTCCCTCCCAAAAATCCAGCAAATGTCATTTCACTGATCCCTTCTGGCAAAGGCATTACAGCAGCAACAGTATGTGCAGGTGGCCCTCCAACAAAACAACTTACTTTTAAAGGCAGTCCCTTTTTATTAGCTTTTGTTTGATGCACCCCAATACCCCGATGCAATTGGTAGTGTAGCCCAATTTCTTTATTCAGAATATAATCGTTGCCTGTCAACTGAATCCGATACATCCCAAGATTTGATTTCATTATTCCAGGCGCGTCAATATCTTCAGAATAAACTTGTGGTAAAGTAACAAAAGCCCCACCATCCATAGGCCAATGCTGAATTAAGGGTAAATCAGTAATTTTTATTTCTTCATAAAAAATGGGTTGTTTGGAAGGATTCTTCCATGGCAAAGCCTTGATTGCTGCTAACCCCGTTTTAAAATTGTCAAGTGGATGTTTTAAAGCCTTCATGGGGTCGCCCTTCACATCAATTAATTGTTGCACTAACTCCAGTGTATCCCTAAAAATGAATTTACTTCGCTCAATGGTTCCGAAAATATTTGACGCCGCTCTGAACTTTGAACCCTTTACATTTTCAAATAATAAAGCTGGTCCCTTTGCTTCATATACACGTAAATGAATAGCGGCCATTTCGAGATAGGGATCAACTTCTTCCTTAATCCTTACTAGATGACCATGGGCTTCTAAATCAATTAAACAGGATTCCAAAGATTCGTAACTCATATCAATACAACAGTTCTTGATTCAAAAAGTTAAAATACATTACAAAGTTAGCTATTAATAAGACTTGTAGAATCTGTGTATCTTTGCAACATGACAAATTTGAGTGTAAACATCAACAAATTTGCTACCATCCGCAATAGCCGAGGTGGCAATAACCCGGATGTAGTAAAAGCTGCTGTTGACGCAGAACGTTTTGGTGCCAATGGAGTTACTGTTCATCCGCGACCGGATGAAAGACATATCCGTTATGAAGACGTTCGAGCCATTAGAAAAATCATTACAACAGAATTTAATATTGAGGGCAATCCCAGAGAACAGAAATTCATTGATTTGGTACTGGAAACAAAACCTCATCAAGTTACACTTGTTCCTGATGCACTTGGTCAGCTTACAAGCGATCATGGCTGGGATACCATTGCAAATAAGGATTATTTAATAGAGACCATCCATACTTTTAAAACGGCAGGCATTCGGGTTTCTATTTTTGTAGACCCCATCATTTCAATGGTGGAGGCAGCAGCAAAAACTGGCACAGACCGAATTGAATTATATACAGAAGGTTTTGCCACTGCTTTTGCAAAAGGAGAACGTGCCAATGCAATTGGGCATTATCTGGAAGCTGCAAAAAAAGCACATGAATTAGGAATGGGTGTAAATGCAGGACACGATCTTGATTTACAAAACCTTAAATTTTTCAAACACCATATACCTTGGTTAGATGAGGTAAGTATTGGTCACGCACTAGTTTGTGATGCTATTTATTTGGGTTATGAAAATGCCATTCAAATGTACCAGCGTCAATTACAATAATAGTTTATGACTGCGATTAAAACCAGACTTAAAAATGTATTGGAAATAACTGTGGGTTCGGTTTTAATCAAACAAATGCATTTCAAGTTTGAAAGAACGGTTCACTATTTTCGAAACCAACAATATAAAAAAAAGAATCCTTCCTTTATTATTCCCCATGATCGATGGCTGTTTGAAACATTTCAGTTGAACTATCAGCAATATTTTGAAGATGGGAAATTAGCAGCTAAAGAAATTTTAAACTGGACGCAAGATTTTTTGCCAAAAGAGATGCCCACAATTCTAGATTGGGGTTGTGGCACAGGTAGAATAGTACAACACTTACATAGTTTTGATCATTACCTTTTATTGTATGGTGCTGACATTAATCATGAGATAATTTCATGGAACCATCAAAATATTAAAGGTGTTCATTTTTCTCTTATTTCATTAATTACACCCACAGATTATCCAGACAATTATTTTGACCTGATTTATGGGATCTCTGTATTTACACATACCCCTTCTAATCAGCAAAAGGATTGGATCAATGAGATGAATCGTATCATCAAACCCTCGGGCATTTTGATGGTTTCAACAATGGGTGCATACTTTAATCAGCAATTGTTTACACAGGAGTTGAAACAGTTAGCAGAACATGGAATATTTGAAAAAGAATTTAAAGACAAAGGAATAACTGCACCAGGAAATCGGAATTACTCCGTCTATGAAACTGCTGCATTTTTCGAAAAAATGATAACGGAGCATTTCAATATCATTCACTTTTATGAAGGCAGTTCATACCCGGAAAAATTCGGTGGACAAGATCTTTGGATCCTTCAAAAAAAATAGCCTCTGAAAAATTCAGAGGCTATTTTTTTATTTTTCTATTTCTGCCAGCTTTTTATTTTTAAACTCTGGATCTTTTATCAATTTTTGAACTTCATCTAATTTCCCAATATAAATACTGCGACCGTGAGTACCGATTATGATTTCATTTTCGCGCGCCTGAGTAACTATGTCATGAACAGGCACTGCATATGGCAATCCTTTATTCCAAGCCATAAAATTATCTCCTGCATCAATACTTACGTACACACCTCCATCGGTACCTACATAAAGTAACCCATCCACTAAATGATCTTCTTTAATTACATTAATAGGCTCATTAGGAAGCGTTTTCCCAATTTGTTTCCATGTATTTCCATAATCTTCACTCATGAACAAATAAGGAAGAAAATTATCATTTCTATACCCATTTAAACTCACATACACACGGCCTTCCTGATAGGCACTTGCAATTACCCTGCTCACATATAAACCTTTTGGTAATTTTTTATTAATCAGCGTCCAGCTATAACCACCATCCTTACTGATTTGAACATTCCCATCATCTGTACCCACATAGATCAATCCAAATTTCAATGGACTTTCACTAATTGTAGAAAGTGTTCCAAATGGTACATCTCCCTGAACTGGATTGGTTGTTAAGTCCTCACTAATTGCAGGCAAACTATCACCTTTATTAAATGACCTATGAAATTTATTAGAACCATAATAAAGTATATCCTGATTATGCTTACTTAGCAAAATGGGAGATTGCCAGTTAAATCTAAACTGAGGTTCTCCTAAATCATTAGATGGCTTGATATATTTATTCTCTTTAGAACCTAAAGACTGCCGAGAATAAGAACCGTATTGAGACCCACTATAAATAGTTTTATTATCTCGCAGATCAACCTGAACCTGCATTCCATCCCCGCCATTAATGGATTGAAATGGATTATCGCCGGATGCATACCAGTTATAATTTTCTTTGGTTGTACTTGAACCATACCAGGTTCCATTATCCTGAAGACCACCATATACATTATAGGGTTTAGCATTATCGACAGCAATATTATAGAATTGACCAACAGCTGGGGTGTTAGCTTTAAACCAATGTGCGCCGTCATCATAAGAGATATTACAACCACCATCATTTCCATTGATGATATGACTATCTTTTGCAGGATCAATCCAAATTGAATGATGATCAGAATGCACATGTTCTTTACTAATATTCTGAAAAGACTTTCCACCATCAATACTCATCATCACATTAAGCCCTGTAATAAATACTTTATTCTCGTTAGTAGGGCTTACAAATATTTTACCAAAATAATATCCATATGTGCTATAAAAAAAGCCTGGAATAGAATTGTCACTTACTTTTTTCCAACTCTGTCCGTTATTTTCACTTCTATAAACTTCACAACCAGTGATAGGTGTTTCCGTCATGGCAGTATTGGCATCAAATAAATAGTCCCATATACAACTTGGTTTTAATTTATCAGTTTTTACAAAATCTTTTAAAACGGATGCTGTGTATTTAGCAGGAATTCCATTTCTTCTTGCACTGGTAAACGCGCCTAATTTTCTGTCATCCAACGCCAAAAATTGTTCTTTGTTCAAATTTTTAAAATCCTGAATAGTATATTTTGAGGTATCCGTATTTTTCTTAGCAGTATCAGGAAGATGAATTTGATTGTCTAAAACAGCATACACCACATTAGGATTTTTGGGAGATATTGCTAACCCAATACGACCAACTGCCTCCCCTGTTGGGAAACCACTTCCTTCTGTAGAAATAAGTTTCCAGGTGTTCCCTCCATCCAAACTTTTATATATGCCACTTGTTTTGCCACTTTCTTCAAAATTCCAAGCAGTTCTAGTTCTGTACCACATAGCGGCAAATAGTTCATCTGGGTTTTTGGGATTTATTTCAATATCAACTGCACCAGTTTTATCGTCTATCGCTAAAGTTTGTTGCCAACTTTTACCGCCATCCGTAGTTTTGTAAACGCCACGTTCTTTATTAAAAGAAAACAAATGACCTAATGCTGCAACCCAAATAGTATTTGGGTCGGTAGGATGTAATTGAATTTTTCCGATATGTTGACTTTCGGGCAATCCTAAATAATCCCAATGCTTTCCATTGTCAGTTGATTTATACATCCCGTTTCCAGCATAGGAAGAACGGCTACTGTTCACCTCACCGGTACCAACCCATAAAATTTTTGCCGGCCAGTTTACAGCGATATCCCCAATCGTTAAGGTTGATTCAGCATCAAAAATTGAAGTAAAACTTTGGCCGTTATTGTTGGTATACCAAACCCCGCCAGAGGCATACGCAACATAGAATTCAGTGGGATCTGCTGGGTTTGCATCAATATCAACTACCCTTCCACTCATTACAGAAGGTCCAATATTTCTAAATGCTATTTGATTAACCAGCGAGTTTTTTAAAAGTGCCTTTTTCTGATCACTTGTTTTTAATCTTTCAGTTGCTGATGTGGGCTTTACTTGGGCATTGCTATTTAATGTTAAAAAAAACATTAATGCAAACGTTAATTTTCTCATGCACATTTTAATTTATGGTAAATTCGAAGGACTAATTTAGTCATAATGCGCCTGTTTTTACTACCATTAATCCTATTAATTTATTCTGGCAGCTGGGGTCAGTGCAAAACCTATAAAATCAGTTCAAAGGGTGATACTTTAAATTGTACTGATGTATCAGGTATTAAACGTGGAACATGGGTTGTACATGTAAATCCATTGAGGGGTGCACCAGGTTATGAAGAAGAAGGTAATTTTGTGAATGATAAAAAAGAAGGACCCTGGAGAACATTTAATTTGATGGGTGATTTACTGGCTATTGAAAATTTTCGCTGGGGTAATAAAAATGGCAAATGCCAGTATTTTAATTTAATGGGATTGGAACATGAAGAAAGCTGGATGGCATTGAATCCTTTAAAACCTATCGATACAATTGATGTACAAGACCCTAAATACTTAGAGGGTCATAAAGTTGACCGAGTTATCATTGTAAACGATGGCCATTCATTGAAACATGGAACCTGGAAATATTATAATCCCGGATATGGCAATTTAATCAAGGTTGAAAATTATTTATTGGATGAATTACAAACAGAAGATCGTCAAATGAACGATATTCTCACTGTTTTTGATGGGGTAGATAGTACAAAAGAAACAAAGCTAAAGCCCGTAGAGAAGCCAAAAGCTAAGCCCAAAGAAGTAGAGGACTTCGAAAAAAAGAATAAAAACAAGAAGAAAATCACCATCAGAGACGGAAAAACGGGTTAAAATACATTATATAAGCAACCAAATTTATCATATACTCGTATTGCAATTAGAGAAGATCCGTCATTGGAAAACAAATTGCATCATATCAGTTATTTAAGAACATTGCCCCAGGAACTACACGAAATAACTAGCCTGATAAAAGGTTGTTGCCAAAACAACCGGAATAGCCAAAAGGATTTATACCAATGGCTACATGGTTATGCGCTTAAAATAAGCTTCCGATATATTAGTAATTTAAATGAAGCTGAGGAATTGGTTAGTGAATCTTTTGTAAAACTTTTCAAAAATATTCAGCAATTTAATTTCAACCTTCAAAGTGATCCTGAAGCGTTGTTAAAAGGATGGTTTAAAAGAATTGTAGTAAATACCTGTATTGACCATTTGAGAAAAACAAAGCTAAAACTGGTGAGTTACGATGTACATCCAGATAAAGACTTTCAGGTCGATGCTCAAGAAAGTGGACTTGATAAAATTTCTTATCAAGAAATCATTGAATCAATTCGACAACTATCCCCGGTTTATAGAACAGTTTTTAATCTTTTTGTGATTGAAGGATTTAGTCACGATGAAATTGCAGAACAATTGAAAATTAGTGTTGGAGCTTCAAAATCGAATTTGTCGAAAGCCAGGCAAAATCTAAGAAAATTGATCAAAGACAAAAAAGAGTATAAACGATATGCATAGTTTTGATGACGATAAGGAGTTGGATCAATTATCCAAAATAGCAGCCGAAGCAATTGATGCTCCGAGTACTGCTAATTGGGAAAAGATGCAGCGAACCCTTGATAAAGAACTCCCACTTCAGAAAAAAAGAAGAGGTGGTATTGTTTGGTGGTTTTTGCCTACACTATTGGTTGCTGGGCTGGGTTATTATTGGTTGAGTTCATCAACTAAACAAGTCAGCATAAACCATATCGACAATGAATTAAAATACAGCAAAGACCCAATAACAAAAATTACAAGTCCAGCAATAAAATCGTCTACACCATTGATAAAGGGTTATCCAAATGAGCCAATCAAAATCACAGCGTATAAACAAGTAGAGAATAATCCTACCAATGAAAATCAGGTAAGTCCTGTTTTAGTAGAAACAAAAACTGCATTAACTAATAATAATAGTAGTACAGTAATTGCAGAGACCACAAAAAATATCCAACCTATTTCTGATGATTCTGTTGGTCAATCTTTGGCAAAAAAGCCAATCGAAATAACTCCAGCAAATCAGAATACAAAAAGTGAAAGTAAACCAATAAATAAAACTGAAATTCAAAATAAAGGATTCTTTATTGGCTTGATTGGCGGCTTCGATGCAAGTACTGTAAAATTCAATTATGCATCCAATGTGGGATATAATATTGGAGGCAGTTTAGGGTATCGTTTTAATAAACATTGGTCTGTACAAACAGGAGCTATTTATACTCAAAAAAACTACAAATTAAAAGGGCAGGATTTTCATCCGCCTAAAGGAAGTTGGATTAGTTATTTTAACATTGAAACTGTTGATGGATACTGTAAAATGTGGGATGTTCCGATTATTGCTACTTACCATTTTACAGGAAACTCAAATGGAAATTCTTTTTTGAGTTTAGGTGCCTCTTCTTATTTCATGAAGAATGAGAATTACAACTACTTGTATTTTTATAACAATCAATATTATACCAGAACAAATAATTATACATCTACCGACCAGCATCTTTTGGGGTTATTACATATTTCTGCTGGTATAGAAAGACCTATCGGGAAAAACATTACAAGTATTATTGAGCCATATGCAAAGATCCCTTTATCGGGCGTTGGTTTTGGCAGTATTCAACTGAGTAGTTTTGGTTTAAATTTTTCTGTACAGTACAGGCAACCCAAAAAGTAAATATCTCGTTTTCATCTTAAACCATAATTAAATCGATGAAAACAAAACAACTAAAACTATTTATCAATACAGCAGCAGTATTGATTTCCTTTATTATAT
>Ga0194061_1001790_pt1 | contig 12156 bp, 13 predicted proteins | sample SepL2221m_MetaG_FD_163423 | JGI IMG/M metagenome (GOLD analysis project Ga0194061, IMG submission 163423) | Anoxic zone freshwater microbial communities from boreal shield lake in IISD Experimental Lakes Area, Ontario, Canada - Sep2016-L224-21m | ecosystem: Environmental > Aquatic > Freshwater >...
TTCTCCACGAAGCTGATCGAGTGCCGCCATTACAGCGCCACCAACTAGTTCTTGATCTAACGCATGAAGGCGCGTATGACCACATACTGGGCCAGGTCGATGCAATTCTTTCCGAGTACAACATTGTTTACATCAAGTGGGATCACAATCGTACTTTGGTAGATGCCGGCCATCTTGGACAAGCGGCCATTCACAACCAAACAGCTGCGATTTATCGCCTCTTCGCAGAATTAAAACGTCGCCACCCAAAGTTGGAAATTGAAAGTTGTGCTTCAGGTGGTGCTCGCGTTGATTTGGGTATCGTCGATCTCGTCGATCGATTCTGGACCAGCGACAACAACGATGCGCTGGAGCGTCAGACCATTCAGCGCTGGACTGGTTTAGTTATTCCACCAGAGATGCTTGGAACCCATATCGGTCCGACGCATGGCCATCAAACTGCGCGAACACATGAGATTAGCTTTCGTGCCGTTAATGCCATCTTCGGTCACGCCGGAATTGAATGGAATGTCACTGAAGCAAATCCAGAAGAGTTGGAAATTTTAAAAAAGTGGGCCGCCCTCTATAAAGCAAAGCGCGGCTTGCTTCACTCTGGTCGCTCCATTCGAGTCGATCATCCAGATTCCAACGCTTTCTTATATGGCGTAGTTGCCCAAGATAAGAGCGAGGCGCTCTTTGCCTATGTTCAACATCGGATGAATGAATCCACCTTTCCCGCAATGGCGCTGCTACCAGGGCTCGAGCCAGAATCACTGTATGAAGTAAAGGTATTGAACGAGGTTGGCAAACCTCGCGCCCTACAAATTAAGAATCCACCTTGGCTCAAAGGGGTAAAACTTAGTGGTGCGGCACTGGCAAATATTGGAGTTAGGCCGCCAATTTTGGCTCCGGAAAACGCCATTTTGATTTCCGCGGTGAAAGTTTCCTAAATTCGAATTTGACCTTTGCATGCATCCACTGGGGTAGGGGTTGGTTTGATCGTTGGAGTTGGCTTGATCGTTGGAGTTGGTTTGATCGTTGGAGTTGGCTTCGGCGTGGGAGATCCCGTTGTTGTTGGGGTTGGCGAAGGAGTCGGAGCCGGTGCAACATCGAATTCGATGGGCTGACTTGTCACAGCGTGCACACCGGTTGGGTCTACGAATTCGACTAATCCCAAATAATGGCCGGCTGCCAACTTCGAAGCAAAGATGGTCCATCGACCAGTTGCAGAGCGAACTATGCGTTGCGTACCGCTAGTTATTAATGAATCCAACGATCGAAAGTCCACCGTCCCTGTAACGACCGGGGTCCCATCAGGACGCAATACATCCACGACTATCTGCGCAGGGTCTTTGCTAGTCGTCGCCGCCACGGAAACAATCTTCATATTTGTCGGCTCATCGCTCGGGAGGAAATCGGCCTGCGTTGGTTGCCAGGTTCCTCTCGTAAAAGCGTAAAAACTGGTTGAAGAGCCAGAAAATACATTGAGGTCAACCCGATCGGTTGGAATTCCGTACTTGGATCCGATCCCACACGAGGTGTACTGCCAAAATTGCCATTGAGTAGTGCAGTTGGCCAAGGTCCATGAATGGGCATAGCAACCAGAAACTTTCAACCCTACTTTTGCCACGGAAGTTGCTGGATTTAATCTATATTGCGCGACCCAGAGCGGATACTGCGCCAACGCGGTCGATCGATCCATGGCATTCTCAAGAAATTGCGGATACGAGTAGAGAAATGGTTTACGACCAGTCCGACTCGCGACTTCATCCAGCCAAGCCTGCGCCCAAATAGTTACAAACCTTTTATTTATAAATTTAGTGCAAGTTCCCGATGCATCTTTGCGAACGCAGTTATTTTCAAGATCAAGCGAAAGCGGCAGGTCCCTTGTCGTATAGCCGCCGATTGAGGCCAGCCGCCAAATAACTTTCTGGGCTTGTGCCTTTGCATCATTTACTATGAAAACCGGATCGGTGCTGTCCGGCAGAGTCGCGTAATGGTAAAAACCGGTATAAATCCCGGCAGCTTGGGCGGCAGTGCGATCGATCTTCAGATACTTGAAGGCTGTTGCGTCAGCGGCATCAATGGAATCCGAACCTTTAATGATTGCAAATCGAATTCCAGCTTTATACATCTTCTTAAAATCAATTGGCTTTCCATTGGGATGTTGCCATCGACTGATATCAACGCCATGAATTAGTGAGCCGGGTCCGGCGGCCACGATCTTGGCGGGAGTGACGGCAAAAGACTGATCGGTAATCAGCGTAAGAAGTAAAAGAAAGACAATCCCAATTCGTTTCATCGCTCTTCGATTTCTAAAACTATTCCACTCACTTTGAAAATACTGGCCCTTAGCTCAGTTAGATGTTTGGGATTGCGAGCTAGGGCAAAATCGTGGTCCCCGCTCAATTTTTGACTATCGGCAAAACTGATTGTTAACTTCCCATCATTTAAGGCAACGAGACGGGCATCAAAGAAAGCCAGCCATGCGATTCGATTTACCGAGAGCAGATCATCCAAGATCGCATTCCAACTCGTTTTTAGGGCGATGAAATCGGTCTCGGTCACATATAGAAGGTACCTTATAAGCCTGAGCACTAAGGAACCTTCGCCAATTCTTCCCTACCGATTCCTCAGAAACAGTGGTAGCGTGCTAGAAAAGAACTGGAGATTCCATGTCGGCTTGGATGTGGTTTGCGTTAGCTGGCAGCTGTGTTCTTGCCGAAATACTCACGACGGCACTGCTCTTTGCCTCCTTTGCCTTAGCCGCACTTGCCGCTGGAATCACAAATCTTTTGTTTGGTGACACTTTTGCACAGTGGCTAGTCCTAGTGGTGGTAGCAGTCATTAGTTTGGGTTTGCTGCGCCCCTTCGCCTCAAAATTTATTTTCCAGAAAACTCCACAAAATGACACGGGAATCGAAGCGCTGATTTCGAAAACTGGTGTTGTCGTTGCGCAAATAACTCCAGATTCGGGCACCATAAAACTGAAAAATGAGATCTGGACGGCGCGTTGCGATTCCGGGGTAATCGAAGCTGGAGTTGCGGTTTTAGTCTTAAGAATTGAAGGCGCGGTGGCCATCGTGGCTGCCGTAAATTAGAAATATAGCAACATAGAGGAGAGTTGATGTATACATCGGCGGTATTCGCGATTTTGGTGGTCATAGCAATCGTGATCGTGGCGCTAGCAATCAAAATTATTCCCCAAGCAAATGCCGGCGTCGTGGAACGCCTCGGAAAATATCACCGAACTTTAGAACCTGGCCTTAATTTGATTTTTCCGGGAATCGACAAACTTCGCCCACTTGTTGATCTGCGTGAGAAAGTTGTCTCTTTCCCGCCACAGCCCGTGATCACTGAAGATAATTTGGTGGTAAATATCGATACGGTAATTTATTTTCAGGTTACCAATGCCAAGTCTGCAACCTATGAAATCGAAAATTACATTCAAGGTATTGAACAGCTTGTTGTTACCACGCTCCGAAACTCTGTCGGTGGCCTAGATTTAGAGAAAGCGCTGACTTCCAGAGATCACATTAACGCCGTGCTACGTGGCGTTTTAGATGAAGCGACAAGCAAATGGGGAGTACGCGTCAATCGTGTGGAAATTAAGGCCATCGAGCCACCTCCAAGTGTCCAAGAGTCAATGGAGAAGCAGATGCGTGCCGACCGCGACAAGCGTGCCGCAATTCTTACCGCTGAAGGTGAGAAGCAAAGCCAAATCTTAAGCGCCGAAGGAGCACGCCAAGCCGATATTCTTCGGGCCGAAGGCGAAGCGCAAGCCGCTGTTATTCGTGCCGAAGGTGAGGCCACTGCAATCGCCAAAGTATTTGGCGCCATTCATGCGGCGAATCCCGATGAGAAGGTTTTGGCTTATAAGTACTTGGAGCAGCTACCAGCGATTGCTAACGGAACTGCTAGCAAGATATGGGTGATACCAGCTGAGTTATCCGGTGCAGCCGCTTCCATCATGAAGGCATTTAGAGCGCCAACTGATTAATAAGGTGACTTTGAGTGGGGCGAGTCGGGCTCGAACCGACGACGACGGAATTATGAGTTCCGGGCTCTAACCAACTGAGCTACCGCCCCCGATGGGCGAGTCTATGCTAACTGCCATGATGAGACGAACCTCCATGCTCTGTGCGCTCGTAACCGGCATGGGATTTATTTTCCTTTCGGCTCCCGCCCAAGCGGCGCCAAATTACTTCTTTCCGATATCGGGCTGCAAAGTTGTATACGGTCGATATCACCACAACTATCCAGCAACCGACATTTTGACCCAAAAAGGCTGCAAATTCGTGGCGCCATTTTCTGGGATTGTCGATGAGGTAAATCGAGTAGATCGTTTCACCTGGAAGACCAACCTTGGCGCCGATCGCGGTGGACTTTCAATCTCTGTCGTTGGTGATGATGGCGTGCGCTACTACGGCTCGCACTTATCGAAGATACCAACGACCATGGTGCCTGGGGTGCGAGTTAGTGCTGGCGAGGTAATTGGTTATGTTGGAAATAGTGGCGATGCAAAAGGCTTAGCTACACATTTGCATTTTGGAATTTCCTGGCCAACTCCGAAAGGAACTTGGTGGGTTCGACGTGGTGAGTTATATCCGTGGAAATTCTTGGATGCGTGGCGGCTCGGTAAAGATCTCTCGCCGGCAAATTCAGTTGCGACCCTGGAAAAGAAGATTGGCACTGTCCCTAAGATTCCCAGTTATTAAAGATTTTGAGCATGAAAAAAGCGGGCCAGCGAACTGGCCCGCTTTTTTACTGTTAAAGGTGATTAGGCAGGATTAACTGCGTCAGCCTGAGGACCCTTTGGACCCTGAACTACTTCAAAAGTTACGGCTTGACCCTCTTCGAGAGACTTGTAACCGTTGCCTTGAATAGCTGAGTAGTGAACGAAAACATCTTGTCCGCCACCATCTACAGCAATGAAACCAAAGCCTTTTTCAGAGTTGAACCACTTAACTGTACCTGTTGCCATTGAGCTTTATCCTTCGGTATTTGTGTGACACCTGGGCATTCCCCAAGCGCCGGTCTTCTTCTGTACAGCGATACCGAACAAAGCTCCCAGTGATGGGTGTGCGAGAAACGGGTACTGCCAAGCGTCGGACTAGCCCAAAGTATAGCCGTGTGGGAGGTAAATCACTAAAAAGTTGTGGAGAACTTTTAGCTGACTCACGCTCATTTCTAGCCCCACTAGCCAAAAGAGCGCACTTTGGAGGAGAATTACAACCATGAAGTTCGCTTCGGCGAATTTGAGTTGATTTCGTGGCTTCGATTTTAAGTGCCAGCGCAGGTGTTGATGGACCGGGGAAGGTCGCATCACCGCTAACTGCACCTTGAAGGAGTTTCACGATGAATCTGCCTGCCACCGCTACCAGCGCTGAACTTTCAGGAGATCTTCGGATCTATTCCGCGCCCCGGGCGTTGGTTCGCCATATCCAATGGTCGCTCAATCAAATATTTGGCTACCCCATTGAACTTGAGTGGACCCAACAGCGGATGGTCGCTGGTTCCGTCGCAACTGAATATCAATGGCGAACCAATTCTGCAGTTGCCTCCAAAATAGCTAGCACGTTAAAAAGTTGGCACTATCTAAGATTTGAAGTTCGTGAGTTTCCAACTCCTGGTGGGGAAGGTGTGTTGTATCGATGCACTCCAGACCTTGGATTGCATCAAGCTGTGACCGGCTCCACAGGAGACATCATGATTCATGAGAATCGAATTATGACTTCACTTAATTCGCATCGTTCTTACGAGAGTTTACGCGAATCGCTAGAAGTCACACTGGGAATTGCATGGGATAAAGAATTAGAGGGGTACCGCCTCGGTACTTTGGACTCAGAGTTGGACAAGCGCATTAGTATTTAACTATGAGCGAAAATAATTTTAGAGAAAAAGCGATGCGATTTCGATCGATCGGAACAATTGCAAGTGCTTTGGTTCTTGCACTTGGAATCGGATACGGACTTAGTTTGGTCGGCAGTGGTCTCTCGGCGCGCGCTGGAAATGCAATCACGGTAACCGGATCGGCCAGAGTAAACGCGACCGCTGATAATGCGGTTTGGACTTTGAACGCTCAAGAGACTGCCACAAGCGCCAGCTCAGCTGTCAAAAAAGTTGAAGCCGGCGTCACTCAGTTATCAGACTATTTAACCACGGGCGGAATTCCAGCCACAGGTATTGAAGTTGGAGCGATAAGTACCTCAACCAATGATGAATACATAAATGGAAATGCCACCGGCCGAATTCTCTCTTATCGCGCCACTCAAACAGTGATAGTTCGCGCGAAGGATGTGAAGTTGGTTCAATCTCTTTCAAACGGAATCGGAAAGTTATTGCAAACTGGAATCAATGTTAATAATTACGGACCGGCATACTATGTCTCGAATTTGGCAAGCCTTCGACCTCAGCTTCTCAGCGATGCTATGAAGGATGCAAAGATTCGCGCCGAAGCAATTACTAAATCGGTTGGCGGGAAAATCGGCGCCGTATTGGCGGTGCGAAGTGGCCCAATTCAGGTGACCACACCAGATTCAGTTGATACTTCTTCGGGTGGTTACTACGACACCTCAACGATTGCCAAAACCGTAACTGCAACAGTCTCGGTCGATTTTAAAGCTAACTAATAACTATTGGTAGGACTTAAATACCAATACAACGTTATGGCCACCAAAGCCAAACGAGTCATTTAGTGCTGCAATCGGACCGTCTGGAAGTTTGCGCGCCACGTCGCGAACTACATCTACCGTAACCGCCTCATCGAGTTCTTCGATGTTAATCGTTGGCGGGGCAATGCGGTTATAGAGGGCAAGCACGACGAAGATTGATTCGATAGCGCCAGCGCCGCCGAGCAAATGCCCGGTCATTGATTTCGTTGCAGAAACTGCAACATGGGAAATGTGCTCACCAAGTGCCGCGCTTAGGGCATTTGCCTCGGCAACATCGCCCGCGGGTGTCGAAGTTGCGTGGGCATTTAAGTGCACGATTTCCGAAAGTGAAACGCCACTGTCTTCTAGCGCAAATTTAACCGCTCTGGTAACACCGGTACCTTCTGGATCTGGGGCGGCAATGTGATACCCGTCCGAGGTTAAGCCTTGGCCAACAATCTCAGCATAAATCTTGGCGCCGCGAGCTAAAGCGTGTTCCAGTTCTTCAAGAACAAGTACGCCGCCGCCTTCACCAAGTACAAAACCGTCGCGATTCTTGTCATAGGGACGAGATGCTTTTGCGGGTTCATCATTTCTGGTCGATAGCGCTTTCATTGAAGCAAAGCCCGCCATCGGAAGAGCATGAATAGCAGCTTCAACGCCACCAGTTACCACCATATCGGCGCGATTATTTCGAATCATCTCCATGGCGTAGCCGACCGCCTCGGCGCCAGATGCGCAGGCGCTTACTGGAGTATGGACACCAGCTTTTGCCTGTAATTCCAATCCAACATTTGCCGAAGGGCCATTGGGCATCAGCATCGGCACCGTATGTGGGCTAACCGAGCGCGGACCTTTGGTGCGCAAAATGTCGTACTGATCGAGCAAAGTTATTACGCCACCGATTCCAGAAGCGACTACGACGCCAAGGCGCTCTTTATCTACTTCAGGAGTGCCGGCATCTTTCCAAGCTTCGCGAGCGGCGATTAGCGCGAATTGCTCCGAGCGATCAAGGCGGCGCATTTCTACGCGCTCCATCACTTCGCTCGGTTCGACAGCGACGCGCGCAGCAAAGGTAACTGACATTTCAGCGGCCCATTCATCTTCTAATGAACGAACTCCGCTCTTGCCAGCTATGAGAGCATCCCAAGTCGATGGAACATCTCCACCCAAGGGAGTTGTTGCCCCGAGGCCCGTTACAACTACGCGTCGTCTGGTCATAAATTTAACCTGAGATTAATTACTTAGATGCGTTAACGATGAAGTTAACAGCGTCGCCAACGGTTGCCATGTTGGTAACTTCTTCATCAGGAATCTTGACGCCAAAACGCTCTTCGGCAGCAACTACAACCTCGACCATGCTTAGGGAATCGACATCTAAATCTTCGGTGAACTTCTTCTCCATTGCGATGTCATCGGCCGAGATGCCAGCAACTTCAACAACGATCTCTTTGATTCCTTCTAAAACTGCCTCTTGAGTTAGTGCCATGTTCTTTTCCTCTTTCTGCTATTTATCTTCTATTAGGTCATCTTGGAAACTCTTATTGTGTCTGGGGAATTTTAACCACCCAAACTCGCTTCTACTGGCTAGTAAGCGGGGGTAGTTCTACTACTTGTCCCGCATAGACCAATCCAGCGCCAAATCCAATCAGGAGAGCGGTTTTTCCGTGTAATTCTGGGTTCGAAGCTAGCAATGCATCCATTGCAAGCGGAATTGATGCCGCAGAAGTATTTCCGGTGGTTTTGATATCCCGAGCGATTACCACGCTATCTGGCAATTTCATGGATCGCGCTAGTGAGTCAATGATCCGCTCATTTGCTTGGTGAGGGATGAAAGCGGCTAGCGTCTCTGGGGTTAACCCGGCCGCCGCGATTGCCTTCAGTCCAACCGGCGCCATTTCGTAAACTGCCCAGCGAAATACCGTTTGTCCTTGTTGAGATATATCAGGCCAAGTAGCGTCAACTCTGCTCTGGTTACCCTTGAACTCAATCCAAGATGGTTGCATTTGAATGGCATCGCGCGAATCTGCTGCCGAGCCCCAAACTGTTGGACCGATACCGGCTCCTTCAGAAGGACCAATGACTACTGCACCAGCGCCATCGGCGAAGATAAAGGCCGTTGCGCGATCATCGGGATTAGTAAAATCTGAAAGTTTTTCGCCACCAATTACCAAGACATATTTAGCAGTCTTGTTCTTTACTAAATCATTTGCCAGAGCGATGCCGTAGCAAAAACCGGCACAGGCTGCCGAAATATCAAAAGCCGCTGCTTTTGGATTTCCGAGTCGAACTATTAATTCCGTTGCCGCACTGGGGGCCTGGTATGGATATGTAATCGTTGCGAAAATAACGGCCGACACTTGTTCCATCGTTATTCCGGCGCGCTTGAGCGCAATATTCGCTGCAGCTTCGGCCATGTCGATCAGAGATTCATCTGGGCCGGCGATGTGTCTGGTTTCGATGCCGGTTCGTTGGCGAATCCATTCGTCCGTGGATTCAATGCGATCGACGATTTCAGAATTGGGAACTACCCGAGCGGGGCGATAGGCACCGACAGAGAGGATGCGGGAATTTTGAACGGAACTTTCAAATTGAAGAGACATTAATTCGCTCCATGTTTTGCTATAAATTCTTGCGCGGCGGCTAAATCTTCTGGGTTCTTCAGGGCAAAGGTTTCAATATTAGGGGTAGCGCGTTTTAGTAATCCGACCAGCGTGCCCGCAGGAGGAACTTCTAGTACACCAGTGATCCCCATGTCCGAGAGCGTAGTCATACAAAGGTCCCAGCGAACTGGTCCGGCAACTTGGCCAACTATTCGCGCCACGATATCTGCGCCACTTGATACAACCTGTCCATCTTTATTAGATAAAACCTTAATTTTTGGATCAGTGGGGTGAATCTCTGCGGCCAAGGCGGCCAAAACCGGCACTGCGGGAGCCATAACGGCGGTATGAAAGGCGCCCGAGACTGCAAGTGGCCTTACGCGAGATCCAGTTGGAGCGTTTTCAAGCAACTGCGCGATTGCCGCCAATGAGCCAGCGGCGACGATCTGGCCAGCGCCATTCTCGTTAGCTGCTACTAAATTCAAAGTCGCAAGGTGAGCGAGTACAGCATCGCGTTCGCCGCCTAGTACCGCGGCCATTCCAGAGTTGCTACCCGTGGCAGCTTGGGACATGGCAGCGCCACGCGCTCGTACTAATTTCATTGCGCTTTCATTACTAATTACACCAGCCAAAGCTGCGGTGGTTATTTCCCCAACTGAATGTCCGGCCACGGCGGTTACCGATGATTGTTCGTTTGGAAAGAGGGCGGCATAGGCAATTAATCCGGCAGCTACTAAAAGTGGCTGCGCATTTGAAGTTTCCTTAATTTCTTCGGCATCAGCAGTTGTTCCAAGGTGACGCAAATCCAGGTCAATTAATTGCGACCATTTCTCAAGTAGCAAACTCGTTTCGCCAACTTCCAACCAAGGTAGGAGAAAGCCTGGAGTTTGAGAGCCTTGACCAGGCGCCACGATTGCTAGCACTTCGAAAGGATAAGCGAGGAGAACGGTTACTACCGAGTATTAGCTTCGATTTACCAACCAAATTTGTACGCCATGAGCATCCAGAATTGTCGATTCGAGCGGTTGTGCGATCCTTGGCTCAAATTCTGAGGTCATATGTGCGGAATCGAAAATGGAACGATAAAGCGCACCCCATTTTTTAGCCGGAAGGGTAAAGGTATTTTCATGGGTCGAGGCATTCAATAATATGAGCAGGGCTTGATTGGCCGATGCCTCAACATACATGCTCAAATAACTGCGATCGCCTTGATGCCAATTTTCGTCATTCATCTCTTCACCGTTACGACGAAACCAGGCGAGATCTTTTCGGCTAGTTCCCAAGTCCAACTGGCCGGTAAAAAATTCTCGAACAATATCTACTAGATAGCGTTTGCGAATTGAAATTAAATTTTTGGTAGCGGCCAATAAGTCCTGTTGAATTTCATTTGGCGACCAATTAAGCGCCCAGCCGCCGTTAAATGCTTGCGGACTTAAAACGTCGCCATTGCTCGGTAATGAGTATGCATTGTTGGAACCATTTTGACTGCGGCCCACTTCGTCACCCATATTGATCATCGGAACACCAGATGAAAGAAAGAGCGAAGCCAGTAGCGATTTTTGCAGTCGGGTTCGAAGTTGAATGATATTTGGGTTTTTACTTAATCCTTCTTCACTTAAATTCCAAGAGCGATTTGAAGTACTGCCATCACGGTTACCTTCTTGGTTTGGTTCGTTGTGCTTTTCTTGATAGCTAACCAAGTCCTGCAGCGTGAAGCCATCATGTGCCGTGATGAAGTTGATCGAAGAAGTTGGACCGCGAAAATAGAAGATGTCGTGAGAGCCACTTAATCGGGAAGCTAAATCCCCAACGCCTTCACTGAATCCGCGAGCTGGATCACCAAGCCAGAACTGTCGCAAGGAGTCGCGATAGTGATCATTCCATTCGCGCCAGGGGTGAGGAAAATCTCCGAGCGCGTAACCTGCGGTATCCCAAGGTTCGGCAATGAGCTTTCGCTCGCGAAGAATTGGATCACTTGCAATTGCAGAGATCAGCGGCCCCGTGGTGTCGATGCCGTATTCATTGCGAGCTAAAGCTGAGGCTAAGTCGAAGCGAAAGCCATCTACTCCAATAACTTCGGTCCACCAGTGCAACGAGTCAATAATCATGCGAACTACGAATGGGCGACGAGCATCAACGGTATTGCCGCAGCCAGTCACATCGTCATAAATGTCGCCCTTAACCCGGCGATAAAAAGTTTTGCTATCAATCCCTCTGAAGGAGAGCGTCGGTCCACCGTGACCGCCTTCAGCGGTATGGTTGTAAACCACATCGAGAATGACTTCGATTCCGGCATGATGTAGCGCGGCAACGGCATCGCGAAGTTCGGAGATCGGGTCTGAAGTGGCGGCATAATCTCGGTGAGGTGCCGAAAACGCCAAAGCGTTGTAGCCCCAATAATTTTCGCGCCCGCGATTTTGGATTCCAGGTTCAGTCACGTAATGATGAATTGGAAGCAATTCGAGCGCGGTGATACCGAGCTCCTTGAGATATGCGATCGTGCTTGGGTGCCCGAGCGCCTTATAAGTGCCGCGCTCGTTTTCTGGAATTGCAGGATTAAATTCGGTTAGCCCGCGTACATGAGCTTCATAAATAATCGTTCTGGCCCAGGGCGTATTAAGTCTGGGGAATTGTGTTCGATGATGGCCAGTAACAACCGAAAGCGGAACGAAGGCAGCATCATCCCGGTCATCCCGAATGGTTAAATCGCCAATACCGGATTTATCCAACGCGCGGTGGCCGTAAATTTCTGGGGCGTAGATCAAGTCTCCAGATAACTGATGGGCGTAGGGATCTATTAGAAGTTTGTTGGAGTTAAAGCGCCAGCCTTCATCGGGGCGCCAAGGACCATAAACCCGAAAGCCATAACGTTGGCCAGCCCGAACGCCGGCAAGATAGCCATGAAAAATTGGGCCATCGCG
>Ga0194061_1001792_pt1 | contig 12143 bp, 9 predicted proteins | sample SepL2221m_MetaG_FD_163423 | JGI IMG/M metagenome (GOLD analysis project Ga0194061, IMG submission 163423) | Anoxic zone freshwater microbial communities from boreal shield lake in IISD Experimental Lakes Area, Ontario, Canada - Sep2016-L224-21m | ecosystem: Environmental > Aquatic > Freshwater >...
GTGAAGTGCACGAGATGAAGATGGAAGGCGACGTCATGAAGATGCGCGCCGTGACCGGTGGCCTGGACCTTCCGGCGGGCAAGGCGGTGGAGCTCAAGCCGGGTGGCTACCACGTCATGTTGATGGATCTCAAGAGTACATTGCAAAAGGACACCACGATTGCCCTCACATTGGTCTTCAAGGACTCCAAAGGTGTCGAAACCAAAACGGAACTCACGCTTCCGGTGTCGATGACACCACCCGGAGCCAAAGCGGCTGACATGCCCGCCATGGACCACAGCAAGCACAAAATGTAAGAACAGGCATTTTTTCAATGCCATTGACACTGCGTCGCACCGCACTACGCCGCCCCTGGGCGGTGTGGCTGGCTGTGCTCATCGCAGTGTTGGGCGCGCTGACACCAACGGTGTCTCATGCCCTGATGCTTGTCAAAGGGCAGGCAACGCAGGGCGTTGAAATCTGCACCACCGAAGGCCCACGGTGGGTGACCGCCGATGTCGCCGCTTCGGCAGACGACTCCACTCCCCTGCCCGGGTCGGCAGCACCGCCCGCGCATTGCCAGTTTTGCCTGCAAACCACAGACCGCGTTGCTTCACCGAACGACCCATTGCCTTACACCTTCCTAGTTCAGGATGGGCAGCGAGAGGCCCCAGTCTGGCAGGCTTTTTTCTATTCCACAGCACACTCGTTCGCGCCGCCGCCGCGTGGGCCACCGGGCCACCTCTGAGCTATTGAATTCATAGCGTCTTGCGCCCGTTTTACGGGGGCTGGAGGCGCTTTTTATAGTGAAGAAGAGGTCCCGAACATGTCGCATTTCAAAATCAAAACACTTCCCCTGGCAATATCGCTTGCCGTTCCCGCACTGTGCCTGCTGTGCAATAGCGCCCTGGCTGCCGATGTCAAAGCCATCACGTTACCGGCGGTGACCGTCAGTGATTCCAAACATGACAACACCGCACCCGGCGCCACCAAACTGGACAAAGCCAGCCTGGCGTCGCGCCTGCCCGCCACCAGCGATACGGCCAGTCTGCTGTCCGATGTTCCCGGTGTGAGCCTGTACGGTGCCGGTGGCGTGTCCAGCCTGCCCGCCATCCACGGCCTGGCCGACGATCGCCTGCGCATCAAGGTGGACGGCATGGACCTGATTGCGTCCTGCCCCAACCACATGAACCCGGCGCTGTCGTACCTTGACCCGACCAACGTGGGCTTGCTCAAGGTCTTTGCCGGTATTACGCCGGTCAGTGCCGATGGTGACAGCATCGGCGGCACCATCATCGCGGAATCGCGTGCACCCGAATTCGCGGCAGCTGGTCAAAGCATCACCAAGGGCGAACTGGGCACGTTTTACCGCAGCAACAACCAGGCGCGTGGCGCCAACGTTTCCGTGATGCATGCCACCGATGCGTTCAATATCAGCTACAGCGGCTCCACCAGCAAGGCCGACAACTACACGGCGGGTGCCGATTTCAAGACCTACGACTTCACCGGCCGCGCTGCGCACGACCTGCCGCGCAACGAGGTGGGCTCCACGGCGTACGAGACGCGCAACCAGACCGTGGGCGTGGCGTTCAAGAACGACAATCACCTGTTCCAGGCCAAGCTGGGGTTTCAGGACATGCCCTTTCAGCTCTATCCGAACCAGCGCATGGACATGCTTGACAACACCCAGCGCAGCGTGAACCTGCGCTATGCGGGCCAGTTTGACTGGGGCGCACTGGAGGTGCGCGCCTACCAGGAAAAGGTGGACCACTTCATGGATTTTGGTGCCGACAAGCGATTCTGGTACGGCTCGGGATCGATGATGGCGGGCTCCTTGGTTTCGACTCAACCCTGCGCGCCCATCAGCTCCACCTGTGCAGCGGGCATGCCGATGTTTACTGAAGGCAAGACTACAGGATTCAACGTGAAGGCAGACATCAACCTCACCCAGCAAGATGTGTTGCGTGTAGGAGGTGAAGCCCAGCAATACCGCATCAACGACTGGTGGACACCATCCGGCGGGGGCATGTTCCCCGGTACGTTCTGGAACATCAAAGACGGCCAGCGCGACCGCAGCGCTGTATTTGCCGAGTGGGAAGCCCGCAAGAGTGCACAGTGGATGACGCTCTTGGGCGCGCGCTACGAGCAGGTCAACATGGATGCGGGAACAGCCATCGGCTACAACCCGGCCGGCATGGGCAACCAGGCGCGCGACGCCAACACCTTCAACGCTCTGGGCCGCAAGTCGACAGACAACAATGTGGACCTGACCGCTGCGGCCAGCTACACCGCCAGTGATAACTACGCCATTGAGTTTGGCTTTGCCCACAAGACCCGCTCGCCTAACGTGTACGAACGCTTCACTTGGTCCAGCTGGCAGATGGCTGCGTTGATGAACAATTTTATCGGTGACGGCAATGGCTACTTCGGCAACCTCACCCTCAAGCCTGAGCAGGCCAACAAGCTTTCGGCCACCTTTGACTGGCATGCCGCGGACGGCAGCTGGGGTTTCAAGGCCACGCCGCACACCACTCAGGTGACTGACTACATCGACGCCGTGCAGTGGAACGCCACCACCAACCTGGCGTCCACCACGCTTGTTAAAAACCAGTTCAGCGTCCTCAAGTTCGTCAACCAGTCGGCGCGAATTTACGGACTTGACCTGTCGGGCCATATGCCGCTGGCCAAGAATGCCTGGGGCGACTTTGGATTCAAGGGCTTGCTGAACTACACCAACGGCACCAATCAGGACACGGGTGACGGCCTGTACAACATCATGCCGCTCAACGCCAAGCTGGCGCTGACGCACAAGTTGGATGGCTGGGACAACAGCCTGGAGGTATTGATGGTGCAAGCCAAGGACACGGTGTCTGGCGTGCGCAACGAGATCAAAACCCCTGGCTACAGCCTGGTCAACCTGCGTACCAGTTATGCCTGGAAGCAGGTGCGCCTAGACCTGGGCGTGGAGAACCTGTTCGACAAGTTCTACTACCTGCCCACGGGCGGCGCCTACACTGGCCAGGGCACCACCATGAGCAACCCTGCGTTGCCCAACTACCCGCAGTGGGGCACCGCCGTTCCGGGCATGGGTCGCTCGGTGTATGTGGGTGTGAACTTCAAGTTCTGATTACATGCTGAAGTACGCCGCCATCGCCGTGAACCACTGCGCCATCAGTCTGCGCCGCCTCTGGGTCACGACTTGGGTCGGTGGGGCAGAAATCCGTCGAGTCGCTCTTGCGTTGGCCGTTGTGTCCGTCTGAAGCAGAGCGTTCACATGCAACCCAGTCAACCAAACAAGGAGATGGTCATGGAAATGATTCAGACGGTTTGCCCTAGCGGATCACATTCACAATGGACAGGCTATGGCGCTGCCAAACGCGACCACCACTATTTCAAGCTCATGCTGGACCAGGCGGCAGGCCTGTTTTTGGGTGGTGAGCCCGAAGCCGCCCGTTTGATCTTGCGTGATGTGGTGATCGGGACGGTTGGATTCGAGGCGCTGGCGGTGTCAATCCACTCGTCAGTCAAGAGCCTGCGCGGCGGGTTGACCGCCAATGGGCGTTTAGGCATGGACAGTATGTCCGCCATTTTCAGGGTCGTGCGGGACTGGCTCCAGGCGACACTGGACGTGCATTCGGACGCGACAGATCAACACTTTCGCATCGCATTGGAGTAAGCTGCTATCTGTTCAAAGTTGACAACCTCCCTTGGAGTGCATATGAGTGACACAGACACCACCGGTTTTGGCAAATTCGTACCAGGTTTTGACTTTTTGCAAGGTCTGGCCAAAGGTGCTACCAACAACATTCCGCAAATGCCCAATCTGGGTAATTGGGTTGCGCCCACGCTGAATGTTGACGAGTTGGAGAAGCGCATCGAAGAACTCAAGGCGGTGCACTTCTGGCTGGAGCAAAACTCCCGCGCACTGGGCGCCACCATTCAGGCGCTCGAAGTGCAAAAAATGACCCTGTCCACCCTCAAGGGTATGAACTTCAACATCGGCGACGTTGCCAATGCCTTGAAGTTGCGGGCAGCCGAATCGGTGCAGTCGGGGGTGCAGCGGGTCACCGAACGTGCGGCGTCCACTGCCAAGACCATTTCGGATGTAGCAACCGGTAACTCGGGTGCGAGTGCCAAGGTCAGCAAGGCCGCCGCAGGAATGGGGGCCATGGTGGACCCGTTGCAACTATGGGGCTCGCTGACGCAGCAATTTCAGCAAATTGCAGCCGGTGCATTCAAGGAGGCCACCACCAAAACGGCCATGGATATGACCAAAAACATGGCAAGCGGCATGGCCAAAGAAGCTGTGAAGTCGGCTACCACGGCTGGCAAGAAGGCTGCCACTGGTGCCGTCAAGCGCGTCACCAAGCCGGTGGCCCGCAAAACGACCCCACGCAGCCGCTAGTGCGGTTGGGGAGTAGCCCGCAACTGGGGCGGATATGAAGCTTTTTCCGTACGCCCATGCCACGCATCCGCAGTGGCAGATGGCCGCTGCATTGGTGCTGGCACAGTTGCGAGCGCAAATGGCCTTGCACGGCTATGCCAGCGCGCCTACTCTGGCACTGCTCTATATCACCGATCATTACGCCGGCGAAGCCCGGGCCATCTTGGAGCATCTGGGTGCAGAGATGCCGCTGGTGACCGACTGGTCCGGAACCGTAGGCGTGGGTATTGTCTCCAACAACGTGGAGTACTGGGACGAACCTGCAATGGCTGTCATGCTGCTCGAAATCCCGGGTGACCAATACCGCGTTTTTTCTGGCGTGGCGCCATTGGGCCTGGGGTTTGAAGCCCATACGGCCCTGGTCCACGCTGACCCCGGGACGGCCGACTTGGGCGAATTGATTGAAGAGATGGCGCAGCGCACTGACGGGCGTTATCTGTTTGGCGGGCTCGCCAGCAGTCGGGGGCTGGCTGTTCAGTTTGCGGTGGGCGGCAACGGCAACATCAGCGGTCAGGGAGCCGCCAGTGGTGTGTTTAGCGGCGGTTTGAGTGGGGTTGCGTTTGGACCGGAGGTGGCCATGGTGTCGCGGGTCACGCAGGGTTGTATGCCGGTATCAGCCGTGCACCAAGTCACCGAAGCCGACCACAATGTGGTGATTGCGCTGGACGGTGACGCCGCGCTCGATGTGATGCTGAGTGACCTGGGAATTTCACTGGACCAACCCCAAGAGGCGCTGGAGGTGGTGCGTGCCACTCTGGTGGGGCTTGTATCGGCGCAAAATGCCCCCCCAACTGCGCTGCGCCAGACGGGCAATTTTGGTGAGGATGTGGTGGTGCGCCATATCGTCGGGTTGGACCCCGGTCGACGGGCCGTGGCTGTGGCTGACCGGGTTGCCGTTGGTGCACAGTTGGTTTTTTGTCAGCGCAATGTGCAGGCGGCGCGTGCCGATCTGACCCGTATTTGCGCTGAAATTCGAGAAGAGCTGGAACCCCAGGAGCAGGCGCTGGAAACTGCGTATGCCCTGCAGGCTTCTGCTCTGGAGTCAGCCCCGCACCCGGCACGGCGTATTGCCGGGGCCGTCTATGTGAGTTGCACCGGGCGCGGTGGGGCCCACTTTGGCGGACCGAGCGCAGAAATGCAATTGGTGCGCCGTGCCTTGGGGGACGTGCCGTTGGTCGGTTTTTTTGCCGCTGGTGAAATTGCCCATCACCATTTGTACGGCTACACCGGCGTGTTGACTGTGTTCATGGCAACACCCGAAGTTGGAGCGGCATGAAACGCAAGCCAGGGCTTTTGTCGGGATCGTTGAAGCGCCTGGGGCGCCGGGCACAGCCAGTGCAAGCCGAACTTATTCAACGCCTGCAAGCGGAGCGGGCAATGGGCAAAGCCGTTGCTGAACTGGCGGGGCGCGAGCTGTTGTTGCAACAGATTCTGGATACCTCCAGCGTTGCCATCTTTCTGGTGAATACCAGTGGCCGTATCACGCATGCCAATCGAAGCATGTCCGAAATGTTTTCCTGCACCCAGGACGATTTGGTGGGCAGCGAGTATGTGGCGTTGATTGACCCCTGTGAGCGTGATATCGGACGTCAATTGATGGTCAAGCTGTTAAACGGGCAAGTCGCCATGACGGACGTGGAGCGCCGCTACCAGCGCGCAGACGCCAGCGAGTTCTGGGGTCATCTGTCCGGGCGTCGCCTGGTTGACGCCGATGGCCAAAATCAGGGGTTGGTGGGTGTGATGGTCGATATCACTGACCGCAAGCGTTCCGACCAACGCCAGCAGCATCACAACCAAATTTTGCAAATGCTGGTCGAAAAACTGCCTTTGGCCAACGTGCTCGATACCATGGTGCGCGATGTTGAGGCTATGGACCCTGGTATGCAGTGCAATATTTTGCGACTCGATACCGACGGCACGAGCCTGTGCCATGGTGCCACAATGGATCAGCCCGAGTCGCATGCGCAGCCCATTCTCTCGGCGCAGGGACTGATGCTTGGTACCTTCTCTGTTTACCACCGCAACGGCGGGCAGCCCACTGCGTCAGAACTCCTGTTGATAGCGGATGAGGCCCGACTGGCAGCGCTGGCTATTGAAAAATCTCTGGCGGACGCGCGGTTGCTACTTTTTGCCAATGTATTTAGCCATGCCCGTGAAGGCATCATCATTACCGATGCGACCAGCACCATCGTCGAGGTCAACGACACCTTTTCCCAGATAACTGGGTATAGCCGGGAGGAGGCCATCGGTCACAGCAGCCGTGTGTTGCTGAATTCGGGACGACAGACCCCCGAGTTTTACGCAGCGCGGCGGAGAACCATTGAGGCTGCCGGGTATTGGAGCGGTGAAGTCTGGAATCGACGCAAAAACGGTGAGATTTTTGCCGAAATGCTCACCATCAGTGCGGTGCGTGAGCCCAATGGGGCGGTGAAGAATTTTGTAGCATTATTCACGGACATCACGCCCATGAAGGAGCATCAGCACCAGCTGGAGCACATTGCACATTTCGACTCGCTCACCAGTTTGCCCAACCGGGTCTTGCTGGCCGATCGTATGCAGCAGGCGCTGACCCAGTCCCAGCGGCGCGGGTTGTCGGTAGCCGTGGTGTACCTCGATTTGGACGGGTTCAAGGCTGTGAACGACCAACACGGCCATGCCCAGGGCGATGCATTGCTGGTGGCTCTGGCACACCGCATGAAGACTGCCCTGCGCGACGGTGACACGCTGGCACGCATTGGGGGGGACGAGTTTGTTGCAGTGTTGGTCGACCTGGACCAAGTGGACGACGCAGAGCCAGTTTTGCAACGCCTGCTCAATGCTGCTGCGGACTCCGTGGTGTTGGGTGGAGTCACATTGCAAGTGTCGGCCAGTATCGGGGTCACCATATACCCGCAGGATGGCTCCGAGGTCGACTTGCTGCTGCGCCACGCCGACCAGGCCATGTATGTGGCCAAGCAGGCGGGCAAGAACCGATTTCACCTTTTTGACGTTGCACAGGATACGGCGGTTAAAACCCAGCGCGAGAGTCTGGAAAATATTCGAGGTGCGCTGAATCGGCACGAACTGGTGTTGCACTACCAACCCAAGGTCAATATGAAGACCGGTGTGGTGGTGGGAGCGGAAGCCCTCATTCGTTGGCAACATCCGCAGCGCGGACTGTTGGCTCCAGCTGCATTCCTGCCGGCGATCGACAACCAGCCCGTCAGTGTCGATGTGGGTGAATGGGTTATTACCAACGCGCTGGAGCAGATGGCGCTGTGGAATGCCCAGGGGCTGGACTTGACTGTGAGCGTGAACATCGCGGCTCACCAATTACAACAGGGCAACTTTACCCAGCGCCTGACCGCGCTTTTGGCGCGCTATCCGGCAGTGGCCCCAGCGTTGCTGGAGCTGGAAATTCTGGAGAGCAGTGCGCTGGAGGACATAAGCCAGGTTTTTCAGGCCATTCTGGCGTGCCAGACGTTGGGCGTGCGGTTTGCGCTGGATGATTTTGGTACCGGCTACTCGTCTCTCACCCACCTGCGCCACCTGCCGGCCGAGATTATCAAAATTGACCAGAGCTTTGTGCGTGACATGCTGGACGACAGCGATGACCTGGCCATTGTTCAAGGCGTCATTGGCCTGGCATCGGCTTTTCAGCGGGAGGTGATTGCCGAAGGGGTAGAGACCGCGGTCCACGGGCGTCGCTTGCTGTCAATGGGCTGCGAGTTGGCGCAGGGTTTTGGCATCGCGCGACCCATGCCGGCGATTGAATTGCCGGCCTGGGTTGCCTCGTGGCGTCAGGAGGCGACTTGGGCCGCCTGAGAATCAACCGCTGAAAGCGGTTTCAAATACCCCGCGAACGTTCCGTCTTGAACTGCACCCGGAACACGCCAAACGTGCCCGCATCCAGCGCCTCGCGCATCTCGCGCATGAGGTTCAGGTAGTAGTGCAGGTTGTGGATGGTGGCCAGCATGGGGCCCAGCATCTCGCCGCAGCGATCCAGGTGGTGCAGATAAGCACGACTGAATCCGTCGCGCCCGCCTTGCTCCCACGATACGCCTGAAGTGCCTGCGCAGGCGTGGCAGGTGCAACTGGGGTCCAGTGGTTGCGGGTCGGTCTTGTGGCGGGCATTGCGCAGTTTCAGGTCACCGTAGCGCGTGAAGATGGTGCCGTTGCGCGCATTGCGCGTGGGCATGACGCAGTCGAACATGTCCACCCCATCCGCCACGCCCTGCACCAGGTCCTCGGGCGTGCCCACGCCCATCAGGTAGCGCGGTTTGTGCGCTGGCAGGCGGTGTGGCGTGTGCGCCATGATGCGGTTCATCTCGTCTTTGGGCTCACCCACGCTCACGCCGCCCACGGCGTAGCCGGGAAAGTCCATTTCTACCAGCTGGTCCAGTGACTCCTGGCGCAAACTTTCGAACATGCCGCCCTGCACGATGCCAAACAGGGCATTGGGGTTTTCCAGCTTGGTGAATTCGGCTTGGCAGCGCTTGGCCCAGCGCAGAGAGAGTTCCATCGAGGTGCGCGCTTCGCGCTCAGTGGTGATGTGGCCCTTGGTGTCGTAAGGCGTGCACTCGTCAAACTGCATCACGATGTCGCTGTTGAGCGTGGTTTGGATCTGCATGCTGATTTCGGGGGTGAGAAACAGCTTGTCGCCATTGACCGGCGAGGCAAACTTGACGCCCTCTTCGCTGATCTTGCGCATCTCGCCTAGACTCCAGACCTGAAAACCACCCGAGTCGGTGAGTATGGGTTTGTTCCATTTTTCGAACGCATGCAGGCCGCCAAAGCTGGCCATCACATCCAGACCCGGCCGCATCCATAAGTGAAAGGTGTTGCCCAGAATGATTTGCGCGCCCATTTCTTCCAGACTGCGCGGCATCACGCCCTTGACGGTTCCATAGGTTCCCACCGGCATGAAGATGGGGGTTTGCACCACCCCATGGTTCAGGGTGAGCGTGCCGCGGCGGGCATGGCTGGTAGGGTCAGACTTGACGAGGGCAAATTTCAACATGGCGTGTTCCTACATCCCAAAATGCACCCGCACGCGCTCTTCCATGAGTCCACGGGCTTCTTCTTCGCTGGCTTTTGCCAGGCGGTCAAAGGTTTTTCGGGCAATGTTGCGAAAGGCAGCCATCACTTCAGGGTCGAAGTGGCTGCCCGTGTCTTTTTCCAGGATGGCCATGGCGGTGTCAAAGTCCATGGGTTCCTTGTAAGGGCGTTTGGAGCACAGGGCGTCAAACACATCGGCTACGGCAAAGATGCGTGCCGCCAGTGGGATGGTTTGCGTTGACAGCTTGCGTGGATAGCCCGAACCATCCCATTTCTCGTGGTGCGCAGCCACGACGGCGTTGGCGCCAGCCAGCCAGCTGATTCCGTCCACAATGCTTTCACCCTGTGCCACATGGGTACGCATGGTTTTCATTTCGGCGTCATCCAGTCGCCCCGGTTTGAGCAAAATGGCGTCAGGTATGCCGATCTTGCCTACGTCGTGCAAGAAACTCCCCACGATCAGGGTCTGCATGGCTTCGCTTTTCAGGTTTAGCTGTTCGCCAATACGCGAAGCAATCCAGGCCACCCGGTAGTTGTGGGCGCCCGTATCGGAGTCGCGCTTGGCGATGGCTCGGCCCATGGCCTCCATCATGGCAATGTGCGACTCCAGCACCTCGCGCGCCTTTCGGGTGTTGTCGGCCGAGAGGTGCACAACCACCGGATAAAGCGCTGCACCGCACAACAGCGATGCTAAGCCGACCATCAATGCCATGACCAATGAATTATTGAAAATCTGATCCTGCTGCCACTTCGGGATTACGCGAACTCCTTCAAAGTACCCGGTGATGGGGGCACTGTGGTTGGTAGTTGAATTGCGCAATGGCACAAACACACGCAGCAACCACATGTCTGGAGTGGGTTTGATGCTTTCGTACGACGCTGTGGTGTACCGTGGTGCGTCGTGGGTGGGTAACTTGGCTTCCACTGCCTCCCCATCGGCTGTCAAGGATTCGGCCAGCTTGCGCCCTTGCATGTCATAAATTTCCGCAATATCGAATAGCCCGCCAGCGATGGCGTAGGCCGCCGCCTTGGCGTGGGTTTCTGCCTCGGGTCCGCTTAGCTCTATGGCATCAAATCGGTGCAACAGCCGGCCAGACTCCTCGTTTGCCAGCGCCACCACACTTTCTTCCGCGCTCTCGCGCGCCACCATCCAGGCGACAGGGCTGGCTAGCGAAGCCAGTAGCACGCTGACCATCGCGATGCGAATGGCGGTCCGTTTTTGAAAGGCGTCCATGGCTTACTCCTCAAGCTATGGTAGCGCGAGAGAGCAGCATGGCATCTCCATAGCTGAAAAATCGGTACCCGCGCTCAATGGCCGTGCGGTACAGCGCCATGATGGTGTCATACCCGGCAAAGGCGCTGACTAACATCATCAGGCTGGACTTGGGTAAATGGAAGTTGGTTACCAGCAGGTCAATCAGTTTGAAATCAAACCCGGGTGTGATGAAGATGCGGGTGTCGCCCCGGGCCACACCGCTGTGCGCCCATGACTCGAGTGTGCGCACGGTGGTGGTGCCCACGGCCACGATACGGCCACCACGGGCCTGGCACGCGGCAATAGCCTGTTGGGTGGCTTCGGGCACGTCGTACCACTCGCTGTGCATTTGGTGTTCGGACAGGTTTTCAGTCTTGACGGGCTGGAAGGTGCCTGCCCCCACGTGCAACGTTACATGCGCCCGCTGTACGCCCATGGCGTCAATCTGGTCCAGTAGAGGCTGGTCAAAGTGCAGCGCAGCGGTAGGCGCGGCCACCGCGCCGGGGTTCTTGGCGAATACAGTCTGGTAGCGCAGGGCGTCTTCTGCCGAGTCGGTGTGGGTGATGTAAGGCGGCAGGGGTACATGTCCGTGACGCTCCATCAGCGCATAGGGGTCGTCCCCGCGGTCGTTGGATAGCACAAACCGGAACAGCGGGCCATCCGCATCGGGCCATCGGCCCAGCATGGTGGCGCTCAGACCGTCGGCATGGCCACTGGCGCACACCAGTTTCAGCGTGGCGCCCACTTCTGGTTTCTTGCTGACCCGCATGTGGGCCGCCACCTGGTTGCCGCCCAAGACGCGCTCGACGAGAAGTTCCACCTTGCCGCCGGTGGCTTTTTCACCGAACAGGCGGGCATTGACGACCTTGGTGTCGTTGAAGACCAGCAGGTCGCCGGCCACCAGACGCGTTGGCAATTCGCGGAAGATGCGGTCCACCGGCGGATTGCAGGTGCCATCCAGCAGGCGGGAGCCACTTCGCTCGGATGACGGGTGCTGTGCAATCAGTGTTTCGGGTAGTACGAAGTCAAAGTCGCTCAGGGAGTGGCACGTGGTGACGGTGTTTGTCACCGCGGCAGGAACAGAAGATGAGGTCATGTGTGCTTGAGGGTTGAACAAACCCGTACCAAGGTTGAAAGTACGGGCAGAATTGTCCCATGCCGCACAGCACCACCCCAAGCACCATAAAAGCCAGCGCCGCGACGCCAAAAAGCGCGACGCAGAAGGCACTGGAAAAACTGGGTTTGAAACGCGACATTGACCTGGCCTTGCACCTGCCCCTGCGCTATGAGGACGAAACCTGCATCACCAAGCTGCGCGATGTGCGTGAGGGTGAAACGGCCCAAATCGAAGCCCGGGTGACTGACTGCGAGGTGAGATTTCGGCCTCGGCGCCAATTGGTGGTCACGGTGGACGATGGAACCGATACC
>Ga0194061_1001793_pt1 | contig 12139 bp, 9 predicted proteins | sample SepL2221m_MetaG_FD_163423 | JGI IMG/M metagenome (GOLD analysis project Ga0194061, IMG submission 163423) | Anoxic zone freshwater microbial communities from boreal shield lake in IISD Experimental Lakes Area, Ontario, Canada - Sep2016-L224-21m | ecosystem: Environmental > Aquatic > Freshwater >...
GACCCCGTCCGTTCCACTTATCGAAGAATATAAATCCCAAACGCAGCGCGTTGCCGATGCGTGTCGTGCCGCCGATCTCGTCAGTTTTCCGCCCGGCGAAAAGCTGCTCGTCAAGCCCGTCCCGGCATTCATGAAGCACCATTTTCCGACCGCCGCATACAGCTCGCCCGGCGCGTTCGAAGACGATCAGACCGGCATTTTTTGGGTTAATGATCTGAGTTTGGACAAGACTACTGAAGCCGAAAAGCTCGCCGAAATTCGTCAGCATTTCGGACTCGAATTGACTTCCGCGCACGAAGCCTATCCGGGCCATCATCTTCAATTCTGCACGGCCAACCGTCATCCCAGCAAATTGCGCCGCCTCTTTTCACACGCGATTTTCTACGAAGGCTGGACGCTCTTCTGCGAAAAAATGATGGTCGATTTCAAGATTGTAGAATCGCCAGTCGCGCGTCTCGGCCAACTCCACGACGCGCTGTGGCGAGCACACCGCATCATCATCGACGTCGGTCTGCACACGGGCAAAATGAGCTACGAAGACGCCGTGAATCATCTGATGCATAACGTCGGCTTCACCCGCGCACGCGCCGAGGGCGACATCAATTGGTACACAAGTTCGCCGACGGTCCCGATGAGTTATTTGCTGGGCCGCACCGAATTGCTTCGCGTCAAACAAAAGAAAGTCGATCAAGGCGGCTGGACGATCAAGCAGTTTAATGACTGGTCGCTCTCGTTCGGAACAATCCCTTGGCGCTGGATGGAATTGAGCGGGCTGTAATTAGTGGGGCGGTTCATCGCTTCACCGCGATTATCGCCGCCATCCGCCCCGTGACACCATTCTCGCGGCGATGCGAGTAAAATTCAGCCGCGTCGCGATGCGTGCATCGATCTGTTGTATCAATGTTTTGTTCGGGCACTCCCGCGCGCAGCAACATAATTCGAATACTCTCGCGAATGTCCGCATAGCCTTTTTCGTCCGCCCGTCGACGAATCGGCGCATCCGCTCCCAACATGCGTTCGAATTCGTCGAGCACTTCCGCGCCGATTTCGAACGCATCAAAACCGATGCACGGCCCAATCGCTGCGACGATATTTTTGGGTGCAACTGACAAGCCGTTCGCGTCTGATTTCATCAACTCCGTCAGCGCCACACCTGTCGCATCGCCGACCGTTCCACGCCAGCCTGAATGAATCGCCGCTACACGCTTGCCATCATTGGACGCCAGCAACACCGGGCAACAATCGGCCACGCGAACCGATAACGCGAATGCAGGATCGCTCGTGACAAGTGCGTCGCCCTGGGACGAATTGTCGTGCGGCGATTTGCTCCCAACACGAGCGACCACAGCACTGTGAATTTGATGCAACCAGCAGCGTTCGCGCCCGGCGAAACCGGCGGAATCTTCGAGCAATCGATAGTTATCAAGAATGCGCTCGCGGTCGTCACGGATGTCACCGGCGGGATTGCCGAGGTTCAGCGAATCGAACGGCGCTGGGCTGAGTCCACCGAGCCGCGTACTGAACGCGTGCGGCACACCGATCTCGCGCAGGCGCGGCGAGACGAAATACACGGGGCCGTTGGAGTGGCTCACTCGTTCAAGCTGCATGGAAAAAGTATCGGCAGTTTACCAGCCGAGGACGTACGCAAAAATCAGCGGCGCGACAATCGACGCGTCGGATTCGACGATAAACTTAGGCGTCTCCGGACTCAATTTGCCCCATGTAATCTTTTCGTTCGGCACCGCGCCGGAGTACGATCCGTAGGAGGTCGTCGAGTCGCTGATCTGGCAGAAATAGCCCCACACCGGCACGCTCGTCCGCTGCAAATCCTGATGCAACATCGGCACGACGCAAATCGTAAAATCGCCAGCGATGCCGCCACCGATCTGAAAAAATCCAATCGTTCGCGTGCTCTGCTTCGTGTACCAATCGGCCAACTCAATCATGTATTCAATGCCCGTCCGAACCGTGTGGACGTTTTTGATGTCGCCGGAAATGCAGTGCCCGGCGAACATGTTGCCAAGCGTCGAATCTTCCCATCCCGGCACAAACAGAGGCAGATTCTTTTCCATCGCTGCGTAGAGCCAACTGTCTTTTCGATCGATTTGAAAGTTCGCCTGCAAAGCTGGATTCTTTAAAATTCTATAGAAGAATTCATGCGGAAACATCGGCGTCCCGGCGCGATCAGCGGCTTGCCATTCGGCGAGAATAAAACTCTCGATCCGCCGCATCGCTTCGGCTTCAGGAATACACGTATCGGTCACGCGGTTCATGTGTCGGTCGAGCAGCGCTTGCTCGTCGGCGGGCGTCAAATCGCGGTAGTTCGGAACGCGGTGGTAAAAATTGTGTGCGACGAGATTGAACACGTCTTCTTCGAGATTCGCGCCCGTGCACGCAATCGCGTGGACCTTCCCGGCGCGAATCATCTCGGCGAGCGACAGCCCGATCTCAGCCGTGCTCATCGCGCCGGCCATCGTCAGCATCATCACGCCACCTGAATCGATCAACGTGCGATAGCCTTCCGCCGCGTCCACCACCGACGCTGAATTGAAGTGTCTGAAATGGTGGCGAATAAACGCTGTGACCGGAGCTTGCGACATTGATTAAATTCCTGTGTTGATAAGCTATGGACTGTAGAGCCGAATTCCATTCGGCTCTTGCGTCTCAACAAGCCGATTAAAAATCGGCTCTACTTTTCGTACGGCACAACCGTCGAAGGGGTCGGCGATTCTCCGCTCTTTTCAGGCGGTATCAATTTCCCGGGATTCATAATCCCATCGGGATCGACGGCCGCTTTTAATCCGCGCAACAGCGTCAGGCCTGGGCGCGTGACTTCGCGTTCCATCCATGGACGATGTTCGTAACCCACCGCGTGATGGTGTGTCAACGTCCCGCCATTTTGCATGAACGTTTCGGTGATCAGCCGCTTGAAGCGGTAGTACTGCTCCAATTCTTTGCCCACAATCTGCTGCGCCGCGAACGTAAAATAGAGCGACGCGCCGTCCACATACGAGTGCGAAATGTGGCAACCGATGTAGCCCGCGTAACCTTCTTTTTTGAACTGCGCCTGAATCGTGTCACGCGCAGCGCGGTACAACGGCATCAGCTTCGTCCACGATGCAGCTGTCTCAGCAACATCGACCATGCAGCCGTGATTCATCAAAATGTCGCGCAGATAGGGCACCGCGAATTTGTTTTTCTGGAAAGTCTTCCCAACGCTGTTGCCGAGATGGAAGCCGTGATTTTTTTTCATGATCGGCAGCACTTTGCGCTTCATATCCGCCGCGTGATCCGGCTCGCCTTCGAAGCCTACCATCATCAGGCACGGCGTCGCGTAGCCCTTCGCTTTCAGATATTTTTTGAGCTGCGCTTGAACGAATCCGGAGAATCCTTCGGACGGCTTCTTCATGCTGAAAGCCAGACCCGTTTCAGCGATGTCCTGCAAGCGGAACATTGTCGGCGACGCGTTGCGACTGATCGCTTCATGAATCGCAGCTGAACCCGATTCAAAATCCGGGAACAACACGCCGTGATAATCTTTGACCGGCGGAACGGGATGGACTTTCATCACCGCTTCGGTGATGACCCCGAGCGTTCCTTCCGAACCGCAGATGATCTGATCAATGTCCGGGCCCGCCGACGATTTCGGTGTCACCTTGGTCTCGATCGTCCCCATCGGCGTGACGAGTTTCATCGCGACGACCATGTCTTCAATTTTGCCGTACGCATCCGACTGCATGCCCGCCGAACGTGTCGCGAGCCAGCCGCCCAGCGTTGCGAATTCAAATGAGTCGGGCATGTGTCCGAGCGAATAGCCGAGCGCGTTCAAATCCTCTTCAAGCTTCGGCCCCGGCGCACCGGCTTCAATCGTCGCGGTCCACGTGTCGCGGTCGATGCTCAGCACCTTGCTCATGCGCCGCATATCGAGCGTCACGCGCATCGCTGAGTGATCGAGATGCTCAACACCGCCGACGATATTCGTTCCGCCGCCGAATGGCACGAGCCGCACTCCGAATTGCTTCGCGGCTTGAACGATCTTCTCAACTTCGCTGTGAGACTCTGCGAACAAGACCATGTCTGGTGCGTTCACCACGATGCCCTGGCGCACACGGAACAAGTCCGGAAAACTTTTGCCGTAGGTGTGAATCAAGCGTTGTTCGTCGTCCGCCGCGACCTGGTCCGCTTTCAAAAACGCGCTGACCGCGCTGACGAATCCGGCGTTCATATTCTGCGTGGGAAGTTTGACGCTCGCACGATCAATCGGCGGCGTCTTGCGACAGTTGTCGCTCAGTCCCAGCGTCTTTTGAATGAACGGCCACAACAACGGCTTCTCGTCCATCGGAAACGTAAACGCCGGATCGCCCCAGCCCCACCACTTCATGTCTTTGATCATGCGGACTCCATTTTGACTTTTGAGACTCATTGCTTCAGTGCTTTTAAACGACCATTCAAACCGGTTTCACATTCCAGCCGGACGCGATTACGATGGATTCTTCCCATGAAGAATCAGTATCGCTCGCAGCATCGTTCGCTTGGGACCTGATATTTTCCGGATATGCTTAGACACAAATCGAAATAGATCGAGCGAAATTGAATCGAAATAGTGGCATGGAAATCACTTTTTTGCACTCTCAAGTTCTACAATTTCGCCTCCCGCTCGTCAAGGGTAAAGGGGCGTGTTTAAGATCAGTACTAGGACGCTTTTCAATTACATGACACTGGCGGCGTGAAGGATCTTTTCTTGGGTTGCTCCCTTGGCCGGGAAAATGGCGGCGACTTCGCCCCGATGCATGACGAGAATTCGGTCGGCCATCCCGAGTATTTCTGGGAGGTAACTCGACGCCAGAATCACCGCGCAGCCGCGTTCGGCGCATTGCGCGATCAGCTTGAAAATCTCGTGGCGGGCTCCAACATCGACTCCGCGCGCGGGTTCGTCGAGGAGCAGTACGTCGCAGCCGCGCGCGAGCCATTTCGCCAAGACGATCTTTTGCTGGTTGCCGCCGGAGAGCGTCCGAGCTTGCGCGTGAACCGTCGGGGTTTTGATGGTTGCAGCGTCGCGTTGTGTTTCAGCGAGCGCTGTTTCGCGCGCGGTGCTAACAATCGAACCGGTCGAAACTTGATCAAGGTTCGCTATGGAAATGTTCCGCGCGATACTCAAGTCCAGCATCAAGCCCTGGACTTTGCGGTCCTCCGGGACGAGGCCGATTCCGGCATCAATTGCTTCCGTGACCGAACCGCACGTGAGTTTTTTACCTTTGATTGCTATGCTGCCTTCGGTTGGTTTTTCGAGCCCAAAAATCGTGCGCAGCAATCGCGTCCGTCCGCTTCCGACCAGTCCGGCCACGCCGAGAATTTCGCCGGCGTGGAGTTTGAACGACACGTCGCGCAAGCGTTCGCCCTGGGACACGCTGTTGAGTTTCAGAACCGTTTTGCCCTTGATCCGTTTGCGAACGGGGAAGAGTTCGCTCATGTCTTTTCCGGCCATTGCGTTGACGAGGCGGCGGATCGAGACGTCTGCAATCGGGAGTGTTTCGATCCATTTTCCGTTGCGCATAACCGTGACGCGATCGCCGATTTCAGCGAATTCTTCGAGACGGTGCGAAATATACGCGATGGTTTTTCCGGCGGCGCGAAGCGACTTGATCGTCTTGAACAGGATCGACGTTTCGCTTTCAGAGAGTGCGGCGGTCGGCTCGTCGAGGATCAGAACACGGAAGTCGCTGTTGAGCGCCCGGGCGATTTCGACGAGTTGCATTTGTGCTGTGCCGAGTGTCGAGGTGATGTCGTCCGGCGAACAGTGAGCACCGACGCGTTGCAGCAAGTCAGCGGTGCGTTGCCGCATCTGTTTCGTGTCGATGAAAAAACCGCCCGGTTCGCAGCCGAGAAAAATATTCTCAGCGACGGTCAGATGCGGGCAGAGAGCGAATTCCTGGTACACAATCGCGACGCCAGCTTTCATGGCATCGATGGGCGACGTGAAGACGGTCGGAACGCCGGCCATCTCGATCCGTCCTTGATCCGGCATCACAGCTCCGGCGAGCACTTTCATCAACGTTGATTTGCCCGCGCCATTTTCACCGGCGACGATGTGAACTTCGCCTTCGCGAAGATCCAAATTCACCGCGTCCAATGCGACGACGCCGGGATAGCGTTTGACGATGCCGCGCAATTGAACAACAACGGAATTGTGTTGGGTCGCGCTCATGCGTTTCATTCAATGATGGAGCCAGAAAAAAATAGAGCCGAATTCACAACGAATCACCAAGGGCGGGTGCCAGGGAGCAGTACCCTGCTCCGTGCTGATGCGCGTACAAATTTGGAAATTTAAATTGATTAAGCAGTAATCGTGCGCCGAACAGCAAGGAGCAGAGTACTGCTCCTTGGCACCCGTTCGATTTTAAAGCACGTCACGTCTACTTCTTATTTGCTTTCTCTTCGGCTTCAATCTTCTTGCGTTGTTCTTCCTGTTTGTGGTCGAATTCTTCCTTCATCTTCTTCAGTTCGACGTCGCGTTTTGCGTCGTCTTCCTGGCGTTTGGCGACTTCTTCTTTGTACTTCTTTTGAGCGTCTTCGATCTCTTTGATCTTCACCGCGTTCTGAGCGTCGTTGGCGTCTTTCAATTTCTTGATCTCGTCCTCGCGTTTCTTTTCGTCGGCTTCCTGGCGCGCCAGTTCGGCTTTAGATTTAGCTTGATCTGCTTCGAATTGCTTAATCACTTCGGCGTTTTTCTTGTCAGCTTCTTCCTGATATCGCTTGAGATCAGCCTCGCGGGTCTTTTCCTTTTCGGCCTGCTCCTTCAATTCCTTTTCGAGCTTGATCGAGGCTTTGTCTTTGATCGTTGCGGGGATGACGATGCTGGCATCGATCTTTTTATGTTCGAGCGCGTTGATGGCTTGGGCGACTCCTTCGAAACCAATCAGGCGCGGGTTTTGTGCGGCGAGCGCTTCGATTTCACCGGTATCTATCGCGTCGAGCAAGACTTTTGCCGTGTCGAATCCCACGAACTTCACTTTTCCGGCGAGACCTTTTTCACGCAACGCAGTCAACATGCCGATGGCGCTGGATTCATTGCATGCAAAGACGCCTTTGAAATTCGGATTCGCGGCGAGCAATTCGTTGGCGCTTTTGATCGCATCTTCGCGCGTGGCTCCGGCGTATTTTTCCTGGATGATTTTCATCTCCGGAAAATCTTTTTTGATCGTTTCTGCGAAGCCTTCTTCGCGGTCTCCCGTGCTGGCGCTGCCTGGAAGGTAGCGGAACAGGAGGACGTCGCCTTTTCCACCAAGCGCAGCGGCGAGGGCCTTTGCGCAACGCGCTCCACCGTCGCGATTGTCCGTGGCGACGTACGCGGTATAGCGCGTGAAATCGGCGTCCACACCGGAGTCGATGATCACGAGCGGAATCTTGGCGTCGAAGCATTTGTCAACGGCTTGAGCCAGGAATTTGGCATGTACGGGCGCGAGGACGATGGCGTCCACTTTTTGGGCGAGCATCTGATCGACGAGCGTCAGCTGGGCTTCGGGCTGGTCGCCTGGATCGCCAGCTTTGAAGACGATGGTGACGTCATGGCCCTTCGCGGCATCCTGAGCGCCGTCGCCAACATCGCGCCAGAATTCGTGGGCTGTGCTCTTGGGAATGACGGCGATCGTTTTCTTACCATCTTTTTTCACCACTGGTGCCGTGCCGCCCGTCGGGCTGGTTCCGATCGGAGAACCCGGAGCACTGCCCGTTTTAGAAGCATCTGTAGATGGTGTACTGCCTCCACCACAACCGGCGAGGATGACGAGGGATGCAGCAACGAAAAATGAGTGGGCGATCATACGAAACATAAATTCTCCAGCGAGTAAAACGGTTGTTCCCGGTCCGTCCTGTTAGTTCCGGTGCGGCCAAAATAATAGTCAAATTCAGCGGATTGCAATGCAAATTCAGAGACGCTGGAGTGCAAGTTGCCCTTCAATCCGATGAATCGTGCGTCCGATAATAATTTAAAGCGTTGCTTTTTTAAAAACAAGATGCGCGGAAAACGCACTTCAAGTAGGATTCGGGTATACATGATATCTAAAAAGGCACACGTATACGAAGAAGTTGACTTTGGATGTATTGGAATCGGTATCGATTGTCAATACAGACATATACGTTATGAAATTGAACTGAAGCAGCAGCGGATCGACAGGCTGCCGCACTAAATCGGGATGAACGTCCTATGGAAATGTCGCGAATACGAACCGTGAAGTGGTGGCAATTTCATCACGCCCTGCTTCGTTATAAGTTTATCGTGGCGGCGATCGTCATCCTCGGCACCTTTGGTGCCATCTTTTACACGTCGAGAATCCCTAAGCAATACCGCGCCTCGGCAAGCGACATGGTGGACAGTTTTTCGACGGCCGCGAACCAGGATTACAGTGGCAATTCGGCTGCGGATTTGTCGCGCGCCCATAAGGTTCTCGCCGAAAGCAATCCCGTGCGGAATCGCGCGTATGAACTGAGCGGTCTTCCTGTGGAACGCGCAGGGCAGGCCACTTTTGAAGCTCGTGTCGATGGGCTGTTGATCAACTTCAATGTCATCGATGGCGATTACAATACGGCCAAGAAACTGGCCAACGCGTGGTCCACAGCATTCATTGCCGAACTCGAATTCCGCGCGTCGTCCAGCGTGAAGAACATGGAGATATTTTACAACGATAAATACAAGGACTATCAAAAGCAGTGGCAGGACGCTACGCAGAATATGAGCAAGTTCTATTCCGAAACAGGTTTCAATGCCGAGCGCTTCGGTGCCGATCCGATCCATGCGACGGTTAGCGGGTACAAGAAAAAGATGCTTGAAACTGAATCGGCGTTGGGAACGCTCGACTACGAATTGAAGATGGTGAAAGATCGACAAAACGATCCGGCAACGCTGATCTTGTTGACGTACATTACGACCGACGTGACGTTCCTCGAACGGTTGAAAGCAGTCAAAGACGCTGACACGGCTTTAAGCAAAACGAAAGTCACGTTCCGCGAAGGGCAGGAGTGGCGTACTGCGGAAGACGTGCTGGCTCAAGCCAAGAAACTGCTGGACGATTCGCGAACGCATCTACTAGGTGCCATGACGTTGAAGCGTGAGGAATTGAAGGATGAATACGCGAAGGCCGAAGAACGCTATAAAGAAGAGCGGAAGAAGTTGGACACATTGACTTCTCATCAAGGTCGTTACAATTCGCTGAATTTCGAAATCGATAGTGCCAAGCGCGGGGTGGACCAGATTACAGAGCGTCTGCACGAATCGAAGATTGTGGACCGAGCGAATGGCAGCAAAGTGATCAAATGGGAAGAGGCGCAGGACATTGCGAATCCGATTCCGTTCAAACCGAATTGGCAGCAGAATATCATCACTGGATTGCTGATGAGTTTTGCTGCGGCGTGTGCCCTGGTGTTTGCGCTGGAGCAGATTGACGACACGGTTCGGACGCCTCGGGATATTGAGCAGCGCTTGGGTGCAGTGGTATTGGGAGCGGTTCCGGCTTGTGGCCGCAAGAGCATGGACCGTGAAGGCTATTTTCTCGCGAAGCAGCAAACGGGGTCCATCGCGGTGGACAGTTTGCGAGGCATTCATATCGGACTGGAAGTCAGCAGAAAAAACGCTTCGCCCGGGAATGGCGCACTGGTGATCACCATCACCAGTTCAGTGCCTCAGGACGGAAAGAGCTTTATCACATCCAATCTCGGAATCCTCTTCGCGAGCCTCGGTCGACGTGTATTGGTTGTGGATGCCGATTTGCGAAAAGCATCCTTGTCGAAAGCCTTGGGCGCAGACGATCAAGCCGGGTTCTTTGAGATTGTCAAGAGCCAGAAGTGGGACCCGAAGATTGTCGTCCGAGGAAAAACGCATGGATACGATCTGCTCGCTGCCGGGCACATCCGCGATTCGATTTCAGAATCTCTGCATCCTGAAAATGTCGGCGTCTTAATCGAGCAGATGCGCAAAGAATTCGATGTTATTATTTTCGATACGCCGCCCGTGTTGGCTTTGCCAGACGCGTGTGTGCTCGGACAATTGTCCGACGTTACCTTGCTCGTGACGCGCAGTCGACACACAAGGTTAGCACAAGTGGAACGCGGAGCGGCGTCACTTTTGGGCGCGAAAGTCAAGGAATTGGTGTTCGTCGTCAATGGTCTTGATGCCTCTGACGCCGCGACGGACACGTACGGTTCCGCATATGGCTATGGTTACGGATATGGTTCGGGTTATGGTTACGGCTACGGCAAAGGCTATGGCCGGGATGAAAAGCCAGGCACAAAAAACGGCGGCCCCATCGCGAAGCCACCATTGCCACCGATGCACGACGATGACGACATTGATGAGAACGATGATGAAATCGAAGACGTGAAATAAGTGCGGTGCGGGGTATATAAAGAGGGCGGCAAAGCTGTGCTGTCTTCTTTCAAGTCGGTTATTGAAAAATGCGGTCGGCAGGTGTTCAGTCACTTGTCAAAATGTCGGTGTAGAGTTCGTTTTATCGAATCGACGGGGACGGAGTATGCCCAAAATTCCGAGTAGCGACGAAAGTGAGGCCATCGCCGCTCCGTTCCCTCACGTTTCGAATTGGGCGGTCGCCTGGACAAAGCCCCGATGCGAACGCAGTGTTGAAGACTATTTCGGACAGCGCGGTGTTGCGTGTTTTCTTCCGCTGATTTCAAAACGGCAGGTATATAAATCCGGTATCAAAAATTGGGCCGCCCCGCTGTTTTCGAGTTATGTGTTTTATGACAGCAATTCGATGGATCGGCACAAAGTTTTCGAGTCGCGGAAAGTCGTCGATATTCTGATTCCGCCGGACCCCGTGACCTTGGGGCGGGAACTATCGCAAATCGCTTTGGCGCTGGACCGCGATTCGAGTTTGCGGGAAGCACGGTTTGGCGAAATCGGTCGGCGTGTCCGAGTCGTGCGCGGACCCATGAAAGGACTCTCCGGCGAATTGCTACGTGTAGGCCCTGCGTGTCATTTGATCCTGCGCGTGGATTTTCTCGGCAAGGCCGCTGAACTGGCCATTGACGAATCCTGTGTCGAACCGGAATTGGACTAAGCCTGAGATGAGTGACACGACCAGTACGTCCATTGCATCCAGCACAGCCGAGACGGAAATCGTCATCGAAGCCGGGCGCTCGGATTTGCAATATTGGCACGACGTCTGGCGCTACCGCGAGTTGTTGTATTTCCTTGCGTGGCGCGACATTTTGGTCCGATACAAACAGACCGTGATCGGCGTGTTGTGGGCCGTACTTCGTCCGCTCCTGACCATGATCGTATTCTCCGTCATTTTTGGGCGCTTGGCGAATCTCGCGAAGCCAGGCGACGCGCCGTATCCGATCATCGTCTTTGCCGCCATGCTGCCTTGGCAGTTTTTTGCCAATGCGTTGTCCGAATCTGGAAACAGTGTGCTGGGTAACGCGAATTTGATTTCCAAAGTGTACTTTCCGCGCCTGATCACACCGGCGAGCGCGGTCGTCGTCAGCTTCGTGGACTTCCTGATTTCATTTGTGATCATGGCCGGACTGATGCTCTGGTATCACTTCGTCCCCGACTGGCGCATCGTGTTCCTGCCGATATTCACGCTGCTCGCGTTTGCATCGGCGATGGGCGCGGGGTTGTGGCTCTCGGCTTTGACCGTGAAGTATCGCGATTTTCGCTACATCGTTCCATTCATCGTCCAATTTGGGTTCTACGTGTCGCCGGTTGGATTTAGCAGCAGCATCATTCCGAGCGAGTGGCGATTGCTGTATTCAGCCAATCCGATGGTCGGAGCGATCGATGGTTTTCGCTGGAGTATCCTGGGCGAATCGCAGCCCATTTATGCGGATGGCATGATTTTGTCGGTGTGCGTATCAGTACTTTTATTAATGAGCGGTATCTGGTATTTCCGCAGCACGGAACGGCAATTCGCTGATGTGATTTAAACGCTGGTTTGGGTCGTTATTGAAGCACAGTTGGAATTGATCGCTGAACGGTATGGACGTGACACTTATCAATTATTACCCAGATCAATAATTGTCCGTCAATGAGAATCTCAAACTACTATAGTGCATGAAAACCAAAGACGCACGGAATTTGTCTCCGGCAGAACTCAGTGTTTTGCGGGAAAAAGCGGTTAAAGCG
>Ga0194061_1001795_pt1 | contig 12130 bp, 10 predicted proteins | sample SepL2221m_MetaG_FD_163423 | JGI IMG/M metagenome (GOLD analysis project Ga0194061, IMG submission 163423) | Anoxic zone freshwater microbial communities from boreal shield lake in IISD Experimental Lakes Area, Ontario, Canada - Sep2016-L224-21m | ecosystem: Environmental > Aquatic > Freshwater >...
TCCCTGTACCGGGGGCTCGGGGTTGAGTGTGATTTCTTTAGAGGTTGTTTTCTTTGTAGTACTTGCGCCAGATAAGCCTATGGAAAGGAATCAGGCGAGGTAGTCGATTGATGAATGGGATCTTTGGCATGAAGATGAAGCCTAAGTTGAGAAGCATGAGCACAAAGAAGATTTGTGAGTCAGCATTCTCTGATGACTTGAAAGGCTCGATCTGGTAGAGCGAGGAGAACATCCAGAGCCATGATTGGCCAGGATAGGAACCTGTCTCATTCATCATGCCCCACTGATCGCCATGAAGATGTTGCTTTGCTCCGAGTTCATCGAAGTAGCCACCATCTGCAAGGAAGAGCATCGGCATTGTGAAATCACTTGGAAGGGGAGTGACGGAGGTTGCAAGCAATCCATCTAAAGAACCTTCTTGAGCTAAACGCAGGAGTGCCGTGGTCATTGTTGGAACAGGACCAAATGCAGGATCAACCGTAACGCTGGCAGCGTCACCGGCCTTTTCTATCGCCGCTGCATAATCTGATGCCCACTTGGTTTGCTGATCTGCTGATGCGCCATTCCATGTTGCCACCGCGCCCGGAACTGCAGGGTCGATGCTGGATTTGAGAGGCTTTAAGACAAAATCTTCAGCGGGATTAACCGGAATTGTGACCCCTGCCCATTTTTGTAACTTCAGTGGTCCGAGAGTTAAACCCTCTGAAGCGTTGTTATATGGAGCCCCGTATCCGGCGCTAATGGTCGAGCCTGCAAGCTCGCCCGTTGCTGTTGCAACAAAATCGGAGGGCGCACTTTGTCCCCATTGCTGAATGGTGACTGCACGATCATCAGGTGAGCTAAAGAGTGCAGCAAGGCCACCGACTAGTACTGTCACGACAACGAGGGCGATAACGAATTCTTTTACAAGGTCATATGGACGTTTTGGACCACTCCACTTTGCAAGGTCAACATTGCGTTCTTTAGTACTCACGCTCCACCTCCAGCAATCTCTTGAGCATCTAGCGGAGGTACAACACCATGCTTGCGAACAAGTACGACGTGCCACACCACAATGATGCCAACCACGAGAGGTAGAAGTGCTACGTGAAGCAGCAACCCTTGACCTGTGTTGAGTGTGTTCATAAATGAACCGATGCCCACTGAGTTCAAACCATCTTTTGCCTGAGTAGCGATCCATTGTGAATCAAAGTTGCCCTGGATGAGATAGCCAGTGAAGGCGGTGGCAAGGGAGGCAAGGAAGCAAAATGTTCCTGTTACCCATGTCATGAAGCGACGACCTCGCCATGCAGCCATCCAGAACTTTCCCCAAAGATGGACAACCATAAATACGAAGAAGAGCTCAACAGCCCAAAGGTGAACGGAGTTGACATAATGTCCGACGTTGGAAGTGTGCCACCATGCTGCGCCCTTTGTTGTGAGCCAAATACCTGAACCAATAATCACGGCCAATGCGGCAAGAGTCAGCACGCCAAATACATAGATCCATGATGCGACATATGACGGTTGATTATCTGGAAGTGCATCTTGAGGATCAATCTTTTCAATAGTTGCGCGGCGTACGCGCGTAGTCCACATAGTTGCCATGTCCGCTACTTCCCATCTTTGTTGTGTGAAGGAAACGGCAAAACAAGCGCCAAAATAAATAGCACAATAATTGAGGCAATCATGATGAGGTTAGGAATCGATACCGAAATAAAACCCCAATTGAAGAATTTCGCGGGGCCATTCAGCGATATAGCTAGCAATGACATAAGGCACTCTCCTTTTTGATGCCTATGAATTAGGCGTCGCAATGTTGACAAGTATCCCCTCTATGTCAGCCATACCGGATCTATTTGCCGCATGAAGAGTAAGAAATTGACGCCTTTTGAGGGGCACCCCTCAGGGATCGTAAATGTTTAGCCAAAAAGCAGATAAGAAATTGCCTAATGAAATTCTTCTGGCTATGGAGCGAACGCTATTGCAACACCTAGCAAAGTGGCGATCATCAACATTGGAAACAGGGCGATAAGAAACATTTTCTCTCCTTAGGTAGTCGTCAAGTTCGGCAGAACTCACTAACACGTGTCTAAACGACGGGAGAGGGTCGTTTGTTACAAAATTTTAAGTGAATATTGAACTTTCCAATAAAAGCAAACCCCTCGCCAAGGTTTCTGACGGGGGGTTTGCAGTAATTGCTTTTAGAGGTCGAAGTAAAGCTCGAACTCAGCCGGGTGCGGACGCAAGCGAACGTAATCAACTTCAGATTCGCGCTTGAAGCGAATCCATGTATCGATCAAGTCCTTTGTGAAGACGCCTCCACGTGTTAGGAATTCATTGTCGCGCTCGAGGTTATCGAGTACCGCATCAAGTGATCCAGGAACCTGTGGGATAGATGCTGCCTCTTCTGCACTGAGTTCGTAGAGATCCTTATCTACAGGTAGAGGTGGCTCGATTTTGTTGATGATTCCATCAAGGCCCGCCATCAACATTGCAGCGAATGCAAGGTATGGATTGGATGATGGATCTGGGCAACGAAATTCGATGCGCTTGGCTTTTGGATTACTTCCCGTGATTGGAATGCGGATACACGCAGAACGGTTGCGTGCAGAGTAGACGAGGTTTACTGGCGCCTCATATCCTGGAACCAAACGACGGTATGAGTTAACGGTTGGGTTGGTGAATGCCAAGAGTGATGGAGCATGCTTGAGGAGGCCACCGACATACCAACGTGCCATGTCAGAAAGATCTCCATAGCCCTCGCCCCAGAACAATGGAACGCCATCTTTCCAAAGGGATTGGTGGACGTGCATTCCAGAACCGTTATCTCCGAAGAGTGGCTTTGGCATAAATGTTGCAGTCTTGCCGCCCTGCCATGCAGTGTTCTTAATGATGTACTTAAACTTCATAAGGTCATCGCCAGCATGCAAGATGTCGCTGAAGCGATAGTTGATTTCCATTTGGCCAGCAGTGCCGACTTCATGGTGTGCGCGTTCAACAAGCAAGCCAACTTTGCCGAGGTTCATGACCATTTCGTCGCGAAGATCTGCATACTGATCTGTTGGTGAAACAGGGAAGTATCCTCCCTTTACACGAGTACGGTATCCACGGTTTGGTGTGCCATCTGCATCTTTTTCAATGCCTGTGTTCCAAGCGCCTTCGTAAGAATCGATGTGGTGGAAGGCTTCGTTGATGCCCGTTGAAAAGCGAACGGCGTCAAATACGTAAAATTCAGCTTCTGGTGCAAAGAATGCAGTGTCTGCGATTCCAGTGGAGCGCATGAACTCAACAGCCTTCGCAACAATGCCGCGAGGATCGCGACTGTAAGGGGAGTCATCAACGGGATTATGAACCGAGAAGTTGATGATGAGAGTCTTCTCTTTACGGAATGGATCAATGAACGCTGACTCAGGAACAGGAAGTAACTTCATATCGGATTCGTGAATCGCTTGGAAACCGCGAATTGATGAACCATCGAACATTAGGCCATCGGTGAAGACTGCTTCATCAAATGACTCAACAGGAACGTTGAAGTGGTGTTGAATTCCAGGTAGATCAATAAAGCGAACGTCAACGAGTTTGACATCTTCTTTCTTGATGAAGGCAAAAATTTCTGCTGAGTTCTTAAACATTTTTCTCCCATTGTCGCCGAGATCCGCAGTTGGCGGATCTGATCCAGATTGGCTCTCCATTGAGCGCTAACGCTTGGCGTAAGGATAGGTCTCCGCATGTAAAAGGTGATAACCGCACTGTTACATCCATGTTAAGAAAATGCCGACTTTTTCCGGCCGCCCTCCCGGTTGGGGGTAGGCTCGCGCCATGAATTTCGTAAGAGTGGGGCTGTGGCGTCGATTTGGAGCCCTCATGGTGGATTGGCTGGCCTGTTTAGTTATTGCCAATGCCTTGACCACCAAGGCAACGCTGGCTCACCAGCTTGCACCTCTGGGCATCTTCTTCCTAGAGGTCTGGATGCTCACCAGTCTTTCGGGCGCTTCGGCTGGACAGCGAATATTTCGAATGAAAGTAGTGAGATTTAGCGATGGGGGAAGGGTTGCGCCAACCCAGGTGCTGATTCGTACTCTCTTGTTATGCCTGGTTGTTACGGCGATAACTTTCGATGAAAACGGCAGAGGACTTCACGAGCGGATAAGCGGAAGCGTTCTTACTAGGGTCTGAGACCTACTAACGCTTGGGGACTTTGACGCCCTTTGGCATAGGACCCTTGGGAATTGGCATCGATAATCCACCTACTGCTTTTAAACGGTTTCGAACTTCGCGCATCTGAGCAGGGCTAAGTTTCTTAGGAAGTTTTGTTAACTTCTTTTGTAACTTGCGAAGTTTTACTTGACCGTCGTTATCGCCCACGATGAATTCTGTAATAGGTACACCTGGTGCAAAACGTTCTGTCTTCTTCTTCTCATCGGCCATGAGCGCCTTGACTCCAGAACCGCCTTCTCCTACAAGAACAATTCCGGCGCGACCAACACTGCGGTGAATCATGTCTTGAGTACGGGAAACTGCAACTGCTGGAGTTGTTGTCCAACCTTTACGAATCGCCATGAGAACACTGGCACCTGCTCCGATTTGACCTTCAATGGATGCATATGCGGCCGTTCCTGCCTGACGAGTAAAGAAAAATAGCGAACCGAGAATCGCTAGAGGCAGTGAGAGAAACGCCGCGTACACAGGATGGCCCAAAGTAAATCCAATGCCAATTCCGATACCCCAGATCGCAAGCAAAATTCCCGCAAGTGCAGAGCCAATCCATGGCTTTACCTCTTTGGTAACTCCATAGGCTTCACGAATTGTTTTGAATCGAGTCTCTTTAGGCTCGGATCCGGCCTTCTTTTTGCGCTTTAAGAAATTGACCATGCGCCTAGTTTAGTGGAGCAGGCGCGCTACCACCAAGGCGAAGGGGCGCCCATCGTTGACCTGCATGGCTATCTGGGTAGGAATCTTGCACTTTATGGAGCATCTCAATCATGGTGGCGCGCAGTTCGGCTTCAGCGGCTGTTACATCTTGATCCTTGGTGAAGTAGAAAGGTTTTCCCAGAACAATGGTGATCGGGACGTGCTTTCTGCGAAGGTCGCGGGGGACGCCTTTGGTCCAGATGCGTTGACTGCCCCAAATGATGGTTGGGATGACAGGGACTCCTGCCCCCATCGCTAAGCGGACAACGCCCGTTTTTAATTCTTTGATTTCAAAACTTTTGGAGATCGTTGCCTCAGGAAAAATGCCGATGATCTCACCAGCGCGCAGTGCACGAAGCGCCGCAACAAAAGATGCAGATCCATTAGAACGATCAACGTTGATGTGGTGCATCCCTCGCATTAATGGGCCAGCAATTTTGTTATCGAATATCTCTTTCTTTGCCATAAAGCGAACGAATCTCTTGGTTGGCAGAACTGCTGTACCAGCCAGAGCAAAGTCGAGATACCCAATGTGATTAATCGCCAAGATTGCGCCACCGGTAGTAGGAATATTTTCCTGACCAGAAATATCCATTTTTAAGTCAAGGTAGCGCCAGAAAAGTTTGGCAACTGCAATGACTGGCGGATAGACCAGATCAGCCATTAGTCACCCTTGCGGCAATGGCCTGCTTATAAAGGCGACCGGCGCGATAGCTGGATCGAACAAGTGGTCCACTCATGACGCCGAGGAAACCAATCTGCGTTGCCTCGGCCGCTAGCTCTACAAACTCATCTGGCTTAACCCATCGCTCCACTGGGTGATGGCGATTAGTTGGTCGAAGGTATTGAGTGATGGTGATTAAATCGCATCCTGCTGCATGAAGATCTGTGAGTGCCTGGCTAACTTCTTCACGGGTCTCGCCAAGTCCGAGAATGAGATTGGACTTGGTAATGAGTCCAAATTCGCGCGCCATTGTTATCACCTCAAGTGAGCGCTCATATGTGAACGCGGGGCGAATTCTCTTGAAAATACGTGGAACGGTTTCTACATTGTGAGCAAAAACTTCTGGCCGCGTTTCAAAAACTTGGTTAAGGAGATGAGCATGTCCGCTGAAATCTGGTGCCAGCATTTCTACGCCAGTGTCTGGATTGAGTTCATGCACCGCGCGAATTGTTTCGGCATAAAGCCAAGCGCCTTCATCTTCTAAATCATCACGAGCAACACCTGTGATCGTGGCGTATCTCAAATTCATTGTCTTAACAGATTCGGCCACCCGACGGGGTTCATCAAGATCTAATGGCTGAGGTTTACCTGTATCGATATTGCAGAAGTCGCAACGTCGTGTGCATTGCTCGCCGCCGATAAGAAAAGTTGCTTCGCGATCTTCCCAGCACTCAAAGATGTTGGGACATGCTGCTTCTTGACAGACGGTATGGAGCCCTTCAGATTTAACGAGGGAGCGCATCTGCGTGTATTCAGGCCCCATATTGGCGCGAGTCTTAATCCACTCGGGTTTGCGTTCAATAGGTGTTTCGGCGTTGCGAGCTTCGATGCGAAGTAATTTGCGACCATCTGGTGCCAGACTCATGCGCTCACCCTAGCCAATGCTTCGTAGACGTGTTTTTCAAGGACAGGTATGACTTCATCTACGGAGATCGAACGTCCCAACTCGGCGGCCATCGATGTGGCAGTTGCGTCAGGAATTCCACAAGGGATGATTCGATCAAACCAGGTGAGGTCGGGATTTACGTTGAGGGCAAAACCATGCATCGTCACACCTTTTGCAAAGCGAATCCCGATTGCAGCAATCTTGCGATCACCTTTCTCATCGCGCAGCCACACTCCTGATCGCTCACAGTAGGCAACCGCGTTAATTCCAAACTCTTGGCAAACATCAATAAGAGCAGTTTCAATTTCGCGAACAAATCCAACGACGTCGTGGCGTTTGGCTAGGCGCACAATCGGGTAGCCAACTATCTGGCCAGGACCGTGCCAAGTAATTTTCCCGCCTCGATCCACATCAATGACGGGGGTGCCATCGCTCGGACGTTCATGATCGAGAGTTCTACGACCTGCGGTAAAAACGGGAGGATGTTGTAAAAGCATCAGAGTATTTGGGCGAACTCCCTCGGCAATCTCGTTATGGAGGGTTCGCTGTATCTGCCAGGCCTTCTCGTAATCAACAAGGCCGCTATGGGCAAATGCGATGGAAGGTCTTAGGGGAGTGGTTTGGAGTGGCACCCCCATAGCCTAAAGGTAGAATCAACCTGCCCGCATACCAGACTGCTCACATCGAGGGCGTATGCAGTCCCTTTAGCGAAAGTTGATCCTGTGTCTAAGAAAGCATCTGCCACCTCACCTACAGTTAAGGGTCGCAAGCCTTTATGGTTCGCCATCATCTCCATCGTCCTTTGGATGGGAATTTCCAGCGTGGCAGGGCCTCTCTTTGGCCAACTCTCAACAGTCCAAAAGAACGACAATTCTAAGTTTCTTCCATCAAGTGCCGAGTCTCAAGTTGTTTCAACACAGGCCCTAAAATTCCAAAAGAGCGCCACCGATCAATTTCCAGCTCTTGCCCTTTTTATTGGCACAGTCACACCAGAGCAGATTTCTCAGACAAATGCTTTCTTTCAAACCATCGGCTCTAAGCCCCTTGTTGATGCAAAGGGAGTGAGAATTAAGGATGCCTCTGGAAAAGATATGACGGAAACTATTTCATCTTTCCTCACTCCAGGGTCACCGATCATTGCTTTCGCCTCAGCAAAAAACGATGCGCTTCTTGCCAGTATTCCTATTGCCGCCAAAGAGGCAACAACAACCTTGTCTAATAAGAAACCAGCGCTACCAATCGTCGTTAATGCGTTGCGCTTCTACACACAACAATTTGCTGCTACACAAGGATGGCAAGCACACTTAACGGGAATCGGCGCAATCTTTGCTGATCTTTTTGGAGCTTTTGGAAGTATTGATTCCAGTCTTCTTCTCACCACCGGTCTTGTCGTTGCTCTTATTCTTATTGTTGTATATCGCTCACCAGTTTTGTGGATTTTGCCATTGATGTCCGCGATTATCGCGCTCTCGTTAGCAGGCGGAGTGATCTATGAATTAGCAAAGCACAATGTCATTGATCTGGATGGTCAATCCCAAGGAATTCTCTCTGTTCTGGTCTTGGGCGCTGCCACCGATTACGCACTCTTGCTTATTGCGCGATATCGAGAAGAGCTTCACCTTGAAGAGTCACGATTTGCTGCGATGAAAAAGGCCTGGCGCGGAGTCGTTGAACCTATTCTTGCTTCTGGTAGCACTGTGACCTTGGGACTCTTGGTTTTGCTTGTGGCCTCACTAAAAAATAGCCGTGGACTTGGACCCGTGGGTGCAATTGGCATCGTCGCTTCTATGTTCACGATCTTGACCTTCCTGCCAGCGCTCCTTGTTGTTTTCGGACGCTGGATCTTTTGGCCGCGCATTCCACACTTTGATTCTGAAGATGAAAAACTCAGTGGTATCTGGGCCAAAGTTGCACGAGCAACCGCCGCCAAGCCGCGTAAATACTGGGTTGCATCATCGCTCCTTCTCCTGATTTTGGCTGGCTTTGCCTCTACCTTGCATGCCAATGGAATTTCTAGCGTGGATCAATTCACCAAAAAGACCGACTCCGTTGTTGGCCAAGCCAAACTTGCCGATTATTTCTCTGGCGGTCAGGGGTCACCCACCCAAGTTCTTGTTCCACAAGCAAGCGTGCCTCAAGCAACTGCCGCACTGTCAGCAATCAAGGGTGTGACCTCAGTTGTCCCGACATTAGATGGTCCGACAATTCCTGGAGCTGCGGCACCCGCAGTGAAAGTAGTTGATGGCAAAGTGTTGCTGAATGCAACCTTGATTTATGCCGCTGATTCTCTTCCTGCTCGCGCCATGATTCCAGGTATCCGCAGCGCTATGCACGCTATCGACCCAACGATCGCAACAGGTGGAACATCTGCCGTGTATGCAGATATCGATGCAGCGTCAACTCGCGATCGCAACATTATTATCCCGATTGTTCTACTTCTCATAGCGATCATCTTGGGACTCTTGTTACGTTCAATACTTTCCTCGATCTTGCTGCTAATAACCGTTGTTCTTTCGTTCCTTGCAACCCTTGGAGTTGGATCACTGGTCTTTCACCACATCTTCCATTTCGCGGGAGAGGATTCCTCGTATCCGCTCTTCTCGTTTGTCTTCCTTGTTGCACTGGGCATTGACTACAACATCTTCTTGATGACGCGCATTAGAGAAGAGTCGATCAAGCTAGGAACTAGAGCGGGAGTAACAAAGGGCGTGACCGTGACTGGTGGAGTTATTACCTCTGCCGGAATTGTTTTAGCCGCAACCTTTACCGTCTTGGGTATCTTGCCTCTGGTAGCGCTGGCTGAGATTGGGTTTACTGTTGGATTTGGCGTACTTCTTGATACGTTAATCGTTAGGTCGATTTTGGTTCCAGCATTGGTTCATGAGATCGGACCAAAAATCTGGTGGCCATCAAAACTTTCGAAAGAGAGTTAAAACTAGCTCGTTGAATCCACAAGCGCAGCGATTGCTGCCCCGATGTGCGGATAGTCGAAAGAAAATCCGGCTTTAAGTAGCGCATCGGGTAGGACTTTTTTGGATCCCAACATCTCGCTGGAGAAACCACCGAATGCAATCTTTAGTGCAATTCCAGGCACGGGAAAAAGCGCCGGACGGTGCATGGCCCGTGCAAGGCATGACGTAAATTCCTGATTAGTTGCTGGATTTGGCGCGGTGAGATTGATAGGACCAGAGATCGGATTCTCCAGCGCAAATGCAATGGCGCGGACAACATCGTGCAAGGTAATCCACGACCACCATTGTTTTCCAGAGGCCAACTTGCCGCCTACTCCAAAGCGAAAGAGTGGAATCATCTTTCCGAGTGCGCCGCCTGTTGGATCCAGAACCAATCCAGTGCGCAGCTTTACGGTGCGAACATCTCCCGCCAAATCTGCGGCATTTTCCCATTCACGACATACAACAGCGAGAAAATCTTCACCGCCGCGATCTGCTTCAGTGACAGCGCGGTTTCCTGTTTCGCCGTACCAACCCATCGCACTTGCCGTGATAAAAACCTGAGGTTTCACAGTAGCCACAGCTTTTGCGATTGTGGTTGTCCCAAGCAATCGTGAGTTAAGGATTTCTGCCCGATAACGAGCGGTCCATCGCTTATCGCCAACTCCAGCACCGGCTAAGTGGATGACGGCATCTACGCCTTGAAGGGCAGCCAAATCAACCGTTCTGTTCTTTGGGTCCCACGAAATTTCATCGGGTGAGGTAGCTGCACGTCGTACAAGCCGTTGAACTGTGTGGCCTTCGGATTTGAGGTGGGCAACAAGTGCCCCACCAATTAATCCTGATGCTCCAGTAACGGCAATTCTTTGAGGAGGCAGCATTTACAGACCAAGATCGGCTTCGAAGGCACCATTCTCGAGGCGATCCTTCAGAGTGACTAGGAAGCGTGCTGCATCTGCGCCATCAACGACGCGATGGTCGTAGGAAAGCGCAAGATAAACCATGGAGCGGATAGCAATTGACTCTCCGCCATCTTCTCCGCGAACCACCATGGGACGTTTAACGATAGATCCCAATCCAAGAATTGCGACCTGTGGTTGGTTGATGATGGGAGTATCAAAGAGTGCGCCGCGACTACCGGTGTTCGTTAGCGTGAAGGTTCCGCCACCGAGTTCATCAGGTGTGATCTTGTTTTCGCGGGTGCGCGCAGCGAGATCTGAAATCGCTCGCGCAATACCTCCCATATTGAAATTTCCTGCATCGTGAATAACAGGAACAAGCAATCCGCGCTCGGTATCAACGGCAATGCCCAGGTGCTCGGATGAGTGATAAGTAATCTGATCGCCCTCAACCGATGAATTCACAACAGGATGTTGCTTGAGTGCCTCGCAAATTGCAACCGCAAAGAATGGAAGGTAAGTAAGTTTTACCCCTTCACGTGCTTCAAAATTCGACTTTGCTTTATCGCGCAGGCGAGCAATCTTGGTGACATCAACTTCGATAACAGTGGTGAGCTGAGCACTTACCTGAAGAGATTCCACCATACGTGCAGCAATAACTTTACGAAGGCGTGACATCGTGACGGTCTGCCCGCGAAGAGGCGATACTGCCACAGCCGAAGGACGAGGCGCAGTGCTTTGAGCTGCAATGGGTGCAGGAGCAGCAGGAGCAGCAGCTGCTGCAGGTGGCACAACTGCGGCCTGCACATCTTCCTTGCGAATTCGTCCGCCAACGCCAGTACCGACAACGTTTGCCAGATTTACTCCGAGGTCAGTTGCCATCTTGCGAACAAGGGGAGTGACGTAAGCGTTCTCTGGTTGTGAAAGAACGGGCGCAACGGGCGCAACAACAACGGGCGCAACAACAACGGGCGCAACGGGCGCAACAACAACGGGAGCGATGGCAGGGGCAGGTGTGGCAACAGGTGCTCCCATGGAGGCGCCGATCATGCCTAGGCGAGCACCTACGGGGACTGTTGTATCAACCGCGACATCAATGGAAAGCAAGATCCCGGCAACCGGGGATGGAATTTCTGTATCGACTTTATCGGTGGAAACCTCTAGAAGTCCTTCATCCATTGCCACGCTATCTCCGACGTTCTTTAGCCATCGCGTAACAGTGCCTTCTGAAACTGATTCACCCAGTGCTGGCATAGAAATGACAGTTCCGGATTGAGAAGCAGCAGCAACAGGTGCGGCAACTACAGGAGCAGCGGCAACTACAGGAGCAGCGGCAACCACTGGTGCGGGTGCGGCAACCACTGGTGCGGGTGCATCAGGTGTGACTACTGCCGGGGCGGCTGCGCTGTCGGCAATTATTGCTAGCTCTGCACCAACAAGAACGGTCTGATCAATGCCGACAACAATCTTTTGCAGGATTCCAGCAACGGGGGATGGAATCTCTGTATCGACTTTGTCTGTAGAGACTTCAAGGAGGGGTTCATCGACGTTGACGTGATCACCTTCGGCCTTGAGCCAACGGGTCACAGTTCCTTCGCTAACGCTCTCGCCTAGGGCGGGCATAGTTACTGAGAATGTCATGGACCATCTCTCCTTTTAAAAAGTTACTTGGGCGATTGTAATTGCATTCCTAGCCATGTGCATGGAGTGGCTTTCCAGCCAGCGCCATATGAGCCTCACCCATTGCCTCTGACAAGGTTGGATGGGCATGAATAAG
>Ga0194061_1001796_pt1 | contig 12121 bp, 7 predicted proteins | sample SepL2221m_MetaG_FD_163423 | JGI IMG/M metagenome (GOLD analysis project Ga0194061, IMG submission 163423) | Anoxic zone freshwater microbial communities from boreal shield lake in IISD Experimental Lakes Area, Ontario, Canada - Sep2016-L224-21m | ecosystem: Environmental > Aquatic > Freshwater >...
GCGTCGCGCCGGACGTCATCGAGCGGGTGACGAAGGCCGTGCAGTCCTTCGCCGTGTACGGCTTCCCCGAGTCGCACGCGATTTCCTTCGCGCTCATCGCCTACGCGAGCTGCTGGCTGAAGGTTCACCGCGCGCCGGAATTTTTCGCCGGGCTCTTCAACAACCAGCCGATGGGATTTTATTCGCCCGCCACGCTCGTCGAGGATGCAAAGCGGCATGGCGTGCGCGTGCTGTCGGTGAATGTCGCGACGTCGGAGTGGCTCTGCACGATTGAGGAAAACGCCGCCGCCCTGCGTCTCGGCCTCTGCTACGTGCGCGGCCTCAATCACGCGGACGGCACGCGCATCATCACTGAACGCATGCGCGCGCCTTTCGCATCGCTCGCGGATTTCCAGCTCCGAACCGCACTCGCAAAACCGGCGCTGCGTGCCCTCGCAAGAATCGGCGCGCTGAACGGCCTCGCCGAGCATCGCCGTGCCGCGCAGTGGCAGGTGGAGACGGTGCGCGAGAGCGACGATCTCTTTGCCTCCGTGGAAAATTCACCTGCCGTCCCGCTGCGCGCGATGAGCCCCATTGAGCGCGTGAACGCCGACTACGCCGGCACATCGCTCACCACCGGCCCGCACCCGATGGCGCTCCTCCGCGCAAAAGTGCCGCACCTTTGGCGGGCCGCCGATCTCGAACAGGCGCGTCACGGCGAGCGCGTCGTGATCGGTGGTGCCGTCATCTGCCGCCAGCGTCCGGGCACCGCGAAAGGATTCGTCTTCGTGAGCGTCGAGGACGAGACCGGCGTCGCAAATGCCATCGTGACGCCGCAGCTCTACGAGCAATGCCGCCTCGTCCTCGGCGAGGAATCGTTCCTAGCCATCGAGGGCAAAGTGCAGCGCGCAGATCGCGTGATCCACGTGAAGGCCGAGCGAGTCACCCCGCTCGCATTCGGCGACCTGCCTGCGGCGGCGTCGCACGATTTTCACTGAGGAGCGGAAAATGCACGCAACGGCTGCATTCAGGCTGCCCAGAGTATTTCAATAAAAAATATGGCCGTTGTCTGAGGTTGTGATTGGCGCTTGAGAGTCCTGGACGATGGAGGCGCGGAGCGCCGGTGGAGCGTGACCTCCGGGCACGCTTCCCGGTGGAGCGTGACTTCCGGGCACGCTTCATCGGCGGAGCGCAAGCATTCCATCCGGGAAACGCGCCCGGGAGGTCGCGTTCCACCGGCGATCCGCGCCGCTCGACTCGGAATACCGCCAAAATATTTTTTTGAACTGCTCTACTTTCCCGATGATCCCTTCACCTCGAAGCTACGGCGGATATTGCGCAGCTCCGTCCAAGTCGCATCGGCGTCGCCGCGGGGCTTCGGCGAAGTGCAGACGAAGAGATAGTTCCGCGACGTGGCGGGATCGGCCCATGATTGGATCTCGAAATACAGCACTTGCGGCTTCGCCGTGACAAAAGGCTCGGTCCAGTTCAGCTCGCCATGATATTGTACTGCCTTGGCTGACGCCGCGACCTTCTCGGGTGTGCCGGCGGCCTCCTTTGCCTGTTGGAGCTTGAATGTGAATTTATCGGCGTCGGCATTCACGTTCTTGCGCTTCAGGATAGATTCGGAGAGGCCCCGATAGTAGGCGAGGATTTCCCTCTGAATGATATCCTCTGTCAGCGCCTGATCCTTTGAAACCGAGAACACGAACGCATAGCTGAAAAATGTGGCCGAACCTGCGTCGAACATCCCCGGTGCGAAGCGGATTTCCTCGGTGCCCTTTAGCTTCATCGCAGGCGCGAACGGCGGCGGGAGCTGAATGCGCTCACCTTTCCATGTGGTGTTAAAAACTAAGGTCGTGTCAGGTGCGTCAGAAGCTGCCGCGATCACATCCGCAGCGGAAAGGTTGGAAATGGCCGTGGCAGAAATGACGATTTGCAGGATGAGTCTGGATAGTTTCATGGATGGAGTATTGGTTATTGGAAAACGGCGTGCACTTTGACTTGGCTCGGCCAGAGGGCCAACGGCCCGTCGCCATACCAGCCCAGGGCAACGCCCTGGGGCACCGCCACAAATGAACCAGAGCCCTGAAGGCTCGTGCCATCGTGGTGCCGCCCCTTCAGGGCTTTGTTATTTCCACACAATAACCCAGCGCGGTGCCCTGGGTTGGCATGGTACGCACCTTTGGTGCTCAGAGACGGCACGCTCTCAAACTGCATGGCATGTTTTGGGTTTATGGTTGCGCGCGCGTATCATTTTCCGATGCCAAACAGATGCTTGCTGCCGCGGACATACATCATGCCATCCGAGAGCGCCGGAGTGGCCATTAGGGGTTCGCCAAGTGGATTGACTGCGAGAAGCTTCAGTTTGGTGCCAGCATCAAGGACGAAGATGAGGCCGTCTTCGCCAGCAAGATAAAGCTTCCCGTCGGCAGCCACCGGCGATGCGCTGAAGCCGAATGAGCGGTGAGGCACCCGCTCCACATAGTGTTCGGTTCCGGTTTTCAAATCGAAGCAAGCGAGCACGCCATCGTTGTTCAGCACATAAGTCTCAGTCCGATAGATGAGCGGCGTGGGCATGTAGCCTCCGCGCCGTGCACTGCGCCATGCGACGGAGGTATTCCCAGTCTCGCCGGCTTGCAGCGTGATGTCGCCGACCGCACCGGGGCGGATGGCAAACACTGGGCGTTCCGGGCCGCGCCCGCTTGCCACGATGATCAGGTCGTTGGAAAACACAGGGGTCGGTGCGGTGATCTTGGAGCTGCCACCGAGCCGCCAGAGTTCCTTGCCAGTCGCAGGATCGTAGCCACGGATGAAATTGGAACCGTTGGTGATTAGTTCCGCGCGGGCCTTGCCAGGGTAAACAGTGGGCGTTCCCCACGAAGGAAGTTCGTCGCGTGGCGTCATCCAGACGGTCTTGCCGGTCTTCAGATCCACGGCGAGCAGGAAGGAGCCTTTCTGCTGGTCGCATTGCACGATGACTTTGCCATCATGGATGATTGGCGAGCTGGCCGCTCCCCATTCATAACCCGGCAGATCATAGGCGCCGACATCCATCCGCCCGAGATCCTTCTTCCAAAGCAGCTCGCCTTTGACCGTGTATGCAAAAAGTCCCTCGGAACCGAACAGCGCGACCACATGTTCGCCGTCGGTGGCAGGGGTTGCGTTGGCATAAGTGGCCTTGATGTGGCGCTTGTCCTTCGGAGTGCCTTTGGTTGCGGTCTTAGTCCAGAGAATCTTGCCGGTCTTCTTATCCAAGCACAGGAGCTGCCATTCATGCACCGAGCGGTCCTCGGATGCCTCGCCCGAACCGTAGAGGCCGGGCTTGAACGAGGCATCAGCCTGGCTGCTCACCGCGGTCGTGAGGAACAGGTTGTCGCCCCAGATGACCGGACTCGAATGGGCAAGGCCGGGGATCGCGACTTTGAAACGGATGCCTACGCCAGTCGCCGCGTCCCACTTGTCCGGCAGGTTCATTCCGTCCATCACACCGGAGGCATGCGGGCCGCGAAAAGACGGCCAGTCAGCCTGCTCCGCTCCCGTGAGGAAATGTGGATGGATCGCGATCAGGACGAGCAATCCGCGGAACAGGAGGGAGTTCATTTTTCGTAAAAAATGTCGGGCAATGGGGTGATGGGAGAATCCCGTGAACGATGCCGTTATGCTGGGGAGGGAAGATTGTCGAGGGCGCACGTTTCTGCTCTGCGATCGGACGCGATGAAATCCCCTGCACGATCCGCAGATCCTTCCGGTCTGAGGCGGCGCATCAAGCCCCACACGCGGCGTGATTTTCTGATCCAGTCCGCCGCGCTCGCGGGTGCGGCGCTCGCGGGAAATCCGCTGGCGGATGCGGCGTCGGATGCGGCGCGGAAGGGCGGGCGGATCGCGATGATCAATTCCGAGTGCCGGTTCAAGTCGCACGCGTATCATTTCGGGCGACGTTTCATGGAGGGCTACGAGCGCGAGGGCTTTCACCATCAGCCGTCGCAGGCGGTCGTGCGGATATTTAACGACAAGCACCCGGCGAATGACCTGACTGCAGCGGATTCGGAGCGGTTCCATTTTGAACGGTGCAACTCGGTCGGCGATGCGCTCGGCGGGAAGGGAAGGTGGATGTGGATGCGGTGCTGCTCGTGATCGAGCACGGCAATTATCCGGTGAACGAGTTCGGGCAGATCCTGTATCCGCGGTATGATACCAGCTTTCAGAATTAACGGGACGAATGGGATGCAGAGCGGCGTGCATGGGGAGCGCGCGCGCCTCGCGTGCCGTGCCGTGCGCCCCGCGCGGCGATCCGTTGAATGGGAGCGATGCGAACGAGGGGGCGCGTCTTCATGCCCGGATGAAATACGCGACACACACCGCGATTGCGAAATTCAATTCGGCGGCCGGGCTCGCCCGATGGCATATCTTCGCAGTCGCCGACGGCAGGAGGCGGAGCTCCCTCATATTCCTAATCGTAATCTTAATCCCCTTCGCACGGCGCGAATCGGGGCGGGGATTAAGAATAAGATTAGGGCTAGGATTAAGAAAATCCCGGGAGATCAGCTCACCGCAACGGCCACGGGAGCCGGCACGGGTGCTTCTTTCCAAAGCACGCGCTCGACCCAGTCGCCGAAGCGCTCGGTGCCGGCGAGGCGCTCGGCTTTCCAGCGCGCGAAGAGCGGCTGCAGCTCGGTGATGATGTCGGGCTCCTTCACGAGATCGCGCCAGACTTTGTTCAAGCGCGTGCAGTCCGCATTGCCACCGAGCCAGAGCTGGTAGCGGCCGGGACCTTTGCCGGCGAAGCCGATCTCGGCCATGTACGGGCGCGCGCAGCCGTTCGGGCAGCCGGTCATGCGGATGATGATTTCCTCGTCGGCGAGGCCGAGTTCCGCGAGCGATTCCTCGATGCGTGTGAGCAGCGCGGGCAGATAGCGTTCGCTCTCGGCGAGGCCGAGGCCGCACGTGGGCATGGACGGGCAGGCCATGCTCGCGAGACGGATGGCGGTCGCCTGATTCCCGACCGGGATGCCGTGCTCGGCGAGCAGTGCGGTGATGGCGGCTTTGTCGGCGGGCCTGATGTTGGCGAGGATGAGATTCTGCGACGGAGTGAGGCGCACCTCGGTCTGGTACTTTTCCACGATGGCACGCAGCGCGGTTTTCTGACGGCAGCCGTCCTTGTCCTGGATGCGGCCCGTCTGCACGTAGAGTCCGAGGAAGAGCGAACCGTCGAGCGCCTGGCCCCAGCCAAAGGTGTCTCCCTGCCCCGTGAACTTGAACGGCTTTGCGTCTGCGAGCTTGTGGCCGAGTCGCGCTTCGAGTTCGTCGCGGAACCACGCGGCACCTTTTTCTTCGAGGACGTACTTCAGCCGCGCGTGCTTGCGGTCGGTGCGATCGCCGAAGTCGCGATGCACGGTGAGCACGCCGCGCGAAACTTCGGTGAGTTGTTCGGGCGTGACGAACGCGATCACGTCAGCGATGCGCGGATAGGTCTGGGTGAGGCCGTGCGTGCGGCCTTGGCCGCCGCCGACAGTGAGATTGTAGCCGATGATTTTTCCGCCCTCCTCGATGGCGATGTAGCCGAGGCAGTTCGTGAGGATGTCCACGTCATTCAGAGGCTGGAGCGCGAAGGCCACCTTGAATTTCCGAGGCAGATACGTCTTGCCGTAGAGCGGGTCCACGAAGTCCTTGTTTGCCGGATCTTCGAGATTGAGCTGCACGCCCTCCACCCAGATCGAGTGATACGCCTTCGTCTTCGGCAGCAGCGCCTCGGAGACGCGCACGGCATCGGCGAGGAGTTGCGCGTGCTGCGCGCTCGCGACCGGCGCGGGCGGGCTCATCACGTTGCGGTTCACGTCGCCGCAGGCCGCGAGCGTGTCCATCATCGCCGCATTGATGGTCTTCATCAGCGGCCCGAGGCCGGTCTTCACGACGCCGTGAAACTGGAAGCTCTGCCGCGAAGTGATGCGCAGCGTGTTGTTGCCAAACTTCGTCGCGAGATCGTCGTACACCGCGTAGCCCTTCGGCGAAAGCACGCCGCCGGGGATGCGTCCGCGGATCATGAAGATGAATTTTTTCCCCGTCTTGCGCAGGTCGCGGTCATCCTGCTGGTAGATGCCGTGGAATTTCATGAACTGCTGGTCGTCCTCGGAAAACCGGTCCAGCGCCGGATCCGCGAGCGTCGCGGCGAGCGTGCCGGCGAGCGTCGGGATCGCGGTTTTGATCTCCTCGTTGTGCGTGGGCTTCTTTTCCTTCGGTGCCGTTGGTGCGGTAGGCGCTGCGGTCTCGCTCATGGTCTGTCGTTCGTTGTCGTTGTGTTGAAAATGCGGATCGTTCTGCGATTCGGGGCACGTACTGTGGAGCACATGCGCGCGGAGCGCAAGAGGCTCATCCTGCGGACCGGGCGTGATCGGACGTTCGGCGTCCGTCGCACACCGAGAGTCTGCGTCTGCGGCAGCTTGGCATCCAGGCCGTGGGATTCACCCGTGGCGCATGTGCTTCACACGCGATCCATCCGCGACTGAGGCAAAACTTTTGCAAGAAGCGATCGCCGCCCCGCCCTCAGTTTGTCGAAAGCGCTCACCCGTCGCGTGCATCCGGAGCATCGTCTGCAGCGCCATGGGACTTGTAAGACTTGCAGTATCTTTCCGATCCTTCGACCGGATGTCTGTGCTGAAGATCCACATCGTTCGCGCTCTTTCCCGCACCCCATGAGAAGAGCCGCTCGAACAGCGGCATCAGCCTGTCCTTGCGAATCCGATCGAGGAAATACACCTCGTGCTCCTTCTCCTTCATCCCCATCTCGTAGAGCATCGCATCGTGCTCGTGGATGCCGAGCGAGTGGAAGTGGCGCATCATCACGAAGTATTCGCACACATTTCCGCTCTCCAGTTTCCCCGCGAAAAAGAACGGCATGAAGCGCCCGATCACATGACAGCTCGCCGAGATGATTTTTCCGATGAGGTAAAACCGCACCTCACACCACCGCGACACCGGCACGCTGTATTTCCGCATCAGCCCGAGAATATTTTCGCGGTGCTTCCATTCGTCGTCCTCGATCTGCTTCACCGCCACCTTTGCCTCCGGATTTCTCAGCGAGGCCGCATGGCCGATGTAGGCAAAGGCTGCGGCGCGCTCCGCCGAGTAGGCTTTCTGTAAAAGTTTTTCGAGCGCTGGATGCGCGGGCGTCACACGAGGATTTCCTTCACGACCTCACCATACACATCCGTGAGCCGCATGTCGCGGCCGCTGAATCGGAAGGTGAGCTTCGTGTGATCCATGCCGAGCAGGTGCAGCATCGTCGCGTGCAGATCGTGGATGGAAATTTTGTCCTCCACGGCCTTGTAACCGTAGTCGTCGGTCGCGCCGAAGGTCACGCCGCCTTTCACGCCGCCGCCGGCGAGCCACATCGTGAAGCCGAAAGGATTGTGATCGCGCCCATTTTTTCCCTGCGCAAATGGAGTGCGGCCGAACTCGCCACCCCACACCACGAGCGTGCTGTCGAGCAGGCCGCGGGATTTGAGATCCTTCAGCAGGCCCGCGATCGGCTGATCCACGAAACGCGCATTTTTTTCGTGGCCTTCCTTGAGGTTGCCGTGTTGGTCCCAGCGGTCGCCTGCGCCGTTCGGGCACGTGAGCTCGATGAACCGCACGCCTCGCTCGACGAGTCGGCGCGCGAGCAGGCATTGCGCGCCGAAGGTCTGCGTCTGCGGCGTCTTTGCATTGAGTCCGTACAGTTCGCGCGTCGCGTCGGTCTCGCCTTTCAGCTCCATGAGTTCCGGCACGGCGGACTGCATGCGATAGGCGAGCTCGTAGTTGCCGATCGCACTCTCAAGCGCGTCGAGTTTTCCGAAGCGCGACACGACTCCGCGATCCAGCTTCCGCATCAGCGCGAGCTTGTGATTTTGCAGCTCGGCGCTCGCCTCGGTCGGCGTGACGTTTGCGACGGCGTTCGCGCCTGCCTTGAAGATCGATCCCTGATAGCTCGCCGGCAGGAAGCCGCTGTTGAAATTGTCGAGTCCGCCCGGAGGAATCAGTCCGCCATTCAGCACGACGAAGCCCGGCAATTCGGCATTCTCGCTGCCGAGACCGTAGCCTGCCCACGCGCCCATGCTCGGCCGCCCTTGCAGCCCGCTGCCCGTGTGCAGGAAATAATTCGCGTTCGTGTGCTCGGAAAATTCGCTCGTCATCGAACGCACAATCGCGAGGTCATCCACGCACGTCGCGACATGCGGGAAGAGTTCACTCACCGGCGCGCCGCACTTGCCATATTTCTGAAATTTCCACGGCGAGCCGAGCGTGCTGCCGTTGTTGTTGAACTGCGTCGCCTCCATTTTCATCCCGAACGGCTTGCCGTCTTCCGCGGTCAGCCGCGGCTTCGGGTCGAACGTGTCCACCTGCGACGGGCCGCCATCCATGTAGAGGAAGATGACGCTCTTCGCCTTCGGTGAAAAATGCGGCTTCCGCGGCGCGAGCGGATTCAGAGGATTGACCGAATCACCCGAGCGCACGGCTCCGCCAAACGTCTTGTCGGACATCAGTGCCGTGAGCGCGAGCGCACCGAAGCCATTCGCGCAGCGCGCAAGCATTTCGCGCCGCGTGAGCGCGCGTGGGGTGAAGTTTCCGCAGTGGTGCATGGTCAGTTGAGGTAGATGAATTCCTTCACGTTGAAGAGCACGTGCGCGAAGTCGGCCCATGCGCGTTCGTCTGCGTCCTTGGCGGCGTAGAGCGCGCGCTGTTCGGTGAGGAAAGTGTTTGCGTCGGCGATTTCTTCCGGCGTCGGCGGACGGCTGAATGCGGCGAGATACATCTGCCGCACGCGCTCGGTCGGATTGGCAATTGGCGCGAGCTTTTTCGCCAGGAGCTTCGCCTGCTCCACGATGAACGGATCGTTCATCAGGATCAGCGCTTGCGCGGGCACGTTCGAGACGTTGCGCCGACCCATCGAGGTGAAGGGAATCGGTGAGTCAAATGCCAGCATCATCGGCGAAAGAAAATTCCGGCGCACGGCGGTGTAGATGCTGCGCCTGCCGTTTCCGTCGAGCGGGCCGCCGCCGGGCTTGCCGCGTCCGTCCATGAATGCCGTGAGATGCACCGGCACGCTCGGGCCGCCGAGCTTCGGATCGAGCCGGCCGGAAATGGCGAGCGCGGCGTCGCGGATCGCTTCGCCCTCGAGGCGGCGGAGGTTGGCGCGGTGCAGCAGCAGGTTTTCCGGATCGGCGAGTTCGGCGGCGGCGTCCGCGGGCGCGCTGGACATCGCGTAGGTGTGCGAGAGCACGAGTTCGCGGATGAGCTTCTTCACCGACCAGCCCTGCTCCTTCACGAAACGCGCGGCGAGATGGTCGAGCAGTTCGCGGTGTGACGGCGGCTGGCCGAGCACGCCGAAATTATCCACGGTCGGCACGATGCCGCGTCCGAAAAGATGGTGCCACACGCGGTTCACGATGACGCGGGCGGTGAAGGGATTCGAAGGGTCGGTGATCTGGCGCGCGAGTTCGAGCCGGCCGGAGCCGGTGGAAAATTTCTGCGGCTGCGTCCCCGCGATCGCCTCGATAAAACGCCGCGGCGCGGGCTCGCCGGGCAGTTTCGTCTGGCCGCGCACGAGGACGAACTCCTCCACGCCGCTCCCGTCGAGCATCGCCGGTGCGGTGTGCGATTCGGTCTTTATCTTCGCGATCAATGCCGACTGCACGCGCGCAAACGGCGCAAGTGCGGCGGTCAGTTGCGGCTTCCCGGCCTCCTGTTCACTCTCGAAAAGATCCACGCGCCGCATGAGCCAGTCTGCGATCGACGCAGCGGACGCGGAGGTCGCGAGCTTGTCCTCGCCCATGAGCCTGGCGGATTGTGAAAATGTCGCCTGCACCGCCTTTGCCATCGCTTCGGGTGAAGTCACCGAAGGAGCGGCGATTGCAGATTCGATCAGCTCATTCAGCGATTCCGGCAGCGGCGGCTTTGTGTCCGACTGCACGACCATCGCGATGTTCAGCGGCTCGGCGCCCGCGGGGTTCGGAGCCTTGGTCTTTCCGCGAGCGCGGACCTTGCCCGCATCGGCGGGCGCTTTAGTCGCCGCCCCGGGGCTGAACTGCACGTGAACCCGATGGCCCGTGTAGCTCGTGAGCTTGTGCTCCACCCACTGCCAGCGGTCGCCTTCGCCCTTCCATTCCTTCAGCAATGCACCATGCAGCGGCCCGGCGATCACAAGGTGGGAATTCACCGCCGCATACGCGCGGCCCGGCCCGCGCACAAGGTACCAAAGGCTGCCTGCGCGCAGTGTCACGTCCGGCGTGCGGATGACATTTCCGCTGCGCTCCCACGCTCCCAGCGTGCCGTGATCGTGCTCGTTGCCTTTCGTCGTCAGATCATTCCAAGCGGCATCGCGGCTTGCACACCCGCGGACTGCGAAGCCCGACAAAGGCTGCTCCGGATCGCTTCCAAAAATCGGATCGCCCGCCTTTACCGGACGCTGTCCAAAAGTGTGGCCATCCTGAATCCAGTCCTTCGGGCCGGGCTTTGCAAAATCCACGACGATGCTTTCCGGCGGCACCGTCCCGGCTGTGTCCTGCCGTCGCTTCTGCCACGCGGCCCGCGCCGCCGGAAGGATCTGCGCAAACTTCGCGGTGTCGTTCCCCTGCACCTCGAGCGCGACTTTTGCAAAGGCATGAAGCGGATGATCGGCGGCAGTGCGCGCCTTGCGAAGTTCCTCCGCCCAGAGGCCGAGCTGATCCGCATTCACCGAGTGCCGCGCAGCGATCGCAGCGGCGGCCTTGTCGTCCTTCGCCTCGATCAAATCGCGCGCGGCCAGAAGATGCGCGGCGGTCTTTTGCAGCGCAGGATCGAGCGATTTCGCCACGGCCTGCAAGATGCGCGGACGCTCGCGCGTGCGGAGTTCGTCGAGCTGAGTGACGATTTCGCGGTGTGACTCCATCGTGTCGAAACGCGCCTGCCGGTACGTGCTGCTGATGAGGAATCCCGCAAGCGCGTAGTAGTCGCGCTGCGAGATGGCGTCGAACTTGTGATCGTGGCAGCGCGCGCACGCGACGGTCATGCCGAGGAAGGTCTTCGACATCACGTCGAGCCGGTTGTCCATGCGGTCCGCCTCGTCCTGCCGGATGTCCACGGGCGAATGAACCTCTTCGCCGAGAAACCAAAAGCCGGTGCCGACGATGGATTCATTTCCGCCCGTCTCGGGATGCAGGCGCGGACGTGGCATCAGATCCCCCGCGATGTGCTCGGTGACAAACTGATCGTAACGCACATCCGCATTCAGCGCACGAATCACGTAGTCGCGGTACTGATACGCATTCGGAATGAGCGGCTCGAACTCGTGCCCGCGCGTCTCGGCGTAGCGCACGAGGTCGAGCCAGTGCCGCGCCCAGCGTTCGCCGAAATGCGGCGAGGCGAGGAGGCGATCCACCGTCGCCGCGAGCAGTGACTGGTGACTGGTGACTGGTGACTGGTATTCGCGCACGAACGCCGTGACTTCCTCCGGCGTCGGCGGGAGGCCGGTGATTGCGAAAGTCACGCGTCGGATCAAAGTCGCGGCATCAGCATCCGGCGCGGGCTTCAGCCCTTTCTCCTCGAGCTTCGCGAGGATGAAGCGGTCGGCATCCGTGCGCGGCCACGCGGAATTTTTTACCGCGGGTGCCGGCGAATTCAGCACCGGCTGCCAGCACCAATGCTCCGTTTTGCGCTGCTGGAGATTAAAAACTTTCTTCGTCGCGACCTTCGCCCCCGCCTCCTTGGGCCACGGCGCGCCCGCCTTCACCCACGCCTCGATGTCCGCGATCTGCTGCGGCGCGAGCGCCTTCTTCGGCGGCATCTGCATGTCGGAGTTCTTCCAGCGGATGGCCTCGACGAGCAGGCTCTTCTCCGGATCGCCGGGCGTGATGGCCGGGCCGGTGTCGCCGCCTTTGATCCACGCCTCGCGGCTGTCGAGCATCAGCCCGCCCTTGAGCTTTTCCGAAGTGGAGCTGTGACACTTGTAGCACTGCTCCGAGAGCACCGGCCGGATGCGCTTCTCAAAAAACTCCGCGCTCTCCGCCGGCTCCGCCGCGGAGGAAATGCCGCACGCGAGGAGCCACAGCGCCCCGCAAAAAATGGGTGCCGTGCGCAGTGATGTTCGGGCGAAGCTCATGTGGGAAAGAAAAGCTGCGGCCCGCGC
>Ga0194061_1001798_pt1 | contig 12113 bp, 11 predicted proteins | sample SepL2221m_MetaG_FD_163423 | JGI IMG/M metagenome (GOLD analysis project Ga0194061, IMG submission 163423) | Anoxic zone freshwater microbial communities from boreal shield lake in IISD Experimental Lakes Area, Ontario, Canada - Sep2016-L224-21m | ecosystem: Environmental > Aquatic > Freshwater >...
GAATTAGGTTTGAATAATAGTAGCACCAAGTATTTACAAGTAGATGATTTAATTATTTCAGCTCGTGGAACCGTGGGCGTAGTTGCACAATTAGCTATTCCAATGACTTTCAATCAGTCATGTTATGGATTACGCGGATTGGCAGAAGTAGACAATGGTTATTTGTACTATGTTTTGAAACGTGAAGTCGCTCAATTTAAAGATAATGCCTATGGCAGTACTTTTGGTTCAATCACTACAAAAACTTTCGATAGTATTAAAATTGCTGTTCCACCTATTGATGTTCAATTGTCGATAGTCTCAGAAATAGAACAAATAGAAACCATCATAGCCACCGCACAACAAATAATCGACTCAGCAGCCAGTAAAAAACAAGATATCCTGAAACAGTATTTATAGGAAAAACCATGCAAGCCATCGAATTAGCCGCAGAGATTGACCACAACCAGCAAATTCATTTGCAATTGCCTAAATCTATTCATGCCCATAAAGCCAAAGTAATTGTGATGTATGAAGAAGAGATTGAACAGCCGTTAAAGCCGCTGACACTGGGCTTGTTCAAAGGAAAAATACAGTTAAGCGATGATTTTAATGAACCCTTGCCCGACAGTTTTTGGTCATCAGGGCAGTTATGAAATATTTATTCGATACCCATGCTTTTCTTTGGCTTAACGATGAGTCTGAACGACTCACCCAGACAATCAAAGAGCTGTGCAGTTCTGGCGAGCATGATGCCGATAGATTTATCGCATATTAATTATTTAGAACAATTACCCTCACATCATAAAGACCCGTTTGACCGCATTATAATTGCCCAGGCTATTATTGAGGGTATGAGCATCATCAGTATTGATCACGCTTTTGTGGATTACCCCGTGAACATTGTGTGGTGAATACCAACCATCTTGAAACAGTATTTATAACGTCAGTGGAGAAAACCTATGTTACAAGAACAACCGGAAGTGGTAGGTAAAGATAATCACCCGCCTGTCATATTCATATAACGCAATATAACGGGTTGTTCATGGATATTAAATTCATGTTTTTCTGGCTTAATCAACATAGCGTCAATAATAGCCTGTTTAAGCTTATCTTTATCACCTGGATAAGCTCTTAGCACTTCTTTTAAATCAACTGAATGCTCATTTCCCAAACATAATAATAACCGCCCTTCCACGGTTAATCGTACTCGATTACAGGTACTGCAAAAATTATCACTGTGTGGAGAAATAAACCCCACACGCGTTTGTGTTCCAGAAACTTTAAAGTAATTAGAGGGTCCCCCGGTTTTTTCAACTGAAGGGACTAATGAAAACTTTTGTGCTAAATCAGCCTGAATTAAAGCACTCGAATAATAAGCTTCTGAGCGGTCATGTTGGCCCACAATCCCCAGCGGCATTTCTTCAATAAAGCTAATATCAATTTCGTTATCAACCGCATATTGCACTAAATCATTAACTTCCAGATGATTTCTATCTTTTAGAATCACGGCATTGATTTTGGTATGCTCAAACCCAGCCGCTTTAACAGCCTGAATACCGCTTAATACTTGGTGCAAATCACCGGTACGCGTAATCGCTTTAAATTTATCGGCATCCAGGGTATCCAAACTAATGTTAATCCGTTTGACACCGGAGTCTTTCAACTGCGAGGCCATATTGACTAGCTGTGAACCATTAGTGGTTATAACCAGTTCTTTTAAGCCTTCAATTCTACCGATACTTGTCAGCAGATTTAAAGCCCCCTTTCTAACTAAAGGCTCTCCACCCGTTACGCGAATTTTTTTGACACCCAATTCTACAAACGCTTCAGCCAATGTCTCTATTTCTTCGAGCGTCAAGATCTGTGAGCGAGGCAAAAAGGTCATATCTTCTGCCATACAGTAGACGCAGCGAAAATCACAACGATCCGTGATAGAGATTCTCAAATAATCAACCTTTCTACCAAAACGATCGATTAGTACAGTGGGGCTAGGTAATGGGGTCATAACGCATTAAATAAAAACCAGGGTAACAAGCAATATTGTAACATTGCAAACTATTTCTATTTTCATATTTGACAAAGATTTTACAACAATGCCGTCTTGCCTAACTAACATAAATGGTTCATAGATTACCACCGAGTTTTAACCCGGCCTAGCGTAGAGTGCTAAAAATCAGGGGATTTTACCGCTCCAGAATGGCAATTGACCGCTCTCGATTGCCATTCCTCTCATCAAGAATGCGAACTCTTTGAACAAACATCGGAATATCGGACTCCCGATTGCGAAGCGAAGGCGAAGAGTAACTATGCTTGCCCGACACAATTGCAACACAAATCCGTTAATAGGAGGAAACTATTGAGACCTTTTCGTAATTAAATCATTTCTTTGGCCATGTTTGTCTAAACAAATGCGAATCGGGCGGCATAAGTTCCTAAGAGATCAGACCAAATTTGCAATCGGTTGCGATAACAGCCCATTCCATGGACTTGGCAATTGACAAAAAACGATGGGGTTATAGTGTAGTTTACATAAATGCACCCAACTTTGATTAGAAAATAGCAACAGCCTCTCATGATATTAAGTTTTCATTAACAAATAATCCGTTACAATTACCACTTTAGCCCCCTGCTAGGTAATCAATGAACAAGCTCCTACTCTCGTTATTGGCAATTTTACTACTTATTGAAGAGTGGTTATGGGATTTACTCACCGCGTTGGGACGCTCCTTATCTCACTGGCTGCATCTTGAACAAGCTGAAGAATGGCTAAGACAGACAAAACCGACTATCGCTTTGATTGCCTTTGCAATTCCACTCTTGATTGTTGCACCTCTAAACTTCATCGCCTTCGCTTTAATAGCAAATGGATTAATTCTACAAGGTATTCTCACCGAAATATTAGCAAAGCTATTGGGCACCTTATTAGTCGCTAGAGTGTTCGCACTGACTAAACCACAGTTACTCACCTTCTCATTTATAAATAGCGTTTACACCACCATTACGAGGTGGTTAAAGTGGGCACATGATAAAATTACTGAAAGTCCTGTCTATCGCTTAGTGAAGCAATTAAAGGCGCAATTTAAAGAATACTGTCTGAAAAAATCGACTAAACAGCTATGAGCCATGTCTTTATCCAGGCATTTAGTTAAAACGCTCGTACCCTGATGCATCCAGACCTAATAAACTTAGAAAAAAGTTTTAAGCCATCCGTTTTAACAAAGATTGATGATCCTTTATTGGCTGAGTTTTCAATTGAGTTATGGATGAAACGGGATGATTTACTGCATCCCATCATTTCTGGGAACAAATGGCGAAAACTAAAGTATTGTCTAGATCACGCCCTGACGTTAAATGCCGACACCATTATCAGTATGGGTGGTATTTATTCAAATCATTTACATGCATTGGCTTACACCGGAAAACTATTAGGTCTAAAAACCCATGGTTTTATCCGTGGCGAACAACCCAGTCAATTAACGCCCACGTTAATTGATATGCTGAATTGGGGAATGAAATTGACCTTTGTATCTCGCTCTGAGTATAGATCATTGAGGCAATACAAAGACCCTAAGGCATTACCCGACATTAAGCCCAATGAATATTGGTTACCAGAAGGCGGCGCACAATGGTTGGCATTAAAAGGGGTTGCGGAACTCGTTAATGAAATTGATGTCACTTACGACACACTTTGCGTCCCTTGTGGCACGGGAACAACCCTGGCTGGAGTTATTGACGCCGCACCCAGTCAGGTAAATTTACTAGGTTTTGCAGCCTTAAAAAATGCTGGCTTCTTAGCAACCGATGTTAAAGCCTTAATAGCAAAGCCTCGTAACCACTGGGACATTAATTTAAACTATCATTTAGGTGGTTTTGCTAAAACCACTGCAGAATTATTACTCTTTATGCAAGATTTTGAAAATAAAACAGGTGTAGTGCTAGAACCTGTTTATACAGGTAAAATGATGTTTGGACTTTATGATTTAATCACAAAACACACATTTAAACCGGGTCAGCGGCTTATCGCTATTCACACTGGCGGATTACAGGGGAACAGAGGCTTTATAGTATGAATCGAGTATTAGAATCCGAATTAATGGAAGATGTTTCTCAAGTAAAAGCTTACGCTGAAGCTGATTTCAATGCACCTCATAATGATTTTATTCACGAGCTACAAGCTTTTATTAATAACCCTGACTTTAATGGGACAGCACTGGATTTAGGCTGTGGTCCAGGTGACATTAGCTTCCGCTTTGCCAAAGCATTTCCATCAGCTAGGCTACATGCGCTTGATGGCTCAGAGGCTATGCTTAATTATGCAAAAGCCGCTTTAACACCTGACCTAAGTGAGCAAATTAGTTTTATTAAAGGACTATTACCGGATGTCATATTACCGCAATCCAGCTATGAGATAATCTTCAGTAACAGTCTGTTACATCACTTACCTGATCCGCAAGTGCTTTGGCAAACTATAAAGAAATATGCCAAACCCAAGTCAGTTGTCTTCGTTATGGACTTGTTGCGTCCAAGCAGTATTGAAGAAGCGCAGGAAATGGTCAAACAATATGTTGCTAACGAACCTGAGGTTTTAAAGCAAGACTTTTATAACTCACTGTTGGCAGCTTTCAGCATGAAAGAAATAAATTCCCAATTAGCACAAGCTGATTTAAATTTAGATATCATGCAAGTGAGTGATCGACATGTTTTAATCAGCGGTGTTATACCCGATAGTTTAAGGAACGAGATGGATACCCTAGAGAGTATTGAAGAAATAAACCTTGAGAAGCCAGAACTTTATATTAATCGTGATCTCAGCTTGCTGGAGTTTAATAAACGCGTTTTGGCTCAAGCCAAAAATGAGTCAGTTCCTTTGCTTGAACGACTCAACTACCTTTGCATCTCCTGTTCAAATCTGGATGAATTCTTTGAAGTGCGTGTTGCCAGCGTCCTTGAGATGGCCGCTATTGACCACAAAACGATTGGGCCTGATGGGCTAACCCCAAAAGAACAACTAGAGCAGATTTCTATCCACTCTCATAAATTAGTAGAGGAACAATATCAGGTTCTTAATGAAATTTTAATTCCAAAGCTCAACGAAGAAAACATTCGTTTTATTCGAAGAACTGAATGGAATGAAGTTCAACAAAAATGGTTAGCAAAGTATTTTAATGATGAATTACTACCCATCTTGACCCCCGTTGGCCTCGATTCTGCGCACCCATTTCCTCGGATACTTAATAAAAGTTTAAACTTCATTATTTCGTTGACAGGTAAAGACGCATTTGGCCGAAATAGTGGCCGAGCTATTTTACAAGCGCCTAGAGCCCTACCCCGCGTCATTCAATTACCCTCTGAAGAAACCCAAAGCGGCCCAAGCGACTTTGTATTTTTATCGTCTATTATTCACGCCTTTGTCAGTGAATTATTTTCAGGAATGATCGTTAAAGGCTGTTATCAATTTAGAGTCACCCGTAATAGCGATTTTTTTGTCGACGATGATGCTATTGATGATTTATTACTCGCTGTTCAGGGTGAACTGGCCATGCGTAATTATGGAGATGAAGTGCGTCTGGAAATAGATGCTGCCTGTCCTGATGATACCGTTGATTTCTTACTCGGTCGATTCGAAATGAATCGGGACAGATTATTTTTAGTTGATGGCCCCGTCAATCTTAATAGGATTCAAGAAGTCAATAGCCTGGTTGACAGGCCTGATCTTAAATTTACGCCTTTTAAACCTAGCACACCGCCACAGCTTGCACGTAATAAAGATATTTTTGCTGCAATAAAGCGGCATGACATATTGCTGCATCACCCCTTTGAATCATTTTCACCCGTTGTCGAGTTTTTACGCCAGGCAGCAGCCTCACCCGAAGTACTGGCTATTAAACAAACCCTCTATCGCACAGGTGCAGACTCTCCAATTGTTGCCGCTTTAATCAGAGCAGCAAGAGCCGGAAAAGAAGTCACTGTAGTCATCGAACTAAGAGCCCGCTTTGATGAAAAAGCCAACATCGATTTAGCCTCCAAATTACAGGAAGCGGCAGTCCATGTTGTTTATGGTGTAGTAGGTTATAAAACTCACGCAAAAATGTGTCTTGTGTTACGTAGAGAAGGCAAAGAACTACGAAATTATGTGCATTTAGGTACCGGAAACTACCATCCCAAAACAGCACAGATTTATACTGATTATGGTTTATTTTCCTGTAATAAAGAACTGGGTGAAGATGTAAGACGGGTATTTGCTCAACTCACCAGCTTAGGTAAAGTGACTAAACTAAACAAATTATTGCAATCTCCTTTTACCTTACACAAAGGCATACTGGAAAAAATTGAACGTGAGATAACCCACGCAAAAAATGGTAAACCTGCAAAGATCATCATTCAGGTTAATGCCATCGTAGAAGAACAAGCTATACAAGCCCTTTACCGAGCCTCTCAAGCAGGTGTTGAAGTTAAGCTGATGGTCCGTGGAATCTGCTGCCTTAGACCGGGGATTCCGGGAGTCTCCGAGAACATAGAAGTTCGCGCTATTATTGGTCGCTTTTTGGAACATGCTCGAATCTATGCCTTTGCCAATGATGGCAATCAAGAGGTTTATGCCTCAAGCGCGGATCTAATGAATAGAAATATGTTTAGACGTGTTGAGATATGTTTCCCTATTGAAAGTAAACGACTCTATAACCGAATCTTACATGACCTTGACTTATATCTTAAAGATAACACCCAAGCTTGGCTGTTACAGACTGACGGTAGTTATTTACAATTGTTAAATACAATTAATGAAGAGCAAATACAAGCTCAATCAGTCATACTAAATGAATTACAGGGATAATAATGACTCATATTTGTGAAATTGCTCAATTGGGTAACCCTATATTACGTCGCCCAGCCGAAATTATCACTGATATCAATAGTTCAGAAACGCAAGACATTATTAAAGCTTTGCAGGATACCCTTGCGTCAACACAAGGTGTAGGGATTGCTGCACCTCAAATCAGCCTATCAAAGCAAATTATCATTATCGCCTCCCGGCCTTCTGCACGTTACCCTAATGCGCCACTGATGACGCCCACGGTAATGATTAACCCGAGCTTTCAAGCGTTATCTAATGAAAAGGAAAAAGACTGGGAAGGCTGTTTAAGTATTCCTGGTATACGGGCTTTAGTTCCTCGGTATAAAAATATACTGGTATCTTATTCGGACACGAATGGCATTTTGGTAGAAACTAAATTTGAAGGCTTCGTTGCAAGAATATTTCAACATGAATTTGATCATTTAAATAGCAAGGTATATCTTGATAGCGTAGAAGATAATCAAGATATTTTTTCTGAAAGTGAGTATTTTAAACTCATAAACACCTGACACTGGTACACCCCCCGCCATCGGTCACCCAAGCATTTTGCAAGACCCTAGTTAACCTTTACAATAATTTAATCTATTTTTTTAGATTAGTTGCGACTAGTCAATTCTCACTTAACGAATAAAAGCCCAAGAAAAATGAACGATTCAATGATATTTGCTCTCGATTTTGATGGTGTCATCTGTGACAGCGCTGTTGAAACCGCTATAACGGGATGGAAAGCCGCATCTCAAATCTGGAAAGATATGCCTGAACAAGTTCCACCTGAACTTATTGAGTTGTTTCGGTTAGTAAGACCCAATATAGAAACAGGTTATGAAGCGATATTAGCTATGCGCTTGCTCCATAATAAAGAATCTATTGAAGATATCCATCAAAATTATGATAGTAAAATAAAAGCATTATTATTAGAAGCAAACGTTGATATTAATGAATTAAAGCACTTATTTGGTAACACCCGAGATGCATGGATAAATAACGATCTAAGCGATTGGGTCAATATGAATCCGTTATTTAAAGACATAGCGACAAAGCTACAACAGTTAAGCGCACAATCCACATGGTATATTGTCACGACTAAGCAAGAACGTTTTGTTAACCAGATATTAAAAGCCAATGGAATTGAATTAGAACCGGAACGAATTTTTGGTTTGGATCGCAATATGAACAAAGTAGAGTTATTAAAGGATTTATTAAAAGTTCATCCAAATCAAACAATCGTATTTGTTGAAGATCGGCTACCTACCCTACTTAATGTTTTAAAGACCCCTGAACTTTCCAGCATTCAGCGGGTGCTTGCTTTATGGGGTTATAATACCGCAGAAGATAAAGCCTTTGCTGCTCAACAAGCCCTTACTTTGCAACACCTTGAAGACTTTCTTACATTTTAATTTTATATGTGCGTTGATTTGTATCAAGCGAATGTAACAAGTTACCCACTCAACTACAAACTTTTTCATGACCATTTTTTTATCCGTTATCTCCATTAGCCAGTTAAAGAAAATATGTTTGTTTATTTTTCTGAGTATTTTTGCTTGCAGTGCTTATGCCTTGGAACCTCGTTTTCTGGTGCTAAATTATCACGACATCATTGATGCCCATAGTAAAAAACCACCCAATTCAATTGATACCAGTGTCGAGCATCTTGAAGAGCACTTAAAGTGGCTAATCAAAAATAACTACAAGATCATCAGTGTACAGAACGTTTTTGATGCAGCCAAAGGTAAAACCCAATTACCAGAAAAAAGTGTATTACTCACCTTTGATGATGGTTATCAAAGTTTTTATACGCTAGTTTTTCCTCTTTTAAAGAAATATAATTTATCTGCGACAGTTGCTTTAATTGGATCATGGATGGAGGGTATTGTCAGTAAAGAGGAGATAGGAAAACCTTTATTAACGTGGTCACAGCTTAGAGAATTAACCCAATCTGGTTTAGTAGAAATAGCCTCACACAGTTACGATCTCCACAAGGGCATCATTGCTAACCCGCAAGGAAATACTCAAGCCGCCGCAGTTACCCGTCTCTATGATGACCCGATGATAAGTTATGAGTCTGATGAAGATTATCGTAAACGGATTAATAGCGCACTTTTAAAGAGCGCAGAATTTATATTCCAACATACCGGAACAAGACCCCGGGTCATGGTATGGCCTTATGGTGAATATAATGAGCTTAGCATTGAGGCTTCACGTGAAGCAGGCATGACCATCACCATGGGACTGATTGACGGAACAAATACATTAGGTGACATCAGTAATTTACGACGAATAATTATTGCAGATAACCCTAACTTAAAAGATTTTAAAGAAATTATTAATTCACTGAGAGCAGACCGTCCTCTACGCGTAGCCCATTTGGACATGGATTATCTTTATGATAAAAACCCTGAGCAACTAGAACATAACATGGATGCAGAAGTTCAACGTATTAAAGATATGCACATTAATACTGTCTACTTGCAAGCCTATACAGATCCTGATGGCGACGGCAACGCCGATGCTTTATATTTCCCTAATCGTCATTTGCCTGTAAAACAGGACTTGTTTAATCGAGTTGCCTGGCAATTAAAAAAAATCGCTGGTGTAAAAGTCTATGCATGGATGCCTATTTTGGCTTATCAAGGAAATATTCCAGAATCATGGTACGTCCAGGAATGGCATGAGGGTAAGGCTCAAAAATCCAGTCATATTTACACCCGCTTATCCCCTTTTAACGCAGAAGCACGACAATATATTGCTGAAATTTACGAGGACTTGGCGATATATTGTAATTTTGATGGCATTTTATTTCATGACGATGGCATTTTATCAGACTTTGAAGACGCTTCACCGGCCGCCCTCGCTTATGGAAAAGAAGTCTGGGGCCTACCTGATCAATTCGAACAATTACATGCAACCGGTAAAATGCGCTTGGCTTGGGCTCAACACAAAACCGAGTTAATCAATCAATTAACTGATGAGCTAGCTAATCGAGTACGTATTTACAGACCTGGAATAAAAACGGCCAGAAACTTTTATGCACTCCCCTTACTGACTCCAGATAGTGAAGAATGGTTTGCGCAATCCTTCGATAGTTTTTTAAATCATTATGACTATGTTGCCATTGAAGCAATGCCCTTTATGGAAAAAGCCGAAAAACCAATGGAATGGCTAACTCAATTAGTAAAAAAGACCGCGAATTATCCAGAAGGGCTTAAAAAAACAGTCTTTGAGCTTCAGACAGTTGACTGGAAAACCCAAGAGAAAATTCCGATGCCAATATTCATTGAGCAAGTAGAGCTACTAAAAAAACTAGGTGTAAAGCATCTTGGTTATTACCCCGATAATGTCTTTGAAAATCAGCCACAGCTAACTGATTTGCAAAAACACTTTACAGTTCCAGCATTACCCTAACATGTATTTTCAACAGCCAAATAAATTTAGATTATTCAACGTTAGCCACCTTAAAAGAATATGACTTTTTCATTCCAAAATATGGCTGAAGACCTACACTCCCTATGGCGTTTTTTGGTATCGGCATGGACACCATTTGATGCCTTCCTCGAAGATTTTATTTATTACTATCCTTTATTCATGGCCTATATATGGATTTTTGGCGCCCTAATATTTTACTTTCGTTTTGAATGGCGTCAACAAGGCAACTCGGAAAATTTGCCTGAGTTAACCGAGTTCCCACCTGTTTCAATTTTAATTCCCTGTTACAACGAAGCTGAAAACATTCGAGAAACGGTTGAAATTCTACTTGAACAAAAATATCCTAATTTTGAAATTATTGCGATCAACGATGGCAGTAAAGATAACACCCTGGAAATATTGCAATCTTTAACCCAACAGCATACAAAATTACGGATTGTTAACTTACATACCAATCAAGGTAAAGCAATGGGGTTACGTACTGGCGCATTACTGGCAAATAGCGAAATTTTAGTTTGTATCGATGGGGATGCACTACTAGCACCTGAAGCGATTGCATGGATGGTTAGGCATTTTATAAATAAACCACACATTGGCGCAGTCACAGGAAACCCAAGAATCCGTAATCGTTCAACCTTATTAGGCAGGATTCAAGTTGGTGAGTTTTCAGCCATTGTCGGCATGATTAAACGAGCACAGCGATCTTACGGGAAAATATTTACAGTGTCCGGCGTCATTGCTGCATTCCGTAAATCAGCTCTGCATGATATCGGCTATTGGAGCAATGATATGGTGACCGAAGACATCGATATCAGTTGGAAATTACAACTCGGAGGCTGGTCTATCTATTTTGAACCCAATGCCCTCTGTTGGGTGCTCATGCCTGAAACACTTGAGGGGTTATGGAAGCAAAGAACACGTTGGGCACAAGGTGGAACAGAAGTCTTACTCCGTTATTTTAAAGAATTATTTCATTGGTCTTCACGTGGAATGTGGCTGTTATACGGAGAATGTTTAATCAGCATAGTTTGGGCATTTTTAATTCTAGTGCACCTACTCTTCGCGCCTATAGAATTATTTACTGAATCAACCTGGCAATCCCTGCACGATTTAAGTCCCAGTTGGACCAGTATGCTACTCAGCCTGACCTGTCTGATTCAATTTGGTGTGAGTCTCTTTATAGATTCACATTACGAATTAAAAACCGGTGGAGTCGCACGCTATTACTATTGGATGGTATGGTACCCCATTGTGTATTGGATCATTAACGTGGGCACCACCATAGTGGGTTCGGTTAAAGCCGTAAAAAAGAAAAGAGGACAACGTGCCTTATGGGTTACAGTCGATAGAGGGTTGCGCCAGAAATGAAAAATTACATTATTAATGTGCCACAACTGCAAAGCCTACAAAAAAGACTCGGCTCTTTATGCGCTTGGGCTATTTGTTGGATTATGTGGATTTATTTACTGATCCCCTTAGTTACCTTAACGAGTTGGATGCTGGGTGAAAAAAAATTGATTAACCAAATGCGCTGGTTTGGTGGATACAAAAGTTTACTGGAACTTATGCAACTTTATGCCTTCACCTTGCTGGTTATGATCGTACTCTGGTTCAGCTGGATTTCTATTAAATTAATAAGAAAATCATCAAAACGAACTAAAACCCAGCAAGTGGTTACTGATACAGAGCTATGCGAATTTTATCAAGTAAACGCTGATGAATTAAACCAATGTCGAAACGCCACGCTGACCACCGTTTTTTTTAATGATCAGGGGCACATTATTCGACTTGAACCTCATCTTGATAAACGGGGCAAATAAACCAAATTACTTGGTTTATTTGAACAAAGACAGCC
>Ga0194061_1001799_pt1 | contig 12111 bp, 12 predicted proteins | sample SepL2221m_MetaG_FD_163423 | JGI IMG/M metagenome (GOLD analysis project Ga0194061, IMG submission 163423) | Anoxic zone freshwater microbial communities from boreal shield lake in IISD Experimental Lakes Area, Ontario, Canada - Sep2016-L224-21m | ecosystem: Environmental > Aquatic > Freshwater >...
CTTAATCATGAATGTTCTAATGTATATGAAAGTATAGTAGAAGCACTAGGCAAAATTGGCAGTGATAGAGCTATTGATCCTCTAATACAATCTCTCAATCATGAAAACGTTAATGCTCGCAGAAGTGTGATAGAAGCACTAGGCAAAATTGGCAATCATAAAGCTATTGATCCTCTAATACAGTCTCTCAAAGATAGAGACGCTAATATTCGAGGAAGTGTAGCTGAAGCACTAGGCAAAATTGGCAGCGATAAAGCTATCGATCCTCTAGTACTAACCTTTAAAGATAAAGATTATAATGTGCGAGAGAAAGTAGTGGAATCATTAGGCAAGATTGGCAGTCATAGAGTTATAGAACCTCTAATTCAATCTCTTAAAGACAAAAGCAATGGTGTCCGAGAACGTGCAGTAGAATCCTTAGGTAAGATAGATAATTATAAAGTTATAGAGCCTCTAATTCAATCTCTTAAAGACAAAAGCAATGATGTACGAGAAAAAACAAAACTCGTACTAGTTAAGATCGGCGGCAGCAAGGTTATAGAACGTCTAATTCAAGTTCTTGAATATGGAGATTCTAAAACACTTAAGCTTGCAGTGTATGTGTTAGGAGAGCTTGGCAGTGACAGAGCTATTGAACCTTTGATACAAGTTCTTAAGCATAAAGACTCTGATGTACTTGAAAGTGTCGTATATGCATTGGGTAAGATCAAGATCGGCAGTGACAAAGCTGTTGAACCTTTGATACAAGTTCTTGAGCATGAGAACTCTGATGTACTCAAAAGTGTAGTATATGCATTAGGCAAAATTGGCTGTGATAAAGCTGTTGAACCCCTAGTTCAAATTCTCAAACATGAAGACTCAGAAGTGTTTGAACGTGCAGTCTATTCTTTAGGAGAAATCGGCAGTAAAAAAGCAGTTGAACCTTTGATTCAATACATCAAAAATAGTGACCCATATTTGCGTAAACATATAGCAGAGGCGCTAAAAAAAATGACTAGATCTGATGCTCCAAACTTATCCATCCTCACCCAACAACTCCCCCATCTCCGCACCCTCATCCCCACAGAAGCCAGCCAAGAAGCCCTCTCAGTCATCACCGCCATCCAAGACCAATGTAAATATTACAACTACGACATAGACCGCATAATCTTACCCCCCGAAGATAAACCCATCTCCCCCACAGGCATTACATACATCTTCAAAGATAAAGTAGGACAAGTATTTGGTGGCGATCCAACATTTAACAGAGATAATACTGGTACACAAAACAACTTCAACCAATTACCTAGTAAACAAACCATGACCCAGCCAAACTTCAACTTTCATGCCCCCGTAGGACAAGTCATCGCAGGCGATCAAACCGTCACAGGCGACAACATCGGCACACAAAACAACTACTACGGCACAGACGACCCCAACACCCAAGAACTAGCCAACGAACTCGTTGAAATCCTACAAGGAATCGTCCCAAAAATCTCCGATCCCACCAGCGAAGCAGGCAAAGAAATCATCACCGCCGCCGCAATGGAAGAGATAGAAAACAAACCAACCCTTAAAGATCGTCTAGTTGCTGCATTTAAAGCAGGTGCATTTGAAGCCATCAAAAAAATTGCCAAAAATGATTTTGTGGAAGTCTTCCTTACTGCCTTCAAAGCAGGACTCGAAGCCAAACCTAAAAAGTAAAATATAGCTATATGCAGGAGCTTAGACAATGACGACGACTACACAAACCCTAGACACAGAAATCTTGCAAACTATAGCCCAGATGCCAGAATCACTCAAACGAGAAATTCTGCACTATGCCAAATATCTCATCGTTAATCACGAGCAAGAAATCACCCAAAATGCACCACCAGCCAAAAAACGTCGCGTCGGAATCTTAAAAGGGACATTCGTATTACCTTTGCCCGATGACTTTGACGAGCCACTAGAAGACTTTAAGGAATATATGGAATGAGCCAATATCTGCTAGACACCCATACATTTATTTGGCTATCAGAAAATAGCGATCGACTATCCAGCAATCTCAAAAATATCATCGAAGAAGCCGATACCGTTTATCTCAGTATCGTTAGTCTCTGGGAAATTGCCATCAAGTTAAATCTCGGCAAATTGTCACTGCAACAAGACTATGAAGCCATTGAAACAGAACTTGAAGCCTCAGATATTCTATTACTTCCCATCACATTTAGCGACACCATCCAAATCCGCGATCTTCTCTTACATCACCGCGATCCATTTGACCGAATGTTGATCGCCCAAGCAATTACCAGATCTCTCACAGTGATTAGTCGAGATGTCGCCTTTGATGCCTATCCCATTCAACGATTTTGGACATAAACGATGACACGTCTACCCCAAACCATTACCTATCAATCCCCACTTGATGCCCTCATCGCCGTTGTCAAAAGACTTAACCTCTACGAAAATCAACACAAACTCGACTCTGAAGAATTTTTTCATCAATATCGCCAAGGAAAAACATCAGATGAAATTGAATTTATCGAATGGGCAAACGACTATCAACACTATCTCGCCCTGCGTCAGGAAATAGAACAAGATCTAACCAGTGGCGAAGTAATTGGCTACCCCGCCAGCCAAGTATTTGCAGACCTTGGCAACTATCTCAAAAATCTAGAAGACTACGAAGAAAAACTAGTGCGCGGAGAAATCCAAGACTATACTGTAAAGATAAATCAGGAGGACTGATGAACTTAACCGAATCAGCAAATACTTCCATGAAAACATTTTCTCTACAAGTACAAAAAGAAGGACAAATTAACATCCCTCAAGATGTACTAAACACCCTGCAAACCCACGAAGGACAAACCCTCACCCTACTCCAAATCGGTGAATTTGCCATAATTGTCCCCAGAATTCCCCAAGTTACAACATTGACAGACAGCTTTGTATCCCTAATGAATTCAAGTAATGTCACCGTCGATGAACTTCTAGAAGGGCTACAAGAAGAACGTCAAGCAATTTGGCAAGAGCAACAACAAACTAAAATCAGTGCGTAGAATATTTTTAGACTCAAGCGTTATCATTGCTGCTTGCGGTTCGCGCAGTGGAGCTAGTCATGCTGTCATCGTCATGGCAGAAATTGGGCTATTTAAAGTTCTGATTTCCGAACAAGTCATCGAAGAATGCGATCGCAACATCACCAAAAAACTACCCAAAGCCTTACCAATCCTCAAACAAATTCTAAGCGTTATTAATCCTGAAATTTTGCCTAATCCCGCGATCGCAGATGTAGTTAAATGGGAAACGATCATCGAACCTAAAGATGCCCCTATTTTAGCCGCCGCCTTATTAGCTCAAAGCGATCGGCTTTTGAGTCTCAATACCAAAGACTTTACCCCTAACGTAGCCCAGCAAAGCGGATTAAAACTTCAAACACCCAGCGAGTTTATCCAAGAGATTCGCTCAATTCTTACTCAAGAACTTTAAAATCAAACATGACAAATGCAACCAAACTTCAAAACCTTCCAGCCTATACAGTAGCCGATGCCGCTCGTTACCTGCGGATTCCATCGGGTACATTACAAGCTTGGCTACATGGGCGTACCTACAACACCAAAGACGGACAACAATTTTCCGCCCCCCTCATCCAGCGCCCCAGCACCGAATTTTCACAACTCTCATTCATCAACCTCGTAGAAGCCCATGTATTGCGAGTGATTCGCCAAGACCACAATATCCGCCTAGACAAAGTTCGCACCGCCCTTGACTACATCGAACGTGAATTTGCCACCCCACATCCCCTCGCAAGCATTGACTTCCAGACCGACGGCGTAAACCTCTTTGTCGAATCCGTAGGAAGACTGATTAACGCCTCTGAGAATGGACAGTTAACCATGCGTCAAACCCTTAACCAACTCCTCAAACGCATCGAATACGATCGCCAAGTTGCCATTCGCCTATTCCCCAACCTGCGACCAAATCAATCTGATAGCCCCAAACTGCTTGTTTTTGATCCAGCAGTATCCTTTGGTCGTTTAGCGATCGCTGATACAGGCATTCCCACAACCATCGTTGCCGAACGCTATCGAGCAGGAGATTCTATCGATTTACTTGCTGAAGACTACGGCTGTACAAGACTCCAAATCGAAGAAGCAATCCGCTACGAACTCCCTCCTCAAATCGCGTGAACAAGAAAAACACCAATAAACCTGTCTTTTTTGTAGATAGAGCCTTAGGCAAAAATCTAGTCAAAATTCTACGCAACGCAGGCGCAAATGTCGAAGCGCATATCGATCATTTTGCCCCCAATTCTCCAGATGTTGAATGGTTGCCAGAAGTCAGCCGCAGAGGATGGATTGTCTTGACTAAAGATGCCAATCTAGGACGTACACCCTCCGAGCAAATAGCGATCGCCAGTTCTAATGCCAGAGTTTTTGTTTTAGCGATCGGCGATGCCAGTGGTGAAGAAATGGCACAAACTTTTATTCAGGCGCTAGACAGCATCGAGAGATTCATCAAGGGAAATCAAGCTCCTTTCATCGCAAAAGTCTATCAAAATAGCAGAGTGGCAATCTGGCAAAATCACACAAAACTTTTGAAAATGCTACAACGATCTAATGAATTGTAAGGATATAACGGCAACTTCTCGATTCTCGATTCAAAGACTTTACCCCTAACATAGCCCAGCAAAGCGGATTAAAACTTCAAACACTCAGCGAGTTTATCCAAAAGATTCGCTGGGTAGAGAAAATCGATTAAGTTATTAAGGATAGCTGGCTAGTTTTTTCCTAGAAAAAGCTACACTCTAAATATAGCGTGACTATACCCAACTCAATATCCCCGTCCCACTCTGCCCTATGTCCAATCGTCTCGCGCAATCGCAAAGTCTCTATCTCCGTAAACATGCTGAAAACCCGATCGCTTGGTATCCTTGGGGTGATGAAGCTCTGGCAAAAGCAAAAGCAGAAAACAAGCCGATTTTTTTATCGATTGGCTATTCTAGTTGTCACTGGTGTACGGTGATGGAGCATGAGGCTTTTTCGGACACCCTAATTGCGGACTATATGAACGATCGCTTTGTGGCAATTAAAGTCGATCGCGAAGAGCGTCCTGATCTCGATAGCATTTACATGCAAGCGGTGCAGATCATGGGCGAAAGTGGGGGATGGCCATTAAATTTATTCTTAGCTCCCGATGACTTAGTTCCCTTTTATGGCGGGACATATTTTCCCATTGAGCCGCGCTATGGTCGTCCTGGATTCTTGCAAGTGCTGCGGTCTATTTGTGAAATTTATTACGATCGCCATCAAGATATTATCGAATACAAAGAGCAGATCGTTCGTAATCTGCATCAAGTTAATAAACTCACCCCTGTGCCAGTGATTAGCGATGAAGTGCTAGCTAATGGAATTAGTAAATGTGCAGAAGTAGTTACTGATCGTGAGCAGGGAACTTGTTTCCCAATGATTCCCTATGCGAATTTGTTGTTAAGGGCTAGTCGATTTGAAGCTAATCAAACTATTCTCAAAGATAAGGCTCAACAACGTGGGTTAAATCTCGCTCTTGGTGGTATTTTTGACCATGTTGCAGGAGGCTGGCATCGTTACACAGTCGATCATACTTGGACAGTTCCCCACTTTGAGAAGATGCTCTATGACAATGGCTTGAACATGGAATATCTGGCAAATCTCTGGTTATCGGGATTAAAAGAACCTGCGATCGCTAGAGCCTGTGCAGTGACCGCCAATTGGCTTCAGCGCGAGATGCTAGCCGAGGAAGGCTGTTTTTATGCTTCTCAAGATGCTGATAGCGAAGGGCGAGAAGGCAAATTTTGGGTATGGACTTTTGCTGAACTGAAGAAAATATTTAGTGCGACAGAATTGGATTTATTAATTCAGGAATTTACAATTTCTGCCAAGGGCAACTTTGAAGAATCTAATGTCTTGCAGCGCAAAAATCTTGGAGAACTATCCCCAGAAGTAGAAACCTGTCTCACGAAATTATTTCGCCGCCGCTATGGTGAATATTCTCGCCCCACCGATGCTTTCCCAGTGGCTCGCAGTCAGTCTGATATTCAAGAAATTGATTGGGAAGGGCGCGTGCCGCCTGTGACCGATACGAAATCAATTACAGCTTGGAATGCGATGATGATTTCAGGTTTAGCAACAGCTTATCGTGCTTTTCAGAAGCCAATTTATAAACAACTTGCGATTAATGCGGCTAAATTTATTCTTAACAATCAATGGATTGAGGGGCGACTACAAAGGATTAATTATGAAGGTCAAGCATCTGTAGCGGCTCAATCGGAAGATTATGCGCTATTAATCAAGGCTCTACTCGATCTTCATCAAGCGCTCCCTGAAGAAGCTAATTTCTATCTGCAACAGGCGATCGCCATTCAAGCAGAGTTCGATCGCGATTTTTGGGATACGATGTCGGGCGGCTATTTCAATACGACAAGCGAATCAAGTCAGTATCTCCTACTGCGAGAACGCAACTATCAAGATAATGCCACACCTTCACCCAATGGCATCGCGATCGCTAACTTAGTTCGTTTGGCAAGTATTACTGAAAAATTAGAATATTTAGACCGCGCTGAAATTGGACTGAAACGATTCGGGCTGGTACTTAGCAATAGTCCTGTTGCTTGCCCCAGTCTCCTCGCTGCCTTTGACTGGTTTCGTAACCATACCCTTGTTCGCACCTATTCCACGGAATATGCTTATCTCAATGCTCAATATCTTCCTTCTGTGATGTTACGCATTGATCGACAGTTAGCAAATCCCGATGCGATCGCGCAGGTGTGTAAGGGCTTGGCATGTCTAGAGCCAGCAATGAGTCGGGAGATATGCGCTCAACAGTTGGTATTGAGTACGACTAGAGTAGGATTAGAATGAAAGCGGTTACCCTCGCTACGGGGGGCGAACCATTTTTATTCTAATCCTATCGACACAGGCGGCTATCCCTACGTTTACCGTCTAGTCACAGTTAGCCATCATTTCTATAATGGCTTCAGCAACAAATCGTAACTTTAAAAAAATGGCTGTTAAAAAAGAAGACCCCAAGCGATCGCGTGCAAGACTAATCGGCAATGTTCTCTTGCTGATTGGTGCTGGATTGCTCATTATAAATATATTTTTGCCAAATCTATTTGCGCCCGCTTTACCGCGTGTTCCCTATAGCCTATTCGTCCATGAAGTCGAAGAAGGGCATGTATCGCGAGTATATATTGGACAAGATCAAATCACCTATCAATTAAAGGGTGTTAGCCCCGAAATTCAGGGCGATGTGATTTCGACAACACCTATTTTTGATTTGAATTTGCCTGAACGTTTAGAAAAGAGTGGCGTAGAGTTTGCGGCGGCTCCTGTTGCCAAAACTGGCTGGTTCGGTACATTACTTAGCTGGGTGATTCCGCCATTGATTTTTGTCGGAATCTTCCAACTGTTCAGCCGCAACGGTGGCGGTGGCGCTCCTGGTGGCTTACAGATTGGCAAAAGCAAAGCCAAAGTCTATGTCGAAGGTGAAGCGACTAAAACCATGTTTGCCGATGTCGCTGGTGTCGATGAAGCCAAACAAGAACTGCAAGAAATCGTTCAATTCCTGAAAACTCCTGAGAAATACACCAAAATCGGTGCAAAGATTCCTAAGGGCGTATTGCTAGTTGGTCCTCCTGGAACTGGTAAAACCTTGCTTGCCAAAGCGGTCGCAGGTGAAGCTGGGGTTCCCTTCTTCAGTATTTCTGGTTCTGAATTCGTCGAATTATTTGTTGGGGTCGGTTCTTCACGAGTGCGTGATTTGTTCGAGCAAGCCAAAAAGCAATCACCCTGTATTATTTTCATCGATGAACTTGATGCGATCGGTAAGGCTCGCTCTAGTAATGCGATGTATGGAGGTAACGATGAAAGAGAACAAACTCTCAATCAACTGCTTACGGAAATGGATGGATTTGGTGTTGATGGCACTACTGTAATCGTTCTCGCGGCAACCAACCGCCCTGAAACCCTTGATCAAGCGCTCTTACGTCCAGGTAGATTTGATCGCCAAGTCTTAGTCGATCGCCCTGACAAGAGTGGACGTTTAGCAATTCTCAAAATCCATTCCGCGAAAGTATCCCTCGATCCTAGCGTTGATTTATCGGTGATTGCCACACGCACATCTGGATTTGCGGGTGCTGATTTGGCTAATCTCGTCAATGAAGCGACTCTGCTCGCCGCCCGTGTTGGTCGCGAAACAGTCCTCCTTGAAGACTTTGCGGAAGCGGTCGAACGAGTGGTTGCTGGTTTAGAGAAAAAGAGTCGCGTTCTCAATGAGAAAGAAAAACGCATTGTCGCCTATCACGAAGTTGGTCATGCCCTCGTAGGCGCACTCAACCCTGGTAGTGGGAAAGTCGAAAAAATCTCGATTGTCCCCCGTGGCATGGCGGCTCTCGGCTATACGTTGCAACTACCAACGGAAGATCGCTTCTTGTTGAGCAAAGAGGAAATCGAATCTCAAATTGCGACACTACTCGGTGGGCGATCGGCGGAAGAGATCATCTTCGGCAGCATTACCACAGGTGCATCTAACGATCTTCAACGTGCTACGGAACTTGCCGAAAAGATGGTGACTAGCTACGGTATGAGCGAAGTTTTGGGTCCCCTTGCTTATCAAAAGCAACAAAATCAATTCCTTGGTGGGATGGAGATGGCGCGGAATGTCAGTCCTGCAACCTCTGAAGCGATCGACAAAGAAATCAAAACCATTGTCGAAAATGCCCATGCTAGTGCGCTGGCGATTCTCAACGAAAATCGTAGTTTGTTAGAGTCAATTTCTGAAAAACTTTTAGAAACAGAAGTAATCGAAGGCGACATTCTCACCAGCCTACTTGATCAAGTCAAGGCGGCTACAGTTAGCGTATAAGGCTCTCAAAAAACAATCCGCCCAAAAAGATGGCGGAGGGCTTAGCCCTCCGCCATCTTTTTTTGTCGATTATCTTTGAAACTTCAAACATCAGTGATAACGGGTTCGACGGGGCTCGAACCCGCAACTTCCGCCGTGACAGGGCGGTGCTCTAACCAATTGAACTACGAACCCAAACTTTTACCTAAATAATTGGTTACAGAAACGATTTTTACTAGCTCTTCCTGAGTTCGTTTTTTGTTTCTTTATTTAAGCGCTCCTTATTATGTAGATTTACAAGACGTTTGTCAATACTCTAAGCATATTTTTTTGAATTTCTTGGATACTCCCTTCCCAATAAGTAGCTATGTGCAATTAAATGTAAAACCAAAAGAAGCTGATTCGCTCGCTTTGCGGGCAAATCAGCTTCTTTCGGTTCTAAGCAGAGGTACTTACTGTTGGTTTTGTCGGATAAAACCTGAAAAAGTCATTGCAATTGATGCAGACTGTGATATCCTTTCACCCATTATTTGCCAGCTAAATTTTTTCTGTCAAGATTTACTTGGTTCGAGGACTTACATGAATTGCTTTAAAAGCGAAAATATTAAATGCGTAACTAAATGCTTAACCAAATGCGTAAAAAGCAAAAGTTCAAAAAAGGTTGCCACGATCGTGATCGCCTCAGCACTTTTGACGCAAATAATGAATATGGCAGTACCGACTGCTTGGCAAATGCTTATGCCATCAGCGATCGCTTTACCTGGACAAACACCAGATCAAGTCGCCGCTTGGGTAAAAACTAATCCTGCCCTTAGCCCAGCCATTGGTGAGCGTCTTCTAGTACGAAAAAGTATTACTCCCTCAAGGCGATTTCAATTTCAGGCAAGTGTTTTATTACCAGGGGTAGCGGAAATTCGGGGGAATGCTTATGTGATCAGAAGTGAGCAAATTCATCTTTTTGACATAATTACCAGTGTGACGCGATCGCGATTAGAGGAAACTTTACGGTCTATCTATGGACCCGAAATCATGCGCGACTACGCCACAGCCCAAAGGGTTTACAGCTATCCCACCGCCGATATGCTGAAGCGATCTCGTAGTCTGAACGCCTCGCCAATTCTTTCGGCTTTGCGCGGAGAGTTACGACAGGGTAAGCAGTACGCCTATTGGGTAGAGCTATTGCAAAATGGCAAAGGAGGCGCAAATTCTGGGCAAATTACAGTGTTGGAGTTAGAAAGCCTACCTAAACTACAGCAAGAACTCAGTAAAAAATAATTCACATAAAAACATTGCGATAGGCTTCGCCTATCGCAATGTTTTTATATGGAGTTCAGTCCAGTCTGTAATGTTTTGAGAACTGTTGACATATCATTTCTCAAAATTGCATCTACATTTAGCCACAAGCCTATAAATTCTTGGCTACGGATAATTCCTGATTCATCAGGTTCTAATTTGTGATATTTGCCATTTTCGAGGATGAACCAATCGACTTGACGATCTAATGTCCGCCAGACAATGTACTCTTTCACGCCGTTATGTTCATAAGTGCGTTTTTTGCTGTGCAGATCGTAGGAGACGGTGCTGGCGGCAATTTCGGCAATGAGTTCGGGTGCGCCTGAGATATAACCATCGTCATCGATCTTTGCATTCCCATCGATACGGAAAAGTACGGCATCGGGTTGGGGTTCGTTGTCATCATCGAGGCGAACTGTTGGCTCGATACCAACTTCTAGTCCTGTGATCGCAGCTTGATAAGTACCTAGCCAGCCAATAATTTGGCTATGGGGTTTACTATGAGAGGTAAAGCGTAGGGGAGAGGCTACCTGTACGATGCCTTCGATGAGTTCTGCTTTTTTGATGTTGGATGATGTATAACGCCGCTCAAACTCGTCTCGATTAAGCCGATCGCCATTTTCGAGAGTGGTTAGTGGTGATGCAGAGTTGGCAATAACCATAGCTTTTAGAGTTTGTACATTTATTGATTTTAGGGGTAAAGCTATAAAAACCAGCCATAGCTGTGCAACCCTTTACCAAGTAGATTTACGCCCAAATAACAAGTCCAAACTACCAATAAGCCCAAGCTAGCCAAAATCGCAGGCTTACGCCCTTGCCAACCTTTGGTAATGCGTGTATGCAAGTAAGCCGCAAATACTAGCCATGTAATCAAAGACCATGTTTCCTTGGGGTCCCAACTCCAATAGGAACCCCAAGCTTCATTTGCCCATACACCGCCAGCGATGATCCCAATCGTTAGCAGAGGAAATCCTAAGCCGATCGCTCGATAACTAAGATTATCTAAAGTTTCACCAAGAGTAAGCCGACGTAAAGATAGGGGGGTAGTTGGATTTTCGGCAATTAATGTAGCGATCGCGGAAGAGTTTGTTGATGGCAAATTAGCTGAATTTAAAACACTACCCATCCCTTCAACAGCAAAGGCGGCAAATGTTTCAGGATTTGAATTATTAGAGTTATTTGGGGCGGGATCAGCAAGACTACGCAAATTAGTGCCGAAGGAACTACCTTGTAACACGACATCTTGACCACGAGTGACGATTAAAAAGGCGATCGCTAAAATACTGCCTGTCATCAAAGCCGCGTAGCTAAGCAACATGACGCTAACATGCATCATCAACCAATTAGATTTGAGCGCAGGGACTAGCGGCTCCGATATCTGCATCCCGTCAGGTAAAGCGATCGCTGCAAAAGCAGTGATCCCCATCGCCACAGGAGAAGTGAATGCACCAATCAGCCGTTTAGCATTGTCATTAGCACTTTTACTACCAATACGATTAACCACAATATGCATGGTCGTAATGCCCCATGCTAAGAAAAACAGGGATTCGTAAAGATTGCTGAGGGGAAAATAGCCTGCATCAAGCCAACGCGCTCCCAATAAAGCTGCGATACAAAGATTAGCGATCGCCATGCCAGCATTTCCCAGCGATCGTAAATAGGGCAGTTTTGGGAAGGCGACATGCACCCAGAAAACGAGCATAGTCGCAAAGAGGACGGCAAAAGATGAGTTGTCCAGTAAGTTCTGAAGCGCGACGAGTTGCATTCAGGCAATTCTCCAGCAATTTTAAGAAGGTTTTATAATTGAATTTTTAAAAGCGCATTTTTAATGCTTTTTTATTCTACGCGATGTTGATATGCCTTACCATCTGCCCCTTAATCCGCATTATCCACGAAATCGGAAAGAGAAACGAGATTCGCCGATTCAGCTACTTAACTGACAAAATTGATGATAAATACTCATAAGTTTACTTT
>Ga0194061_1001800_pt1 | contig 12109 bp, 6 predicted proteins | sample SepL2221m_MetaG_FD_163423 | JGI IMG/M metagenome (GOLD analysis project Ga0194061, IMG submission 163423) | Anoxic zone freshwater microbial communities from boreal shield lake in IISD Experimental Lakes Area, Ontario, Canada - Sep2016-L224-21m | ecosystem: Environmental > Aquatic > Freshwater >...
ATCCCGTACCGTTCGCCGCAGCGGCGATGGCACTCCAGCCGACACCTGGGCTGGTGGGCGAGGCATTGATCCCCGCGTAGGTGATCTGAATCGGGCTGCCGCTGCCCACCTGCAGGGCATAGCCTTTAGCGGTGCTGCCCAAAGCAACGCTGCCAATGCTCTTGATCGCGGAGAAAGGGTTCCCAACGGAGCCATCTGCGTTGAGATCATTGCTCAGGCTTGATTCCGCCGCAAAGAACTCGGCCGTACTCAGCAACTTGCCGCCTGTCTGTGCACCCGTGCCATTGAGGTTCCAGATCGCATAGGAACCGTTGACGTTCTTGAGGTACACGTCAAATCCTGCCCCGTTCGCCGCAGCGGCGATGGCACTCCAGCCGGCACCTGGGCTGGTGGGCGAGGCATTGATGCCTGAATAGGTGATCTGGATCGGATTGGCGCTGCCCATCTGCAGGGCATAGCCTTTGCCGTTGATGCCAAGCGCCACGCTGCCAACGCTCTTGATCGCGGAGAAGGGGTTCCCGACCGAGCCATCGCCATTGAGATCATTGCTCAGGCTTGATTCCGCCGCAAAGAACTCGGCCGTACTCAGCAACTTGCCGCCTGTCTGCGCACCCGTGCCATTTAGGTTCCAGATCGCATAGGAACCGTCGACGTTCTTGAGATACACGTCAAATCCCGTACCGTTCGCCGCAGCGGCGATGGCACTCCAGCCGACACCTGGGCTGGTGGGCGAGGCATTGATCCCCGCGTAGGTGATCTGAATCGGGCTGCCGCTGCCCACCTGCAGGGCATAGCCTTTAGCGGTGCTGCCCAATGCCACAATGCCAACGCTCTTGATCGCGGAGAAAGGGTTCCCAACCGAGCCATCTGCATTGAGATCATTGCTCAGGCTTGATTCCGCCGCAAAGAACTCGGCCGTGCTCAGCAACTTGCCGCCTGTCTGCGCACCCGTGCCATTGAGGTTCCAGATCGCATAGGAGCCGTCGATGTTCTTGAGATAGAGATCAAATCCGGTCCCGTTCGCCGCAGCGCCGATTGCGCTCCAGCCGGCACCTGGGCTGGTGGCCGAGGCATTGATCCCTGAATAGGTGACCTGTATCGGATTGGCGCTGCCCACCTGCAGGGCATAACCTTTAGCGGTGCTGCCCAATGCCACGCTGCCAACGCTCTTGATCGCGGAGAAAGGGTTCCCAACCGAGCCATCTGCATTGAGATCATTGCTCAGGCTTGATTCCGCCGCAAAGAACTCGGCCGTACTCAGCAACTTGCCGCCTGTCTGCGCACCCGATCCATTGAGGTTCCAGATCGCATAGGAACCGTCGATGTTCTTGAGATAGAGATCAAATCCGGTCCCGTTCGCCGCAGCGCCGATTGCGCTCCAGCCGCCGCCGGGGCTGGTGGCCGAGGCACCGATCCCCGAATAGGTGATCTGGATCGGGTTAGCGCTGCCCACCTGCAGGGCATAACCGAGCTGAGTTGTACCTAGCGAAACAGTGCCAACGGCCTTGATCAATACAAAAACGTTCTGGTCATCATTGGTGATGGTGCCGATGACTGGCGTTGCCGTGCCGACAGTATAATCAGCTCCAGTGGCAAGCATCAGACCAACGGTTTCATCGCGCTCGATGATGGTGTCCGCCTTTGGATCAATGGTGAGGGCAGTTGTGGCAGAACCTGCCGCAAAGGTGATCGTTTTGCTAGTTCCAGGTGTAGCTCCGGTGTAGTCAGAGCTATCGGCAGTGCCAGCGATGGAGTAGTTAACGGTTAAGGCGCTTGTGATAGCACCAGTGCGGAAGAAGGTATAGCCGAGGTTGGATGTGCCATCTTCTGTTACCTGCGCTGGAGACACGGCCAGGGTGACGGTAGGTGGAGTGGTGTCAGCTGCCCCGTCAACAAGAACTAGCAACTCAGAATTTGTAGCAGGCTGCCTAAGGCTATTCCAAAGGAAATCGCTTGCCATGGATCCATTGGAATAGCTATTTGGGATCGAAACACCATTGCTAATGAGTCGACTAAGTAGAAAAGCGCTATCGCCGACATTGGTACCAGCCGAAACAATAATTGTGCCCAAGAGGCTCGCGGAACGCTTCTGAACCTCGCTTGCGGCTGTATTTCTAATTTCGAACGGGGGTGAATAAGAGAAATCTGAATTTTGTTTCGCGTTATAAATCTGGATGGCAAGTGCAGTGGGCTTCTCTGATTGGTATGGGAAAATCCCTTGATAAGCTCTATCAAGAGAGGTCAGGCTGATACTTTTTGTCAAGCTTGCCCCAAAACCAGTATCTACGAAATTGTCGATCGCCTCATACCCCCATCGGTCTGAACCCCATCCACCGCCTCCAATTCCCTCTGTGGAAAATGGCGGCGCCGTTGAATACGTGCCATCAGACTGAGCAAATAGCTGTGAAGCTGTTACATAAAGACCTTTATACGCACCGAAGTCTAATTGGGAATTAACAAAGCCGAGGCCGCTAACCTTTAATCCGTTAGGAAGCAGGCCATTGAGCAAACCTCCGGAATTAAAGTTTGCTGATATCAAGGAGTAACCAAAAGAGGCCGAAAGGGATGCTTTAGACGTATCATTAATTACTACCTTTGCAGCATCTCCGACTTGAATAGACCTTTGCGAATCACTGAAAAGCTTGATATCTATGCTCTCAGGCCCTTCTGTCGTTTGATCATTGGCAATGACGTGAGAAAAGCTGAACTTGCCATCAGCGTCAACGGAGCCTGCTCCTGTTAGCGCACCTGATAAAAGATCAGCCGCTGTAATGCCTGCACCACTCAGTGACCAATATAGCTTGGTATAGGGTGCTATATTGCTTGTTGAAATATTGGTAACAAGAACAGAACCTTCATCAACCTGTGATGCTGAGGGGCTGACAGCATAGCTAGCAGGCAAACTATTCGACGTGTCCTTGATTAGAACAGTCGCAGTTAACCCAACCTGGGTAATTCGACCTGGATCGACAAATAGGCTAATTTGCAGACTTTCATCCCCTTCTCTTGCCTGATCATTCGCAATAGTGTGAGAAAAACTGAACTTGCCATCAACGCCAACGGCGCCCGTTCCTGTTAGCGCGCCTGATGAAAAATCAGCTGCTGTAATTCCAGTTCCACCAAGCGACCAGTACAAAGCCGTGTTTTCAGCCACATTAGCGGTCTGGACATTAGTGGTTAAAACAGATCCTTCACTAATGGTGCTTACTGAGGGGGTTATCGAATAAGTTGATGGCCCCAGATCGGGTTGCCAAGCAATGTTTGTATACGTGCCATCCGCATTGAGGCTGACTGCCATGTCCTGCAATTGAAGGTATTCAATATTGCTGGCGATAATCACTATCCCACCAAAGGTAAGCCGCCATTGAGTGGAAGGCAATCTGAAGATATCTGTCAGATTTGCACGTGTCCAGTTATCGAAGAGGAGAACATCCGTGCCAGCAAGGCCGTCAAATGAGGTGTAGAGGCTGGTGTTGTAGTCACCAGTGGTAGCAGCCAGGATCAGGTCGTTTCCAATTGTGCCACTTGTGGTCGATGTGCTGCTGGTGCCGCCATAGCTGTTGCTGGAGGCTAGATAGACGCTATCGGATCTAACAGTGCCATTAACAAGATTGTAAGAGCTCGGATTTGTGGGGCTGTAGCGAGCATTAATGTAGTCAATAGATTCTACGCCCGTAAGAATATATTGAGAAATCCGTGCATTGGCATCAGTAAAGCTGATGCGGCTGAGGCCAAGGGCATTGCGCTCAAGCTTGAGGTGATTGGCTTGGATGAGCGGGATGAACAGGCTGTCCGTGCCTGCATCTCCAGCTACAACAAAGCGACTACTGAAGCCTGGTTCCGTCAAGCTTACTTCGCCTAGGAAGATTTCATTGCTAGCACCACCCTTAAAGCCCCATGTATTAACATAACTTCTATTCAGAAAGCGTGGAATGACATTCGACGGACCGCCGTTGTTGGCATCGTAGGTGCCATTGAAGGAGATCTGCTCAATGTTGAGTCCGATCAGGCTGATGTAATCAGTCTTGTTGGCATCCTTCCAGACTGTCCAGAGATCAAAGCCTGCTGGAGTGGTGTACCTCTCTGCCAGAGAACGGCTAAAAGGGGTTGCCAAGTATTCGCCGGTTGTGTGCTAGTGCCGACAATTGTTTGCAATTCGTAGTAGTAGTAACCGCTAGAGTAGTAGTAACCGCTAGAAAGGCCCGTTCCGTTATCGCCCAAAGAGGCAATTAATGTGCTGCCCAGCTGGACGCTTCTCGCCTGATCATTCGCAAACTCCACATCAATCAGCCGACCATCAAGCGTGATAAAACCTTTATCGTTTTGCTGCTGTAAGATCCATAGATCCGTTGATTTTTCGAAGAGGATGCTGCTGAATTCCTCGCCTTCATCTCCAGGGGTATCCGCTGAATTCAACAACCCATCAAAATGGTGCCCCAGCTCCTCCGTGAGCACTGCAAACACCTGCTCCTTGCTTGCCCCTGCTAACCAGTCCGCATTGAGATAGATGGTGCCAGTGGCGATGGCATACGCACCCAGTGCACCGTTGATGTCCGCTGACGACAGCAGGACAATCGGTGGAATACCGCTGAAGTTGCCAGATGCCCACTGGTGCGCAAGATCCTTGAGACCCTGCGGAGGTTCTCCTGGGAGGAGAAGCGCCTCCTGTGCTGCTGCTACAAGGGATCCATCTGCCGCCCACCCCTGGAGGAGCACTTGCCACTCGGGCAGCAAGGAGTTAAGGATCTCGCCTGCGGTCTTGAGTGCCATTGCCAGCTCCTTAGAGTACACCTGTACCAAAAGATATTCAAAACTAGCCTTAAAGCAGCTTCGAAGCTTTTTCAGGTATATTTTAGCTTACGGCGAAAGGTAGAGAACTTTCGGGAGTGACCTGGGTTTTGAGTGCTGACGGGAGGCCAGACTCGTCCCAACTTATGCGAGTGCTGCATAATGCAGTGAATATGCTGCGTTTTCCCTCCGTCTGCTGCCTATTGCGTTCTTCTTGCTTGTACTGACGCTGCCATCAGAAGCCCCCTGTAAAGCCAGCGCTTTCCCTGATCGAGCAACACAGAATCAGGACGCCTGATCAGGCAGTAAAACCAGCGGTATCAACCGTCTTGTAGGCGTTGATCAGGCTGTCCAACCGAGCACCGGAGCCGAATCCAAGATTGGTCTGCTGGCTGCCTCAATTCGTGGTGTCCCAGCTGGCCCAGGTGCTGTTGGTGACCGCGGCCCCGAGGGTCGTGACCTTCTGCTGCACCTGCGCCAAGCTGACGCTGCCATCAGCGAGCTGGAACGATTCGATCCGGTTGCTGGCGCTCTGGCAGTCGTAGAGGCATGGGCGGGAGTTGGAGGCCGAATCGCGCAGCACCAGATGGCGTCCACCCTCCAGGGTGTCGAACGTGGTGGTGGCCCCGTTGAGTGACAGACCGGCGGCGGAGATGGAATCCTCTGCCTTTCCCTAGCACCTCTCACGGCTGGGGATCCCGGTGATCCGCCTGACGGAAGCGGAAACCAAGGCCGACCTTGACACCCTGGAGCAGTGGTTGCCATCGGTCTCATCGACTCCAGCCCGCTGATCGGCCTTGCCCGTGGGAACGGGGTCGGCGCTGGCCGATGGCTCAACACGCAAAGGTTCCTACAATCAGTGCCAGGAATGCTGGCAAGGATGATGGCCACCCGCTCGATCAGCGTCTCCCTTGAGGAGGCCCTGCTGGCCGATCTCGATGCCCACAGCGCCAACCGCTCGGCGGCGGTGAGCGAGGCGATCAGCCTCTGGCTGCGGCACAGGCGGCTGGCGGCACTTCAGCAGGCCTATGCCGATCTCAGCCGGCTCCAAGGTGGTGACTTGAATCAAGCCCACAGCGATGCCCTGGAGATGGGAGCAGCAGCCCTGGGGGAATTGAATGGCTGAACGGGGTCAAATCGTCCGCTGGCCCCGCAACCGCAGCTTTGGCGATACCAAGGCTCGCCCAGTGCTGGTCATCTCACCGGAGGCCGCCCATCTCGCCAGCACCCGCCGAGTGGTGGTGCCCTTGAGCCGTGATCCCCGCCTGGAGGGCCATCCTCTTGCTATCTCTTTGGATCCAAGCCCCGCCAATGGGCTCCAGCAACGCAGCTACGCCATGGCCTGGCATCCCACCACCGTGGATTCCGTCAACCTGGAAGGCCCCCTTGGGCGCATCACACGGGATCAACTGGAGGAAGTGCTGCAACGGATTGCCATGGCCCTGGATTTGGACATGCAGGAGCCTTGGTTGAAGGAGTGACGGTGTGCGGATCTCCCGTCACACCACCACTACGGCAGCGTTCTTCGCCTTCTGCTCCTCCGCCCGCTGGGCCTCGCTGAGCCCATCCGCTCCCGGAATCTGCGCCGCCATGGCCCCCAGCCACTCCATCAGGGTGTCGAGCTGCTGGCCGGCGCTGAGCACGCTTAGACCCCGGGCCAGCACCTTGGCCGTGCTGCCACCGCCCCCCTGGTACACCAGGCGGCCATGGAGGTGCTGGGGCAGGCCCTGGCGCAACAGCCGGAACGCCGGCTCCTCCATGGGCGTTTCCAGCACCAGGTTGGGTTTTTCGGCCTTGATGCGCGAGAAGCCACAGCGCTTGGCCACCAGCTTCAGCTCCATCAACTGCAGCAGGGCCTGCACCGGCGCCGGCAGCGCTCCGTAGCGATCGACCCAGGCGGCCGCCAGCTCCAGCAGCTCCGCCTTGCCCGTGCAGCCGGCGGCGGCGCGGTAGGCCGCCATCTTCTCGTCGTTCTCGCTGATCCAATCGGCCGGCAAAAACGCCGTGATCGGCAGATCGATCTGGGTGTCTTCCACCGCAGGGATGTCCTGGCCGTGGATCTCGGCAAGTGACTCCTGCAGCATTTCCATGTAGAGGTCAAATCCGATCACCTCCATCTGGCCGCTCTGCTCCACCCCCAGCAAATTGCCCACGCCGCGGATCTCCATGTCGCGCATGGCCAGTTGGTAGCCACTGCCCAGCTGGGCGAACTCCTGGATGGCCCGCAGCCGCTGCCGCGCCGCCTCACTCAGGGAGGCATCCCCGGGATAGAACAACCAGGCGTGGGCCTGGATGCCGCTGCGGCCCACCCGGCCCCGCAGCTGATACAACTGAGCCAGGCCGAACTTGTGGGCGTCCTCGATCAGGATCGTGTTCACCCGGGGAATATCGAGGCCGCTCTCCACGATCGTGGTGCAGAGCATCACATCGGCCTCACCGGCGTTGAAGGCCACCATGGCGCTCTCCAATTCCCCCTCCGGCATCTGGCCGTGGGCCACCTGCAGCTTCAGCCCCGGCAACATCTGACGCAGCTGGGCCGCCACATCCTCAATCCCCTCCACCCGCGGCACCACGTAGAAGATCTGGCCGCCCCGGTCCAGCTCCTGGCGGATGGCGCTGCGCACCGCCTCCTCATCGAGGGCCGCCAGATGGGTTTTGATCGGGCGGCGCAGGGGGGGCGGCGTGGTGATCAGGCTCATCTCCCGAACGCCTGAAAGGCTCATGTAGAGGGTGCGGGGAATGGGCGTGGCGCTGAGGGTCAGCACGTCCACGTCTTTGCGCAGGGCCTTGATCTTTTCCTTCTGGTTCACCCCGAAGCGCTGCTCCTCATCCACCACCAGCAGCCCCAGTTGCTGAAAACCGGTGCCCTTGCCCAGCAGCTGGTGGGTGCCCACCACCACGTCGATGGTGCCGGCCGCCAGACCCTCCTGGATTGTCTTGCGCTCGGCGGCGGTACGGAAGCGGTTGAGCAGGGCCACCTTGAGCGGGTAGGGGGCGAAGCGCTCGCTCAGGGTGCGCCAGTGCTGCTGGGCCAGCACCGTGGTGGGGGCCAGCAGGGCGCACTGCTTGCCGGCGGTGACGGCCTTGAAGATCGCCCGGATCGCCACCTCGGTCTTGCCGAAGCCCACATCGCCGCACACCAGCCGGTCCATCGGCTGGGCAGCCTCCATGTCGCGCTTCACCTCGACGATCGCCTTGACCTGGTCGGGGGTGGGCTCGTAGGGGAAGGACTCCTCCAGTTCGTTCTGCCAGGGGCCATCGGGGGGGAAAGCGAAGCCCGGTACCTGGTGGCGCTCGGCGTAGAGCTTCACCAGATCAAGGGCCACCTTGCGCACGGCCTTGAGGGCCCGCTCCTTGGCCTTCGCCCAGGCCACGCCGCCCATGCGGTTCAACTCCGGTGGCGCATCGCTGCTAGCGCGGTAGCGGCCCAGGCTGCCCAGCTGATCGGCGGCCACCCGCAGGGTGCCGTCGGCGTATTGCACCACCAGGTAATCGCGGGATTCACCGCTGATCGCCAGCTTCTCCAGCTTCAGGAAGCGGCCAACCCCGTGGTTGCGGTGCACCACGAAATCCCCCGGCACCATCTTGAGCGGATCCACCGTGCGGCTCGCCGCCTTGCGCCGCCGCCGCACATAGCCCGAGGCCGCCAGGGAGTGCTGGCCGAAGAACTCCCGGTCGGTGAGCAGCACCAGCTTCCAGGCCGGCAGCTGCAGTCCCTCCAGCTCGGCCGTGCCCCGCAACTTGAGGGCCACCGGTGTGTTCTGCTCCACCAGGCGGTCGATCGCCGGCCAGTCGGCGGCATTGGGCACGAAGCGACTGATGCAGTCGTGCTCCTCCAGCAGGGCCACCGCCCGGCTGGGCTGGGCCGAGAGCAGCCATACCCGCGCCTTCTCCGCCTGAAACCCCTTCACCAGGGCCGCCAGGCGGCCGAACTGGTTGGGATGGGACGGCACCGCCCGGCTGGCCAGGTCAAAGGCATTGGGATGGCTGTCGGTTTCAGCCAGCTCAGCAAGATCAAAACCCGCAAAATCCCCGGCCTGCGCCAGGGCCTCCGCCGGCGGACGGTGCAGGAGTGGTAGCGGGGGCTGCCCGTCGACCGTGAGTTCCCGGTGGTGGGCCTCGGCATGGTCGAACCACTGCTGGCCGTGGGCCCTGCATTGGCGCCGCTCATCGATGGCGATCAGGGTGTCGGGCGGCAGGTAATCCAGCAGCGAGGCCGGCCGCCCCCAGGCCAGCCCCATCAGACGTCGCATGCCTTCGGGGGTGCCCCCCTCCAGCAGCTGCTCCAGAGCTTCGGGGCTCAGCAGCGCCTCGAGCCCCTCGGGCATGGCGTCGCGCAGGGCATCCGCCACCAGGGGGCCGTAGCCGGTGGGGGTGAGGCGCACCGCCTCGATCGGATCGAGGGAGCGCTGGCTGGCGGGATCGAACTCCCGCAGCTTCTCGAGCGTGTCGCCGAAGAACTCCAGCCGCACCGGCAGCTCGGCGCTCACCGGGAACAGATCCACGATGTCGCCGCGGCGGCTCCAGCTGCCCTCCTGCTCAATCGTGGGGACCCTCTCGTAGCCCAGCCGCGCCAGGGTGTCGGCCAACTCGTCGAGATCGACCACCTGCCCCTTGGCCAGGCTGAGGCACTGGGCCGCCAACGCCTCCGGCGGCGGCAGATGGGGCTGCAGGGCCCGCTCGGTCGCAACGATCGCCCCACGCCATGCCCGAGGGTTTCCCGCCCCCGCCAAAAGCTCCGCCAGCACCTGCAGCTGGCCCCAGGTGATCTCACTGGTGGGATCAAAGGGTTCGTAGGGGGAGCCCTCGCTGGTGGGATAGAGCTGGGCCGTGGGCCAGCCCATCAGCTCCAGCAGCGCCGCCCAGCGGCCCGCCTCCTCCAGGGTGGGCACCACCACCAGCAAGGGCGCCTGCCGCTGCCGCGCCAGGGCGCTGCTCACCAGGGCCCGCCCCGCCCGGCCGGCGCCCCGCAGGCTGAGACGCTCCGCTCGATCGATCCGTGCCTGCACCTCGCCGGTGAGGGGCACCTGCTCCAGCTGGCGCACCAGGGCGGTGAGGGGCATCGGCAAGAACGGGTGGAGCCCCCGAATCTTCGCAACCGGACCGATCAGGCTGCGATCCAAGCCGGCAGACTTGGTTCTCCTCCGATGGGACAGGGCAGGAGCGCGTGCGCAGCATCAACACCGATGGGCGTGGGGCCATGGATCTGGCCAAGGTGGTGTTCTTCGGACGCACCGGTGAGGAAGCCCTGCGCTTCTTTGACCTGGATCTGGAGCCATGGCGGGGGCGACGGGTGCTCGATTGCCCCGGCGGCCCGGGGGCCTTCACGGCCCTGGCCCGGGTCCAGGGGGTGGAGGCGGTGGCCGTCGATCCCCTCTACGGGCGATCGGCCGAGGAACTGGAGCGCCAGGCCCTGGCCGATATCGACCATCACACCCGCACAGCCCTCCGCTCGGGCCACCTGCGTCCCGGATTCGATCTGGAGGCCTACCACCGGGACAAACGGGTGGCCCTGGCTACCTTCCTCGCGGACCTGCGGGCCCACCCCTCCGCCTACGTGGCGGGGGCCCTGCCGGAGTTGCCCTTCGACGACGGTGCCTTCGACCTGGTGCTCTCCGGCCACCTGCTGTTCAGCTACTCCCCCCAGGGGGACGGGGGCCTGCTGGAGGGCTCCCCTTTCGATCTGGCCTGGCACCGCCGTGCCCTGGCGGAACTGCTGCGGGTCAGCCGCCAGGAGGTGCGCCTCTACCCCGTCCACACCATCACCCAACCGGCCCGCCCCCATCCCTATCTGGCCGCCCTGCTCCAGGAGCTGCCCACCCCTTGGAGCGCCCAGTTGACCCAACCCAGCTATGACCAGGGCTTCGACGGGGAAACCCCTGGCCTGACGCTCCAGCGGTCCCTTCGGCCATGACCAGCTACCGCTGCCCCGCCTGTGAACCGCAGCCCCTGCGCATCACGCGGCGCCGCGACGGCGTCCCCCTCTGCGCCCGCTGCGGCCGTCCCATCGAAAGGGTGCCGACGTTCAGGCCATGGCGGGCCCTGGGGGGCCTGGCGGCCATCAGCGCCGTGGTCGCGACCGGCATCGCGGCCCTGTCGCTGGCCCAACCGTTCCAGCCCCAGCCCCGGCCCGAGGACCGCCCCCTGCGGCCCAGCGACGACCCGGGCCTGATGAGCCTCCTCGATGGGGCCGATGAAAGCTGGCGACCCAAGGCCCAGCCGCTGCCCGGCGGCGGCACCCGCTACACCTACAAGCAACGGCAGGACGATCCAGCGCTCACGATCGAGCAGATCAAGCTGCTCATCCGCTACCCGCCCCGCTTCGATCGCGAACGCTCCGCCATTGCCGCCCTCCTGGCGGAATTGCGCTCCCGGGGGGTGCTTGTCGTGCTGGGCCCACCGCGCAAGCTGGGGGCCGCCGGCGAATGGGAACCCCGCGCCGGCATCGTGCGGATCCGCCCCGATGTGCCCTCCAAGGGCAGCGAGGAGCTGGCCAAGGTGATCAACCACGAGTCGATTCATGTGGCCCAGAGCTGCCGCAACGGTGGTCTTCGGGCTCCCCCACGCCCCCTGGGACTGCCTCTTCTGTCCACCCCTGCAATCGAGCGCTTCCTGGCCAGCCCGGTTTACGCCGGCCTCAATCAGACCGAAAAACGACTGGAACGGGAGGCCTACAGCAACCAGCAGCAACTGGAGCTGGGGCTATCGATGGTCCAGGCGAACTGCGGCCAGCGCTGAGGCTGGACCGGAATCCGGCCCCGCGTCCGCCGGTGGTGCCAAGGCCATCCCGCCGCCAGCGCCTGCACTGGACTCCTCCTCCAGCAGCAGGTTGAAGCGCAACAGCTGCTCATCACTGAGTTGCTGGCGGCTGATGAGGGCGAAATGCCGCTCCAGGAAGGCCCGACCCCGAGCCCCATCCCAGTCCAGCTGACGCAGCAGTTCATCCGACTGCTCCAGCAGATCCCTGCGCCGCAGGGGCGCCGACAGCCCGGAGGGAACCGATCCAAGGGGAGATCGGCGCAGCACCTCCAGGTAGGCCACCAGATCGGCGTAACGGGTCAGGCGGCCACGGCTGGGGTGGCCAAACACCCGCTCCAGGTAGGCCGCCTCCTGCTCGCGCCCCCAGCCCAGCCGCTGCAGTTCCAGGTCCAGTTGGGCCAACTCGTCGCTCCAATCCTCGGGATCGGCCGGCGGCTCAGGACCCTCCAAAGGGGCAGCGGGGGGAAGGCCCGTGGCGGGGAGTGGTTCAGAAGATGGCAGCGGCGCCGGTGACTGGGGAAGGGCGGTCAACCCCGCAGCAGGCGGCTGGGAGATGGGCGCC
>Ga0194061_1001801_pt1 | contig 12109 bp, 9 predicted proteins | sample SepL2221m_MetaG_FD_163423 | JGI IMG/M metagenome (GOLD analysis project Ga0194061, IMG submission 163423) | Anoxic zone freshwater microbial communities from boreal shield lake in IISD Experimental Lakes Area, Ontario, Canada - Sep2016-L224-21m | ecosystem: Environmental > Aquatic > Freshwater >...
AACGGCTGCGCGGTTCGGGCACGGCCTTCATCATCATTTTCAGCGCAGTGGGAAAAAGAAAGGTGTTGCGAACGCCATACTTCTCCATAAGAGAAAAAGCGCGCTCGGGTTCAAAGCGGCCGCAATAGCCGACAATCGCCTGGCCGAAATAAAGCGTCGGCAACAGTGCGTCCATCAGCCCGCCGGTCCAGGCCCAGTCGGCCGGCGACCAGAACAAATCCCCATCCTGCGGAAACAAGTCGTGGGAATGGACAAAACCGGGAATATTGCCCAACAGTGCCTGATGCGGCATCAGCGCGCCCTTGGGCGGGCCGGTGGTGCCGCTGGTGTAAATGAGCAGGGCCGGGTCCGACGCCGCGGTGTCAACGGCGACGAACCGGTCGGACGCGCGCGCGAGCAACGCTTCCCAGTCGAGCAGCCCGCCGGCCTTGGCGCCGGCGACACCGATCACATGGCGCAACAGCGGCAGGTCCTTGCGGATAGGCTCCAGGTTGGCGAGCGAGGCTGCATCGACGATGGCCACGCTGGTCTCGCTGTTGGCAAGGCGATACTCCAGCGCTTCGGGACCGAACAGGATTGACAGGGGCATGGCGACCGCGCCCAGCTGGTAGCAGGCAAGGTGCGCAATCGCCGTTTGCGGCCGCTGCGGCAGGATGATGGCGACACGCTCGCCGCGCCGCACGCCCAGCGCCGCAAGAGCGTGGCTCAGGCGGTTGGCCTGCTGCTGCAACTCGCGGTAGGTATGCACCGAGGTGGCGCCGCCCTCGTCCTCCCAGTACAGGGCAACGCGTGACGGGTCTGCGGCGTGGCGGGAACAGCAGGCGGCGGCAATATTGAAACGCGCCGGGACGTCCCAGGCGAATGCAGCGCAGATTTCCGCATACCGGTCGATCAAGGTTTCATGGCTCCGTCGGTCATGTCCGTGCACTCCGGGAACGGCCTCTGGCATTCATGCCACCCTACTGCAACTGGCGTAATTTGCTGTCGACGAAAGTCGCAAGATCCGGACGCAGGTTGCCGGCAGACTTTGCCCTTTTGTAGGCATCCAGGGCATCCTTTGGCTGTTCAGTCGCTTCATACGACATCGCCAACCCCGCCCACCAGATGGCGGCGCCCGGCGTGATTCGCAACGCCGCCTGGAATTGCTCTATCGCCGGCCGGTGCTGGCCTAGCCGCTGCTGTAGCGCCGCTACAAATGCGTGATATTCGGCATTGTCCGATTCGGTGGCACTCCGCGGCCGCAACAGCGCAAGTGCGCCGGCGACATCACCACGATCAACCATGAGGCGCGCAAGCAGCATGGCGAAGCGACCGTTGTCCGGATTGATGCGCAACGCCTCCTGCAGCGCGGCCTCGGCCTCTGCGACATGCTTCGATTCGATCAGCAGTGCCACCATTGTCTGGCGCGCCGCCTCATGTGCCGGATCAATTTGCAGGGCGGTTCGGAATGCCTCCATGCCCTCCGCCATGCGTCCCTGGTTGACCAATGCCACCGCGCGCCGCAACTCCAGCTCGGCGCGTTCACGCGGCGAAACACTTTCGCGCCGTTCAATCTTGCCGGGTGAAATCGGCCGCGCGCCCAACGCCGGTTCCGGCTTTGGCGGTGTGGGCGGCGCAAGCGCGGCGACATTAGCCGGCACGTCGCGTTTGGCCTCCGCAGCGGCCTTGCCGATGCTTTTGGCCGGGGCCTCCGCCCTTGCCGCTACCGGCTTGACGGACGGGCGCAGCGGCGGTGCGGCAAGTTCGGTGGTCAGCTTGAGCATGTCCGGCTTGGGCACCCCGGGTTTGGCAGGCTCGACCCGTTCCACCGCTGGCGCCGGCGCAGCCGCAGTCAAAGGCGGGGGTGCAAGCTGCGCGGCTGGCACAGCAGGGGCAACAGGCGCGATAGGCGCAGCAGGACCAGCCACCGGCGCCGGCACCGCGGCGGGCGCGGGCGTTGCTGCCTCGTTGGCTGCAACGCGCGTCTTCGACCGTAACTCGTAGGCGATCAGCGCCACCAGGGGATGCGGCGTAAGCTGGTAAATGAGCCAGACAATCCAGCCCACGACGATGACCATGATGCCGCCCAGGGCGCGCCAGAAGGCTTCACCAAAGTCCCGGCGCGTTTTGGCCACGACCGGCTTGACCGCCTGCGGCACCGCCTCCGGTGCCGTCCCCGGCTTGGCCAGGGGGGTTGCCGCCTGGCGCCCGTCAAGGTCGCGCAACATTTTGTTGATGATGCTCATTTGATCAGCATCGCCCCGGTGCCGCTGAACGCAAGGCACAGCAATGCGAACCAGACCCAGGCATTGCGCACCCGGTAACTGGCCGGGGTATCGTCAACCGCCGCGCGTATCTCCCGCCAGCCGACCCTGCGCGTGCCCTGGCCGTAGGCAATCATCAGGCTCTTGTGCGCAAGGATGTTAACCAGGCGCGGAACACCGCGGCTCGCCTTGTGGATGATGCGCGCGGCATGCGCCGTGAACACCGGGTCCTGGCGGTAACCGGCAACCCACATGCGGTGCGCAAGGTACTGCCCGACCTCGGTCGGCGTCAATGTCGCCAGCTGGTGCTGGAAGGTAATGCGCTGGCGGATCTGCCGCACCGCCGGCGCCGCCAGCCGTTCGTCCAGCTCGGGCTGGCCGAACAGTATCACCTGCAGCAGCTTGCGCTTTTCCGTCTCAAGGTTGGTAAGAAGACGCAGCGTCTCGATGGTTTCAAGGGGCATCGCCTGCGCTTCATCCAGGCACAGCACGACGTGGCGCTTGTGCCGGGCAAAATTGAGCAGCGCGTGGTTGATCGCGCGAAAGAGCCGGTGCTGGTCGAACGAATCATCGACGCTGATACCCAGTTCCTCGGCCAGCGCCATCAGCAGTGTCTTTGGCTCAAGATACGGATTCGGAATGTAAGCGGTGACCCAGCTCTCGTCCAGTGAGGCAAGGAAAGTGCGGCACAGCAGCGTCTTGCCGGTACCCACCTCGCCGGTGAGCTTGATGAAACCCTCGCCGCTCTTCACCGCGACAAGAAGCGTATTCAACGCCTCCTGGCTGCTCGCGCCGGCGTAAAAAAAGCTCGTGTCAGGTGTGATGCTGAACGGCGCCTCGCGCAACTGGAAGTGGTCGAGATAAATCACTATCGTTTCTCACTGCCGGTGAACAGGCTGTCGCCCATGATGCGGTCACGCGTCTCGCGCAAATCGCGTATCAAGTCCTCGTCGCTCTTGATCACCGTCGGCTTGATCAGGATTATCAATTCCTTTTTCACCATGACGCTGGCGTTGCTGCTGAACAAGGCCCCGAGGAAGGGCGAATCCTGCGCCCCGGGCAGGCCGGAGTTGTTGGCCGCGACATCGACCTTCATCAGGCCGCCGATGGCGACGATGTTGCTGTCGCCGACCTTCACAATGCTGTCGGTTTCGCTGACCGTGCTGCGCGCGAGTGGCAGGGTGACCGCTCCGCCGAAGGTCGTGCCCAGGTTGATCTGCCGGTTGTCCTGCTGCACATTGCTCACCGACGGGTGGATGTGCAGGATGATGTTCGAGTCCTCGTCGATCTGCGGCGTGATATCGAGCGCGACCCCGGAAAAGAACGGCCGCAGCGTGAGCGTGGGAAAGGTATTGGTGCCCGAATTCGTGGTCGTGTTGCCCGCGACACTGGTGGTGCCGCCGGAGATGTTGGTCAGGTAAAATTCGTCGGTGCCAACCTTGAGCACGGCTTTCTGGTTGTTGATGGTCGCGATACGCGGGCTCGAGAGCACCTGCACCGTGCCCTGCGATTCGAGGAATTGCAGCATTGCGGCGAAGTTCTGCGTCTGGAACGCAAGGCCCAGCAGCGCGCCGCCGGGCGTCCCGCCAAGCAGCGCCCCGGTCACCCCCGCAGTGGCCAGCGTCGCCGGGTTTGGCCCCTGGGTGAGCGTACCGGGGGCAAGGAAGTTACCGGAGGTGGTCGACTGCGCACCGGTGGCACCCAGTGTGGTGTTCGGCCCTATCATCCCGATGGCAGACCGCCCGGTATTGTTGAACAAGGCCCAGTTCACGCCGGCCTGGAACTGGTTGCTGAGCGTGACCTCGATGATTTTGGCCTCGAGCATGACCTGGCGTTCCACGGTGGCGCGAATGGCCTTCAAATAGGCATCAACGCTGCGCAGTTCCGCCGGCATCGCCCGCACCACCACCACACCGGCCTGGGGATTGACCACCACGCGCCGCCCCTGGTCCGGGACGACAATCGTACTAAGGGTGCGGCGCAACTCCTCCCAGAAATCGCTGAGGGTGTGGGTCTGGACGCGGGCCGCATCATCGACGATGGCCGACAGTCCCGCCGTCGTTCCCGCGCCCGCAGCCGCCGTGGCCGGCGCCGCACCGCCGGAAGCCCCCGAAGAGGGTGCCGTGTCGGTCACCGAGCCCGAGGTAACGCGAACATCGGTGCGCCCGATGCGCTTGCCGATGAGGTAATTGACGTTGAATACGCGCGTCTGCAGGCCGACCGGCTGGATGTAAATGCGCGTCCCCTCGACCCGGTACTCGTAGCCGTAGACTTCGCGGATTGAATCGAGCGCCTCCTTGACGGTGACATCCTTCAGGTTGAGCGAAATGCTGCCCTGTACCTCGGGGTGGACCAGCATGCTGTAGCGCGTGCCGGTAACCAGCGACATGAATACCTGCATCGCCGGCGCCGCGCTCACCGACAAGTCGAACCTGGGCTCGATCGGCCGGTTGCTCACTTCGGGCATGGTGACCCGCAGCGGCGGCAACAGGGCTTCGCGCATTTTGCTGTCATCGGCCGGCCTGGGCTTTTGCGCGGAAGCCTCGTTGAGTGCGCTGCTGATCTGGTCATCGACCTTGTTTACCTTGGGTGGGTAATTTGCGCATGCGAGCAGAAATGCAAGACAGGCAAGCAAAGGCAGGCTTTTTTTCATCGCGGACTCTCTTGGGCGGGTTGTACCCGTTTGGTCTTGCGCCCGTCGGCGCTCGGCGTCTTGGTTACATCCGGAAAAAGCTTGAGCACTGTCGTTTCTGTTCCATTCTTGAGCGTGACTTCCGAGACGGTGATGCGCGTCAGCCTGGCCCCCTCGAATTCCCCGCCAAGCCTGACGGTGTTGCCGTTGATCACCGCAAATTTGCGGTGGGGCTCGAGCACAATGGCCTGCAACACCGGACCGGCCGGAGCCTGCACCGCATCGGCAAGACCGCCGCCCGCCGGCGGCTGCGTCGGGTCGCCGAGCGCTTGCGCGCCGGCGCTCAACGCGACACAAGCCAGCGCGGACAAGACGAGCATGCGGGCTCCGATCGTCATATTTTCATCCACGCCGGATCAAGGCCTATGGTGTTTACCACCAGGGTCATTTGCGACACCGGATAGTCGAGCACCGTCAGATCCAGTTTGTCCCAGTAAATCTTCACCGGCAGCTTTTCAAGCTCGCGCAAATAGCCGAGCAGATCGAGAAAGCCGCCGCGCAACACCAGTTGCATGCCGTTGCGGTAAAGCGCGACCTGCTGTGGCCCCACCGCCTCGGCCGGCTTTGTGCCGGCGGCAGTGCGGTTGGCGGCCGGCGGCGCGGGCGGCGCGACCGCCTCCGCGCCGCCCGTGCCCAGATTGATAAGCTGCTGCGGAATGGTTTTCATGCCGACCAGCGTCACCCCGGGCCGCTCGGCAAGCAGGCGCTTGAGCAAATCACCCATGCGATCAGGCTCGATCATCTGCGCCGATTGCGCGCGGATTTTTTGTTCAAGTTCTTCTGCGCTCGCCTTGATCTCGGCGGCGCGTTTGAGCTTTGCCAGATCCGGGTCCAGCGCCTTGGCCCGTGCAAGCTCGAGCAATTGCAGCTGCAACTGCGCAATCTCGCTGAGGTTGGTCGCCTCCGATTGGGCGGCGCGCTTTTGCCTGGCGCGGGCGGGATCGAAAAAGACCGAATCCGCCAGCATGAACATCACGGCAACCAGGCCGAAAAACACCATCGCCCTTTCCCTCAGGCTGAGGCCGGCCACCCGTGCGTTCAATTTGTTCCAGGCTTCGGACATGTGCTAACCGTCGCTCTTTGCGCTGGCGCGCGTGCCAAGGGAAAACTCGATGAAGCGGACATTTACCGGTGCCTGCGTCGCGCGCGCCGCGCCCGCATCGGCGGGCCGCGCGGCATCGCGCTGCGGCTGCCGCGCTTCCGTGCGCTCGTCGAGTTGCAACTCGCGCACCGTCTTGCCGCGCAAGGCCTCTTCGCGGTTGAGCGCGACGACAAACGCCGGCAACAAGTCGGCGCTTTGCGCCCTGCCGCGGATGAAAATATCTCCGCCGGCCCCCGACAGGCTCATGCCGGTGAGCCAGACCCCGGGCGTGCGCTGGCGCGCGAACGCTTCGAGGTAGCGCGAAAAGCCCTCGGTATTGCCGATGCCGACGCCCTGAAAGCGCGCAATGATCTGCTGGCGCACGTTGAGCGCCGCTTCAAGACGGGCGATTTCATCGCCCAGGGCCTTGTCGGGTCCGCGTTTCAACACAGCCGCTTCGGTCACCAGCTGGTCGCGCAGGCCCTTGACACCGGCTGCCGCGGTATCCGCGCGCAACTGCGCCTGCCTCGAGTCGCGCACGACCACCGTTCCGTACAACAGCATGACCACGGCAATGGCAGCCATCGCCATCAACATGTTCGCGGCGGTGACCCACTCGCGCTTGGGCCGCAGCGCCGGGTTGAAAAGATTTATCTGCTGCGCCATGGTTCAGGCCTGTCCGCGCAGGGTGCAACCGATAAGGTGAAAGAACCGCGCCTGCGCCGCCAGATCCATGCCCTCGGGCACTTTCATCACGCTGGCCAGGTCGAGGGCTTCGACCTTGATGCCCAGGTAGGCGGCAAGAAAACTGCTCAGCCCACAGTCGTCGGCCGCCGGACCGCACATCAGCCGCCCGACCACCACCTGGCTGAACTGGCGCTCAAACCCGTCTATGGTGCGCTGCAGGTTGAGCAGCACGCGCTCGAACAAATCCTCACGTTCCTCGGGGAGCGCCTGTTCGATCTGCGAAGGCGTTACTTCAATTCGTCGCGACAACAACAACTCGCCGCCTGCGGTCAGGGTCAACAGCCCCCCGGACTCATCCATGAACAACAGGCCAAGGCCGCGGCCCTCCTGCTCGAACAAGGCCGAAATATTGCGTTGCGCCGTCTCCGGCACGTCGATGGTGGTCAAGCCGATGCGCGCCTCGTCAAAGCGCGTCATATAACTGCGGATAAGCGCATTGTTGCTCGCCACCACATAGGCGTACTGGTGGCTGGCCGCCGCACCCGACTGCGGCGGAATGGCGAGAATGTCGTAGGTCGCCTCCTCAACCGGGAAATCGATAAGTTCCTTCAGCTTCCAGCGCATCGCCGCTTTGACCTCGGCGGCCGGAACGTTTGGCGTCTCGACAGATACGAACTGGTATTCACCCGGCTTGAGCAGGGTCGCCACCGCGGCGCGGCGCGCCAGCCCGGAGGCGCGAAACGCCTTGCCCAGGTTGGAGGTGCGGCTGTCGAGAAAAATCTCGCCATAGCCTTGCAATACGGCGCCACCGACTGCATCGCCGTACGCATAACGCACGCTAAGTTTGTCAGCGACCACGACCTGCAACTTGCCTCCTCACTTTTCAAGCGGGCAACGCAGCCTGCGCGCCTGTGGTGATATTACTTGAAATTATTGAATTAAACCATTGTTAAAGATAGCTTTTCCAAATTAGCCCTGCTTTGGCCAGGAACTCTTGGCCATTGCCGGTACAAATACGTATCTAATTGATTATTAATATTAATTTGTAATGCACGGGGAATGCCCACTATCCTCGCTGGACTGGCAGCAAATCGGGCGTTGAATTTGCGAAAGGGCCGCAGTGCAGACACCGGCGGTGAAATCACGCTCAAAACCGCCGGGAACCAGGCGGCTTTACCCGATACTCAGTAGTTTTCGCGCCGGAAAATATAGTTGTTGCGGTAGGCGCCGAAGGTGGCGCGCGCAACCGGATCGCGATCATTCGCAGCTCCGCACCACTGGTAGCGCAAATAGGATTTCGCGCCGGCCGCAGTCACTGTCGGGCTCCACGAAGGCGTGGTGCAAGGTTGCGCGCCGGTGGTGGCGCCCAATCCGACGGTGATGTCCGCACTGCCCGTTGCGCCGCCGGCAGGCTTGCTGAGTAAAAGGCTTCCCAAGCCTGACGCGAATGTTCCGTCCACCACCAGATTGCTTGCCGGCGTGTTGACAGCGGTGAGTGAGCCCAGATAGTTGCCAACGGCGAAATTATTGCCCGCCAGGGAGGTGCAGCTGTCCGCCGAATTTCGCTGGAACACCGAACCCGAGAAATACTGCGCTTCAATCGGAATGGTCAGCGCCAGCAGCGGCGATCCCAGGGCGTTTTGCATGCGCAACCGGCCAAAGTAAGCGTCGGTGCGATCGAGCCTGGCATAGTTCACCGCCGATATTGCGAGTGTGCGCTGGGCGGCGTTGATCTGCACGTTGTCGCCGTTGCTGTTGTCGCTCGGGTTGATACCGATGTCAAGGCTGGTCAAAGGGCCGTCCACTGCCGCCGCACGCATCGGGCTGAGCGTCATCACACCGTCGAGCGTACCCGCGCTCCATGCACCGCTCAACCCCAGCGTGGTACTGATCCGGCTGCTGCGATCGGTGCCCCCGGATATGGCGCCGACATTGAAATTGGCGGGCACCGGCATTCCCGTCACCAATGTCGCATAGGTGGCGCCCTGGTAGTTTTGCGTAATCGCACCAGGAGGACCGCCGATGGAATTGCGCGCGCTCAGGCGGAATGACAGCGTGAGCGTCTCGTCCATGTAGGTAAAGCCGTACTTGCGCACGCGGGTGGTGGCGGCGGCCGTCGAAGCGGCGGCGGCGAGCGTGAATGTCGTGCCAGGCGGGCCGGCGCTGATGGTGGTCACCAGATCCCCCCCGGCAGCCCCCGCCCCCTTCACCACCACGGTGTCGCCTATCGCAAATCCGCCGGCCGACGCCACCGACAGTGACGCGCTCGCCGCCGCGATGCTGCCCGTGGTCGCCGGGTAACAGGAAGCGAGGCCGCTGCGATCGGTGAGCAGCGGCGCACTGCCGCCCGTGGTATCGAGCCAGAAATACGCCGGGTAAAATCGCCCGAATTGCGCGCTTGCCGACTGGTTGGCGATGTTGCAACCGTACTTGCCGCCGGAAGGCGTATTCGAATTGCTGTTCGCAATGCAGTCCCCCGCCGCCGAATCGATCGCCGCAAAACTCGAGTCATACACCGCCGCTGCAGCGAACTGGAAGGTGCCCACCTCGCTATAAGTAAAACTTGCTCCTGTCGCTGTCCCGGACACCGCGGCGCCGAAGGTGCCGCTCAGCGTTCCGGTCGCAACGGCGCCGGCGTGGGCGGCAATCGGACTGCTGGCGACGATCTGCGGTGTTCCAGTGTAGGCCGTGGTTCCGGTCGCGGCGGTCAGGGTAAAGCTGCCCCCCGCCGTCGATTTGGTCGTGGGTGCGTTGTTCAGCGTCGAATCGACGGTGAAGCCGGTCGGCCTGATGACAAAGGCGTCGGCCGAACAAGAAGTGACGCTGGGAGACGCGTTGATAATGCGCACCTTGGCGTTGGCCGCGGCATTGGCGTAAGTAATGGCGGCCGTCGTCTTGCGTCCGGTGCCAGAAGTGAACGTGAGATTCACCGGGGCCGTCAACGAGGTCATGGCACTGCAGGTCCCGCTTGAAGCGGCATCCACCAACTCCACCGTCACGGTCCCGGCAAAGGTGGTGAACAAGGCGTTGCTGCTGTTGAGCGCCAATACATCAAGCGTAAAGGCGGTTCCCGCCAGCTTGAGATAAATGGGCGTGGCGCGAGCCGCACCCACCTCGACCACGTCGAAACTGGCCACTGACGAGGTGATGGTGATACTGCCACTGCTGCCCGAGCTGCCGTTGGTTGCGGTTATGACACAAGGTGAACCGGTGGTGGTGATGGTTACGCTCTGGCTGTCGGCCACACCCAGGGTGAACGCCGCGCTGGTGGCCGGAGATCGCGTCGGTGAGGCGTCCCCGGTACACACAACGCTCAGGTTTACGGTACTGGTAAAGCTGGTGACGGTATTGCCATAGGCATCGCGGGCCTTGAAGCAAAGCAAAAAGGCCACGCCGGAAGCCTGTGTGCCGGAGTAAGGCGTCTGGTTGGGTGTCGGCCCGCAACCGGAGCCGGCAACCAGAAAATTATTCAAGGCTGCGGAATTGACCGAAACACTGGAGCTGGTGCCCGACAGCGTGCCATCGGTCACGGCAATCGTTTGCGCCCCCGACGCGTAGGCCGTCAGCGAAAGCGCCGCAGTCGCGCCGCTGGTAAAGGTGATTGATTTTGTCGTCGTGCTGGTCCCGTTATACAAGGGCAGGGTCGAAGCCGGGCTGGTTGCCAATCCGGAAAATGTAATCGACTTGGCCCCGGTATAGGTGGTGACAAGGTTGGAGAACTGGTCGGTGGCGCGAATCTGCATGCCTGCGGGCGAGCCGGTAAAGGCGGTACCCGCAGCCTGGGTGGTGGCCGTCCCGGAATTGCCGCTTGTGCCGGTGCAACCGCTGGCCGAAACCGTGTTCTGCAAGGGCGTGCTGGCGTCGGTGAAGGTCTCCCCGCCCACGGTGACGATGAACTTGCTTGCGGCACCAACAACCAGGGAAAGCGCGCCAAGGCTGGTTCCAGCCGAACCTTTCGTAATCCCCACCAGCGCCGCGGTGCTGGAGGCATCGACGTAAATATTGCCCGAACCGGCGACGCAACCACCATCGACAGCGCGCACCTGCAACTGGTTAACGCCGGCGGTGTTGGTGCCAATGGTCAGCACATCGGTGGAGTTGCAGGCGTTGACCGTCAGGGATACCACCAGGGTCTGGTTGTCTGTAAAGGCGCGGGAAAATGAAGTGACGTCGGTGCCGGATTCAGTGATAACCGGGGCTTGCGCAGTATTGAAAATCCAGCCCGTGGGCGCCTTGATCACCACCGTCTCCACCGTTGTTCCCGCACCGGCGTAACTGCTCAAATTGCACCTGTTCGCGGAGCCTCCGGGTTCTGTCAATACGATCCGGCCAAGACTGGTCCATGCAGGGCTTGTCGCATTGTCCGCCTTATCCGCCGAAATACTGGTGCCTCCGGTCGCGGTCGTTACTGTCAACGCGGCCTGCACCCCGGTACAGGCCAGCAACATCGCGGCGGCGAGACACACCGAAATACCGAGCCGCAACCGACCGTGAAGCGCGAGCCCCATGTACGCCCGCTGTCTTACGGCTTCCGACAAGCAGCGCATCAACAACTCGCTCCGGAAGGCAGACGGCAAGTGGCAAACACCGTGGTGATCTGGCGCTCGACGTAGCTCAGATTGGTCGAGGCATTGTTCGGGCAGGCGCCGCCGGTCGGGTCATTGCACGCAGTGGACACGACCTGGAACACGCGCACGGTGTTACCTGCTTCGGTGTACGAGTTCATCGTACAGCCCACGCTCGCGGTAAATCCGGCGAGCACACCGCTCATTCCGGAGATGTTTGCCGTCGCCGGACAGGTATAGGGCGTGGTGAACGGCGCCACCAGGGTGTTGGTGTTTTCCGGATTGACGATCTGGTAGGCGTTCCACTCGATGCCCGCGCGCGCCGCCTGGTAGGCGCGCGAACCGAGCAGGTCGAGCGCAAGCGAGACGCTGCGGTTGCTGGTGACACTGACGATGTAGGTGCCCAGCACCGCCAGCGCCACCAGGATGAATATCGCCGCCACTATGGAAAACCCGTGCTGGCGCGTGCCACGAAGCCGAGGAATGATTTTCCCGGACGGATTATTCACGGCGCGTTATCCACATGCACTTCGCGGTAAAGCGAGACACTCTCACCCGAACTGCGCAACTGTATGCGCATGCCCAGCAGGCTGTCGGTCGCGCGCACATCAAAGCCGGTGCCCAGGTCGCCCGCACCCGTGGCACAGACCACGTCACTCGCCAGAATCGCGCCGGAGACATTGCCGCTGGCGGTGACAAGCTGCCCGCCGCTCAAGGCGGTCGGCTGGCTGCCCTGGATGGCGTAACCGCTGAAACGCCGCAACACGCCGCTGGCGGCATCGCAGGCATAGGTTATCGCGGTGGACACCACCTGGAAACGGTTGCTCGGCGAGGCGAGCGG
>Ga0194061_1001802_pt1 | contig 12109 bp, 12 predicted proteins | sample SepL2221m_MetaG_FD_163423 | JGI IMG/M metagenome (GOLD analysis project Ga0194061, IMG submission 163423) | Anoxic zone freshwater microbial communities from boreal shield lake in IISD Experimental Lakes Area, Ontario, Canada - Sep2016-L224-21m | ecosystem: Environmental > Aquatic > Freshwater >...
TTCTTGTAGTTGTCATTGCTATTACAATACCGTTTGAGAATTTTATTCCTTGAGTTGGAAATGCATTTGCTCCTCCGAATGCTGGAATGCCGAATGACATTGTTGGAGCTGTAGATCCCAATGTTACGCCTCCCGTTGCACTCACATCGAAAATCTGACAATATGCTACTGTGCTGTTGTTGTTAAAGAAATACCATCCATAAAGCGTTGACGGAGTGTTAGTGCCAGTAAGGCCAGTAGTAGCTTTTATTGCCGTGGGAACGTTCACGATTGAGCTTGATCCAGGTTGCATTCCAACACCAGCAACAGCTGTTGATGTAGCATTGACTTGACCAGTAATGTTTGTTGGTGCAAAAGGAACTGATTTCAGTTCTAAAACACCATATGCAGTACCAGATGTCCAAGCAGTCATTTTAACTCTGAAATATCTGAAGTTGCAAGAACCAGTCATAATACCATTAATAGCCATAGTAGTAACTGGTTGTGTATTACCTATCCAAGAACCATAAACTGATACAAAGTTATTATTATCATTTGAACCTTGCAAAGTTAATGTACCTACCCATGTGCCTGTTACTTGAAGTACAAATGTTGAATAACCACTAACATCAGTACTTGATACTAAGTCAGCATTAGGACTACCAGCTCCGGCAGATACAACTTCTTTATAAGCAGGAGCAATTAACTGAGCATTTTGTCCTGCCGCTGTTCCATCAGATTTAAGTACGTTGACAACATTTGTACCATCAGTTATTTTTGTTTGACTTGTTGATCCAGAAAGTGTTACCGGCACTGCGCTTTGATCATTAGCTATAACTACTGGGGCAGAGTTTGCAGACGAAGTTTGACCGTTTGGATTTACAGGATTGTATGCCATTTAAATAACGAACCAATTAGTGCCATTACTGACCACTGTTACACTTACATACTGAACGGAAATTACAGCACTAGATCCCCCATCAATAGTTTGCGAAAGTACCGTGCTCACTGTTACCGTAGTACCTGTCGGATCAGTCTTTTTTACAGTGTAGAAGTTGCTATTATTAACCGCAGTAGGCAGAGTGATCGTAATACTACCAGAAGCTAGTACAGTTTCCCCTGGATAAAGTTGCATTGAATAATTAGTAGACTGAATAGAGATAGTGCTTAAAAAACCAGCAGCTGTATGAGAACTAGACAGAAAATTATTGAGAATTGCTCCCCAGGCATTACTATCTGAGTTCAACGTTGGTAATCTAACGGGATATGTACTTGTAGGTAAATTTGGGTAAGCATTAGCCACTTTTATGACTCCTTTGATTACATTTTAACATGTAGCATGAGCATTTTTCAAAATAGATTTATTATATTTATTACTTATGGTAATATTTGATTATGGCAGCCCAAAATAAATATGAAACATAACATTTATTCAATGAAATTCATAAGAATCATAAAGTTTAAGTCTGTAATCTCATTCTTGCTATTAGTAGGGGTGCTTTTTGGTGGAGCTTCTGTTGTCAGTGCTGCTACTGCAAATGACACAATTTCATCTGTAATTACTCAAGTAATCAGTATAACAACTGGTACCGGTACTGTTCCCTTGAATATAACTCCAACAGGCGGAGGAGTGCAAACTATAGGAAGCGATACTGTTTCTGTGAGCAGTAATGATGCCGCAGGTTATAGTTTAACTATTGCTTCTGCAAATGCATGTACAACTCTATTTACGGGGACATGCGTAACCCCACTTTTGACCATACCTGCATCTATTGGAACTGCCGCAGCTCCCGTAATTCAGTCTGTAAACACATGGGGCTACTGTGCCACAGGAACATATGTACCATCCGCTCTATCCACATCCTGTCCGTCGGCAAATGCATCTAACCAGACTATAAGTGCAACCAACAAATTTGCAGGAATCACAACAAGCGGCGTATCGATTGGATCAAATAATGGTGTTGTTGCCAGTAACACGACCACTGTATATTTTGCGGTAGCAGCCAATACTACTCAAGGCGCAGGCACTTATGGCAGTTCAGTTGTATATACACTGACTGGTCTATAGAGAGTGTGCTAATGGGGTTAAAATTTGTTGATGAGAAGCTTTATTAAAATTAAATTTTTGCCGATAGTCATATTTTTAGTGTCCTTATTATTTTTTGGCTCATCTAAGGCTAGTGCTGCCAGCCAGGTTTTAACTATCAGCCCTGCAATCCAAGAGCTTAAATTAGAGCCAGGCTCAGTAAGTAAAGGTACTTTTAATGTGATAAACCAGGGAACAGAGCCTTTTAGTTTTAAGGTTTATGCTACTCCATTTAGTGTTACAGGAGAGGACTATACTCCAGACTACAGTATCTTGCCCGGAGCCCCCAGCCCAATCACATGGTTTAGGTTTTATGCGCCAGCATCAGTAGTTGCTCCAGGTCAAACAGTAACCGAATCCTATACAGTCACAGTACCCAAAGACATACAAGAAGGCGGATATTATTCAGTAGGCTTTGCAGAAACATTGAATCCTAAAATTCAGCAAGGAGTAACAATCAATGAAAGAGTTGGAACTCTATTTTTGATTCAGGTAGGCAACAATGTAGTTAAGAAGGGTGATCTAATCGATTGGAAGTCAAAGTTCCTGCAAGAGCCACCTCTTTCATCTTCTTTTAAGTTAACAAATTCCGGCTCCATATACTACAAAGCTGAATATCAATACAAGGTAAGTGACATATTTGGAAGTACAAAATACTATACCGTTGGGCAGAAAGTAATCCTTCCACAGGCAACAAGAAAATTAACAATTCCTTGGAGAAATTCGCCATCTTTCGGACTTTTTAAGGTTTCGGGTAATGTTAAGTTTTTGGATAGTGACCATAGGCTTGGTACAAAGTATGTATTAATAATGTCCAAAGCGGCAAGACTTTATTCATTAATAGGTTTTATCACCGCCGTAATTATAGTCATAGTTGTAGCAACTACAAGAAAGCGTCCTGGTAGAAAAATAAAATTATCCAGACGACGATGATGAAAGTTAAAAAAATATTGTCAGTATTGTTACCGGTTTTATTAATTGTTGTTGGCTACCCTGTATTCAAGGCCAGTGCTCTAAATTATGGACAGGGAACATATGGGACATGCACTTACAGTACTTGTGGCATAACAATTACAAGTTCAAGCAATATTAATGTTGATTTGACCCCAGATGCCGGAGGTAAGTGTTCAACAAATTATGATAACGTATCTGTACTAACAGATAGTTCGACTGGATACAGTTTGAGCATGTCAACAAATAATAGTTCAACATCACTTTCTAATGGTTCCTCAAATATTACAGCTGTAAGCGGAACTTTTACATCACCATCAGCAATTGGTATTAATGGATGGGGTTATAGGATAGACAATGCAGCTGGTAGTGGTTTCGGACCCGGTCCAACATCGGTATTGGCGAATTCAACTTATCCAATGTCGCTTTTATTTGCCGGAGCCCCTAATAACACCGGTAGCCCAACAACAATAGTTAATTCAGTTTTGCCAGCCAATCCAGCTGCCGTAACTAAAGTTTGGTATGGTGTCTGTGCGGATACCGGCATTAGTTTTGGTACCTATAGAGGGACAATTCTATACTCTGCTACAACTAACTAATCTGTACAATTTGACAACAGATATAATAAAAACTATTATGGTTAATAGTAAAACTAAAAATAAAAATGATAAAAGTAGAAAATATCCTCACTCAAGAAATGAATAGACGCCAATTTTTAAGCGTTATTGGTCTTGGAATAATTACACTATTTGGAATTCCTACCCTACTTGGTGTATTGTCTCCTGATAAAAAACAAGAAAATACAAATATCTCATCTGGATATGGCGCATCAAGTTACGGAATGTAAAAATATATAATTTTCACTGTTATCTAATCTAATACTGTTTTATACTAAAAGGTATAAGTATTGCCAATGATTGAAAAAACTAAAAAAAGATTAACAAAAAAATTAACACTAAGCAGTGCAGCTACTCTTTTGGTTGCCTCAGCTTTCATGAGTCAACTACTTAGCCTTGTAAGAACAAAGCTAGTTAATGCAAACTTTCCAGCTGTAGGCATTCACTCTACAGACTCATATTTTGCAGCTTTCAATATTCCAGATTTCTTCTATTTCACTATAGCGGCAGGTGCGCTAGGTGTTGCTTTCATGCCAATTTTAGCAGAGCATCTATATCGGAATGATCGCAAGGGTATTTGGCAATTATCCAATAGTCTTATGAACCTATTGGCTATTATTATGGGTGTCGTAGGAATATTTATATTTATTTTTGCCAGACCTCTTATCCAGAATATTGTTGCTCCAAACCTTGGGCCAACACAGTTGGATGATGCCGTTACAATAATGCGCTTCTTAGCATTCAACCCGTTCCTTTTCACTCTTTCTGGAATATTGTCGAGTGTTCAACAAACATTTGGAAGATTCTTCTTCTTTGCAATAGCACCAATTTTCTACAACATTTGCATTATTCTAAGCATCTTCATATTTAAGGATAATATTGGAGTGGTTGGGCTTGGTATTGGTGCATTATCCGGAGCCGTGTTGCAGCTTCTGATTATTCTTATGGGTAACCGCAAACTAGATTTTTACTGGAGTCCAAAAATTATTTGGAGAAGCCGAGACTTTAAGAGAATTCTTCGTAATTTACCTCCAAGAGCGCTTGACCAAGGAATGGATCAGATGGAAAATATAGTTGAAACTAATTTTGCTACAAGAATCGGCCAGGGTTATGTATCTTATTGGAATAATGCCTATACTCTTGCAGCAGCTCCCGCGCTTCTAATTGGTACGGCAATTTCTACTGCAGCATTCCCTAGACTCACCAATAGACTGGCAGCCGGCAGATATGATCTGTTTCGCAACGATTTCTTGAGAGTACTTAGAATAATAACTTGGATAATTATGCCAGTTATTGTAATTTGTTTCTTTGCCAGAGGTTACCTGGCTAGGCTCATATTTTCTAGAAACGCCCCAGAAATATCTTTGATTTTCGGATATTTAACAGTAGCTATATTTTTTAGAACTATTTATGCAATTGTATCGAGATGGTTTTATGCCCAGAATGATACTAAGACTCCTTTGTTTGTATCAATTTTTACAATCTCCTTCAACGTATTCTTGGTATGGTATTTAACTAAACCATCGAGCTACGGAGCTGCAGGGCTTGCAATAGCCGCATCAATCGTTGCCATGGTTGAGGTCTTGATTCTTTTAGTGATTATGGTTAAGCGCGATCATTTACTATTTAATCGAGGCTTTTTTGGTGGAATTCTTAAAATTTTTTCAGTAACTGGTTTCTCAGTTATAGCTGGAGTAATAACTCTTACTTTTTTGCCTCTTGGATCCCTAGATAAAGGGTTCTTTTTGCTAGGGTTTAAGCTGTTAATAATAGCTAGCGTAATCTTTAGTGTTCATATTGGAATGTCATATTTATTTGGCCTTGAAGAGGCTTCAATTGTTGTTAGGAAGATTAAAAGAATTATTTTAAAACCTTTAGGGGTGGAATACTAGTCCAACTCTTTGTATAATGCCGGAGATGGATTTATCTAATATTCGTAATTTTTGTATTATTGCCCATATTGATCATGGTAAAAGTACTTTAGCTGATCGGCTCCTTGAAGAGACCGGTACTATTGAACGTCGCAATATGAGAAATCAGCTACTAGATAAGATGGATCTCGAACGCGAAAGAGGAATAACTATTAAGTTGGCTCCTGTTCGAATGAATCACAATGGCTACAGTCTTAACCTAATTGATACTCCAGGGCACGTAGACTTTAGCTATGAGGTATCAAGGAGCCTTAATGCCTGTGAGGGCGCTCTGCTTGTCGTAGATGCGTCTCAGGGCATACAGGCTCAAACTCTTGCTAACGTATATCTTGCTATGGCCGCTGATCTCGAAATAATTCCAGTTTTGAATAAAATTGACTTACCCGCTGCTGATGTCGAGAAAGTATCTAGGGAAGTTATTGGACTCCTGGGCTGCAAAAAAGAAGACATACTACTTGTGAGCGCTAAAACCGGACTTGGAGTAGATAAGGTTCTTGATGCGGTGATAGAACGCATTCCTAGTCCTACAGGAGACACCAATAAGCCAACTACTGCATTGATATTTGATAGTTACTATGATGATTACCGAGGGGTTATCCTCTACGTTAGAGTTGTTGATGGTCAAATCAAAAAAAGTGCTGAGATAAAAATGATGTCAACCAAATCTGAGGGTATAGCTCTTGAAGTTGGCAGCCTAAATCCTGATCTCAATCCTCAAGCCTTACTTTCATGTGGCGAGATTGGTTATATTGTCACAAACCTAAAAAGTACTAGAGAGGCTAAGGTTGGAGATACTGTTACCTTGCTAGCAAATCCCGCTGAGACTTCACTGCCAGGCTATAAAGATGTAAGACCATTTGTTTATGCTGGCTTTTTCCCAAGTTCAAATGACCACTATAAGACACTTAAAGATGCCATTGAAAAACTAAGTTTATCTGATTCTGCCTTGCAATTCGAACCAGAAAATTCACCAGTACTGGGACATGGTTTCAGGATAGGCTTCCTAGGGCTACTACATATGGATATTGTTAAGCAGAGACTAGAACGTGAATATGACCTCGATCTAATAATTACCAACCCATCCACTGATTACCATGTTGAGCTAACCAGTGGTGAAAAGTTCGTAATAAGATCAGCTTCAGACTTACCTGACGTCTCAACCGTTAAAGAAATAAAAGAACCATGGATTAATGGTGAGATAGTGTTACCTAAGGATTATCTTGGCCCAGTACTGCAGTTAATTGTTCAAAGAAGAGGACTACAAAAGAACATTAGCTATGTAGATGCGGATCTTGCGGTTATAGACTTTGAAGCACCACTAGCTAACCTTCTTACAGATTTTTACGATCAGCTAAAAAGTCTTACTAGCGGCTACGGTTCATTCAACTACGACATTAAAGATTACCGTGCTGAGGATTTGGTTCGGGTAGATTTCTATATTGCTGGTGAAAAGATGGACGCCCTTGCAATAATGCTCCATAGAAATGAAAGTGTTGCCGTTGGAAGAGAAGTAACGGCCAAGCTTAAAGATGTAATTCCAAGACAGCAATTTAAGGTTAGTATTCAGGCCGGAATAGGTGCCAGATTTATAGCAAGAGAAGACATTAGTGCATTCAGAAAAGATGTAACTGGATCTCTATATGGTGGTGATGTTTCTAGAAAGAAAAAACTCTTAGCAAAACAAAAGAAGGGTAAAGAGAGAATGAAACGATTTGGAAAAGTAGACATTCCTTCAGAAGCCTTTACTGTGATGCTAAAAAGAGAAGACTAGTTCGACTTATATGATTTAAGGTCATCTAGAATTTCTTTGGCATGTGTTTGAGGATTTACGCCGATGTATTCTTTTACGATGTTCCCACTAGGATCAATTAAGTAAGTATTTCTATGTATGCCAAAAAATTCTCGGCCCATAAACTTTTTAGGCCCCCATGCTCCATAAGCATCAATAGTGGTATGCTCAGGATCACTTAGAAGTGTGAAGTTGAGATCATTCTTATCTGAGAATTTCTTGTGAGAAGCAACTGAATCCTTAGATATTCCTACTACACTAGCTCCTGAATGGGTCTCAATAACTTCTCTAGAATCTCTGAAATTACAGGCTTCTTTAGTACATCCGGGAGTAGCATCCTTGGGGTAGAAGTACAAAACTAGCCATTTGCCAGCGTAATCCTTTAGTGTTTTATATTCTGAATTTTGATCTTGTAGTTTGAAATCTGGTGCTTTTTTCATATCCTTCTAGTATAGTTGATTACTACCAGATGAACAATCTTATAAACATTAACGAATTTAGAAAAATTATATCTATTTATGAGCCTTCAATAAGCTCGAAAGAATTACTCGATAAAGTAAACCTAACTCTTCTTGTTGCACCAAGCTCTACAGGCAGAAATACGACAATCAACGAGCTCGTAAAAAAGGATCAATTCCAGTTTATAGTTACAGATACTACCAGGGCGCCTAGGATTAATGACGGTGTTCTTGAAAGAAATGGAGTTGAGTACTTTTTCAAATCTGAAGAACAATTCCTTGAAGGTCTAAATGAGGGACTATATTTAGAAGCTGAAGTAATACATGGTCAGCAAGTTTCCGGTATTAGCATTAGAGAGCTTAGGAACGCATTCGACAATAATAAGTATGCTGTAACCGACGTAGATATAGGTGGAATCGAAGCTATATTAAAATATAAGAGTGATGCTCATATAATAATGCTGTTGCCTCCTAGCTTCGATGAATGGCTAAAAAGGCTCACTGGAAGAGGAAAAATGCCACCTGAAGAGATTAAAAGAAGAATGGAGACGGCTCTTAGGATTTTTCAAGCAGGACTGAAGAGAAGCTATTTTAACTATGTAATTAACGTAGACTACGTTGATTCAGCAGAAATAATAAATGATATTAGCGTTAATAAAAAAACCAGTCCGGTATCAAAACAACAGGCTAAAGAGCTAATAAACACCCTGATTTCTGACACTAAAAATTACATCGCAAAAAAAATAACTTAGCACTCTTGACTCACGAGTGCTAATTGGCTATATTTATATATGTAACCTTAAGTTATACATATGACAGATAGACAAAATACTATATTATCAGCAATTATTGAACAGTATGCCGAGGTGGCATATCCTGTCGGCAGTACTTTGCTGGCTAAGATTTTTAATGTCAGCCCAGCAACCATAAGATCTGAAATGGCTGAACTTGAAAGACTAGGTTTTGTTTCGCAACCTCATACTAGCGCCGGAAGAATACCAACAGATAAGGGTTATAGGCACTATGTTAACTCAATCGGTACTACAGATAATCTAGAATTGCCTTCCCGTGGTGCAGATAGAGCTATAAGTGCTCGTGTTCACAGTGGTGGCGTTCCAGAAAGAGCCATAAGAAATGCGGTGGATACCTTAGTTGAGCTAACACATAACCTTGGACTTGCAACAATTGGTAACCAGCTATATATGAGTGGACTATCTAATCTATTTGGGCAGCCGGAATTTATCCAAGCTGGTCAGGTTCAAGAAGTTGCAAGATTACTGGATAATCTAGAGCCATGGCTTAGAGAAGCTGCTCCAAATGAACCACTAAGCGTGTTTATTGGAACCGAAAACCCAATTGGAAGAAGCGCAGGATGTTCTCTAATAATTAGCCGTTTTGACAGCCCCTATTCAGACAATAGCTATATCGGAGTACTAGGTCCTACAAGACAAAGTTATAGAGATGTAATGGAATATGTAAAGAAAACAGGTGAAGCATTGGAAGGAGCCCTATATGAGTAAGGAAAACATTAAATCAGATAAGCCTAAGGCTACTAAAGTAAAAGAAGATCCAAGAGTTGCAGAGCTGACTCTAGCGTTACAGCGTGAGAGAGCTGATACTATCAACATTCGAAGGCAGCAAGAAGAGCAAATGAAGAATGTTAGATCAGTAATCACAGGTAGTTTAGTCACAGAGTTTTTGCCGGTTATGGATAATTTCGAAAGATCATTAAAGCATGTCCCAGAAGACTTAAGGACGAACGACTATATCAAGGGAATCGAAGGAATTGTAAAACAATTCGAAAAGGTTATCTCAGATATGGGCGTTAGTCGTATTAAGACTGTCGGCGAGGTCTTTGATCCTCAACTTCATGAAGCTGTTTCTATGGAAGATGGAGATGGTACAAAAGAAGTAGTGTCAGAGGAGCTTCAAGCAGGATATGTCTTAGGCGATCAGGTCATTAGACACGCAATGGTAAAAGTAAGAATGGAGAAATAATATGTCAAAAATTATAGGAATCGACCTAGGTACAACTAACTCAGCAATGGCAGTAATGCAGGCTGGAAAAAGTGAGATTATTGCAAACTCAGAAGGTGCAAGAACTACTCCTTCAGTTGTAGCAGTAAACAAGAATAAAGAAAGACTAGTTGGTCAGGTAGCCAGAAGACAGCAAGTTACTAACTCGGCTAACACTATTTATGAGGTTAAGCGATTAATTGGACGTAGATTTGAAGATAAAGAAGTCCAACGAGATCTAAAACTCATGGGATACGAAATGGTTAAGAGTGGTCAAAGCGTTAAGGCTAAGATGGGTGATAAAGAATATAGCCCTGAAGAGATTAGTGCAATGATTCTATCTAAGCTTAAAGCTGATGCCGAAGCATTCTTGGGCGACAAAGTCACTGAAGCTGTAATTACAGTCCCTGCATACTTTGATGATTCACAGAGGCAGGCTACTAAAGACGCTGGTAAAATTGCTGGTCTTGAAGTAAAAAGAATAATTAACGAACCAACAGCCGCAGCATTAGCTTACGGATTAGATAAGGCTGGCAAAAAGGATGAAAAGATAGCAGTTTATGACCTGGGTGGTGGTACTTTCGATGTATCAATCCTAGAACTAGGCGATGGCGTATTCGAAGTAAAGTCTACAAATGGCGATACTCACCTTGGTGGAGCTGACTTTGACCGCGTGATCCTTAACTATCTTGCCGATGAATTCAAAAAAGAACATGGTGTAGATATTTCTGGAGATAAAGCTGCAATGCAAAGACTACGAGACGAAGCTGAAAAGGCTAAGATAGAACTTTCAACTACTAACGAAGTAGATATTAATCTTCCATTTCTGACAGCTGATGCAGATGGTCCTAAGCACTTTGAGCACAAGCTAACCAGGGCGAAACTAGAACAGCTAGTAGCTGATCTAATTGATAAGACTGCTGATCCTTGTGAAAAAGCTTTAAAGGATGCTGGACTTAAAGCTAGCGATATTGAAGCTATAGTACTAGTTGGTGGAATGACAAGAATGCCTGCCGTTCAAGAAAAAGTTAAAAAGATTTTCGGCAAGGAAGCCATGAAGGGTGTTAATCCAGATGAGGTCGTAGCAATTGGTGCTGCAATCCAGGCTGGAGTATTGCAGGGTGATGTAAAGGACGTTCTATTGCTAGACGTAACACCACTTTCATTAGGAATTGAAACTATGGGCAGTGTTATGACTAAACTTATTGAGCGAAATACTACTATTCCGTCATCTAAGAGTGAAGTATTCTCAACTGCAGCAGATAATCAATCTCAAGTTGAGGTTCATGTGCTGCAGGGTGAGAGAGGAATGGCTGCCGATAACAAATCTCTAGGTAGGTTTGTGCTGGATGGAATTCCATCAGCTCCTAGAGGTGTGCCTCAAATTGAAGTAACATTCAATATTGATGCCAATGGAATTTTAAACGTTACAGCTAAAGATAAGGGTACTGGCAAAGAGCAGAGTATTACAATCCAGGGTAGCGGTAACCTAGATAAGACTGAAGTTGAGAAGATGGCTAAAGAAGCTGAAGCTCATGCAGAAGAAGACAAGAAAAAGCGAGAAGCAATTGAAAACAAGAATTTATTAGATAATGGAATTTACTCGGCTGAAAAAATGAAGTCAGATAATGCTGATAAGTTTTCTGATGAAGATAAAAAGACAATTGACGAAGCTATTGAAGAGGCTAAAAAAGTCGCTGAAGATTCAGATGCAACAGATGATAAGATCAAGGAAGCATTGAAAGCGCTAAACGATAAAATTATGCCAATTGGTGCTAAGATGTATGAACAGTCAAATGACGAATCCAAGAAGGATGACGAAAAAGAACCTAAGGACGACGCTGTAGAAGGCGAAGTTGTAGATGAAAAAGACGATAAAAAAGATAAATAATAGTTTCTAAAGAGGAAAAATGGCAAAGCGCGATTATTATGAAGTTTTAGGTGTTAGCAAGAATGCTAGTGCCGATGAAATCAAAAAAGGTTTTCGACGCCTAGCTATTGAGCATCACCCAGATAGAGGTGGCGATGAAGAAAAGTTCAAAGAGCTGAACGAAGCGTACGAAGTCTTAAAAGATGATTCTAAGAGACAAAGATATGATCAGTTTGGTCATGCTGGAGTAGGCTCTAGCGCTGCTAGTGATGGTGGCAATCCATTTGCCGGATTTGGCGGTGGTCAAACTGGTAACTTCGATTTTGGCGATCTAGGGCTCGGAGATATATTCGAAAGTTTCTTCGGCGGAGGTGGTGGCGGAAGGCAACAGCAAAGAGGACGAGCAAGAGGC
>Ga0194061_1001803_pt1 | contig 12109 bp, 9 predicted proteins | sample SepL2221m_MetaG_FD_163423 | JGI IMG/M metagenome (GOLD analysis project Ga0194061, IMG submission 163423) | Anoxic zone freshwater microbial communities from boreal shield lake in IISD Experimental Lakes Area, Ontario, Canada - Sep2016-L224-21m | ecosystem: Environmental > Aquatic > Freshwater >...
CGCCCAAGCACTGCGCTCCCTTTTTTTATTTCGAGCCGGGAGTATGGGCCGGAAAGAACAAGTGCGCCCGTCGTTTCCAACCCATCTTTCACCACGACGCGCTTACTTCCTTTACCGTCTAAAATCACCGTGCCGCTGCCCCAACCGGCGGTGCCAAAATCAAGTTCCGTCGCGCCTCGCATTTTTTCTGTCGTGATCGTTCCTGTGAACCCGCTTAGATCGAAATCTTTCTCGAAAACAATTTGCGCTGCGCTTCCCGCAATCCGCAGTGTGCCTGAGCCTGAGAGCGAACCGCGCTTAAAGGTTGTCAAGAATACGAAATAGTGATAGCTCTCCTGCAGCATCAAGACAGACTCATTTAAGACTTCAATCTTGCCTGAGATTGTGCACGGTTTGTCTGCCTTCACCATTCCTCCATTAAGTAACAACTCCTCACCCTTCTGCGAAAAATCGTTGTCGCCTTCCTTCAGCACCAACGTCTCCCCCACATCGATGCGATGAATCGGCTTCGCTTCGGGCGGTGGAAGAATCGTGATCGAGGAGCCTTCGATGGAGGCTGGTTCGATCGCCTCTTTCAGATCCGCGAAGCCGCCTTTGAGCTTGGGAATTTGGGTGTAGTCGGCGGTAGTCGCGGGGGTGTAAACGCCGGGCGCGAGGCCGTCGGCTTTGGGGCCGAGAATCGAACCGTGGCCGAACGTGCAGGCTGTGTTGCCGAGATTAATGCGCGTGTAATTGCTGGGACTGACGAACGCGCCGAGCATGTTCACGCCGCTCTCAAATCGAATCGTAAACGTCTGGCGACTGGGTGGGCGGATGTCGATGGCGACACGGTGAAGATCGCGGCTGGTCCCAGCGAGCGCGAGTGTGGTGACGCCTTTCATCGCGGCGCCGACGGCGATCTTCCCCGTGCAGCCGCTGAAGTCCACGTTACGCAGCGTGAGCGTCCGAAAGTTGCCCGCGTTGCGGACGATGTCGAGCGTGGCCTTGCCGGTGATTGCCCCGCCATCGAAGCCACCCAACGCGGCGCGCACGGTGGAATCCGCGCGGACTTCGAGCGTCAATTGCTTGAGCGTCCCGCGTTCCATATTCAGTTCGCCACCATCCAAAAGAATCGTCTTACCCGCGCAATCAAACGTGGGATTGGCCAGCATACTCAGCACAGCGCCCTTGCTGACGACGATGGTTTTGACGGGAAGCTTTGAATCTTTTGCCGCCGTCTTAAGCGTCAAATTATGCCCAGCCGAAATGACAAACGTTTCGTCAGGCTTTGTTTTCGGATCCACGCCCCCCCAATTCGCCGGAAGCGTAAAGTCGTTGTCTGTGTCGCCGGTGGAAGCGACGGCGGCAACGGCGGAACCGTTGACAAGCGTCGCGAGGAGGAAGAATGCCGGGATGAATTTCATAAGCGACGTCCGTAAACTGAGAAACGAAATAGACCGTGTTCTTGTGTTCTACTGTCGAATTGCAAATCCAGCATTGGTGCGAAAAAGTTTAGATTGTAATACTTTGACCAGACGCTCTGCGGTTGCCCCACCCGATTCGGGCGGGTAAGCGCCGCTCATCGACCGGCTTCCAAAAAGCGCAGCAGGGTTGCTTCATCGATCGCACCAGCCGCGCCGTGACCTTCGCCCAGAGCCTTGCAGTGCATGATCGCGCCATCGAGGTAGCTAAAGATCTCGAGCTTACCGACAAGGCTGCTCGGTTTCTTCAGTTTCTCGCCTTGGTATCCCATGGTCTTGGCCCAGAGGAAAATGGACTCCTCCGCAGCGACGAAGCCGAGTTTACCGTTCTTCGCGGGAATCGCCGGGGAGGGCCCACCGTCATACGGAATCAGGTGATCCTCGGTTCCCGAGATGTTCATGATTCGAACGCCGGTCCGGGGTGTCGCGACGGCCTCGTAGCTGCTGTCATCGCCCTTGGCTTTGAAGTTCCGTCCGTCGTGTTGCAGCACGTTGAGCGGGCTGACGGCGGTCACGTAGTTGCGGATGTTCGGCAAGCGACTCTCGATGGCCAGTTGATTCGCCAACGCCGCGCCATTCGAGTTGCCCATGATGGTGAAATTATCCGGCTGGACGTTGTCACAAGCGGCGAGCTTTTCGACGATGGCTTCGATGAACCTGGGATCATCCGCCTTCGACCGCTCGGCCGAGATATTCCAGCTCTTCAGATAGCCGTCCGGAAACACCATCACATAGCGCGTCGCCATCGTTGGGTGCTGCTTCAGGAATCCGCTCATCGCGCTCCGGGCGTTGCCGCCGTTGCCGTGCAGAAAGATCAAGACGGGCAGCTTTCGGTTGTCCAAGTTTGCCGGCACGTTCACTTGGTAAGGGCGCGGAAAGTCCTGCTCTTGGGACCACGATTGCCGGATGAAATACTCGCCGGATGAAAGCGTGCCGTTGGCTTTGTCGGCAGCGTGCAGCGCCACCAGCGAAACAAGCAGTAGAAGTGTTAAGAGCTTTTTCATCATCGCTTTCAAAGATTCTTATCGAACCTACACCGCATCGTTCTACTTCCCATTCACTTTCTCCCGCTCCACCCACTTGAACCGCGCAAACAATACCTTCGTGATGTCCGCATCCGCTTTTGGTTTGAGGCGAATCGTTGTGACACCCTTCCAGCTTGCCAACTGCTTTTGATTCGCGGAATTGACGAACTTGTTTGCGGGTAGCAGCATTTCTTGCCAGCGATCTTCGGCTGCGGTGATCTCGATCTCCGTTGAAAAGTCACCCGCAATGAGGATCAAGGTCTGCGGCTGGGTGCAGTAGAATCTGAAAGCGAGCTGCGCCTTGGGCGAGGTGGCTTTCCACTCGGGCTTGGCGGTCAGTTCGGTGCCGGTGCCGAGTTTGTTGTCCGTGCAGCGGAAGCCTTTGATGCCGCCGATGCCTTCGGTCTCCACGACGTTGCTCCAAGCTCCGATGCCGCCGTCGCCGGTGTAGAGCGCGGCGGCGGTGTCGGTGGCTTTGGCGTTGCCGAGCTTGGAGGGAATGGCGGCGTTGAAGTCGGTGGAGCGCACGACGGTGGTGTCGTAAATAATGTTGGCGTAACCGAAGACATAATCGCCTACATTCAACACAGGCATCTTTCCGACCCAGGTGTTACCGTGTTTGATCGTTTCACTATCGCGCCAGATGCGATTCATGCACACGGGTTCCTTTTGCGCATAATAGATTTCGACTTTTGTTACGCGCTCGGGCGATGTCGGCGTGACGATCAGTTCGGGCACACCGTCAGCATCGAGCTTGATTTCCGACTTCGGGTGCTCGGGCCAAAAGATGTCTTTGCCGAGGACATACTTCTCCAGCCACATCTTCGTGTCCTGGTCGAGCTTGTCGGTGTTGTGATGGCCGCGCGCCTGCACGGCGAAGGACCACGGCACGCCGGGTGCGAAACGTTTGAAACTCTCCAGCCCGCGCTCGCCGCAGCCGTGGTGATCGTTGGAACCGTTCAGATACAGCGTCGCAGCAGTGACGTAAGGCACGTAGGCTTCCGGGGCCATGGTCGCGAGAAAGAGTTCCTCGCCCGGAGTCTTCGGCGGCTCGACGTAAGGGACCTTATACATCCACACCGCGTTGTTCCGCCAATACTCGATCCAGCCGATTCCAAAGTGCGGCACGATGGCCTTGACGCGCGGGTCTGTCCCCAGCGCCCACATCAGCGTGCCGCCATACGAATAGCCAATCGCTCCCAAGCGCGTCTTATCGACCTCCTTCTGCTGCTCCAGATAACTCAGCGCCCGCCGCGCGATGGCGATCCAAACATAGTCAGCGGACTGCCGCGGATCGGTGATGGATTTGCCTTCCAGCGTCTTGTCGTGAACCACACCACCGGACGCGCGGTCGTGATTGGCATAACTGAAGCGGTCCAAATACTTCGTGTAATGCTTGCGGTCGCCCGTCTTCCCGCAGTAATCAAATGACAGGCAAGCCCAGCCCTCCTTGACATACTGCATATTGATGCCCGGCCAGCTCATCCACCCGCGCACATTCAGCAGCCCCGGCGCGTTCGTGATGCCTGTCTTCACGCTGTATGTGCAGTAAACGCGAACATCTTCCCCCAGCACATAAGCGCTGATGTAAAACACGCGATTGGAAATCCCGTCCTTGGTTTCTTCCGAGATGATCTCCTCCTTGAAGTCGCCCCTGTTCGGATCGTAGTCGGCCCAGACTTGCATGGGGGACTGCGGCACCGACGCTGGAGCTTCGGCAGCGTGCAGCTGGGTCAGCGATGACAGTAGGAGAATATTGAGCAGCAGGAGGTTGGGTCTCATTGAGTTCTTTCTGGTGATGATTCTGAAAACGCCAATTCGCGTCATCAGACGGTAACTATGTCTTCGCATATTGCACCAATACCCAAGTGACAGATGCATGTGTTCGAGGTCCGATGTTCCCTGCAGGTCAAGCGCCTTTCGCCGCTTTGCCCGCCTGCTTCGCGGCCTTCTTCTCTTGCTTGTCCGGTTTCGGGAGGACGCCGGTGCGCTTCGCCCAGGCTTCCCATTTGGCGGACATTTCTTTCACGCGGGCAGGTTGGCTGGCGGCGAGGTCGTGCAGTTCGGTGCGATCCTTTGTCAGGTTGTAGAGTTCCCAGTCCCCCGTCTTCGCCATCTTCGTGCAGACGATCTTCCAATCGCCCTCGAGCATCGCAGCCTGGCCGCTGTGTTCCCAGTAGAGTGCTTCGTGACCGACTTTGCCGCCGTTGAATGCAGCACTGAGGCTTTTGCCCTCCATGGGCAGGATGGGTTTGCCGTTGAATGCCGTGGGATATCGCGCGCCGGACAGATCGACACAGGTGGCCATGATGTCGATGATGTGCGCGCGCTCGCGGCAGAGTGCGCCGCCTTTGGTGATGCCTGCCGGCCAATGTGCAACGAGCGGAGTCGCGATGCCGCCCTCGTGCTCGAAGTGTTTGAAGTAGCGGAACGGCGTGTTCTGCAAGGTCGCCCATGATTCACCGCACCACGCGCTTTGGCCCTCGCCCTTTTTGGCGTCGTTCAATTTTCCATCGGGTCCGCCTTCGCCGTTGCCGCCGTTGTCTGAGAGGAAAAGGATGAGCGTGCTGTCGAGCACGCCCTGGGCTTTCAGATTCTCGACCACGCGTCCGACCGCTTGATCGAGATGATCCACACACGCGGCGTAGATCGACATGATCTGGTCAAAGCGATCCTTTTCCTTGTCGCTGTATGTATCCCAAGGCAGCACGTCCTCGGTGTTCTTCCATGATTTCGGCAGCGGCGACAGCGGCCATGATGAATCGATGATGCCACCGGCGAGTTGCCTTTGATAACGTTCCTCGCGGAGCTTGTCCCATCCCGCCATGTATTTGCCGCGATATTTCGCGACGTCCTGCTGCGGCGCCTGCAGCGGCCAATGCGGTGCGTTGAAGGCGAGATAGAGAAAGAAAGGTTTCTTCTCGGCCACTGCTTCGTTGATGAACTTGCTGCCAAAGTCCGCAAACAGATCGGTCGTATACCAGTCCTTCGGCAACTCCGGGCTGCCCGGCGCGAGGTTCCTGCCGTTGAGCCACAGCGGGCCTTCCTTTTCCTTCTTCTTCGCAGCGCTGCCATAGTAGAAGCCGCCGTGCGCTGTTGAGAGACTGCGATCAAAGCCGCGCTGCGGCGGTGTCACGGAAAAATCATCGCCGCCGAGATGCCACTTGCCGGTCGTCGCGGTGAAATACCCGGCGCCCTTGAGCACTTCGGCGATGGTCACACACTGGTCGGTGAGACGACCGCGATAGCCCGGCAGATTCTCATCACTTGTCATGTGTCCGATGCCCGCCTGATGCGCATACAAACCGGTCATCAAGGCGGCGCGCGACGGACAGCAGCGGCTCATGTTGTAGAACTGTGTGAAGCGCACGCCATTCGCGGCGAGGCGGTCGAGATTCGGAGTCTGGATCTCGCTGCCATAGCAACCGAGGTCGGAGAAGCCCATGTCGTCCGCGAGGATGACGATGATGTTGGGGCGTGACGCAGACACTGCTGTCTGCGGTTTGGTGGAACCAGACAGGAGTGTCTGGTTCACATCAGCGGACAGCGCGGACAGCGGGGCGAGCAGCAGGGCGGTGAGGAGGGTGAGGGTATGTTTCATGATTAGAATAGGTTTCCTGGGACTAATTGGTCGGTGTCCTGCCTGGCAGGAGCAACGGCTGCGGATTGTCCACGTGACCGGCGGGTCGCACGCCCGGCGCGGTGTTCTTCTTATTGCTTTTGTCGATGCCGAGATCGGCATCCATCTTCGCGATCAAGTCCTGCAATCGCTTCATCACATCGGGATGCTGCGCGGCCACATCGGTCTTCTCGCCGATGTCTTGATCCAGGTTGTAGAGGCGTGGGGATTCTGGCGCGGCTTCTACGCTGGCTTTGTCCTTCTTCTTCTTGCCACCGCCTTTGCTGTCCTCGCCGGGGCCGCTCTCATCATGTCCGCCGTCCTTCTGTGCAGCGATGGCGAGCTTCCACGGCCCGGAGCGCACGGCTTCGAGTCTGCTCCACAGGAAGTAATACAGCGCATCGTGCGGTGATGCCTTGCTCTGCCCGGAAAGCACCGGCCAGATGTCCAGACCATCGATCTTGCGATCGCGCGGGACCTCGCCGCCCGCGAGACGCACCAGGGTCGGCAGCACATCGATCTCGCTCATCACGGCGTCGGAGGTGGAGCCCGCCGCGATCTTCCCCGGCCACCAGGCGATGGTGGACTCGCGCTGACCGCCCTCCCAGGTGCTGCCTTTGAACCCGCGCAATGGTGCGTTACTCGCGACCTTCGCCACGCCGCCGTTGTCGCTGGTGAAAATCACCAGCGTGTTCTTGTCGAGATGCAGTTCGCGCAACGTGTCGAGCACGCGACCAACGCCCGCGTCCATCTCCTCGATCCAGTCGCCGTAGTCGCCGTTCTTTGATTTGCCTTGGAACGCCTTGCCGGGCTGCAGCGGCGCATGAACGGCGGTGTGCGGCAGATAGAGAAAGAACGGCTTGTCCTTGCTCGCGGTGATGAACTTCACCGCCTCCTCTGTGTAACGCGCTGTCAGTTGATCCTGCACAGGCGGCGCCTCGATGACCTTGTCATCGCGCAACAACGGCAACGGCGGCATGGCATTCTTTGCTGCCGCCTTCTTGCCGGTGCCGTCCATGTTGTTCGAGTAGGGCAGACCGAAAAAATGATCGAAGCCATGCCGCGTCGGGAGAAACTCCGGCTGGTCGCCCAAGTGCCATTTGCCGATGCACATCGTGGCATAGCCCAGCGGCTTCAACTGATCCGCGATCGTCTTCTCACTCACACTGAGCCCGGCGCCCTTCACCGGGAACAGCACGTCGCCGATGCCCACTCGCTTCGCATAACACCCAGTCATGATCTGCGCCCGTGACGCACTGCAAAGCGGCGCGCAATAGAAGCTGGTGAGCTTCATGCCTTCCTTGGCCATGCGGTCGAGGTTCGGGGTGCGATTCAGCTTCGAACCAAAAGGCCCGATGTCGCAGTAGCCCATATCGTCGATCAGGATGACGACGAAGTTGGGCTTGGCGGGTTTGGGGTCAGCAGCGTGCAGTGCAGCCAGCGGCGCTACCAGCAGAGCAGTGAGGAGGGTGAGGGTGGGTTTCATGAAATGTTGGTTCTCTCCGGTTTTGATCTGAACGAGCGAAGACGCCGATTACTGCGTCATTTTCGGTCGTTCCCAGTCTTTGAAATTCCGCTTTGCGTCTCGGGCTTCGTCGGTCTTTTCAGGTTTTTCGACACGCACTGCGGGATCCTTGGGATCGAAAAGCGGCCAGTCGTCTGTCCGAAAAGGGGAAGCCGGAAGCCCTTCCTTGTTATAGAGCAGATTGCGCTGGGATGGGTTCATCGCCCAAGCATAGCGAACCGCCACCGGTGACGGTACCTCTTTCGATGAAACGATGACGGTGTTTCCTGTTATCTCGGCATCAGCCCAATGCCAGATCTTGTCCGCTCCGGCGATGGCAAAGTCGTCCAGCTTGCCCGGTTTTGCGGCCATCATGCCACTGCCAACGCAATCGAATTCGAGAACGATATTATTCCCTTCGATCTTCTGGTTGAGATAACGCGGGCCGCAGGGAACTACGTCTTTGCCATAGACTTCTTTGAGCGCCAGATAGGCGTGTCGGATGCCGATGGGCTTTTTGTTTTGGGGGTGCAGAGCAACAGGGTCGCCGCAATCAATGCCAACCGCCATGCCGGTATGAGGAAGCTCCATACTGACGAGCCGCATTGCTTCGCGGTTTGCCGACCACGTGGCTTCGATGCCCTCGACGGGTTGCGTCTGCGGCGGCTCCCAACTGGGCAACTGGGTGAAGAAGAACGGAAAGTCTTTCGACACGTTGCCGCCGGAGAGTTCATGCCATGACGAGCAATAATAGCTGATGAGTCGCTTCAGTTGCTCCCCATAAGCGACGGCTTGCGGCACGGTCTTGGAATTGCGCTCGCCCTGATACCAGATGGCACCTTTGATGCCATAAGGCCGGATGGGATAAATCATGCCGTTGAAGATATTGGCCGGATACTGGTTTCCCATGTCGGCAGGCTTCTTGATGTAGGGAGGCTTAAGCTCCCTGTTCTTGCTTTTCATCGTCTGCCCCGCCGCCACTTGCTGATTGTAATCCGCCAACTCTTGATTGAAAGCCGCGAGAGATTTTTCCCGGCTTTCGCCCTTGCCATCCAATTGCCGCTTCGCGCTTTTGTCCATGTCGGCTTTCTGCTCCTTCGATTGCGCGATGTCCTGCTGCACCTCCCACGGCATCCATCCTTCAATCGGCGTGCCCGCGTAAGCCTCCTGAATGATCCCGACGGGCACATTGAGGGCGAGGTGGAGTTTCTTGCCAAAGTTATACGCCACGACGGAAGTCTCAGCGGCGGACTCTGGATTGCAGGTCTTCCATTGCCCCATAAGATCGCGCTTCTCTTTCAGCGGCTTATGCCAGTGCTCGCGGGCGGATTTGAAGATGCGGTAGTTCGGCAGATTGACGTTCGCCTCCAGCTCCGCCTCGGCGGAATTGCCCGTGGACCAGCCCATGTTGGACTGCCCCGCGCAGAGCCACACCTCGCCAATTGCGACATCGCTGATCTTGATCGTGTTCTTGCCACTGACCGTCAGCGAATGCCCCGTGCCAAACTCAGGCGTCTTGAGAAACACTTTCCAATCGCCCGCCTTGTCCGCCACCGCACTCGCCTCAGCACCCCAGCTCGCCGTGACAGTGACCTTCTCACCGGGATCGGCAAAGCCCCAGATCGCGTTGTTTGTTTGCTGTTGCAAAATCATGTGGTCGCCGAACAGATGAGTCAGGCGCACATCCGCCGACGCAGACAGGCAGACAGACAGGGCGAAAAATAGGGTGCCCAATGTTTTCATAATGTCATTCTTCCTAGGTCGAATTTGAGCAGTTATCAGCATTTTTACTCGCGACACTTCGCCGTCGTTATGAACAATATCAAAATCGCGCGTTGCACAGACTATGCTGGAGACGACACTCTTGCCGCCGGTTGTTGACTGCACAAGGGCAATTGTGATGCCATTAGGCCCAGAAACGCTTTTGCCAGTGAGGACGCGTTAATTCGCTTCATTCGTTGTAGACTTTCCCGAATAATCCCGCCTTTTAATATTCAGAATTGGCGGATTCTGCGACACTATTTACAAACGGATGGAATACTGCTCATTGATGCCGGGCCAGCTCATCCACCCGCGCACATTCAGTAGCCCCGGCGCGTTCGTGACGCCTGTCTTCACGCTGTATTTGCAGTAAACGCGAACATCTTCCCCCAGCACATAAGCGCTGATGTAAAACGCGCGATTGAAAATTCCGTCCTTGGTTTCTTCCGAGATGATCTCTTCTTTGAAGTCACCCTTATTCGGATCGTAGTCTGCCCACACTTGCATCGGGTGAGTGCGGCACCGACGGAGATTCGGCAGCGTGCAGCGCGCCCAGCAGAAGCGCGGTAAGAACGACAATGGGCATCTTATTCATTTTTGGCGGTTTCTTCCATTCCATCACGTGCTTCATCAATATGATACCGGTGCTATTCTTCAAAGAACAATTCGTAAGATCGCACGTCCTGTCCTTTGTGCTTGCTGTTGATGTTTAGATACACGTGGCCGTTTTCCAGGTGTAATCTTTGCCCTCTTCATAGCGCATCCTCCGATCGGGATGAGTGATCCGGAATTTCTCGCTGGGAATGAACAGCAGTTTTCCAGTGGCCAACTGCTTGCCTTCCTCCTGGATGAAGAGCACCGACTCAAAATCACTTGCCTGGGAAATCCAGAGCGGATCTCCGACCGTCATGCCTTCAGCTTCCTTCTGAGCGTCGCTAGCCAACAACGCCGAGCTAACCCAGAGGAATCCCATCACCGCCCAAATCAGTATTCGATTCATGTAATCGCCTGCCTTTCCGTTTAATCAATCTACTTTGTTGTTTCTACAAAAGACTGGCTCACGACTGGCATAGCAGACAGCCACTGGTTGCAATACGACGGGCGATTGTTTTACAGAAAGTAAACGAATCTTTTCGGGCTTCTGTATCTTGGCCTATTCGCCGAATTATAAAACTTACTTTTCGTACGTACTCACCCAATCACTGCCGAGACCAAGTTCGACAGCGGACCCATCGCTCCCTTCCGTGTAACCCACCGCGCTTGGTAGGTGGCCATTTTTCCCAAGTCGTCAGCATCAAACCTCACGATGATCGGGTTGCGCGACGCGGGTTGCATATACTTGGGCGCTCCTGTCACGCTGGAGCCTATGGGCGCAATCCATACATTTAACAACAGCGACGTCGCGCCGACAGGTTTGAACTTTGATTTACCATCGGAACTGTCTCGGTAACGAAGATGGTGTTCTCGATTCAAAATATGGGTTACGGTAACAATGGGATACGTTGTGGGTGTCTTGACAGGCTTTTTACTCTTCTTTCGCACAGTCAAGCCTAATCGTTGGAGCTGCAAAGGCGTCACGTCCGGATTGGCTTGAATGATGAGCGCCAGTCGGCGAGCAAACAGTTCTGCCTTCGTGCGAGCCATGTTTTTGACGACAACAGCGACGGGTGTACGTGTCGTCGGTCGGTTTGCTGTCATAAACGCAACAGAAAACGCTTCTGTCAGTTTGGAAAATAAGGAAGCATCTTTTTTTTTCACGCCAAACGATAATGGAGCCTTTGAAATGTGTTTTGAAAAGCCGTTTAGCCATCTGCAACAGTCTACATCAGATCGAGGAATGTAATCGTTGGCCATCGAACAGTCTCCTTTTTATCGCGCGGCGTTGAAAAGGGTCGAAAGATCGCATGGACATGACGCCGTTCTTATCGGTTTGGATCAAAGAGCCGTCCGATTTGCACCGCGCATCGTCCAAGTTTATCATCGGCACTTCCAAGTTGTACCCACACTCTTTCAAGTGTCTACACCATACTTCCGGGGAACATCTTGAAAGAGTTGAGTAATACATTCAAACATCCATTGATCAAATTACAGAATGTAAGATGCTTCTTTGAAGCTCTGTCGCGTTCCACAATCCATTGCCTTTCAGTAGCACTTTATTGCCTTCATACCACCTATCATGAATGAAGCCACGCCCATGATACGCGACAGGCTGTCCGATCTTAATATTACCCCGCCCATCGTTTAAGACCGCCCGTCCAAATAGAACAACACCGCGCCCAGACTTTATTTGTTCCCACACAGTGTGTGCGAATTGAAGCCACTCTTGCACGAATCCACCACACTTTTCAATAAAATGTCCGTAAGCCCGTAGATGCCAAAGAGCAATACCCCGCTCCTTGCCTGAACGCTCGCGAACAACACGCAAAGCTCACTCTACCACACCACAAATCCACACAACACCAAGCCCAACTCCCACGAATGCAGCGCAGCCGTTGCCTTTTCGAGAGCGTTTAAAGTGGAAAAGAGAAGAGAAAAAAGGGCTACGGAATGTCCAGCGGCAGAACAATCCGGAACCCAATGTTGCCGTTCCGAATGACCGGCGTGAGGTAGTACCGATACGCGGAACGGCAGTCGTCCGGGTAGCTGAGCCAGGAACCGCCGCGCAACACGCGCGCTGATTCTTGTGTTAGACCTGTAGGGTTTTTCAAGGAAGTCGTGGGCCGACCGTATTCTCTCATAT